>Ga0310786_10000267_pt1 | contig 86750 bp, 134 predicted proteins | sample AusTroGonzalo_MG_FD_203881 | JGI IMG/M metagenome (GOLD analysis project Ga0310786, IMG submission 203881) | Bovine rumen microbial communities from tropical cattle in Woodstock, Queensland, Australia - Gonzalo_03 (v2) (version 2) | ecosystem: Host-associated > Mammals > Digestive system >... | reverse complement strand
CTGCAGCTAGTAAAATATTTATAAACAAGGATTTAATTGACTATGGGAAAGAAGACAAAGCTTACAAACATTCTGGCTGAAGAGAATCCAGCGGAAAGCAGCATGGGCATAACAGCCGCATCAACAGCATCAACTGCTCTAGAAGATGCTGACAGCACAGAAGTGTCATCCACTGTGCAGAACATTGGATTCAAGCGCAAGACAGCGGCTGATGAAGAGAAGCTTGAGAAATATGATGCTCTAGAGAAGACTGTGGTTGATCTCCAGAAAGAGAAGGAAGCTCTTGAAGAGAAAGTGACTAGCTACATTGTGCGTCTAGAGAAGATGAAGAGCTCAGCTGATGAGATCTCTAAGCTCAAGTCAGAAGTTGAAGCTCTCAAAGCCAAGCTCAAGACTGCTGAAGACCAGACAGCAAAAGCTAAGAAAGACTTTGCAGCTGCTAGAAGTGAAGCTGATGACTATCTAGTCAAGATATCTGAGCTGGCGTTTGAGAATGCAAAGATGACTGCTGAGATGAATGAGCTGAAGAAAGCTCAGCAGAAGAAGCCTGCAGCTCTGCCGCAGGGCAAGCCTGGAAAGAAGGACATCGCTGAAAGAAGTGCACCAAACCAGCCGCAGTTTGCTCCAAAGACAAATGTCCCCCAACAGAGCAACTCTTATCTAGCTCAGCCGAGAAAAGATGTCTACAACCCATACTTCAACAACGGATATGGGTCTTGGTGACATAGACTTCTGCATAGATGCTTATGCGCAGACAAGCGGACCGACAAGGTCCGCTTTTTTGTTGATTCATGTCTAACATCAGTATCTTATTTTTTGACATGGAAATGGATTTTGGAAGAGATGACATTGAGAAGATGCTTTTCAAGAGAGCATCACTCGACAAGAAGTGGATGAACATCTTAGCAGGGACGTTTGATGAGAGGTTCTTCAAGACTCCCTATCTTGGGACATTAGCTTTGCTTCAAGTGCGGTACTACACAAAGTACGGCACTATGGCAAACTTCCAGACACTTCTGTCATTGATGAAGGGATATGCAGCTAAGAACCCAGCAAAAGACATTGACTTAGCACAGGTTACAGAGCTAGTCAATGACATAACATCATTTGACTTGCACATTCCTGATGAAGTTGCAAACAGCAATATGAAAGAGTTCATACGGAGAAATGCATTCTACAATGCATTATATGACAATGCTGGACTTCTTAGAGATGATGAGAGCGGATATGAGAAAGTTGTCACAAAGTGCTTAGAGAACTTTGACAGAGTGCAGAAGCTCACATTCAATGACACTGACTTGGGCATGGACTACTTTGATGCTGAAGCAATGAAGCGGCATTGGGAGTACATAAGCAATCCTGAAGCAAAGATCAAGACAGGCTGGGACTATCTAGACATATACACACATGGTGGCTTCTTGAAAGAGGGACGTTCATTGTATCTGTTCATGGCACAAGCTGGTCTTGGAAAGTCATTGTTCATGTCAAACTTGGCCGTGAACTTCTTGAAGCAGGGGCTTAGTGTGGTAGTAATCTCACTTGAGATGTCTGAAGATGTGTATGCACAGAGATTTGATGCACATATATCAAGACATGACATAAACAAGCTGAAAGAGAATGAAGCCTCAGCTGTTGAAGAAATAAAGAAGTTCTACAAAGACCATCCAACGTCAAACTTGTACATAAAAGAATATCCACCGAAGTCAGTCACATGCAATGAGATCAAGTCATATCTTGAGACATTGAAAGCAAATGGACACCACTTTGATGTGATAATTGTAGACTATCTGAACATTGTCAAATCGAGCATGAAGACGGACAACATGTTCATAGATGGTCTTGATGTGTCAGAGAAGCTTAGAGCAATAAGCTATGACATGAAATGCCCAGTCATCAGTGCAATACAGACAAATCGTGAAGGCATGAACAATGACAAAGTTGGCATGGAGAACATATCGCAGTCAAGCGGCATTGCATTCACTGCAGACTTCTTGATGTCATTGTTCCAGACAGATGTTGACCGTGACCACGGCCAGATACGTGGAAGAATATTGAAGAACCGTCTTGGAGGCATGATAGGCCAGACATTGACATTTGATGTAGATCCACATTCTCTTGTCATAGAGAACAGAGCTCCAGATGATGAAGGAAACAATGCATGTGATGAAGTCATGACAAAAAAGATGAAATCTGCTGACAAGATGATGAATGACATCAATGACAGCCAGAAGTCACTCATTGACATGTGATTTTTTTCTACAAATTTCTACAATTTAGAGTATATTTTAATATGGCAAACACTTCATAGGATGAGAAGAGCAGAAAGTCTTCTTTCAAAGATGTCCTGGCAAAGGTTGTAGAAGCTGTCAAGACACCATTCAAGCAGAATGACAAAGCTGGAAAGCTGTCTAAGAATGACAAAGCAGACAAGACTGCTAAAAAAGAGAAGACTAGAAAGCCACTGTCTAGAAAGAAGCCTACTGTCGGCAGACATCTGCCAAGAAGCAAGAAGTCTCCAGTGCCTTCTCCAAAGAAAGCTCCCATCTAGAAGAAGCCGAGGGCTAAGAAGCCTGAAGCTAAGCTGCCGCTTGACTAGAATGCATAGTCTGCTGCAGTCAAGCGAGCCCCGTCTAAGAAGAAAGATGCACCTGATGTTCCATTTGCTGAGAACACATCAAATGTCTCAGAGTCAAGATTCTTCTATTCAGATGACAAGTTCATTGACACATTTGAAGATGAAAGCATCTATGAGCTTCTTCTGTCTAAGCACAAAGACTTCACTCCAGACCAGCCTGATGCTGCAAAGCGAAGCACTATACTGCAGATCTTAGATGATGATGAGTTCATGGCTCAGCTGTTTGAGTATTATGACATGAACATAATGGACTTTCTGAAGTTTCTGTTCAGACTGTGCCCAAGTGTGTTCAAGGGGTTCTTCATAAGTAAGATATAGTCATTGTTGAAAGACAAGGACTACTTGAAAGATGTCAGATTTGCAAAATACACAAGACCAAGAGCAAAAGCCTCAGCAAAGAAATATTCGTTTCTTTGATGGGCCGCATCTTGCAAAAGTGTTTGCATATTTTATCCATTTGAAGAAGCCAAATGTGAAGAAAGACGTTCCCATGATGCTGATGTCTGGGAAGTCACTGTACAATCCACACAAGAAAGCATTTGACAACTTTGCTGCAATGGCAGAGAAGAATGGCTTTGATGTCATTCCATATGCTAAGTTCTGTGTTGACAACGGCATCAGTGCCAAGAACATTGAGATATGTCTCACCAGCTCAAATCTTCTAGCAAAGTACAATGACAGCAACAGAGAGACTCTTCGTCTGAAGAAGATATACAGATGGTTTGTCAAGTCAGCATCAAACATAGCTCATGAAGCAGTTGACATGGACTTCTTCTCAGCTAAAGACTTCATACGGATGCTAGTTGAGACAAAGCAGATAGCAGCTTACATTGTCTCAGGCAGAATATCATTGTACTATTTTGCAGCAATTCCCAAGTTCAACAAAGCTGTTCCAAAGCTTGACTATTTCTCTAGAATAGAGCTGCAGCCAGTTGAGAGATGGTATGAGATCTACCATTCTGATGTCAACAAAGCATTTCTGCAAGAGAAGAAGACAATGGTCAACCCTCTTGAGTTTACCGATCTTCTGATGAAGAAGATCAAAGAGAATAAGTCTACATCAGGTAAGATTTAAACAATCTGCATTGAGCAGAGACATAATTACAACACATCAACAAAGAAAAGAAAGAAGAAACAAACATGTGCACATTCATGTCAACACTTCCAAAGCATTCGAACATAATCGGTGCTCCGAAGAAGAACACAAATCTAGAGATGTTCTTGCAGCCATGCAAGGACATTGATGGCAAGAAGACCTACTACAGTGTCAGGCTTCTTGCATTTGGCTCAAAGAGCGGTCGAGACGATCCACACATCACACGCTTTGTCCACACTGGCTGGCAGAAAGACCCCAAGACTGGCAAGAACAGAATGGTCAAGGTTGTATGCCCAGCTCATACTCCATGGGTAGAGACTGAGGGAAACAAGTCATCTTCATGCAAGATCTGCAACTACGTGAACCAGCAGTGGTCTATCTACAATGAGTCTGGAAAGACCGATGCCACTGCGCGCACTCATGCATCTTCAGCTGGACGGCGTTTTGAAGCAGTAGTGCCGGTGTACGTCAAGAATGACCCCAACTACGAGAAGAACAACGGCAAGTTCAAGGTCATCATCTTCAATGACAAGGACCAGTACATGAACTTCAGAGAGCTCATTGACAAGAAGGTGAGAGAAGTTCCAGTGTTCAACGGCGGCAAGGCAGTGAACTGCTTGATCCATGTCACTCGTGAAGAAGTGCCGAAGAAGTCTGGCGGAACATTCTCTAGAAATGTGATTGACAAGATAACTTTCTCAACTGAGCCAAAAGAGATTCCAGCAATCAACAGCAAGAACATTGAAGCCTCTTTTCCGTTTGATGCAACATACTTCTGCCCTTCGGATGAAGAAGAGATCAATGACTTCTACACAAAATTCTGTGTGGTGACAAATGATGACATCCCGGAAGATGATGACATTCCTGTATACAAGAGTGACACATACTCTAAGCCGGCTCCAGTGAAAATACCTGAGAATCCAGCAGCTGAGACTAGCACTTCAGCTGATGACATCTCGACAGATGACCTCAACTCTATCATTGATGACACACCAGCTGAAGACAATGACACAAGCTTAGAGACGGACCCTGATGAAGAGGGGCTAGTAGACGAGCCAGCTCCAGCAAAGTCTGAAGACAAGCCTGCGCCTCCAAGCTCAGATGATGATCTTCTTGCAGAGCTTGGCTTCTAAGCGGTAAAATATAATTTGCTAGGTGAGAAAAGATTCCATCTAGCTGAAGAAAGACAATGATTGAAAAACAACATTAAACAAAGGAACAGACAATGCTAAGATTATTCAATGAAATGGACAACATGTTCAACTGGATGGACGCAATGTTCAACTACCAGCTGTCATCAATAGGCAATCGTGGATTGAAGCCTGTGATAAACCGGCCCCACAACTTGATCACCAAGCGTGACGAGAACGGGAAGGTCATTGGATACACAATAGAAGTTGTGTACACTCCATTCCGCAAGGATGAAGTGAAAGTTGAAGTCGAAGACCGCAATCTCACCGTTAGATGTGGCGCTGAGAACAAGGTCAAAGATGACAACATGGACTACTGCGGCATATCATATCAGAGCTACAAGTTCACCATCCCTCTGGCAAATGACATTGATGTGAATGCCATTGATGCCAAGGCAGAAGACGGCATTCTCAAGATCCAGCTTCCGGTGAAGAAGCTGGAAGAGAAGGCAACACCTGTCATTGCAATTGAGGTGAAGTGAGCTGAGGCAATGATCTAAGAGTAGTCTTTCTTCTATGCAGACAGCAGATGCTTCTACCGCAGATGCTGTCTGCATTTTCAATTTAAGACAGAAAAATAGACAAAGGACAAAGAAATGGCAAAAGCTATAGTGTATGACCAGGATGCCAAGAAGGCAATCCTTGCTGGTGTTGAGAAGCTTGAGAAGGCTGTGAGCATCACTCTTGGCCCAGGCGGCAAGAATGTGATAATGGATGAGTATGGCTCTATACACTCATCTCGTGACGGTGTGACAGTTGCAAAGTCAATTGTCCTCAAAGACAAGTTTGAGAACATCGGTGCAAATGCAATCAAGGAAGTAGCTGAGAAGTCAAATTCAAAGTGTGGTGACGGCACGACAACTTCAACTCTGCTTGCTGCATCAATATTCAAGAATGGCTTGAAGTATGTGTCTCTTGGAAGCAATGCAACTCATGTCAAGAACGGCATCAATGCAGCTGCGAAGCATGTTGTGAAGTTCATTGAGGGCATTGCTCAGCCGATTTCGACAAAAGAAGACATCAGACGTGTGGCAACAGTGTCAGCAAACCATGACAAAGAGATCGGCACTATCATTGCAGATGTCATGGACAGCATCGGCAAAGACGGCACTATCAAAGTCGAAGACGGCAACACCATGGAGCTCCACAGCAAGATTGTTGAGGGAATGGTGATTGACCAGAGCTTTGTCAGCCCATACATGGTGACAAATGCTGAGACAAACGAGGCCGAGCTCGAGAAGCCATACATCTTGCTGGCGAACAAGAAGCTTGCAAACATCCAAGAGCTTCTTCCATGCCTGCAGTCTGTGACTCAGACCGGCGGCTCACTTCTCATCATTGCAGATGAAGTCCAAGAAGACATCATATCAACAATCATTGTCAACAAGCTGCGTGGATTCAACTGTGTTGTTGTGAAGTCTCCATCATATGGCAACTCAAGGAAGGCAATCCTTGATGACATTGCAACGCTCTGCGGCGGAAAGGTTGTCTCAGATGAGACTGGTGTCAGTCTTGAGAATGCAGCAGTCGGCGGTGATGTGCTTGGCTCTGCAAGCCGAGTTGTAGTCAACAAAGACAGCACTGTGATAATCGGCGGTGCCGGAGACCCTGCTGAAGTGGAAGCTCGTGCCCAAGCTCTTCGAGCTCAGATTGAAGTTGCAGAGAATGAGTATGACAAGTCAAGGCTTGCTGAGCGTCTTGCAAAGTTGACCGCTGGAATCGGCATAATCTCAGTCGGTGCAACAACTGAAGCTGAGCGCAAAGAGAAGCGTGACAGAGTTGATGATGCATTTGCAGCTTCAAAGGCTGCTGTGAGAAGCGGCATTGTCCCTGGCGGCGGCGTTGCTCTTCTGCTGGCAAAGAAGGACTTGAACACATGGATTGACTCTTCAGACGACCTTGAGTCTGATGATGAGAAGATCGGTGCAAAAATCCTTGCTGAGTCTCTTGATGCACCAATTAAGAAGATCTTTGAGAATGCTGGAGTTGACACATCTCTGACAGTTGCAAAGATCCTTGAGAACAGCAGCAATGTGAGCAATCTCGGATATGATGTCATATCGAAGAAGTATGTTGACATGGTTGAAGCCGGCATCATTGACCCAGCGGAAGTTGTTGTCAATGAAGTGCAGAACTCTGCCAGCATCGGCGGACTTCTTCTAATCACAGACTGTCTAGTTGTTGAAGAGCCTGAAGAGAAGAAAGCTGAGCCCCAGATGCCAGCTGGATTCTAAGATGCTGATTCACAAGAAGCAACAAAAAATGCGGGCGTGGACTTTGGTCTACGCTCGTATATTTTTTACATGGCAGAGACAATATAGATAGACGGAGATGTCTTAGTGTTCACAGACATCCACTTTGGAGTCAAAGGGAACTCTCCTCTCCGGCAGAAGATGTGCGCAATGACAGTGAAATGCATTGTTGATGAGATCAAGAAGAGAAGCATCAAGAATGTCATATTCTGCGGTGACTTCTTCCACTAGCGGAATGCATTGACTGTTGACACATTGAACATAGCTCATAGATGTCTGAAAGCAATAGCTTCACTAGCTGATGTCTACATGATACTCGGAAATCATGACTTGTTCAACAAGAACACGGTTGATGTCAACTCAGTCAGCATATTCAAAGACAATCCAAAAGTGCATGTCATAGACCACACGGCTGAAGCTGCTGTCAATGACAAGAAAGCTGTCATGATTCCATGGCTTGGAGACATCTCTAGCTTTAAGAAGAGCTCATATGACTATGTCTTTGGACATTTTGACGTGTCATCTAAGTTCATAGCTCAGAGCTACATAGACTCTAACACCAAGAGAGCAGAAGCCTCTCAGAGTGCCTCAGATGAGCTTGAGAGTGAATTTGGAAGCAGCGCCAAGCTAGAAGCTGACGAGTCTGTGACAAACTTTGTAGACTTAGCTGTTCCAAGAGGGACTGTCTTTGCTGGACATATACACCAGCATAAAGAGATGGCTATAAAAGGACGTAAGTTCATATTTGTGGGAAGTCCCTGCCAGCAGACAACAGCTGACACCGGCTATGACACTGGATTCTATGTCATCAAAGCCGACGGCTCATATGAGTTCTGCAAGATAGACTCTGTGCCAAAGCATGTCAAGCTCAGATGCAGTGACATCATTGAAGAAGGCATAGACAAGTTTGACTTCAGCCCAGCAGCTGGAAACATTGTCCAGAAAGTCTATGATGTTGACATAAGCTTGAATGATGACTTAGAGATAAGCAAGAAGATCTCAAGTGCACTGCCATATGAAGAGCTGCTGCCAGACTACCAAGTGTCTCTAGACATGAACAGCAGCTTGGAAGATGAAGATGACATTGTCCAGACTTTGAAGAAGAGCAAACTTGACTACATAAAGAGCTACATAGACCGTCTTGACAGCAAAGCTCTAGAAGAAGATGGCATTGACAAAGCAAAGTTGTTTGCCGTATTGAAGAAGTACTATTCACAAGTAGAGAAAGACTGACATATGAATATAGTTTTCAAGAAGCTACAGATGCACAACTTCATGTCATTTGCTGATGAGACAATTGACTTCAGTGAATTTGATGGACTTACATTGGTGCAAGGCAAGAACAATGACATTCCAGGGTCAAAGAATGGGGTTGGCAAAAGTAACATGTGGGCAGCTTTGCTGTATTCTCTCTTTGGTCAGCTGCAGAGCAAGATAAAGAATGAGAACTTAGTGAACAGAAATGTCAAGTCAAATGATCTTGAAGTTGCTCTTCTGCTGGCAGTTGACAAGCAAGACTACATTGTCCGTCGTGGCGTGCTGAAAAGCAAGTCATCATCATTGAGTGTAGCTAGAATTGACAATAGCAAAGAGACTGACATCACAAAGTCTACTATAGCTGAGACACAAGAGATGATTGAGAGAGACATCATCAGATGTGACATAACAATATTCTTGAGGACAATACTCTTGACAGCAGACCAGACATACAACTTCTACATGCTGAAGAAAGCTGACAAGAAAGAGTTTGTTGAGAAGATGTTTGACATCTCAGTGTTTGAAGAGATGTACAAAGCAATACATAAAGATGCTCTGCTTCTAGACAAAGAAGCTGCAGCCAGCAGCAGCAAGATCATGGTGCTCAGCAAGAACAATGATGACTATGAAGCCAGAAAGAGCACATTTGAAGCCTCAAGAGATGCAAAGCTGAAAGTGCTAGCTAAGTCTCTTGAAGATCTCAAGAAGAAGCATGAAGCTGCAAAGAAGAAAGCTGATGAAGACCTCAGCCAGAGCAGCATAGATGCTCTGAATGAAGAGATCAACCATGCTGTTGATGAGATAGACAAGAACATGTCTAGAACTAGGTCTCTGCAAGAGAGCAAGATGAAGTCTGAGCTTGAGATCCACAAGCTTGAAGAGTCAGCAAAGATAAAGAGAAGCGCAATTGACAAGCACAAAGACATCTTGAAGAAGCTCTGCTCTGACTGCCGTCCAGTGTTTGTCAAGCACTACAGCTTAGACGGCATTGCAAAAGAAGTCAAAGCTCTAAATGAGCAGAGAGAGCAGATTGCTTCATCAATGTCATCTAGCATAGATGAGCAGATAAGAGAATGTGACAATGCAGCTAAGAGCTTGAGAGCTGGAATGGCAGAGAAGAGGTCTAAGCTGAAGTCTCTGATGGATGCATCATCATCAGCCAAAGCTGAAGTCAGAGCTCTTGAGTCTGAGATCAAAGACATTAGCCGGCAGCTTGACCAAGCAAAGTCTGGAGCTAATCCGTATGATGACCTGCTGTCAAAATGCCAAGCTGATCTAGCTGCAGAGAAAGACAAACTTGAGAAGACTGAAGTCAAGATGAAGTACTTGAAGAATGCTGAGACAATAGTCTCTCAAGACACCTTGAGGAAGTTCATAATCAAAGACTTAGTTGTGCTGCTCAACAACAAGATAAAGACATATCTGACAAAGCTCGGTGCCCAGTACTATGTTGAGTTTGATGAAGACATGGACTATGAGTTCATCACATCAAACGGCTCTTGTGAATGGAGCAACTTCTCAGCTGGAGAGAGGATGAGGATAATGATTGCAACATCATTTGCATTCAGAGACTTCATGTCTATCCGAAATGGTCTAAATGCAAACATCCTCGTCTTAGATGAGTACTTTGACAGCGCCATTGACACTCTCTGTGTAGAGAGCATTGTGAACATCTTGAAAGAGTACTCTTCAAAGCAGCATCAGCGAGTGTTTGTGATAAGCCATCGTCCAGACATAGGGAATGAGCGGTTTGATCGAGTGCTATGTGTAGAGAAGACTGATGGAATTGCTCACATAGTCCGGTGACATGTGTACATTATTATCTAATGGAGAAGTCCAATTTATGAGTGAAGAGAAAGACAACAAGATGCCAGCTGTAGTGGCTCATTCAGTGCCAGCTTCAGAAGCTGCTAAAGTAGAAGCTCCAAAGCCTGCTCCTATGGCTAGACCAAAGAGAAAGCACAAGCTTGAGATACAGATATTTGACATTGACTATGAAGACGCTGACAAGAACAACGGCATGCCGATGAAGCGTCCTGTCAGAAATGATCTTGACGGTGGCAAGCCGACTGTGATAGAAGTTGCTGACAAAGCCGAGTTCATGATGATAAAAAGCCAGTATGAGCTCTGCGGCCAGACAATTGAAGTCATCAGAGAGATTGACCCATTCAAAGATGGAGAGCCTGAAGCTCCAAAGCCCGTCATGCCAGCCACTCAGCCAGCTGCAGTCCAGCAGATGCAGCCAATGCCACAGCAGATGGTTGTGCAGCAGACAGTTCAGCAGCCTATCCAGAAGATGAAGCCGAAGATTGTGACAATAGGTGACATCTCAGTGAAGTATGACGGTGACAAAGTGTACCAGAAGCAATGGGTGAGGCTGACTTCACAAGAAGCAAAGAACTTCAGAGTTGTCAGTGACAGCAACAACAAGATAGTCAGCATGAATGACAAGCATCTAGAAGCTCAGCGCTGGGTGATGATAGAAGATGCTGAGTCTGATGACGGTTCAGCCGACTCATTAGTTGCTAGTGTGAACTAAAAAGCTTTTGAGGAGATGAAATGAAGATAGTAGTTGCTCCAGAAGAATTCACACCGCTTTCAATAGAGATCAAATGCTTTCTAGCAGGAGGCATAACAAATTGCCCTAACTGGCAAGCTGATGTGGTCAAATGCTTGAAAGAATATGACATTAGACATCCAGGCCAGCTTGACCGGCTTGTTGTCTTCAATCCTAGAAGAGACAATTTTCCAATTGATGATCCAAATGCTGCGAGAGAGCAGATATCTTGGGAGTTCAAATGGCTTCAAGAAATGGATTTGTTCTCAATGTGGTTTTCAGGTGGAGACTCTGACCAGCCTATATGCATGTATGAGCTTGGAAGAAACATTCAGAGAATGACTACAAGATTTCCAGATGACTGGCAAGACAGAATTTTGATAATGTGTGATCCAGACTACAGGCGAATGCAAGATGTCAAAATACAGACAGAGCTTGCATTTGCAGCAGTTGGCAATGCGAAGCCAGACATCATCAGCAAAGCTGATCCAGAGTTGTATGCACAACGGATCATACAGCAGTTCAAAAGAATAGAATTCAACTCATGAGAAAGAGACGTATCATATGACAATAAAGTTTGTAGTAGTTTCAAAAGATGACAGCTTCAAGATGAGCAGAGAAGCTCTTGAGAAGGGCTGTGATGGAGTAGAGTGCGAAGTTGTGCAGATAGCTGGCAACACTGAGCCGATTGCCAAAGTGTACAACAAGTTCTTAGATGAAGAGAAGAAAGATGCCAAGCATGACTGGCTGGTGTTCATGCATGCTGACGTGTCATTCAATCCTGACATGCTTCTTCCGCATATGAGAGATGCTGGGCCAAAATATGACTTAGTCGGCTTGTGCGGCACTTCTCACTTCTCAATAGGGTCAAGCCCTCTCAACTGGTGGACAGCAAGCAACAATGACCCTTCAAGCAAGTGGGGATGCGTCACACATGGAGAGCTTGGTGACCAGACTTCATGGTTCAGCAGCCACTCTCCAAATGTGATGGATGCTGAAGTTGCATGCATTGACGGCTTGTTCATGGCTTTCTCAAGAAAAGCTCTTGAGTCTGAGCTGAGGTTTGACGAACAGTATGAGGGTTTTGACTTGTATGACACAGACATCTCAATGCAGGCATTCATGAAGCTCAAGCTGAAGATCGGTGTGCTAGTGCAGAAAGACCTCTGCCACTACTCAGTCGGCAAGTCTATTCTCTCACCGCATTTCCTTGCCAATGAAGCCAAGTTCAGGAAGAAGTGGAACTTTGCCCCTCCAAAGAACTCAGAAGTTGAGAAGATCATGAACAGTGAAGCAGAAAAGTCAACATCTAGTACAATGTAAGCATGAGCAGCAAGATAGACATAGTAGACTTTGACCTCTTCTTTGACACCATGAAAGCTGCAGCCAAGATGGTGAAGGCTGCAAAGATGATCTTCTCTCCAAATGGACTGGAGATCTATGGTGCATGTGAGATGATTGCACGATGTGAGCTGACAACCAATGCAGTGAAGTCAGATGACTCATTTGACTTCTGCATTGATGACATAAGCATGCTCAACAAAGTTCTCACAACAGTCAAGAGCGTGCATAAAGACTCAATTGATGAGCTCAGCATAAGCTACAGCAAGCCAAACTTGATGTTCAAGTCATCTAAGATGAAGATGAAGTACTCAACATGCAATGAGTCAACAATTTCACAGTGGATCTCAAAGAAGATTGAAGCAAAGCTTGTGAATGTCTTTGAGATGAAGACAACTAGTGACCTCATCAAGCAGTTGAATGGGCATTCTTTCTTGTTTGACAGCTCAAAGTCAGTCAACATATATCTTGAGACAAAAGATGACATGGAGAAGAATGCGGTGTTTGCAACTCTTGGAAACAGAAATGTAGACCTTGGCAAAGAGATAACTCTCAAGATGGGGCTTGTGACATTCGGCCAGATTCCACCTGGCAAGACATTGGTCATTGACATGCAGCGTCTGAACTTGTTCAACTGTGTGCAGTCAAATGACATCAGCATTGCTCTGACTGACAAGAACTTCTTGCTGAGCAAGCAGAAGGTTGCCGGAAAGAATGGTGCAGCTTTGAACATCAACTTGTACTGCAGCTTCATGAAGGGATGATGACATGCTGACAACTGACTACATAGCAATGCTCAATGAGTCTGATGATCCAGCTGTCAAGACTGCATCTAAAGATCTGAAGATGTGGTCTCATCTGAAGGCAAACAAGAAAGACCTTGACTTCATGCTGAGATACACTTTGCTTCACATTTTCTGGAGAGGAGAAGGCGAAGCTGTGATGTCAGAAGACATATGCACATCAAATGCATGGATCATTGAGAATGTCTTCAAGTACAAGAAGTTCTCAGCCGTGAAGGGCGGCTTAGACAAGAAGTTTGCTGACAACTCTTTCAGGCTCTGCACATTCTCAATGACAAAAGAGAAAGCAATAGTCTTAGATCTTCACAAGTGGAAGCTTGTCCCTGATCTCATAACATTGACATCTGGCAATGAAGAAGCTGTTGGAAAGAAGCTGCTTGAGATAATGGAGAGCAATGACAAGCAGTTAAAGACTGAAGATAATAAAAAGAAGTGAAGCAATGCGCGGCACAATGGACTATGAGCATAGGGCATTCTTAGCTGAGAAGATAATGCAGTATCTTCCTCAGCCATATGTCAATGTCAATGGACGAGTGAATGTCAGATGTCCATTCTGCGGTGACTCTAAGAAGTCTGCAACAAAGAAGCGTGGATGGGTCTACATTGACAAAGACTGCTCATACTACTGCTGGAACTGCGGCCTGTCAATGCCAGGCATAAAGCTTCTGAAAGCTCTCTCTGGACCAGACTATGAGTCAATACACAGAGAGTACATCGACCTGTTTCTAAAGTCGGGGCTAAGCTCATCACTTTCATCAACAACATATGTTGACCCTGAAGAGCCGAATGTCTTCAATCTGAAGAGCATTCTCAACCAGTCAATGAAGCATCCTCTCTCAGAGAAAGCCACAGAGTACTTGAAAGCTAGAAGAGTGCTTGAAGCTCCATTTTTGAAAGAGCCGCTGTTCTCAACTTGGTCGAAAGACAAGCCTGAAGAAGAGTACATCTTGATACCGTGGAAGCTGAACGGTGTTGAAGCATACTACCAAGTGAATGACTTCTTGAAGATCCGGCAGATGAAGTATGTGTTTCCGAAGAGCAAGAAGAAGCTGCTGTACGGTCTTGACAATGTTGATCCAAGCTATGGGAAGATATTTGTGTTTGAGGGAGTGTATGACAGCTTGTTTGTCAAGAATGGCATTGCATCTGGTACAAAGAGCATAACTGACTACCAGATGAAGCTCATCACACAACGGTGGCCGCATCATGAAGTGTGCATTGCATTTGACAATGACACAGCTGGATTTGCTGCAACAATGAAGATGGTTGAGACTGGGCGAGCTGCGAAGATATTCAAGTGGTTTGATGAGACAACGCCTGAGAAAGACATCAATGAGTATATAATCTCACATGATGATGTCAAAGCATTCTCAGATGAGAAGAAGCTTGACAGCATGGTCATGGACAAGCTGCAGATGAAACTGTGGATGACATGCAATGGAAAGTGGAAGAAAGAGAGAGCATCTAAGAAGTCTTCAATGCTGTCTGAAGATGACTGCAGGAAGATGTTCTTGATGCAGTGAGGGCTATAGCACAATGATACATGTCGCTGACAAGAGCAGAAGAGGGAAGTACTCTCGAGCTGCAACTGGGGAGTTCATCCCCTAGCACCCAGAGAAGTATGCTGGAAAAGACAAGCACATCATCTACAAGTCTTCTCTTGAGCTGTCTTTCATGATGTATGTAGACCGCAATCCAAACGTTGTGTCATGGGGATATGAAGGAACAACTATAAAGTACTTTGACAGAGCAAAGGGCAAAGTCCGGCGCTACTTCATAGACTTCTCAATGGTTGTGAAAGTCGGCCCAGTCCACAAGACAATCTGGGTTGAGATAAAGCCTGAGTCAGAGACTAAGCCTCCTACAGGCAAAGCAAAGAGCAATCCAAAGACAATGCTCACTTGGATGACTAACCAGAGCAAATGGGAAGCCGCCAGAGCATTGGCAAAGTCAAAGGGATATGAGTTCCATGTGATAACTGAGAAGCAGCTCAAAGGCGGCTGATGCTAAAGAATAGTAGATATATAATTAGCATAAATGGAATTAGCATAGCATATATAGCAAGAAAATACTAAGTTAGTCAATTTTTTTGACTAGCTATGTCTAAAAAATTGTGCTTCTCTAGAAGTTTCTCCGGATGGTGCTACATTTGATGATCTTATGTTTCTATGCACAATTCCCAAAGACAACAGATTTGAGAAAAAGATAGCTGGGGTTGAAGCTGATGCAATCATCAATAGATGCATAAAGTCATTTGGCAGCATATGCAATGGTCCTTTGTACAGAGGACTATTTTAGTCTGAAAAGAATTCAATTCTAGCAACATCATATTCAAATTTGAAAAGTTCAATGTCTTTCAGCACAGATTTTGATGTAGCAGTAAACTTTGGAGACTGCGTGCTTACTGTTCAAAGCTGCAGCAAGCCTTTGCTGTTCTTGTCAGAATTCATATTCATATTCAAATATGTTCTCAACTAGTGGGCATGGCACTTAGATGATGATCTTACGGCTGCAGTAAAGCATCATTATGCTGTCAATGAAGATGAAGATGATGAATATCTGAATTAGTGCAACTAGAAAAGCTGGATATGCAGCATTCTCAAGAAAAAACAAGACATTCTAGATGACATGTCTTCGCCATTTAAAATAGGAATAAGACCGTAGACAATCATCAATGAGATCAACATGTCAGAAAAAGAATGGCTAGTTCCAGCTAAGACAAAGTTCATAGATATAGATAGATCATCTTTGATTTTCAAGATCTGACATTATCTTAGACCAAGGACTTTCATCACTTCTTCATGAGCATTGAAGCCAAGCATCTTGTCTAGAAGCTGCCAGCTGTCGTCAAATGCATTGTCAACTAAGCCGTTGAACGGACTTTTCTTGTGGTTCCATCTAGTGTTCTCATTCACTAGCCGTCCTGTTGCAGTGTCAACAACAACTGCGACAAGTGACAGTCCATACGTGCCATATGGACTTTGGCTGTCTAGTTCAGATGATGACGGTGCTATGTCTTGCCAGCCGTCTTGAGCAAACACAAACATCTGACGCTTAGCATTGTCTGGGCAGTATGAGTCATAGCTAGATCTGCTGTTTGCATGGCACCATGCGCTGCCATTCCAGCCAGTCACATTTCCACCGAACATCTAGTTGAACTGCTCATATGACTCAATTGGCACAATAGAGTAGTGCTTGTCTGATGCATCAGCTGGCTAGTCAGTCTCTTTGCTCATAGCCGCATCAGACTTGTCTAGCAGCTCATCATATGACATAGCAGCTATTTCTTGAGCTATGCTTGGGCTGTCGCTCTATGCTTCAAGAAACTGCATTCTTCTTGCCAGCATCTTTGACTCATCTTCTAGAAACTTCTGTGCATCATATGCAGTCTCACATTCATCGCATGCAATAGTGACAGCTTTCACAAGAAGCTTCCATCGTTTGCCATCATTCCAAAGCCAGCTTGGTCCAAATGCATCGATGGCTGTCCGCACACATTTGCTAGCCTAGTCAGCATTCATGTCAGTGAATGCTGACATCAGCTTTCTCTTAGCATTGTCTATGTAGTCATGGAAATGCATTCCCTCTTGAAGTGCTGAAAATGACTCATTCAGCATTGACATGCTGCTAGCTAGATATGACTGTATGAAATTCATAATTATATTTACTTTGCCGCATGTTGAAATGTGTAAATAATAGACATGGAAGAACCATATGTTGACGGACAGCTTTCATGCGGTCTAGCGGACAATGAGAGCTCTACATCACCTGATCCTTCACTTTCAGCTTCTCAGCAGTCTAAAAGCTAGAAGCGGGCTGACCGGCAGCAGAGACGAAGAGAGCGCCGTCAGAAGAAAGCTGAGCTCTTGAAGCCTAAGACTGCTGAGCAGAGCCTTCTCTAGAGCATGCTGGATGCGCCTCAAGACACTCCAAAGCCGAAGAGGCGGAAGTCATTGCCTGGCTTCTTGGGCAAGCACCGGCATGAGATAGACATGTGGCTTAGACATTATCTGTTCATGCATCCAAGAGCTGATGATGCCGGAGTGCCGTACATCAAAGAGATGGATGATGAGCAGCGTGCCAAATTTGTTCAAGAGTACATCGACATTGCTGAGTTCCTAGACAAGCTGAAAGAGTATCTTGATGAAGAGAGATCTAGAGAGTCCGCATAGTCAAAGTGTAAATAAACTATGCTTAAAAAATTTTTCTACAAGGAAGACTAACCATGGCTGTTAACTCTTTAGACCGGTTTTTGAATGCTGCAACTGCAGACACTATACGCTGCACTAACCAGTTTTAGATCAGCATTGTGACCGGATATTCAGACATTGATGCTAAAATGGATGATGTGCTGATCTTTGGCCAGACATTCAGCATTCCACAGCGGTCAATTGAATATGTAAATGTGTCATTCAAGGGATACGAGATGCCGCTCGTCCCAACAAGGATGATAATGGACCAGGACCACACAATGACCGTGCTTGATGATGTGAACGGCACAAATAGACGTCTATTCCTCATGTGGCTCAACAAGACAATGAATGCTGCAATATCTGAAGGCTCATTGTTTGAAGGTGACAGAGGTGTCCACAACTCTACTATACGTCTTGAGCTGTTTGACAAGGACAACGAGACTGTCATCCAGACATACAAGTTTGTCGGTGTAGATGTCAAGTCTGTGGGCAACACACAGCTGACATATGTCGGCGGTGACACATCAACATTTGATGTCTAGTTCAGATCTCTCTACTGGGAGCTTGAGAACAGCACAAAGGGTGAGTTTACAAGCTTGAAGTGATGACTTATTGAAAGACAGGCAATGAAGAAGAGATATTCAAGAAAGTACATCTGTGAAGCTCTTGCATACTGGAGAAAGCAGCTTAGAGCTCTCAATGAAGACATTGCTGAGTACTGCTAGATCTCATGCGCCGAGTTCATAAAGCAGGGACTAGTTGTTGTTAGACGTCTTGCACAGATGAAGACATTCCAAGAGCTAGAAGACTGGTGGAATGAAAAAGATCCTGCTGTGTTTGAATATTGCCCAATATCAAAGGGCGCTCCGCACAATGGAAATGTAGTCCACCGCTTGACTGTTGTCTGGGAAGAATATGCGTATTCAGATGAAAAAGCAATATATGTCTACCGCGCATTGAAGAGTGCCAAGTCGGCAGAAATGTGCGGAGACTGGAATCCAAGAGCATTCACTGAGTTCAGAGAGCTGACAAGACACTGCTTGAGCCGCTTTGGATTCCAAGAGTCAGAAGACCTGCTTGAAGATGAGAGCATCTGTGAAGCTGCTGGTCAAGTCAACTGCGAGATTGATGTCAATGGCACTGTGATGACTCCTCCGATCGGATCATTCAATAATCTTGCAGCATATCTAGATGCAAATGGCGGCTGGATGGATGATGATGTCTTTGAATACAATGGACAGACTGCATACTTCTTTGACCATAATGCTCTGGCAGAGCTGCTGCAGATGATGAGCAATGATGCCAAGAACAGCTATGGCACAGCTACAGCTGTTGTCAGAAATGAAGACACCGGAGACACGACACAGCTGCAGTTTGACTTCTTCTGATCTGCACTTGAAAAAAAAATAAACACACAATAAAAATGCTGGACAGATGTCCAGCATTTTTTGTACATTATAGACATGGACTCTGAAGTATACGAGGCAAGCAGATGCAGAAGAGTGGTGTTTCTATGCATAGCTAAGAAGACTGGCGGCCCGGAATGCATCTATCAAGCATGCAGCATTCTGGCAAAGAATGGATATGATGCAGCCGTGATGCACATAGACGCTTCACAAAGTGTGATTCCTGGGCTAGAGAAGTACAATGTCAAGATAGTCACATCTATACTTGACAGCGAAGACACACTTGTTGTCATCCCAGAGGGAATAGCTCTTGGTGTTCTTGACCAGATAGTCAAGTCAAAACGAGCATTATGGTGGCTGTCGGTCAACACATTCATGCTTGTCAATGACCCCGACCTGTCAAAGATGCATCTAGTTGATCTTCTGAAGTCTAAGAAAATTGACTGCAACTTCATCCAGAGCTTCTATGCTGAGAGCTTCTGCAAGAGCATGGGAGTCCAGAACATCAGACCGCTGAAAGACCCGATCTCTGATGAGTTCTTTGCTCCAGCTTCAAAATGCAAGAGAGCTGACTTAGTTCTGTACAATCCAGCAAAAGAACAGAGCGTTACACAGCTAGTAGCTTCATCTATGCCGCATCTCAAGTTCATGCCTTTGACCGGCTTCAGCACTGAGCAGATGGCTAGCATCATGGACATTGCAAAAGTGTATTTAGATCTAGGCTGGCATCCAGGAAGAGACCGCATACCAAGAGAAGCATGCTTGAGAGACTTAGTTGTGATCACTTCAAGAGAAGGCTCAGCTTGGAATGATGTTGATGTTGCCATCCCAAGCAAGTGGAAGATCGAGTATGGCTTCTTCAACATTCTAGAGATATGCAAGAAAGTTCAGCTTGGCATTGACACATATGACAAAGCTCTCAAAGACTTCTTGCCATGGAAGAAGACAATCAAAGAAGAAAGAGACAGCTTTGAGAGCCAAGTGCTTGCATCCTTTGAAGATCTGCTTGAGAAGCCGCAGCCATGATGTAAATATGCAATTGTATATTCAACAACAGAGAGACCGACATGAGTGTATATGATGATCTACAGGCTGCTAGAAGAGTGGTCAATCAAGATGAATACGAGTTTGACAACAAGACAAAGAGCAGCATAGACATTCCAAGCGAGCACAGCAACAAGCATGGCGCATACAATTCAGCAAAAGAGCTAGCTGAGAAGATTGGTGCTGACAAGACATGGCGCGGCGAGATAGACTGGAGCATAGACATCCACTGGTCTGACGGCTGGGACAGAGACCAGGGATGCATAATAGTCCATTTCTATGCATATGACAAAGCTGATGCCAAAGACCGTCTAGCAACTTTATCAAAGCTGTTTGGAGACAACTTCACTGCAGAGCTAAGCTCATTGAAGCTAGAGACTCCAGAGCAAGCTGCAGCAGAAATTGAAGACCGCATAAGCAAAGGATATGTTGACAGCCGCTTTAAAGACTTGCAGGAGAAGATCATCTATCTGCCCACTTCAAAGATGGTTGAAGAGATGAACAAGTCAGTTGACTGGGCTGTGAATCTTCTGAAGAAGCTCAAAGACCAAGATGAAGCTGAGAAGCGCATCAAGTGGCTAGAGACTCCAGAGGGGCAGGCATGGACAGCAAAGTATGAAGCTGACAAAGCTCTGGTTGACAAGCTTCAGCAGAAGGAAGATGCTAGAATTGCTAGAAAGAAAGCTAAAGAGCAAGCAGAAGAAGACAATGCACAAGACATTGAAGACATTCTTGCTGGAACTTCAACTAAGTTCCCTCAGTACAATGCTGCAAACGTTGCTCCTGTTGAAGTGACAGGCGGCCGCAAATTCAGAGGCAAGGGCTTTGTTGTCTCAACTGAGTGGAAGTCTGGAAGCTTCAGCTACTATGGAGATGAGTCTGAGTGGACTGATGCCAAGATATACATCCCTTCAACTGGAAAGACTGCAGTTGCAAACATCAAGTACTGCAAAGTCGATCCAAGTGTCTCTGCTCAAGACTGTGTAGATGCATTTGAGAAGTGGAGCCGAGCTGAGATTGAAAGTGTGATGAACTGGTGCCAGTCTAAGAAGCCAAATGCTTCGCAAGCTGAGCTGGCAAGCTGGGCAATGAGCATAATCAAGAAGCATCATCCAGAGATTCCAGAGTCTCAGATCAAGACTGTGCTTGGCATAACTGCTCAAAGCCAGCAAGATGCAATGGCTGCAAAAGTCAAGTCAACTGTCAACTGGGCAATTGGCTTGGGTGAGAGACAGCTCAAGACTGAGCGCATAATTGCTGGTGCATTGAGAAACAAGGGAATTGACTGGCATGACTTCAAAGACATCATCATCCCTGCTATACAGAATGAGTTTGGAGATCCAAAGATCTTCATCTGATGTGGCATATGCTGCATGATGGCAAAGGTGAGAAGACATCTTCTCACCTTTGCTGTCTTAAGCGGCATTTGTATATTTTAAATATTGCTAAGTAAATAGTTTTATGACAACTAAGAGAACTAGACAGAAAGAAGCTGAGCTTCTTGAAGCAGATGACGATGCTGGAGATGATGACATATCGGCAGCGCCAGAAGACACTGCAGAAGATGCTCCAGCTGCAGAAGATGAGATTGCCCCGCCTGCAGATGCTGAAGACACTGCTGAAGATGCAGACACATCAGAAGATGACATAGCACCATCTGGTGATGAAGATGCTGAAAGCACCGAAGATGAATCTGAAGGCAATGCTGCTCCAACTGAGGAGAAGCCTGCAGCATTTGCAAACTTAGACCTGAGAAGTGCTTTCTGCTTTGGATACTCTCGTCCAGCTTCTAAATGCTGGCTATGCATTGCAGAGCAAGCGAGAGATGTCGGCTGGAGGTCTATAGATGTCAGTGAGCTTGAGACAAGCCTTGCACAAGATGTTGACCGCAGCTACATGGAGATCGCAAAGTTCAAAGTCGTCAACATTGACGATGACATGGAGTATGAAGTCAGCTTTGACAACAACAAGAGCTTGTGGAATGTTGAGATATATGACTCACCTGAAGCTGTCATGACAATTGAAGAGAGAGCAGACTTCTTCAAGTCAGAGATGTTTGAGAGCATTGCACGGATGACTTGGCGTCGAGTCAAAGAGGCAGAGCAAGCGTTTGAAGAAGTTGTCAGACCCCACTTAGATGAGGGAGAACTTCTCTTAGTTGATGATGTCAAGCTTGATGCAATACTCTCATTCTTGAGAAATGAGCATCTTCTTGAAAATCTTCTTGACGGAAAGTATCTAAGCTACTGACATGAAGAAGCACGCTGTCAAATGGGCTGTCCACAAAGCAGGCACTGAGCAGCTTGGCTGTCTCTGCTCATTCAGAGAAGAAGCAGAAGACATGCTAGCTGACCTGCATAAAAGCATATTGCACATGCCTGAAGAAGACAGACAGAAGTTCAAAGTAGTTGAAGTTAGCGTGTCTTGGGAAGAATGACATGCTGCAAAGCATGATGGAGACATAGAGATGACAGAAGAATTTGACAAAATAGAAGACACAACTCCAGTTGAGACTGCAGCCAAGCTGCTTGTGCATGAGATAGTCTAGCTGATAGGGTCTGGACGTCCAAGGATCAGCACTATGCCGCATATTGCTGGACATCCAGAAGCACATGGAGAATGCTATCAATGGACATCATCAAATGGAGCTGTGCAGCTGTCTTTGAAGCCAGCAGATGAGCCAGTCAGCCGAGACGGCAAGAGCTATGCAAAGCTGCTTGGCTTCTTCTGGCAGAAGCTGCATCAGGGAGAAGCTGGCTAGAAGTCAGCCGAATACAGTTTGATGCTGTTGAACTTCTAGGCTGGAATTCCAGAAGACAGCATCAGCTTGTACAATGCAGAAGCTGGTGCAGTCATAGTGCATCCTGGAACATACTATGCTGAGTATGAAGGCATATGCGAGCCCAGCTTCCGGTGGAGAGAAGACATAGATCCACATTTTCTGCATATATGCATAGCTGTCACTGTCAAAAAAGACATGGTCTGGGCTTGAGCAGTTTAAAGATCATAGACTTCATGTTAAAATGTCAGCATGAAGTTGATGAGTCCATATGAGCTTAAGATGAAACTAGACTTAGTTGATGACAGAGCAAGGTTTGTCAAAGAGCATTCTATGTCATCTGTGATGAATGTCATTGTCACAGATGACGGACATATGCATTTCTTTGACAGCAAAGGCAATGACATCACAAAGTCTACCATAAGCATTAAAGACAGTGCATTCAGCTGGTGCGAAAGCTTGAAAAGCATTGTCATTCCAGACTCTGTCAAAAGCATTGGGAGCTGGGCATTCAGTGACTGCAGCAGCTTGACAAGCATTGTCATTCCAGACTCTGTCATAAGCATTGGAGAATGTGCATTCTTCAACTGCTCAAGCTTGACAAGCATTGTAATTCCAGACTCTGTCAAAAGCATTGGGGATAGTGTATTCCGCTGGTGCCCAAGCTTGAAGAGGGTTGTCTTCAAAGGCAAGACTTTTGAAGAAGTGAAGTCTATGGCCGATTATCCATGGGGAGTTGAAGACAAGTCTGTCTTCAAAGCGGAGAAAGCTGGATGAAGTTGATGAGCCTATATGAGCTTAAGATGAAGCTAGACTTGGCTGATGACAGAAGAGCTCTAGCAGAAAGTCTCTCTGTCATGGAGCTGACTGCAAAGACATCTCATGGTGTTGACTTCTTCTATGGAGTCTTGACAGCGGGCGGGCATATAGCAATGCTTGATGACAGCTTTAGTCCAGTTGATGCGGCAAAGTGCCAGCTGCATGACTTTAGGCTTAGAATAGGTTCAGGATCTCTAAATCTGAAGCTTCTGAGAGGAGCATTCTATGTTCCAGAAGTGAAAGTCATTCCAGAGTTTGCTCTAAGCAGCTCTGACTTTGATGAAGTCTGGATACCTGAGACAGTCAAGACAATTGGCCATTGTGCATTCAGCATGTGCTGCAATATGTCAGCTGTGCACATAGCTGAAGCTAGAGCCATAGAGCCACGAGCATTCTCATCATGTGTCAGACTTAGAAAAGCAGTGCTTCCAGACTCGGTCAAGAGCATTGGCAGCTTTGCATTTGCCAGCTGCTCTAGCTTAGAGCGTGCGGTCATCTCTAGACAAATTGAGAAGATTGAGCAAGAAGCATTCAAATATGACAACCGTCTAAGAGAAGTGCTGTTCAAAGGGAAGACCATGCAGCAAGTGAGAGAGATGTCTGGATTTCCATGGGGCATTCCAGATGTGAAAGCCATAAAAGCAGAGAGATCCTGACATGAGCCCATATGAGCTTAAGATGAAGCTTGACCTTGCTGAAGACCGAGCAAAGTTCGTCAAAGAGCATTCTGTGTCAGACAGGATGAATGCCATTGTCACAGATGACGGACACATGCATTTCTTTGATGATGAGGGAAATGACATCACAAAGTCTGTTGAAAGCGTTGGAAGCTGCGCATTATATGACTGCGGCAGCTTGACGAGCATCATCATTCCAGACTCTGTCACAATCATTGGAGAAGGCGCATTCAGCCATTGCGGCAGCTTGACAAGCATCATCATTCCAGACTCTGTCACAATCATCAGAGATTATGCATTCTACGACTGCACACGTTTGACAAGCATCATCATTCCAGACTCTGTTGAGAGCATTGGAAAATGGACATTCAGCTACTGCACAAGCTTGAAGAGCATTGACATTCCCAGCTCTGTCAAAAGCATTGGGAGCTGGGCATTCAGTGACTGCAGCAGCTTGACAAGCATCTCTATCCCAGACTCTGTCACAAGCATTGGGGTAGATGCATTCATCCGGTGCACAAGCTTGAAGAGAATCATCTTCAAGGACAAGACTCTTGAAGAAGTTAGAGCTATGGACAACTATCCATGGGGAGTTGAAGATGAGTCTGTCTTCAAAGCGGGAAAGCTGGATGAAGTTGATGAGCCCATATGAGCTCAAGATGAGGCTAGACTTGGCTGAAGACAAGAATGCTTTCATTGACAGCATTGCAAGCTTCGGTGGATGGTCAGGGCGCTCTAAGCTGAGAGGCTTAGTTGCTGATGACGGATGCTTCTACTTCTTTGACAAGCACTGCAGAGAAGCTAGTCTGAGCGGAGTCAGCCATCTGTGCCGCACTCCGCATGCAATGGACACCACATGCATTCCAGATGGATGCAAGCTAGTGCTGCCGCCGGATCTTGAGCAGCTTGCTAGCGGGCTGCTTGCTGGAGAGATGATGTCTGAAGCCGTCATTGGAGACAAGCTTGTGAGAATCAGTGATGATGCATTCTTCAGATGTGAAAAGCTCAAGCATGTCAATCTGCCAGACACTTTGAAAGACATCAATGACAATGCATTCATGCATTGCACATCTCTTGAAAGCATTGAGATCCCAGACTCTGTGAAAAGCCTTGGAAGAGGAGCATTTGACGGATGCACAAGCCTCAAGCACATCAAGCTCTCAAGCTCGTGCACATCACTTCCTGACTTTCTCTTCTACAGATGCACATCACTTGAAGAGATAGTTGTTCCAGCATGCGTGAACTGCATATGCAGAGGCACATTCTTGAACTGCTCAAGCCTCACACATGCTGTCTTTGAGGGCAAGACAGAAGACCAGATGAAGAGGCTCAACGGCTGGCCGTTCGGCATTAGAAGCAAAGACTGTGTCTTTGAGTTCAGAGGCTAAGCCCATCTTTCATATGTCAGATGCTTTTGCACTCCCAATGTCCGCGACGAAGATGGTCCAAGCTCTTCGCCCAAGCTTCATCTTCACTCATCTGCCCAGTGCTTGTGCTGTGCACTCCACTAGCTGATGAACCTCATGTCTTTCTCTCTTTTTCGTCTTCATCTAAGCTGCCGAAGCAGCTGAGCTCTGGCTTTCTTGTCTCTGCTTGCAAAGCATCTGCTCGGCACTTCTCTCAAGCACTCAGCTAAGACATCTTTGCTAAGACATTGTCTACAACTAGCTCAAGGCTCTGCCCATTGTCTACAAAGCTGTTGATGCATTCAATGAACTTGTCTACAATCTCAGGACTGCTGCCAATCTTCTCATTGAAGTATCTCTGGACTTTCACAAAGCTCTCAGCTGTCTTCTTGTCTATGCACACTTTGAAAGCTTCTGGACACACATCCCTAAGCCAGCTCAGCTTAGCCCAGCATAAGATGTCATAGCATGCATGTCCATTCTTGCCATATTTGACATTCTTGCTGTCTGCTTCATAGCATTTTGAGCTGTCTTTCTCAGCTAAGCCGCTCTCTAAGACATCTAAGATCTCAGCTGCGCTGACATCTATCCATTCAATCTTCTCTGGACTGACATAGAAGAACACCATGAAGCGGTCTGTCTCTAGACTGCAGCCGTCTTTGCTCTTGAACTTCAGACGCTCGCCGCCTCTATGCTGCCTGCCTGTTATAAACCATATAAAGTCGTCAGAATTCTTGTTCTGCTGGTACTTTGTGTCAATCTTCTCTCTGCCGCATATGATGTCTATGCCGTCAAAGTCATTGTCTTTAGATGCAAGTTCTGCTTCAGCTGAAAGAAGATGCCTGCAGACAAGCTGGTCAAAGCATTTTGACTTAATATATCCAATAGGATTGTTCATCTAGCATATTCTACACATTACGCATATAGTTCTTTTTCTAGACTACTGCACAAGACATCTTTCAAAGCTTTTAAAGATCTCTCTCTCTTCTCAAGACTTCGCTCAAACTCAAGCACTTCTCTCAAAAAGTCTACAAACACGCTCGCACTAGTCAGACCGCGCTCCAGAAAATCCCTATATATAGCGCGTTTTGCCAGAAGCTAGGTGGTCGCAGAACCTAGGCTAGCCATGGTTCTGTGCCATTCCAGCTAGACCATTTAGCCACTACCTAGGATGGCTTCTGATGAATTCTGGCCCATCAGACCACCACTGGCTAGGTTCCAGCTAGCCATATCTACCTAGCTAGCTAGACCTATATAGCTAGCCAGTCCATGTTCAGACCATGGCTGGATGTCCCGAGAGAGGCAGCTGGGGCTTAAATGCCTAGTTCATCAACCTAGGCTGGCTGTTCATTCCAGCCCATCTATGGCTAGATGGCTAGACAATATCAAACAAAGCTAGGTTCAGCCACTCAAGAAGTCTATGAAAAAGATGATTTTTCAAGTGGCTGAGCTGTAGATTTTTGATATATAGACAACAGCAGTTGATTATATTGAAACATTCAGCTTCAGCCACTTAAGATCTTGAAAAATATTTTTATTTTTTAAGTGGCTGAAGTGCCGCTTTTTTGATATGATCTATAATGCGAGGCGCGGAAGAGCGCCCACAGCACACCAACCACGAAAAAGGAAAAGCAAGCATGCGCAACATTGTCCATGAGTGTCCAGAGGCCGTCCACAAGTCCATCGACGAAGTCCGGGACGGTGTCTTTGAGCGGCTGTTTGGAAAGAAAGTTGAGCCAGCTGTAGACTACAAGTCCGGGTTCACTTGTCCTGAAGCTGGAACTCGTGACCATGCCGGGTACAAGAACCGGCTGGATGGAAACAATCTCCAGCACTTCGGATATCATGAATGCCATATCCGAGTCAAGAGTGAAGGCGACAACAGCCGCTTCCGCAGAATGCCCTTCAAGGTGAATGTGTAAGAGCGGGCAATCTGATTATTTAGATCTATCTTATAAAGATATAAGATAGATCTAAATAGAAAGTCTACAATTTGAAGTCTAGACTTGGGCTTAAATTGTAGACTTTTGACTATGGCTAAAAAGACTTAGGCGCCACCCTATGGCAAAAGCCTATGTCGTCTGACTAGTCTGTCCACCCTGCTGGAAATGCCCTATTAAAGCGCGTCTCATTTTGGTAAATAGTCTAGCCTTGAATGGCCAAGACAGACAAGTCTTGATAGAATCTATGATGAGGAGTGAATGAGATGAGAGAGCCAAAAGCTTTGACAATTGAATGCCCCAGCAACCCGGACTACGACGGAACGTGGTATGCTGACCAGCAGAAGCCTGAGATGGCAGCCCTAGGGATGCCTGAGGACCAGTGGATGGAGTATGTCCTGAACCGGGTGTTCGTAGATGACCACGCTTGGGACACGGACATATGTGAGTTCTTCTGTCGTCCGGAAGTCCAGATGCTGAAGATCGAGCTGACAGAAGACACAGTGCTGCTCAAGAAGCGCTACTAAGACAATCTGCTCCCGTGGTTGGGAGGACTCGTGGTTGGGTCAGAAGACAAGTCCAGCCGCTCAGTGGAACTCTCTCCTCTGCTGAGCGGCTGGACTTGCTTTGTCTTAAGTGGCTGAAGCTGTAGACTTTTGATAAGATCTATGGTGTCAATCAACTAAAAGGAGAGAGCATATGTTCAAGACTTACCATTTCGAATTTCCACTTAACATTGGCGGACTTTACCAGAGTGCTGAGTTCAAGTCAATTGAAGAGTGCGTCGAGCGCTGCAAGCTGGCATGCGAAGTCTACAATGTTGACTACAACAGCGATGAAGTCAAGCTGTTCTTGACTGAAGACTTCGGTGAGACTTATGAAGAGTGCACTGAAGAAGGTGAGCTTGCTAGCTGAGGCTAAGTGGCTAAGACTATAGACTTTTGATAAGATCTATCATGCAAAGGAGAGAAGAAGATGAACATAGTTCTCGGAATAATTGGAGCATATGTGTGGGTGGCATGGCTATTCTTTGGAGTAGCATTAGTTGTTTCACCACTTGCAATATGGCACCATGTTGCAAAGCTTAGAGAAGAGCATAGACGAGAAATGGAGTGTGTTCTCAGGGGACTGCAGTATATTTGTGACAGACTCTGTGAAGACCAGAGCAACTGAGATTGTAGACTTTTGAAAGGACAGACAATGGACATGATTGACATTAAAGTGGCATGTGCATTTGCGGCAATTGCTCTGCAGATCATTGCAGCAGTAGTCGGAGGGTGGCTAGTGCTTAGATCGTAGACTTTCTGTGGTTGATTCTCCCGTGGTTGGGTGATGGCAGTCCAGCCGTCCAGTGGAACTCTTTCCTCCAGTGGACGGCTGGACTTTTTTTGTCTTTTCAAATGGCTGAGATCATAGACTTTTGATATGATCTATCTCGCAAAGGAGAGAAGCTATGAAGTTCAACACTTACTGCATTGTCTTGGTCGATCCTGTCAGCAGAGCTAGAAAGACAGTTGCCTATGTTGCAAGTGATGCTCGGACTGCAGCAATTGAAGCTGTAGACGAATATGGCCCGGAAGGCTTCTATGTGGTGAAGTCTGTGACTATGCTTTGAAGCAAGCTTATAGACATGGTTTAAGTGGCTGAAGCTGCAGACTTTTGATATGATCTATCTCGCAAAGGAGAGAAGAAGATGAAGAGAAATTCTTACTATGTCACACTTGTCAACCCATATACGGATGAAAGCAAATCCTGTGTCTTCAGCGGGTTCACAAAAAGCGAGGCTGCTGTTGAAGCCGTGAAGACGTTCGGACTGGAAGGGTGGTATGTGGTAGAGTCGGTTGTCAAGCTGCGATAAGTCTACAGACAATATAATCTCATCTGGAGACTTAGACCATGACTGAAGACATTTCTAAAGACTGGACAGTGGTGTTCCGCCGTCTGGACGGAAGCACTCGGAAAGTGACTATCAAAGACGCTACTTTCAAAGAAGCAGACAAGATCTCTGAAGAGCTGCTGCTCGTAGGGGAGTACATTGTAGACATTGAATGAGAGGAGACAAGATGAAGTACAAAGTTGTCTTGTGCAAGCCGTCATCTCAGTCCCTCGGACAGTGGACTGGACCGATTTCTAGTGTAGTTGTCCAAGCGGACAGCCGCGAAGAGGCTGCTAGGACTGCAATGTCAGAATGTCCAGGGTACAGTCACATTGTCAGTGTAGAAGAATGCTGAGAAAAAACGGATTTCTCAAGTGGCTGAGATCATAGACTTTTGATATGATCTATAGCGGAAGGAGAGAAGAAGATGGTAGAAGCAGTGATTGGATCAGTTGCCTTTGTCGGACTTGTGCTTACAGTGGTAGTAGCTGTTGTCAATGAGCTGAAGCATGACAAGCACGCACATGAGAAAGTCTTGAAGCTAAGTGGCTATGCTGCTCAGACTTTGGTATGATCTACAGCGAGAGGAGAGAGAAGAGATGGCAAAGAAGACTAAGAAGCACATCCGCACGCTCGACGAGATGTTTGAGTCAGTGCAGGTCGGGACAGGCGCTATGCACCACTGCGGCAGTGACACGTACGGGTACTACGTGTCTGAAGTCAACAAGGACGAGAAGACGATCGGCGTCTACCGTCCACAGGAGCACTTCACGAAGTGCTGGGAGGACGGCAGCTTGACTCCAGATCCCTTCGACCCGGAGCATCCGACTGAGATGAGGTATGTCGCGTGGCGTGGACGGTGGTGGAAGCTGGATGCTGACGGGCTGCGGACGCGAGAGACGATGGACTGGCGGTTCGGTCCCTGCTACTCGTACCAGAATCCGTCCTTCTAAGTGGCTGAAGCTGTAGACTTTTGATATGATCTATGATGTCAACACGCTAAGGAGAGACAATGAAGCAAGTCGTAGACAAAAAAGAAGATTTTCTCGTTGACTGCATGATATCAGCCGGCGAGCTTGATGAATCTGGCTACAAGTTCCTTGACAATGATCTCCGAGTGCTTGAAGTAGCAAGACATAATGTCCCATATTCTGAGTTCGAAGAATGGGAAGTGTCGCCTGAGTTCAGGAAGAGGATGCGGGAGCTTGAGCGCATTGGCAGAGAGCGATTTGGACAAGACTACTGGATGAAGTACCATGTATGCCACTTCTGCACACGTTCTCAAGCAAGCTAGCATTGTCAAGCTTGGCCGCTTGAGCATTTGAAAAGTCTTTTGCATTAAGTGGCTAAACGGCAAATGCTTTGATATTGTCTATCGTGCAAGGGCATGGAAAGCCCATTAACCAAAAACCACAAAGGAGAAGAGAAATGACAGTCGGAGAATTGATTGAAGCACTCAGTGAAGTGCCAGATGACACACCTGTGAAGCTTGGGCTGCAGCCGCGGTATCCAATGGTCGGCAGGATAATGAACATTTGTGAGCAGCGGAATGATGACGGAGACACAACTGCAGTCTGGATTGCCTGCTCGGACAATGAGGACTACGGCTGCCCAGAGGGTGTCTGGGACGAGACAGTCATCTATGATGAGAAGGATGAATGAGCAGATTTGCTTCAACCACTGCTGCATGACAGCTGCGAAGCTGGGACTGCTTAGATGCATAGCAAGCCATCTATGGCTGCTGTGTGTCTGAGTGTTCCAGTTGATGTGGAGCATATTTGAACATATTTAAAATATTTTTATTTTTAAATGGCTAGACGCGGCGCCTTTTCTTATATAGGGGTTTTTATTAAAAAAAATTATTTTTTAAATGACCGCCGCGCGAATTTTTGGTATAATGGGCGGCGGCTCGTGATTATATCAAATTTTTTTTCAGCCATTTAAAATATTATTTTCATAAAAAATAATATTTTTATCTTTTAAATGGCTGAAGTCAATGATTTTTGATATGATCTATAATGCGAGGGACAATGGAGATCAATTAAAAATAAAAAATTAAAAATTAAATTTAATTTAATTAAATTTAATTTTTAAATGGCTAGAGTTCCTCCAATTTGATATGATCAACAATGTGAGGGACAATAAAACATCTAAAAAATCAGCCACTCAATGGCTCGAAAAAAAATATTAAATCTTAAGTGGCTGAAATTCATCCAGTTTGATATGATCAATTTCGGGCGGCACCTGGTGGTGCAACCCATAAACCAACCACACCAACCACACGGAGAGAAAAATGACGAAGACCGAAATCACGAACGCTATCACGGCAACTCCTGCTCGTTACGCCTTCGAGGTGAGGACGACTCCGGGACTGACGAAGAAGAACCGCACGACGAAGGCACCGACCACCTTCTCTGTGGAAAAGAGGTCGACCTTCACGGCCGTCGCGGGCGCATGCTACCAGGATGAGGTGAACAAGGTTCTGGAAAGCCAAGGCCTGGCCAAGGACTTTGTGGCACAGGCACCCTCCGGAAAGCACTACGTGGACGGGTCCTCCTGGCTCATGGAGGCCGATAGAACCCCTGGTAAATTCTACGCAGCCTTGTCCGCCTTTGAGGACCAGCACACCGAGTACTACATCGACGGCCGCCTCGCCACTCAGGCGGAGGTCGAGGACCTCAAGACCAACTACCTCCCAAAGGCCGCCCCCTCCACCTCGCCTGTCACCTGGAGGACCTACGGAATTGAGGGAATCACCAAGGTCACCAAGATGGCCTAAGCAATCTGGGGCCACCCTCACAATCCCTTGTGGGGTGGTTCCCAACCGCCAACTAACCACCCAACCAACGAAAGGACCAAATGAAGTCAATCGTCCATGAATGTCCTGAAGCTATCCACAAGACCTCAGATGAGGTCAAGGCCCAAGTCCTTGAGCAGCTCTTCGGGACCAAGCCTCAGGAAATGCCTGAGTTCAGGTCGGGCATGACCCTCAACCCGGCGGGCACAAGGGACCACGCTGGATACAAGAACCGCCTTGACGGCAACGGCCTGGACCACACGGGCTACCATGAGGTCCACTTGAGGCCAAAGCAGTGGCATGACAATTCACGCCTCCGCCGGATGCCCTTCAAGGTGTCTGTCTAAACCAACCCAACCACCAACCAAAGGAGTCCAAATGAAGAAGCCAACCCTCATCCACGGCCGCGGCGGCAACAGCACCACCAAGGCAATCACGTTCGCCCACGCTCAGAAGATGCCCAAGTACATGCGCATCCTCGAGGCTCTGGTCAACTTCCCGGGCCTGAGGCGCTGGGACATCCTGGCGATAACACATGGCGGCATATCTGAGAGCCACCACAATCCACGCCACAACGGCGAATTCGCAACCCTCACGGCTTACGGCTTGGCAACCTTCCGGCGTGAAGGCCGCCAGTGCTTCTGGCGTGCAACCCCCAAAGGCAAGGCGTTCCTCCTCCAGGCTAAGATGGAGGGCGACCTTGCCTGATCCAAGTACAATCTAACTTATCAACCAACCAACAGAAAGCGAGAAAAAATGAACACGAACACCAAGCTCATGTCCACCTCCTTCGCCGGCAACCTGCTGGCCAACCTCACCGAAGCTGCCGAATCCGACGGCGAGCAGCTCTTCGTCAATCCGGAGCCATTCATCAAGGCGTACTACTCTCATGAATGGCGCAAGCGTGTGCTCAACGGCTTCTACTATCTGGCCAAGCATGGCTACATTGACTATGACGGCCTGGACGGCACCATCATCATCACCGACCTTGAGACAGCCAAGCGCATGGTGTATGAGGGCGGGATTCTCACCCCTGGTCTTTCAGACAAGCTGAATGAAGCCCTCAAGGCCGAAGCTGAGCTTGACGAGGAAGAGCCTGAGGAAGAGCCGTCAGCTGAGTCTGAGACGCCGGCGAATGGCTGGGAGCAGCAGGTCCAGGAAGCTATTGCAAAGTGCCAGGAAGCAATTGAGCAGGTAGCCAAGCTGCTGGCAGCTCTGAAGTGATGAGACATAGTCTAGACTGGCATTTCAACTTCAACAAACTAAAGAGAAAGAAGGCATACAATGGCATCCGACAACAGTGTTAAAAATGACATTGTCAACAGCTGCGTGCGTAAGCTCATGGACTACACTAAGCTTGCATCTGTTCCAGGATGGAAGCGAGAAAAGAAGTTCAATCCAGAGATTTCTTCTTATGCAAACACCAATCCGGTCAAGAACAGCAAGGGCAAGTCAGTGAGAGTTGGACTTGACTGTGACTTCAGACTAGAGCCAGATGAAGCAGCATTCATTGGATCTATTTTCATTCGAGGGAACCACAACAATCCAGCTGAGGTAGATCTCAAGGCATTTGCATCTATCATGCGCAAGGCTGGTCTTGACTTGCATCCGCCGACTAAGAAAGACTCTAAGCGATACGAGGGCAGATACAGGAACAGACTTGTGTGGAAGATGAACTACAGCAAAGAATGGACTGAAATCATTGGCAAGGTGAATCAAGTCAAAGAAGCTGTGAATGCTCATCTTGCTGAGATTGCTGAGCTTGTCTGACAAATATGGATGACTAGAGGTCTGTCTGCAGAAGCTAAGTGGCTATGCAGGCAGACTTTTGATATTATCTATCATGTCAATCAGCTAAAGGAGAAAATACAATGACTAAGAAAGACAAGCTTCTCGTCCTGATCGCCTGGGACAACTGCGGCACAGCGCCAAGCATGAGATCTCTGCTTCAAGACGGAGGACTAGCCAAGACAGGCTTTGCTTCAGCAGCCTCTCTTAGAGATGCTTTCTACAATCTCTACAAAGACGGCTATCTCAGAAAGCTTGACAATTGCCCTGTAAGAGGCGGTGTCTATGTCCTCACAGACAAAGGCGCTGCTTATGCTGAAGCTCTCATCAAGGCTGAGCAGCGCAAGCCCCAGCAGATGGACTTATTTGAGAGCCCAGCTGAGAAGCCGGTAGAGAAGTCTCTGGATGAAGAATCTCATAATGCGCTTGAAGACTTTGCTAAGACATTTGACTCAGTGCTGAGTGATCTCCAGCAGATGCGAGAGCTGTATGCAGTCCCTTCCGCTGGCTGGGTAGACATCACTTGCTGCAGAATGCTGAGAGCAAAGCAGAAGGTTGCAGACATCATTGAAAGCGCTCTGCAGCTAGCTGGCTGAGTATCCGGAATATGACTGCCAGACTAGCAGTTCCGAGGAAGAGCTTCACGCAGCCTCTGAAGCATTCATCTGCAGACAGCAGAGAAGTCTTCTTGAGCAGCAGAGCACTGACTGCGAGAACTGCTAGGGTGGCTCCGGATGAGACACAGAAGCACATGTCAAGGAAGTCTGTCATGCAACTCTCACCCACATTGAGCATTTGAAGCCGCGTGGACGGACACTAGCTTCATCTTGGTAAGCTTCTGGAACAGCCGACTTGTAGCTCACTTTGTGCCCATGAGCTCCAGCAGACTTAGTGTTCAAGCTTGACAAGTCTTGTATTCCCATTGGACTGTATGTAGGCCGTCCTGCCCATGAATACTGAGTGTGGCTGCCGCATTTGTCCCAGTCAGGGAACGGTGCTCTGTGCACATGGCTGCCGCTTATCTCACATTGGATGTCCGGAAGCTTTGGAAGAGTCTCAGAGACATAGTTGCTAGACACTGTTGGATCTGTGCTAGGGCTGATGCTCGCTGGAAGATCGGCTGAAGCTGTAGACCACAAAGTGCAGTCTTTGTCAATCTGCTTCCAAGTGCAGTTCACAAGTCCGATGTAGTTGTCAGCAAACGGCGGTGGAGTGCCAAGCATTGAGACATACACTGATCCAACGGGGTAGATCATGTCAAACACCGTCTGCAGATCAAAGCTGGTCTCTGTTGTCTAAGAGCTTTGATATTGCTCAGTGTTGTCTACAAGACGTCCGTTCTCATCTACACCAAGGACACCGACTCTGCCGCCGCTTCTTGGAGCTGGCATCTTCACCACGCCCCATCTGTCATAGTTGGCTGACAGCACTGAGATCCGTCCATTTGAGTCTACATTGATGTTGTCACCTATTATGACTGTGCCTGGATGGCTAGAAGTTGCGGTAGGCATTGGCATGTTCTCACTGAGATACTGCGCATTGACATAGTAAGACTGCCACTGAGTGTTGCTGTCAACATACTGCTCATTGCCCTTTGGATAGGACACCTCAAGCAAGCAGTTGCTGAGCACTGGTTCTGCTATGTCAGCTGACAGATTGCCTAGATCTGATATTCGTCTTATTGCCATAATGAAGTTATTTACCTATATCAAAGCTTGAAATGGCAGCCACTCGACTAGTCGAAAGTCTACAATTAAAATTCCCTATATAAAGCGCGTTTTTAAATGGCTGAAGAGACTGTCTTTTGGTAGAATCTATAATGCAAAGGAGAATTGTCTATGAGCAAGACAAAGAGAAGCTGGCAAGAAGAGGGAGTCAAAGTTGTAGAAGCATGCAACTCGAATGACATGCACAATGTCATACCTGTGAATGCATGTGTCGGGTCTGGAAAGACTGATCTCGCTTCTTACGCGCTTGGAGACTTCATCAAGAAGAACCGAGACAAGAAGACTTTCCAGATGTTTGTGACACCGCGCATCCGTCTATGTGCACAGCAGGCAGATGAGATCCGTGCATATCTGAAAGAAGAGCTTGGCTTAGAAGACGGCAGAGACTATGACATCATGCGAAAAGACTGCACACAGCATGACATGGACTTGAGAGCAAGGACTTTCAGCTCTCAGCATGCAGTTGCAGTTGTCTGTGATGAGTCTCTCTGGGGGACTGAGCAGGACGGCACTGAGCTGAGATGGCGCAGATGGATGAAGTTTCTGCACAAGATCCAAGGCAGAGGATGGCTGCTCGGCAATGTTGTGCTTGATGAAGCACACAACTACACATCTTCTGTTGAGAAAGTCCTTGGAAGGGGGATTGCATGAAGACTGCACAGCTGGTAGAGTGGAAGCGGAATGAGAACACATCTCACATCTTCTTGTCTGCTCTTGGAGGAGACAAGATGTTCCTCAAGCCTGACTACTTAGAAGTGTTCAGGACTTGCACAGACAAGCTGAAAGAGAGCCAGCTTGGATCTTTTGTCAGTCTGTGGCGGAAGACATGTGATGAAGCATGCAAGAAAGTCTTCTTGAAGCTTGTGCCGAAGATCATCCATGACAATGACGGTGAGTGGAAGCATGCCATAGACCGAGTTGTGACAAAGTTCCGCGGCAACCTCGGAGAGATCTTGGTTGAGATGATGGCTGAGAATGGACTTCTTGACTTCATCAAGCCCGGAACTTACTGCCCAGTTGACCCGACTCAAGAAGAGTTCTTTGATGCAACAGCAAAGCGGAATGGACTTCCCATTGGAATCCAAGTCAAGAACTACAGTGAGCACAACAAAGTAGATGCTGAAGTCTTTGTCAAAGCTGCCTGCCAGTCTGACTTGTGGCTTCGCAGAGACAAGCTCATCTCTGAAGATGACTTGAAAGACTTCACCAGCACCCCATGCCAGTACATCATTGCAACTTCAGATCCAGCAAATGAGCTGCTTGAAGAGCGCTTCAAGAGCTCTGTCGTCTTTCTCGGCCCGAAGTGGATAGATGCAAAGCGGATCCAGGGATCCAGCAAGACTGGTGAAAGCGCTAAGTGGCGGATGTTCAAAGAGACCGCTGATGAGATAGAAGCTCTTTCTTGAGTGGCTAAGCTTGTCTAGACTTGATACAATCTATGCAGTAGAGAGGAGACACCACAATGAAGAAGTCTGAGAAGAACTTAGCACATCTGTTCAAGAATGTCATCATGATGTCTGGCACTCCTGACTGGGTGCAGCAGAAGATGACAGTGAAGAACCCGAAGAACATCTGCAAATGCTCGCCAAAGCTTGCAATGGACAACGGCTGGATCTGCAGGCCGTCTCTCAACCTTGTCAACTGCAGTGATGAAGACTGGCCCGCAGCTGTTAAAGCTGTATACAACCGAGAGATGGAAGTATATGAAAAGTCTGGAAAGATCTTCCGTCCGACTATCTTGGTGAACTGCGGATCAATTGACCAGGTTGCAAACCTTCGTGAGAAGAAGTGGTTCAAGGAGAATGCTGGAAAGAAGTTCCACTTGATCTCTATCCACTCAATGAAGACTGTCACTGATGACAAGACAAACATCAAGAAAGACTTGTCTGCTGAGATTGACGGGAAGAAAGTAGATGCTCAGGCAGCCTATGATGCAATAATGGACATTGACAAGCTTGAAGACAGCTTGCCTGTGCTTGTCTTCCAAGTCGCGATGATCGGTGAAGGCATCAATGTCAAGTCTTTCAATGCTGTCATCACTGCTTCAAACTGCGACAAGACTGCAATGCAGCAGATCGGCCGAGCTGTCCGGAACTTCTCGATTGAGAAGGAAGTCGTAGAGAAGACTGTCAAGCCTCTAGACACTTTCTGGGGGAAGCTGTTCAAGAAGACTGTTGAAGTTGAAGAGCTCAAGAAGAAGACTTTCACAAAGGTGAATGACGGACATGCAAACGTCTATGTCATCAATGACAACTTGAAGACACTGATGAATCTTGTCCATGGACTGAACAACTTTGACTTGACAAGTGACTGCTTCTCTTGGGGCAAGAAGATAGACATCAGCACTGGGTCTGCTGTCAGAATTCTTGATGAAGAAGATGCTGCACATGAGCAGAAAGACAAGTGGAATGACATGGATGAGAAAGACCCAGAGATCGTAGAAGTGTTCACAGCTGTCAAGAAGAAGATCTTGACTTCTTGCTTTGACACTTTCTTCAGCGGTCTGGAAGACAATGACGGAAACGGAATCCCTGACGACCAGGAGTTCAGAGAAGTTGTCAAGAAGAAAGATGCTGAGGGCTGGTGTGAAGTCTGGATGAACAGGAAGAATGCTGATCCTGTAGACTTGCTTGACAAGTTCCGCGAGCGGATCTGCAAGCTTCTTGACAATGAAGAGTTTATGCAGCTCTGGAAGAAGAGCCGAGAAGCTGCGCTTGAATATGCTGTCCAAGATCCCGAGATGGCTGAGTTTCTTGACACTCACTTGAGTGAGAAGACTTTTGCAAACTTCATGATGTAATACCTTGGTCTGTGGTTGGACCACTGCAGCTGGCTTCCAGATGGAAGCCAGCTTTTATCTGTTTCTTAAGTGGCTATGAGCATAGACTTTTGGTACAATCTATAGTGCAGTGGAACAACTAGGAGAGAACAATGGAGATAGACATTTCAGAGCTTCGGATAGACCAGAGCAAGATGCATGCTGATGGATGCACTTACTTCGGTCTGTTTGAGAAGCATATGCCGAGAGATCTTGGTCCAGACAAGACTGTCTTGATCTATGAGATCTCAAATTTGTCTTGCATATTGCCAAGCTGGTTGCTTTGAATCCTGAAGCTAGATACATAGTTGTAGGGAACAAGTCTTGCAACAAAGCTTTGAAGATCATCTTGCCGAAGACTAGCAATGTAAAATATTTAGAGAAGTTTGACTTCAAGGAGACTGACATGAAGTTTGATTGTATTGTGATGAATCCGCCATACAGCAGGAACTTGCATCTGAAGATTCTTGCTGAGGCAATCAAGCATTTGAATGATGAGAAGAGTGTGTGCGTGAATTTGAGCCCAGTAAGATGGCTACAGGATCCATTAGCAAAATGGAAAGCTAAAAGTGATCAAAAGCGATTTGAATCATCTGTACTTAAGCATATAGATGCTTTAGATATTATATCATCTGATAAATCATGCGAATTATTTAGCAATTGCTTAAATGTTCAATGCGGAATTTATAAATGTATTCCAGGTATTAGTAATAAATCATTTGTTTGTCAAAATGCTATTATTGATAAATGTTATGCTAATTTTATAAAAAATAATACAATTGAACCACATATTAAACATTGTGTACCAAGAAAATTTGCATGTGTTATTTCTTTAATATGTGGTGGAAAACAAGGCTGGACTGAAAAATGTCCTCCACTTTTCATGATGACAAAAGAAAAAGCATATTATAATGATGGCAAAAATTGCTATGGACAAACATATAAAGAATATCGTGATAAAATGATATGGGGAAATCTTAAACCAAAATCTGAAGTTTCAAATATTGAATTTAATACAATAGAAGAACGAGAGAATTTTTACAATAGTTGTGCATTAAATGCATTTAAGTACATATATAAAGAATCTATGGTGGACGTGAACGTCCACCCTGATTTCTTACCATGGCTTGGTGACACCATCAATCCGCGCACAGGCAAGAAGGGCTATGAAGGCGAGTGGACAGATGATGACCTCTACAAGCTTTTCAACATGACGCCTGATGAGATAAAGACAATTGAAGACACGATGAAGAAGTACAAGCAATGAGACTTTGGCACAAAGACATGATAGCCAAGCTGCCAAGAATGCAGCTTCTTGGCCAACATCGTGAATGCACAGCACTTCGTGGCAAAGGTTGGGGAAAGAAGCATAGCGTAGTCAACTATGTCTTTAAGCATCCATATTCAATGCTGTACAGCTATCATGAGAAAATCATGCATGAGATGGAAGCTAGAGGCTACCATGCGGCACTTGAATGGCATGACATCCATTATCGTGGCAAGCGCATTGGCTTTGACATGTCTGACTTCACTAGCCAACTGTCATCAGCTGACTATCCTGAACATGACAGCAGATATCTTGAAGAGTGCATAAGCAATCTTCACAGCAAAGGCATTGACTTGCAAATTTGACAATGAAGTTAAGTGATGAAGTCAAGTCTTGAGTGGCTGAAGCTGTAGACTTTTGATAAGATCTATGGTGCAAAGGAGAGAGTGATGCATGAAGCTTACATGTTCGAGATAAGTCTTCCAAAGCAAAAGCTTTTCAGAAGCGAGAAGTTCTCATCTTACAAGAGATTTGTCATTGAATGCGGAAAGAAATGCAGAGAGCTGCATGCTCATGCTGATGATGTCAAGATCTTGTGCATCACTGAGTCCGGTGATGTGTTTGCACGTAGTCCTGAGCATGGTGAGCTAGCAGTCTAAGAGAGGATAAAGCTATGACACAGACATTCAAAGGCTGGACTGTCGGGCTTGAAGACAAAGACCATGCTTATTTTCTAGGCGTCCACACAACAGCTGAAGGCACTAAGTATGGAAATGTGCATAAGACTCCATTGGAGAAGGGAGTCTATGACCAGCTCTTCAGCACACCGGAAGATGCAATGTTCTTCTGGAAGACCTGCTACTGGGAATATCTTGCAGGCAAGAAGTCATTCAAAGCTGTTCCTGTGAAGATAGACATCTCAGTTGGCGTGTCTGCTCTTGGCTTTCAGTGGAATGGCATATGAAGTTGAGTGGCTGAGCTGCTTGGTCTTTGATACAATCTATGATGCAAAGAAGAGAAGAAGATGCCTGACCTCTATTCCGAGATAACCGACAAGATGCCGCAAGACGCGCAGGACCTCTGCCGTCGGGCAGCGAACGTCTACGAGCGGTGCCGCCGGTACTCCGGCCGCCGGATCCACGACGTCAACTGCTTTGCCGGCCGGCTCCTCAACGGAGTGCACAACCTCGCGGGGATATGGGACATCGACACGACTGAACGGGACGACGCCGCCGAAATCGAGGAGCTGCGCCAGGAGTTCAAGGCGAGCCTCGAGGAGTGGCTCGTCGACGGCTTGAAGGAATTCAATGAAGACCTTCCATGATGGAAAAGAAAGGGAAATCATAATAAAGCTGTCAGTGCTTTCACTGTATGTCTGCATTCACAAGATCGAGAAGACTAAATTGTTCACATAAGTTCAAGAAGCTGAAGTCAGTTGGCTTCTTAAGTGGCTGAAGTCGTAGACTTTTGATAGAATCTATAGCACAAAGGAGGAACAACAATGACTTACCGAGAGCTCATAGACAACAGAAAGTCAATAAAAGTGCGCAAAGTGCGCGGCCGCGATGAGTGGAATGTGCTTGACATGCGGTATTATGGATCTAAAGTCATAGCTTCATTTCCGTCTAAAGATGAGGCTGAAGACTTTGCAGAAAGACGTGTCTTGTCTGACCATTGAGGAGACATCATGAAGTACACAGAAGAGTTTGACATCTTCACATTTGACTTCTGGTCTGGTGCTAAGGACACCATAGCTGAAGTCAGAGATGAAGAGAAGCTGACTGATCTTCAGCTTTTGATTGAAGACTACTTTGACGGACAGACTCCGTCTAAGACAGAGATCAATGACTTCGTCTGGTTCAACCGAGACATGATCCTTGAGCAGCTTGAGATTGACGGCAGCTGAGTGGCTGAAGCTGCAGACTTTTGATATGATCTATGACGTAAAGGAGAGAACATCATGTCAAGAAAGAAGCTTCCATACATGCCACGTGTGCTGATACGTCGTGATTTGTCCACACGCACGATCTTGTCTAAGCGTGACAAGGCTAGCTCACGTCGTGCTTTGAACAAAAGTGTGAATGCCATGTGGCGCTAAGCGGCTAGATCATTTAGTTTTTGATATGATCTACAGTGTCAATCAAGGAGAAAGACAATGACCTACACACCACAGCCAGTCACCGAGAAGCTCATCAATGACATGATGGCATATGCCAAAGATGAGTATGGAGTCAAGGACAATGAGACTTTGCGAGAGATTGCTCTGCTTGAGATTGAAGACCTCAAGCGCAAAGGCTGCCTGCTCTATGGTCCATACTGCATGGGATGCCCGGCACACAATGAAAAATGCCCAATGAATGACTGGCAGACGCGCCATCCCGAGTACATTGGTGATAAGCTAGAGCAGAAGCTTAACTCTTACTATTCTAAAGCATATTGGAAAGAGCATTAAGCGGCTAAGATCATAGACTTTTGACAATATCTATAGTGCCAAAGGAGAGAAAAAATGCCAACTGAAGAGACAGCGCTGCAGATGCCTGCACGTCAAGACGAGCTTAAGTGGCTAAGCTGCAAAAGCTTTGATAAGATCTATTTCATCAACAACCACTAAAGCAAAGGAGTCCAGAATGAACCGCTACATCGTCACACTCGCAACGCCCACCGGCACGCGCAAAGTCATCATTGCCGCGGAGGGCATCATTGACGCCCGTGTCCGCGCAGACCACAAGTGCAGCCGCGGTGAGAAGGTCGTCTCGGCCGCCCCGTATGACCCGTCCATCACTGTCGCATGAGGGGAGGGACACTATGGCGTGTGACCAGATTGAGTACTGTGGGGAATGTCCCCACTATGAGAAGTGCATAGAGCTTGCTGAAAAAGGCAGGCTGTCATCGTGCAGAAAGCAAGCAAAATGAGGTGGAGAGCTATGTGGCCGTTCAAGTCAAAGGCGGAGAAGTGCACTAGAGCATATGCTAAGATGCGCAGAGCAGATCTCATTGAGTAGGGAAGTCTGCTAGCTGAAAAGCATGTGGCTATGGTGTTCCCTTATGTTGAAGGCATATACATCATGAAAGGGCATCTAAGTGCTGCTCTGAATGACATGGTGCAAGGGTTTACCGCTATGCATGGATATGGAAGCTCATACAAGAAAGCTTATGAAAGCATAATGCGGCAGCTTGTAGACTATGAGAACATGCGTGATGTGGCGTCATTGGCTGGCTGGATAGAAATGCGCCAGCATGCAAATTAAAGCATATGCTAAGTGGCTAGATGCGGCATTTTTTCTTATATAGACTTAGACATATGTTGCAATGTCTTCTGCTTTAGATGGCTAAGCTGCAGATCTTTGTTATATGTGCATTTGAGCTGACATATGCGCTTATACCAAAATCCAGTCTTATCAGCCATTTAGAGCTTTGTCTTTTCTAAAGAAAAATATTTTGACTTTCTAAATGGCTGAAGCATTGAGTTTTTGATATGATCTATAATGCGAGGGAGTGGTGGTGGCAGCCACCACATGGCATGGCCACTTGGCCATAGCCGGTCCATGCGGGTGAAAAAAATTCCCACTCTTAAGTGGCTGAACACCCGAAACTTTGATAAGATCTATGTCGAAAGGAGTTGAAGATGGCTAATACACCTGGTGCCCCTCCGGCACACATCTAAAAAAAATCAAAATCTTAAATGGCTAAACCACGGATCTTTTGATAAGATCTATACCGTCAACACCAACCACACCAATGAAAGGAGCGCACTATGCGCACGATCCACACCGGATTCTATTCAACCAAGGCTCGTAAGATCATTGAAGGTCTTCTGACTCTTCAGAAGAAGGACAACAACAACCACGCAAATACCTTCGCACGAAGGTGCATCAACAAGTCTACGGTCGACATGGACTCCTCCGGCGAGGTGGTCCTCGCCTGCGGGAAGCTAAACTCATGGGGTGCGGCTGCGGCCTGGGATGGCGTAAGCGATTCGGTTGCCTTGAAAAAACTCGGGTGCTTCTTCAAGCAGCGCATCATGGAGGCTCTCAAGAAGGAAGGCAAATATGATGCCTGGGACCACAAGAATGAACTGGAGGTCACCCTTAGGATTGACCCGGAGACCACCCTAACCTTTTCTATCAAGGACGCCTACTACATCTATGACATGTTCCTGGGGCGCACGCCACCGGCCTCACGGTATTCGATGGCCTTCCTGAATGAGATCCGGGGCACCCAGAGGGACCCCATCACAGCCGAGATGATCAATAGCCTGAAGGAAGAGATCACCGCCCTGGAGCAGAGCACCAACGCAGAAGCGGACCGCCTCCAGCGCGAGTCCTGGACCAAGGTCAAGGCAGTGAAAGCCGAGTACGAGAAGCGCATCAAGGACCTGCGCGAGGAGACCGCTCACAAGATCGCCGAGCTCAATGCCTCCATCGAGGCGACAATTGACGGCCTGGCGAATTCTTGAGTGGCTGAACCCTCAGTCTTTTGATACAATCTATACCGCAAACCCAACCAACCCAAACCCGAAAGGACCAAGCAAATGAGCGACACCACCAACATCAACCTCCACAACTCCATCACGACCGCCGAGGCAGTCGAGATCATCACAGCCGCGGTGAAGACGGCCATCGCAAACCCTGAGCTGGCCTCGAGCCTCCCGGCCATCATGCTCCGTGGGGCGCCTGGCGTCGGCAAGTCCACGATCATCCGGAACATCGCCAACAAGCTTGGCATCGGCTTCGTGGATGTCCGCCTTGCCCAGCTCGAACGTGTGGACGTCTGCGGCCTGCCTTCCATTGAGGACAAGGTCACCAACTGGAACGTCCCGGCCTTCTGGCCCAAGGACAAGGGGTCTAAGGGAATCATCCTCCTGGACGAGATCACCTCCGCCCCGCCGGACGTCCAGGTGGCCGCCTACCAGCTTGTCCTGGACCGCTGCATCTCCAACTCCAACTACAAGGTGCCGGACGGCTGGTACATCATAGCCGCAGGCAACCGGGCCATTGACAGGGCCGTGGTCAAGACCATGTCCTCCGCCTTGGCAAACCGCTTCATGCACTTTGAGGTGGACGTCAACCCTGAGGACTGGGGCTTCTGGGCCGTGGCCAATGACATCCATCCTGCCATCACGGGCTTCATCAAGTTCCGCCCTGGCCTCTTGTTCAAGATGGACGACCAGAACCTCGAGCAGGGATGGCCCTCACCCCGCTCCTGGGAGAGGGTCTCCAATGTGATCCCGATGTTTGCCGGCAACGAGGACATCCTGAGGAAAGCGGTCTATGGCCTGGTCGGTTCTGGTGTGGGCATGGAGTTCATGGAGTTCTACCGGGTCAACAAGAAGACCGACGACGTCCTTGAGATGCTGGTCAACCCTAAGGCAAACGTGGTCATCCCCACCAAGTCTGACGAAAAGTGCGCCTTCGCAGCTGCGGTCTCCTACCTCCTCTGGAATGGCCATGACAGCCAGGACGACAAGACCAGGGTCGAAGGAATGTACAGGATCCTCAACGAAATGTCCTCGGACTATGCAACCCTTATCATCAAGAACGCCATGCAGGGGAACAGGAGGATCAGCCGAATCGAAGCCATGAAGCTCATCTCCGGGTCTCCCTCCTACGCTGAGTTCGCCAAGACCCACTCGAAAGCCTTCAGCCAGAAGTACACGCTGGATGCCTAAGGCCTGACAGCTAAGGTCCCTCATCTGAGGGACCTTAGCTAAATCAAAGATCTTAAGTGGCTGAACCACCTGAGTTTTGATACAATCTATACCGCAAGCCCAACCAACCACCAAGGAACACCACCTATGAAAAAGAACACCACCAACAATACGCTCACCCCCGAGGAGCTCAAGGAGCTCAAGAGGAATGCCAACGGAATCCTCGCTGAGACCCGCATGAACTTCCAGCGCATGTTCCCCTTTGTGGGGTCTGTGTCCATGCAGATGGACCTGATCCCAACCCGTGACCACCGCAACCCAACGGCCTGCACAGACGGCCACACGATCTACTTCGACATCGCCTTCCTCTCCAGCCTGACCCGTGAGGAGCAGATGTTTGTCCTCGGCCACGAGGTCTACCACGCCGTGATGATGCATCCCCTCCGTATTGAGGGGCGTGACCTCAGCATCTTCAACATTGCGGCTGACATGGAGGTCAACGGCATCCTGAAGGCTGACGGTCTGATTCCTCCGAAAGAGCTGTTCCTCCCCTCCGACTATGGCTTCCCGGCTGAGAAGAGCGCCGAGGAATACTATGAGCTTCTCCTCCAGGGGGCCAAGCAGAACTGCCAGATGCCTGGTGGCGATGACAAAGGCGGCAACAATGGAACACAGCAGTCTGGTCCTAGCAAGGGAATGTCTGGCATGTCCAAGCCTGGACAGCCTAATGAAAAGCTGAAAGGCCAGTTTGACAAGCACATCGGCAAGTCTGATGAGCTTAACAAGGAGTCTGGTGCTGGAGAGTACTCTGACCGCTACGGCAAGATCGGTGAGGACGAGGACTTCACCCCCAATGTGGACCCTAGGGAATCTGAGAAGGTGCGGTCAGCCGCGGTGGCAGCCGCCCAGCAGATTGAGAGGACCCGTGGATCTCTCCCCGGCCACCTGAAGAGCCTGGTGGAAAACCTCCTGAAGCCTGAGATATCCTGGAAGGAGGTCTTGGTGCAGTTCACAACCCGCACCTCGGGGTTCGACACCACTTGGTCGAAGCCCAACCGCCGGTTCGTCCACACGGGCACCTACCTCCCCTCCCATGAGGGCAACGCCTTGAAGCTCGCCATCGGCCTGGACACTTCGGGGTCTACCTCGGAGGACATGGTCAAGTTCCTCTCGGAGGTCAAGGGAATAGCCAAGAGCTTCTCGGCCTACGACATCGATGTGATCCAATGTGACCGGGACATCCAAGATGTCCAGCACTACACCCAGGACGACCCCTTCCTTGAGGGACCCAACAAGAACTTCAAGGTCTGCGGCGGCGGCGGAACCCGTCTGCGTCCGATCCTCGACTACATCAAGGTCAACAGCTTGGACGTGGATGCCCTGGTGATATTCACAGACGGCTACATCGAGACCATGGAAGCCAAGGATGACCCCGGCATTCCGGTCCTCTGGATCCTCACGAAAGATTCTACCGACGAGCATGTGAAAGCCTTCGGTGAGGTGGTGAAGTTCGCGGCCTGAGTGGTGTCAGGCTAGCGAAAGCGGTGCCCAGCTCTGAGGTGTGGTGTGGTGGCCACTTCTCAGAGCTGGGTTTTTCTAGCCAGATGGACCTAAGCAATTTGAGGAGAGAGCAATGACCACTGTCAGAACTAATGTGCATTCTTACAAAGCCTTCAAGATCCTGCATCTCATATGGAGCAAAGCTAGCAATTTCTTGAATGCATCTCGGATGGCTAGAGCCACGCCTGAGATGGCAAAGCTTTTGAAGATAGCGCCATGGCCTACCGTCATGAGAATTGAGTACTTAGATGACATGACCATAGCTATAAAATATGATCTTCACCCTGGCCGAGTTATTCCACCTAGCGTTGTAAAAGACGCCGCTGCCGCTGTCATCATCACAACCACAATGATTGAGTATGAGCATGAGCATCTTTGGCGCACTGGCTACAAGGAGCCACACATGGATCTAGCAGATCTAGCAGCTGCCAAGCATGAATCCATATCCCCCTATAGCGAGGAGCCTATTCTGATAGATGACATACTGCTGGCAGCCGCACTCATTGCAGATGCTGATGTGTCGAGCTGGCCGCCCGACAAAGTGAAAGCTTTTGCTGGAAGAGAGCTCAACCCTATTGAGTTTGAATTTGCTGTCCACATCTATGACTGCTTAGCTGACATAGACAGCAAAAAACAGCAAGAGGCAGCCAAGCTCAAAGCTGCATATGACAAAGCCATGAAGGCGCTTGCAGAACGCGTGTATGATGAGAAGCATGAGCTGTTCAAGAAAGTTGACAGCCTTCTCAGCGACAACCTTGTAGATGCAAGTGTATGTGACATGGTCTCTACAATGAAGACTAGCCATGCATATTCAAGCTAAGCGGAAGATGTATAATATAGTCTAATGCTATGGCCAGACGATTCTTCACATCCGACTTCCATCTGGGATCTAAGCTCTTGCTGTCCCTTGAGAAGTGGCCTTTCAAGTCTATAGAGTCTCATGATGCAGCCCTCATCAGGTCTTGCAGAGAGTGGGCCAGAGAAGACGATGTGATATACCATCTTGGAGATCTTGGACAGTTTGGCAATGACCGTGGACATGAAGGTCTTAGTGAAAAACCTGACCAGTTTGTCAAGGACTTGTCCGCGACCTTCTTGAACATCAGAGGCAATCATGACATACACAACAAAGTGAAGTCTATATGTGACTCAATGCATCTGTTTCTGAGCAAGAAGTATCCATCAGTCTCTCTGTCTCACTATCCGTCTTATGACATCCGCATAGACAAATGCTGTCTTGCTTCGCCAATAGTCATATGTGGGCATGTGCATAATGCATGGAAGCATTGCTTAGACTTAGACCATGGCATAATGAATGTGAATGTCGGCTGCATGAAGTGGGGATTCAAGATTGTCTCTGATGATGAGCTGATGAGATATCTAGATGCATTGTTCAGGACAAATCCAAAGAAGCTTCTCAGATGCAAGAGAGATGCTAGCGGAAAGCTGTTCTTCTTACGTCCAAAGACAATGCATTGACAGATGTTTATGCTATCTGAAAATGTGATATAATATAATCTAGCTGAGAAGCTTAGACTCAGCAGCAGGCGAATGCATGAGCATTGCTTGAATTCTCTAAGCAGTTCTAACAAAGCATACAATGCAGAACATAGACAATGAGACGGACAGCATGCAGGTGACTGTGTGCAACATAAAGTGGAGCAATCCAAAAGGGAAGACAAAGATCTACAATCTTCCTGAAGAGATGACATTGAACATTCCAGACGGTGTCATTGAGGGAGCAAAGAAGAGCAAGAAGACTACAGTGGAAGATGCAATAGAGACTTTCTGCTGCAACATCTTGACAAACAAGTTTGGCGCTGAAGTGCACAGCTGCCAGATCTATCTTCCAATTGAAGAGTAGAGAGAAGCACAAGCCTTTTTGGACAACAACTGAAAGAGAAAAGGAACAGCAGATGAATGACAAGTTCGAAGAAGCATTGAAGTCAGAGCTCAAGAATGAGAAGACTCTGTCTGACAATGGAGCAGTGATGCATGCCACAACTGGCAAAGCGCTGCTTGACATCAATTTCTCTGTCTCAAGCTTGAGGCAGGCAGATGAGACCACCATTGAGAAGAAGTTTGCAGAAGCATACTTTGAAGACCCGCTTCTGGCAGTGAAGTGGCTCTTCTTCTCTCGTGACGTGAGAGGTGGAATGGGAGAGCGGCGTCTCTTCCGCATCTGCTTCTCTTGGCTTGCAGGTCAGAAGCCAGAGCTCGCTGAGAAGCTTCTCAAGCTGGCACCTGAGTATGGGCGCTGGGATGATCTCTGGATGTCCGAGCTCAAGAGAGACCTCTGGAAGAAAGCTCTTGACATCATTGCAGCTCAGCTGACAGCTGACCTTGAAGCTGCAGATGCTGGCAAGTCTGTCTCGCTTCTTGCGAAGTGGCTTCCCTCTGTCTGCACAAGCTCGCCGAAGACAAAAGCTCTTGGACGCACAATTGCAGCTGACCTCGGCATGACTGAGCGTCAGTACCGCAAGACTCTGTCAAAGCTGCGTGCAGCATCTAAGGTAGTTGAAGTCGGAATCTCTGCAAACAAGTGGAGTGAAGTAGACTACAATGCTGTGCCGAGTCTCGCCAACATCAAGTACAAGAATGCATTCACAAAGCATGATGCTGCCCGTCGCCAGGCATGGCTTGAGTCTCTGGCCCGCGGGGATGAGGGAGTGAAGATAAACTCTTCAACAGCTTTCCCCTGCGACATCGTCCACAGCTACATGACGACGGCAAAGCAGAACTACTTTGACTGGAGGACTCTGCACATCAAGGCTGACACAGCCCTTGAGGAGATGTGGAAGGCGCTTCCTGACTATGCATCCTCTGACACTGGGAAGACGCTCTGCGTCGTAGACTCTTCTGGCTCGATGACAGTTGGAGTCGGTGGAGGCGGAATGCAGGCAATTGATGTTGCATTCTCTCTCGGCATCTACACCAGTGAGAAGCTCTCTGGACCGTACAAGGACAAGTACATCAGCTTCAGCAACAAGCCGAAGTACATTGACATGAGCAACTGCAAGACTCTTGCTGACAAGCTTGCTCTCTCTTACGCAGAAGCTGAATGTGCCAACACAGACTTGCGCAAGACGATGAAGCTCATCCTCGACTCGGCTGTGAACAACAACCTCAAGCAGGAAGACTTGCCTTCGACAATCCTCATCCTCAGTGACATGCACTTTGACCAAGGCACGACTGACTGGGGAGAAGACAAGACTCTGATGCGGGAGATTGCCGAGATGTACAAGAACGCTGGATACATTGTGCCGAAGATGGCGTGGTGGAACATCAGCGCAAACTCTAGGACGGTCATCCCTGTCCAGCAGATGGAGAACGGATGCACACTTGTGTCTGGCTTCTCGCCTTCAGTCTTGAAGATGGCTCTGTCCAGCAAGCTCGACCCGTTTGAAGCGCTGGTTGACCAGCTCTCTTCTGAGCGCTATGCGCCGGTAGAAGCTGCATTTCAGGAGTGCGTATGATACAAGCTTTCTTAGTGAAAGCTTCGGTCTGGCTGACGTTCCTCGGAGCGTTGGCCGACCTGATGGGCAAAGCTCTCCTTGAGTTTGCCAAGATGAATGACACGACTGACAGTGTCTATGATGACGTTGCAGAGCTTGCCAGACAGCGTGCTGATGAGCATGACCCAGACAAGATTGGAACTGACAAAGCTATTGAAGAGTATGGCCGCAAGTTTGATGTGATGATGATATGTGCATGTGTCATAGACATCTTGTTCGTGTTCGGCATATACATAGCTCTTCAGCACTATGGCTGGACTGACATAGCAAATGTGTTCATTGTCATGAGCTATGCTCTGTCATCTTACGCTGGATTCTACTTGCTGCGTTGCAACAGAAAGTCTCTGTCAATGGTTGACAATGTGATGTCTGTCTTGAAGTCTGCTGTAGAGGGTGATGGAATCCAGACCGGAGAGAGCAATGAAGAAGCAGAAAGCTCAGAAGATCCAGAAGACAAGAGCAAGAAAGAAGAATGAAGAAGACTGGTTTGTCTTGATGGGATTTGACAGAACTGACAAAGACCAGCAGGGATTTCTAGCCATGAATGACGGGAAGGGATTTGCTTCTTACAAGATAACTCATGATGTGCATGAAGCATTGAAGTTCCCATCAAAGAATGTAGACAGTCTTTCAAGCTATGGAACTCCAGAGCAGTGGCTCAAGTTCTTCTCAGAAGAGCGAGAGCTGAAGAACTGGAAGTTCCATCTGATGAAGATATTGAAGCCGAAAGACAGAATGGAGAAGAAAGCATGACAGTCGGAGAGTTGAAGAAGCTTCTTGAGAATGCTGATGACAGTGCATCTATTGAAGAATTCGGAATTGAAGTCAAGAAGCCAAAGAAGAAGAGTCTCATCAGAGAGATACTTGAGTATGACGGCAAAGTAGAAGAGGGAATTGACTGGAGCGACTCTTTCAACACTTCTTCTACATTTGGATGCTGAGCTATGTCTAGATTCATGAGCCCATGCGAGTTCAAGATGAAGCTTGATCTCGCAGATGACAAGTTTGCTCTCGTCAAAGCAAACAACGCAGTCAAGCTCTGCTCGCCAAGAGACACGCTATGCTACGGCATCTTGACTCGAGACGGGAACATGGCTTTCTTCAATGACAGTCTTGAAGAAGTCCAGCCTCCAGACCAGTTCTTGCTCTGGCTTGATGACCGTCCCTACATCAGTGCAATGTCTACAGAGATAGACTTCCCCATCCACGTGCCGAGATGCAAGATCATATCTTCAGGATGCTACTCAAACATCATCACACTTCCTGCTGTAGACATCCCAGACTCAGTTGAAGAGATCGGTGGAAGCGCTTTCATCAACTGCTCTGCTCTAAAAGAAGTCTGGATTCCTGACTCAGTCAAGACAATGGGAAGTGCTGTGTTCAAGGGATGTGACTCTCTTGAGAAGATCTCTTTTCCAGCTATGCGCCGGATTGAGCATCTGACTTGCAAGAAATGCTACAGCTTGAAAGAAGTAGAATTCCGCGGACCAGTTCTTGAGATCGGCGCTGATGCTTTCTTGGAATGCACTTCTCTTGAGAGCATTGAGATTCCAGAGGGAGTCCGGTGGATAGACCAGAGAGCTTTCTACGGCTGCACAAGCTTGAAGAAAGTTGTCCTTCCCAGCACGCTTGAGATCATAGATCCACGAGCTTTCTATGGCTGCACTTCTCTTGAAGAGATCAGAATTCCAGAAAGTGTCAAGTCAATCGGCGAAAATGTGTTTGCCGGCTGCCCGAAGCTGAAGAAAGCTGTGTTTGAAGGGTGGAACGGTCAGACACTTCCGGTGAGAGAGAACTATCCATTTGGCGCTAGAGAGTCTGCAGTGATGGGAGATCTTGACGAGTTCATCAAGAACTGGAAGCTTCCTGTTGAGAAGCCAGACTGCGCTTGTTCAGGAAGTTGACTTCTTGAATGGCTGAAGCGCTTGGGCTTTGATAGAATCTATAGCGTAAAGGAGAAAAGAAGATGCTTACAGACAGACCACTTAAAGTTGTGACTGCAGTTGGTCCATATGGACTTCCTGAGTACCACATTGTAGACAAGAACCAGAAAGTCTATGCAGTGGCATATGACATGGCAGCAGCTTCGATGTGCTGTGATGTCTTGAACCAGCGCTATCCAGTCGGCTGAAAGGAGACCCACAATGGTCAAGATCAACTCAGTCATTGAAATGGAAGTCAAGACCCGCGAAGAGGAGCTTGAAGAGCTCCTCGCTCCTGATGGCAAGCTGAACAATGACATATTCATCGCGCTTCAACATGTCATTGAAGCAGAGAAAAACCATCCTGCGGATGATGACACGAGCTTTGCTGCATATGCAGCGTTCGATGCTGCGATCAACACTTACATGAAGTATGCAATTGAGTGGGACCGACTGCAGAGAGCATGAAAGGAGACTTGCAATGTGGCCGTTCAAGAAGAAAGAAGAAGATTCAATGTGGCTAGTCACATATGTGCTAGGCGCATCTATAGATAACACAGATGAAGCTCACATCAAAGTGACATTTGACTTGCATTATTCATCAGCTATGGCGATTAGAGCTAAGACAGCATTTGAAGCTGCAGCAATCTTCGCCAGCAAGATGACACTTTCGCCGCATGTCTACATTCACAAGATCGAGAAGACTAAATTGTTCACATAAGTTCAAGAAGCTGAAGTCAGTTAGCTTCTTAAGTGGCTGAACCATCAAGCTTTTGATACAATCTATAGCGTAAAGGAGAAAAGAAAGCTATGACTGAAAGACCATGCAAGACATGCTGCATCTGCAGCAAGAAGTTCTATGGCTGGGGAAACAACCCAGCTCCTGTCAAAGCCAGCGGTGAATGCTGTGATGACTGCAACCGGAACAAGGTCATTCCAGCAAGACTAGCTCAGCTGACATCTAGCAAGACTGCTTAAGACTACCGACAACTACAACAAAGAGAAAGAAGCTGAACATGATCAGATCGACTGACAATGATGAGATTGAAGCTAAGCGTGATGAGACATTCAGGCGCAAGCATGATGAGATAGTCAACCAGCTGGTGAAGCCTGGTGACTGTGCAGACAAAGTCAATCCCAAAGTGCACATTGATCCAAACTATGTAGACAGGTCTACAGACAGCAGCTGGGGCAAGAAGAATCCATCTGCCTGGTTCTCAGATCTAAGTGACCGTGACTGGACTCTTCCACTTGAGAAGAAGATCCCCAATCTTCGCTTCAATGACATTCTTGACAAGTCTCTTCGTGAGAACAAGGGACAGTACGTTGTCAAGGAGAAGAGCCCAAAGCTGAAGTCAGAAGCACCTGTGATAAAGTAAAAGGAGACAGAAGATGAATGACTTGACAATGAAGAATGAGCTGCTCATGCTTGACTACTACGCAGGTGGACATCCATGCATGGTGCCGCCTGGCGGATTCACTGACGACTGGCCTGAGATGGTAGATGCTCTTGGCTCAAAGCGAGCCAGCAAGCGGATCAGCAACATTGTGTACCGCCTTAAGAAAGACGGACTCATCTATGCTGTGCCAGCAAGCGAGTCAAGGGAGTATGCTGGATGGAAGCATCTCACCAAGAAGGGTGAAGACTACTGCAAGAAGCTGGACGAGTCTGGATGGTGGAAGCGCTGGAACGGACAGTACAAGATCTTGAAGGAGAATGCAGAGACAGCTGAAGCTCCGAAGCAGAAGCCTGAGCAGGAAGAGACACAGAACACTTCAAGTCAGACACTCAGCCCTTGGATGGACACCTACATCAAGATAGTAGAGCTTTCTGAGAGCTTGATCAGTCTTTCAAAGAAGATCTCAGACAACAGCATCTAGGAGAAGCGCCATGAAGAAGAATGAAGACAAGACTGATCTTGAAAAGCTCCGGGCAAAGATCATACGTGCTGAGAAGCGAGTTGCTTCATGTGTTCCAAAGTCTATCCGGCGAGCTTTCAATGAAGAGCTGTGCAACTACATGTCTCTGAAGATACAAGAGAGCCGGATGCTGAATGAGACTCGGATAACCGGCTTCTGTCCAGATGAGCTTTGAGTTTAAGAATTCACTTTAATGTGGTATAATGTATACATGTTTAAGGGAATGAAGACCGTTGCTTGGGATTTGACTCACACGATGTAAATAAATGTTTGATCTTTGACAATTGACAGTTTCTTTTTTTAGATGCTTACAGCAGGTTTGTATCTGTAGAATAAAATTGGCATCTAGTTTTATTGGCTTTATGGGCCCGTGTCAGAGTGTGGTGATTGGAGCTGCTTTGCAAGCAGTGCGGTTTCGCGTGAGAGTTCGATTCTCTTCGGGTCCACCATTATTTTCATTGTTCATTTTTTGACTGCTGCTATTGGTTCGAATCCAACCTGAGCCTTACTTAACAGGAGGCTCGGAAAACTTATGAGTGAGCGGTTTCAGCAGTCAAAGATTCTTCAAGACACACACAGCAGTATTTTCAAGCCTGGTAAGCTCGGGGTCGCAAGTTCGAATCTTGCCGAGATCTTAGATCTCGTAGCTCAGCTGGTAGAGCACGTAAAAATGTGTCTTGCTTTTATTTTACAGGGCGTGGTATAGCAGCATTTCTGCACGATGGGTTTGGGTCCCATAGGTAGCCGGGCAGCACGGCTCGCCCTGACCAATTTTAGATGAGTTTGGTAATGCACTTGAGTAAATAAGAATATGAAAATTTATAAATGTACATGTGGAAAAGAATTTGACAATGGCCGTTCTCTTTAGGGTCATAAAAGAACTTGCAAAAGTTATAAGCAATATAAGTCAAAAAAGCAAAAAGATGATCTTTTGAAGAAAGAAGCTAGAAGACTTCCAAATGGAATGTTCAAATGTGAAAATCCTAAATGCAACAAAGAACATGATGGAAGCTATGGAACTGGAAGATTTTGCTCTGATTCATGTAGAAGATCTTATTCTGCTTAGTAGAATGACTTTGCTGAGATAAGCAAAAAAAGAAGATCTAGAAAATAGATGAATATTCATGAACAACATCTTAAAGCTAGAGCTCCAAGAGGAACATGGCAATGTAAACAATGCAACTTGATATTTGAAACTAGAGCTTAGTTGTTTGAGCATAATCATTAGATTCATCCGATTCAAAAAAGAACTTCTTGGAACAAAGGCTTGACGAAAGAAACAGATGAACGTATTATGAGAAATGCTCTTTCTGTTTCAAAAACAATGAAAACTAAAATAGCTAATGGTACTATTGTCAATAGATGTTGTTCAAAATATTGGACAATAGAGAAACGTAAAGAAGTATCTGAAAAGAAGAAATAGCTGTATCATGATCATCCAGAAAAACATCCAAACAGGAAACTTGCTGGCAATAAAAAGAAAATGACATATCCTGAACAGGTTGCATTTGATTGGTTGACTGAGCATAAAATCATATTTGAGCATCAAAAAGAATTTTGCTTTAATGAAATGAAACGATTTGTTGATTTTTATATTCCTTCAGAGAAATTATTTATTGAAATTGACGGTGAATACTGGCATTCTGAAGGAAATAGTAGAGATAAACAAAAAGACGAAATTGCATTAAAGCACGGTTATATGACAATACGAATTCGTCCTAAAAATAATGTTGTCAGATAGCTTGAGAAAATTTTTGAAAAACGAATTTAAGTCAATTGCCCATTTTGATATTTTAAGACTCAAACAGCAGCATCAGCTTATTCCCCACCATATTCGGAGAACAAGCACAATGAGTCTTGTCTATTTTTGAAGCTAGCAGCTGAACATGGTAGCAGCACGGGTTCTCCACAGCATGGAGGGAATCTTTGTAGCCGTAGCTCGGTTATCCCCGTCGGGCATGCCTATACGCTGAGGATCCCTAGCTTCAAGTCTTTTGACTGGATGCGTACCGAAGAGGTCATAACGGGGCGGTCTTGAACACCGTTTGCCTGAAAGGGCACAGAAGTTCGAATCTTCTCGCATCCGCCAGTTCTTGGAGAGATGTCTGAGCGGTCTAAAGAGGCTCCTTGCTAAGGAGTTGGCTGCAGCTATGTGGCCCGGAAGTTCGAATCTTCCTCTCTCCGATTTTCAAATGAAGCGCCCGTATAGCTCAACGGCAGAGCGGCTGCCTTGTAAGCAGCAGGTTGAGATCTCGGAATTCTCTGCGGGCTCCATTTCTTCTTGAAGACGCACACAGCAATCTAAAGCAATTCACTGATAATGAATACAAGCTAAACGCGTCTTGTCAATGCCAGTGTAGCCCAAAGGCAGGAGGCACGTGACTCAAAATCACTTCAGTATGGGTTCGAATCCCATCACTGGTACCAATTTCACGGTGTAGCTAAAATAGGTTAGCAACTGCCTTTTAAGCAGTGGCATGCAAGTGCAAGTCTTGTCACCGTGACCAGACAATTTCAAGATGTCTCCATCGTCTATCGGCTAGGACTCAAGTTTTTCATACTTGCAAGAGTGGTTCAACTCCACTTGGAGACGCCATCAACTTCAAGGGCGTGACACGGTATCGATTGGCAGAATCAATTGTGTGTCTATGCATGCAGTGGAGCTTAGTCCACTTCAAAACCAAGCAAACAACTAAATGGCGAGTATGACTACGCTATGGCTGCTTGATCTAAGCGATCTGTAAGACAACCTGCAGCTCTGGGAGACCGTCCGCTGGTACCGGAAGCTGCATCATCACTTGGCGGAACGTCCTCAAGATGTGGAAGCGCTTGAGGTCAGTCATTTCCACAAGATCTCCTGCGAGTCATTGCTCTTGCTGCAGCAGAGAGAAACTAAGCAGAGCATAAGCATGTGAACAAGGTGCATGAAAGACTGAGCAAGACGGGAGTTCGACTCTCCCCACGTCCATTCATTTGAAGTATATTTTATATATGAATGCTATTAGTGAAAAGTTGTCAGATTTTCCATTGAGAAAAGCTCTTTATGACAGATTTGGATCTAAGCTGTCTGATGAAGCATCAGAGTATTCTGCAAATGAAGCTGATCTAAAAGCTATATATGAAATAGTGAATGAAGTCATCTTTGAGTCAAAGTTGATTACTGATGTTGAAATTCGCATAATTGACAGAACTAATGAAATTGCAAAGGGAGCAATTGGATTCAAAGTTGACAATGCTACAGGAAAAATAGTTCCTTTGATAAAGATCATAAGAGAAGTGAAATATGATTCTATGGTTTCAATGGTGAATGTCATATGCCATGAAATGATCCATGAATTTGACATGTTATACGGACCAATTTCTAAAATGAAAGACCACACTGTTAAATTAGTTGGCACTCGTCAGATGATTGGTGAATATGATGTGCATGGAGACTATTTCAATGAATGGATGAAGATCATCATCAATGCTGGAATGATAGTCTCTACATATCAGCCAGATAGAATAAAATTCAAATTTTTCAAAGAGGAAGATTTCATGGATGAAAATGAGCAGACTAAGCTAGATCTAACTCAGAAAAAGAAAGCTGAGTATGATGACCTATGCCGAAGAATGAAAATGATGTATGATGCTGTCAAATCAGATGATGTATTTATTGTTGAAGTGACAAAAGACTACACATACATTTTGATGTCATGAAGTTTAATTGCATTTCAAATGCGGTATAATAATATATGTGAAGCGGTGGAAGCCGATGAGCATCCAGCTTTAAGACGCACACAGCAGCTGCTTGGATAAGACAGTTAATCTTAAACCCAACACGCGTCTTGCATTTGGTCTTTGAAGAATTTTATGGCGGATGAAACAACGCGGAGCAGCGTAGAAAGTCTCATACGCTTTCTGGGAAACCTAGTCGTGCAACTCGACCGTCCGCAATTCGATTTAAATATCCGCTAACAATGTAAATAAAAAATATGAAAATAATACATTGTAAATATTGTGGAAAAGAATTTGAAACCGATGGTTCATTTCGAATGGCAGGAATTGCAACTGCGCATATGAGAACATGTAAATGCAATCCTAAAAGAGAAGCAAATATTGCAGCATAGAAACGCGGTTCTTTAATAATGAATCGAAAACATGCTGAAAAGCTTACTCATGAAAAAATATAGCGTGAATTAACACGAAAACCACGTACATTTATATGTGAAAATCCTATTTGTAAAAAGCCGTATCAGTTAGATTTGACAGATTATGAATATGAAAAAGTTTTAAAAGGTAAAAAATATATAAGACGATTTTGTTCAAGAAGTTGCGCAAATGGATTAGGACGTTCACATAAACCATAGTTACTTAAAAAACAACAAACAATTAAAAAACAACAAACAACTAATAAAAAATATATTGTTGTTAAAATAAAAAGTCATATGAATGCTCGTTCTTAGAATAAAGTCTATAGATTTAAACAATGTATAAAATGTAAAAAATGGTTTTTAGATGTTGATAAAAGCAGTTGTTGCTCATTTGAATGCAAATAGTATGTAAAAACACATCGAAATGAATTTATGTCATAGGAAACTAAATAGAAGCTTTCTTTGGCTGGAAGACGATCAATTGCAAAATAGAATGAACAAAGACGATCAAAATGTGAAATAAAATTTTATAACTTATGCAAATCATCATTTAAACATGTTGAGCATAATAGTCCTATTTTTAATGGATGGGATGTGGATGTTTTAATAGTAGATGAAAAAATTGCTATACAATGGAATGGTCCATGGCATTATAAATAGATATCAAATGATAGACGATCATCATTGAAAGCTATTTAGAATAGGGATAATATAAAACGAAATGAGATACTAAAAGCTGGCTGGTCATTATATATTATTAAAGATTAGTTGTCTCCAAAACCATGCAAGCAAGATATATATGTTCAAAAACATTTTAATCGTTTTTATGATTTTGTATAGTTGAACAAAAATAAATAGTTTTATGAAGAATTTGAATTTACATCATTTTAAGACTCATGCAGCAGACTATCATTTACGGAATGAAACAAAATGAGTCTTGTCAATTTCCTCTAGACGCGTACAGAGAGAAATGGCTTCAGGTAAGAGCCGTGCTTGAAGCATCTAGCTGGCACGATAAGCTGATGAGCGTATCTCATCTAGCAACAAAGTGCTGGGTTCCACAATGCGGCTCACCATATTCACATCACATCGGCTAGCAACATCACTTTCATTTTTCATTTTTGTTTTTCCTTTAATTGAATCTTGCAGGAAGTTTGAGTGTGGGAGTTCCACTGGCGCGCAGTGTTGAGCTCATCTTCTGTCGGGTGTCTCCGCAAGCACAGTCTCTGTGATGGAGCCGGCACATGAAAAACACTCGGCCTTTAAGACACTTGCAGCAGACTTATTGATCTTGAAAATCACCAAACACACGTGTCTTGCTTTAGACTAAGACTAAGTCCAGCTTCAAAGCTGGACTTTTTCTTTTGTCTTGAATGGCTGAACCACTGGGCTTTTGATACAATCTATAGTGCAGCAGCAATAAAGGAGAATGAAGATGAAAGAAAAGACAACAGAGATTGTCAAGTGCCAGCAAGTCATCCATACCGGGCTCTATTCTAGCAGAGCATTTGATGTGCTTAGAAAGATCATGAATGCTGAAGAGCTGGTTGAAAATGAACGTGGTAATGTTGAGAAAGTCTTCAACAAGAAGACGGCAAAAGTCATGAAGAAAGCTGATCCAATACTTGTCAAAGGATGTGCATGCATTGACCAAAGCACAAATGAGATCTTGATCGGTCCGTTTGAGCCTGAATATGATGATCTTATAGATGATCTAGAAATTGAGGGAATAGATGCCAATGACGTATGCCATATTATTGGAGAATTGATAAAAGCTATGTGCGGCAAGAAGACGACAGATCTGAAGTTCAAAGCATACAGCTATGCAGTTGGAACAGAAGTCTCTGTCTATGACAACCCTAGCCATGAATGCAAAGTGAAGATTGCTGATGCAAATGTCGTAGCTGACTTCTTGATGAATGCAGACATGTCAAAATACGACCGCAAGCTTGTGGACTCAATAGTCGGCAAGCCGAACAACTTCATTGCTGTTGAAGCAATTCTTTCACTAGACCGCGAAAAAGCAGCTCTCAAGAGCAAGTTTGATGCCTTAGTTGAAGAGGCTAGAAATGCTCGTGCTGCCAAGATCAATGCTGCTCAGCTTGAATATGATGAAAAAGTGCATGCTATAGAAAATGAGCATGCTGCCGCAATAGACATGATCCGCAATGAATATGCTAAGCATCTTGCCGAGATAGATGCTGAGATCAGCAAGTTGAGAGGCAGAAAGCTATCTTACCAGCATCTTGTAAGTCTGTCATGAAAAAACTTGAAGTCTTGAGTGGCTGAAGTGTCTGGCTTTTGATATAGTCTATAGTGCAAAGGAGAAAACTATGTCTTACAAAAGCATCCCCCGCCGAGCCATCCGCACAGGATTGTACACAGACAGAGCAGTTGAGCTTGTCAAGAAAGTGCTTGCTGTCTGCTGCTGCAGGTTTCCCAAGACAAAGAATGGAGAGAACATCCGTATGGCTATCAACGTGTATTCCTCAGTCTACAGAGACCCTTCAGGCGAAGTTGTCATCGGCAACTCTGAGAATGCTATTAATGTACACTACTTTGAAAATATCTTTGAAGAGAGGCTCCACGGCTTGTCTGACAAGCAGATCTTATGCTGCATTGCTAGAGCATTCAAGTCAGGCATTCTGAAAAAATGCTCTCCTGAAGAATGGCGGCATGACAGCAGAAAGTCTTTCAAGGACAAAGGCTCATACTACAGAGTCCGTTTGCATCTAGACCCGCTGCAGTACATGGACGATGATGACGATGATGACGATGACTATGAAGAATGCAAGCTTGAGAATGTCAGAGTGTCTTTGAAAGATGCTTACTTCATCTGGGCTAAGCTCCTAAACAAGACTGCTGAGCTTGAGAAGTTTCCAGAAGCTTACATAGAAAGCTTCACAGGCGAACCAAATGATCCAGTCAGATATGAGGTGCTGAAGGCTGTTGAAGATGAGATCATAGATGCCATAGACGATCTTCTCAACAGAAAAAGAGAGCTCAACCGTCAAGAAGATGAAGAGATTGACAAAGCCGAGAATGCCATCCATGAAGCTTTTGTGGTCAAGCGCAGAGAGCTGAACAAAGATCTTGTGAAGAGGTTCAATGCTGCTAGAGAAGCTGCTAGACTTCAAGTGGCTGAAGCATAGATCTTTTGATACAATCTATAGTGCAAAGGAGAAAAGAAGATGACACCACAGATACGGACAGGACTCTATTCAAAGATTGCATGCACTTGCCTTAAAGCTTTCTCAGACAATACTGTTATCGAAAACAGCTCACTTGACGAAATTGATGACATCAACAACTATAGCATTGTTGTGCAAGATGACTCAAACGAAGTTGTCTTTGTTCCGTTCAAACACATCAGTAATGACAATTTCATAGAAGCCATTGAAGAAAGCGGCATGTCTCAGACTGAGATTCTCAAAGAGTTCGGCAAGAAGATGCTTCAATTCGCAAGCATACAGTGCAGAAAGTTCAAGCGCCCTCTCAGCGGATGCTTAGATGAGAAGCTAGTCTTGAACGTGTTTGATGATGACAGATGTGAACCTGGTGAAGAGCTTGAAGTCAAGATCAAAGCTAGAGACTTTGTCTGCACTGCAAATCTTCTTGCTGGAAATAGCATGCCGAAGGGAATCTCAAAGAAGCTTGTTGAAAAAGTCAAGGGAATCCCGCTTGATCCAGTCTGCTATGAGTCTCTGCGGACTTTGAGAGAAGAGATTGCGCGTCTCAAGAGCAAGCTTGATGATGACTTTGCAGCTGAAGAGAAGGCTCATGAAGAGCGCAAGCGGCAGATCATTGCTGACAATGAAGCAGAAGTCGAGAAGCTTGAGAAGATGATTGAAGACATCCGGTCTGCCAAGAAGAACTTCTGCGCAGCTTGAGTGGCTGAACCACCGAGCTTTTGATACAATCTATAATGCAAAGGAGAAAAAACATGGTCTGCACAGGCTTGTACTCAACTAAAGCAAAGAAGCTTCTGAACATCTTTGTCAATGCTAAAGACATTGATGGACAGGCAATATCAGGTTCCAGCTTCATAGACAAGTTCTCTAGGCATGTTCAAGAAATTGTCAAATATGGTGTTGTCAGACAGCTTGACACGGGTGAGATTGCTATTGCCAACTTCAATGCTTTCCTTTCCAGATGGAGTGATGAATCATCTGTGTTCAACAGCACATGCTCTAGCACTGCATTGAGAGACTTTGCTAAGTTCATCAAAGCTCATGCAGCTAAGCATAGAAGACCGGACACGAGAACCAATGCACAGCTTTCTAAATGCTTCACTAGCAGAAAAGCTCTAAAGCGCGGCATGAAGATTGAGATATGCCGTGGAGTGATCAACTCAGCTGGATACTATGCAGATGACAAGATAGAGACAGTGGATGTATATGACATTGTGCTGCTGCATGACATCTTAGCTGGCAAAGACCTCTCTAGATGGAGCAAGAAAGACGTTGACAAGATGATAGGTGTCGGACTGAATCCCATCCAGTATGAGATGGTCAAGTCTCTTGATGAAGAGATCAAAAGCATGAAGAAGTCTCTAAAAGACATTGTGTTCGACATGGAGAACCAGATGACTGACGAGCTCACACAGCTGAAGTCTAAGTGGCAAGACAAGATTGTGCATGTCAAAAATGAATGGCATAACAAGATCGCTGAAGCTTCAAAGCTCAGACGGCAAGCAAAGTCTAAAAAAATGCAGCTGTCTTGAGTGGCTAGACCACAGACTTTTTGATATGATCTACAACGTAGACAACCACAAAGGAGAAAGAAGATGAAGACCAAGACCGCATCCAAGAGCATCACCAACAGCAGCTACAACTGGTACGACATGGGAAATACTCCTCTGAAGTATCCTGTCCATGGAGACGGAGCTATGGGGAAGACCATTGTCATTCCTGCTGGTGCTAGGCATGTCAAGATTGCCTTCAAGCAGAGCTGGATGAAGTGGTATGATGAGACCACTGGCACTTGGAAGAAGATGAATGTCTATGACTGGAACGGACATATCTGGCACGGACGCTAAGACTAGCACATAGGAATTCCATACATTGTCTGGGCAGTCCAGAAGGGCTGTCCAGGCAGCTTAGATGCATTTGAGCTGAAAGGACAAAGATATGGCAGACAAAGAAGAGCTTCTAAGCAAGAAGAAGAAAGCATTGCAGAAGCACAAAGACGGCAAGAGACTGACATATGAAGAGACGGCATTTGCTCTCTGGGATGAAAAGTCTGAAGCAAAGCCGATGTCAGCAATGGGCATCTACAAGATTGAGAAGCGTGCTCTTGAGAAGCTCAAGGAAGCTCTGAAAAAGTACAACATCCACGGCTTAGATGACATCTTTGAGCCGAAGGACAGAGAAGTTGCCAAGAAAGTGACATCTTCAGCTGTAGACTTATAAGCTTTAAATGGCTGACATTGTAGACTTTTGATAAGATCTATAGTGTAAAGGAGAAAAGAAGATGCTAAGCAGCACATTGATACATACAGGCTTGTACACAGACAAAGCATACAATGCTGTCAAAGCTTTTGTAGACAACTACTCTTGGGCTGGAGAGCTTGGCACATGTGACATTGACATGTCAAAAGATGTCTGGAGCTGCATAGAATGGCTTTACAGCAGAGGGTTTGTTGAGCGTCATTCAACAAATGAAGTTGTCATAGACAGATTCTTCAACTGGACTGACAATGAATGGCGGTCTGCTATAGAGATGTCTGGCATGTCTTTTGAGAAGATCCTTGCTCAGCTTGGCAGATGCATCTACGACTACCTGAAGACACTCTTTTCTAAGAATCTGAAGTCGCATATGGATGACAAGATCAAACTGATTGGATTTCGTTCACCAAACATCGGCAGAAAATGGAATGAAGACAAGCCGAAAAAATACATGGTCAAAGTCAAAGACTTGATGTTTGTCGCAGACTTATTCTTGAAGAAAGATGTTATAGGCATCTATGGAAAGAAATATGCAAGCACATTCATCGGAGAGCAGCTTGATCCAATTGCATATGAGACAGTCAAGACAGCAAATGAAGAGCTTGATGCTTTAGATGCTGAGTCTGAAAAGACCATTGAGAGCATCAAAGATGAATACAAGAAAGCAGTCCAGGCACTGAGGCAAGAAATTGAAAGAGAATTCCAGATCAGGACAGCTTCAATTGACGTCAAGTACAAGACAATGCTAGATGCTGCAAAAACTAAGTTTGCAAAGAAGAAGAATGATCTGAAGTCTTTGATATCAAATGCCAGATCTGGAAAGAGCATGCTTGTCTAAGCAAAAGGAGAAATGACTATGACCCGCATTGTGGCCTATAGTGAATGCATGTCATACAATGGATACACTTTCACGCATCCCAAGCCGGACAGCCAGTATGTCAAAGTGCTCAAGTATGTCTTCCATCATAGTCCATGCTCTAGAGACGAAATCTCTAGGAATGCTCTAGGACTTCCACTGTGGCGTTCATCTAGAGGATGGTGCTCCTCTATGTATGCAGCTATGGTTAAAAAGGGCTTGATAATCCCTATATATGCTGGACGCAGATGCACTTATGAAATAAGCCAAGCTGGATGTCGGCTTCTAGAAGAAGTCTATGCTCATGAGACTAAGCCTCTTCGCAAATGCAGACGACAAGATTGTAAATAAAAGTGTATAATTTATTTGATGGCAAGCTTAGCTTTTCCTTTCGTGGGCTTGCCTGGCGTCTGCGGATTTTTCTCCTTGCCGCGGACGCCTTTTTCATTTTCTTAAGTGGCTGAACCGTCTGGTTTTTGATATAATCTATGCCAGAAGGGAGAACATCTATGACAAAGAAAGTCTACACTCAGATGCACAGCGGTCTTGCTTATGAGCTTGTAAATGAGATGTGTCTGATCTTGAACCAAGCTAAGAACACAAACATCACGCTTGTTCCAGACCGTGAGCCAGATGGCGAGGTGTCGTTCAAAGTTGCATTGCTTTTCTCTGTCAAAGATGACAACATTGCTGGATTCATCAAGACAGTGATCAGATACTTGCTTGAGAAGAGCGGCATTGATCCTGATGATCCAGACTCAAGAAACAGCCGAATTCCTGTCGAGTTCTTTCTGTCTGACGGTCCGCATGCTCTACCGTCTGAGTTCATGCTAGCTCTCTATGATGTCTTAGACAACAGTCTAGACAGCATGAAGCAGTCTTATCCAGAAGGATGGCTTGACATACTAATGGGAGCTAAGAGAGACACTGTGACAGTGGAGCTGATTGAAGTTTGCCAAGAAGAGCTGAAGAAGCTTGCAGAAGATGAGCATAAAGCTTTAGATGAGCTTGTTGAGAAAGAGAATGCAGAGACAGAAGCACTCCACAAGAAGTGGAGTGAAGCCCAAGAGTCTGTCAAGCATGACTTCAGAAAGAAGCGCAACGAGATCAAAGAGATGCTGAGCAAAGCAGAGAATGGAGAGATTGGATGAACAATGCGGTAATCATGAAGGAATATTCATTCAAGACTGGACTGTTCACGCCAGAAGCATTTGCAGCCATAGATGCTTTTTTGACAATGACCAAGCACTATGGAGACACTATATTCTCTTCAATGGAGTTCTTTTATGCAATAGACATCAGACGCATGTCCATTGTCCAAAGCTTCTATGGAGAGACTGTCATAAAATGCTATGTCCATCCCAGTCTTTCCATCAATGAACGTGAAAGCACAGTTAAGAAGTTCTTTGCAAGCAGGATTGACAGTCTGTTCAAGCAGTTCAATGCAGTATATGATGAAGACAGCATCATACTTCGCAACACCAGCCAAGTGCTCACGCTTAGAAGCTTGGGTAGATATGCTAATGTTCCTGTGAAATTCTTGATGCTGTGGAAAGACATGCTGACGGACAACAAGAAGATGCTTGAGACTGTTTACTCAGAAGAGTACATCAAGAAGATGGCAGGTGCTCCATTTGACATTGTGACAGCTGAGCTTGTAGATGCGTGTGAGAAAGAGCTTGTTAGCTTGAAGACTAAGATGGACAATGACTTGATAGCGGCTCATAAGAAGAGAGATGAAGCAATTGAAAGACTGAGCAAAGAGTGTGAAGACATCTGCAATGACATTGGAAAGAAGTACAGAGAGTCTCTAGACAGAATACAGCAGAAGAGAAGTGAGATAGTTGCTGACTTCCTGAACTCAGCTGTTTAGATTTTCTGTCAATATAGTAAAATATATAACTAGGAGCGTAATTCAGCAGTTAGAATGCCATCCTTATAAGTTGGAAGTCGTGGTTGCAACTACCACCGCTCCTACCAATTCTAAGACGCATACAGCAAAACTTAAATGATCTGCAAAATCACCAAACATGCGTCTTGTCAAGCATATGTCCCTGTAGCTCAAAGGAAGAGCAACTGCCTTCTAAGCAGTTTGCTGGAGGTTCGAGTCCTCTCAGGGATGCCAATTAATTGAAAATTCTCATGCGGCTCTGGCATCAAGATCTCATTCCCTGGCTAGATGACAAGCATCTTCTAGCACTGCATCGAAGCTGCTGCTCTTTGAGAGGCCGAGGCTGGAAGAAGGACAACAGCGCAGACTATGTATTCAAATATGATCTAGCGCATCTCTACCAGTACCATCTGATTGTCATCCATGAGATGTACCAGAGAGACATTCGAGCTGATCCAGACTGGTATCGGCGGCAGTACAGAGGCAAAAGTCTTCCAGCATCTACTCTTCTAGAGACCGGAAGCTATGTCTGTCTGCCAGACCAGAAAATCTACAAAGAACATGACGACAAGTATCTGCATGAATGCTTAGTCAGTCTTCTAAAGAAGAAAGCTTCTCTCAAAGGGAAGTCAATCCATGAATGGCTGATGAAGCTTGAACTGAAGGACTGAATTCTATGGCTAAACAATGCAAATTCAAAGGGACTGATGAAGACGTCATCAGCTTTCTGGACAGCTTTGGAAAGCTTTTCACTTCTGATGGAAGGATCGGACTGCTAGTCAAAGCAAAGAACAACTACAACAGGTTTCTTCTTGTGGTTGACTCAGAAGAGAAAGACAGCACTTTGCCGCCATTGGTTGTGCCAGGATACACAAATGTCACAGTTCCTGCTTTGAACAAGATGATTGAGAAACGTCATCCAATGATGATGCTGCGGTCATGCAACTTCATAAGTCTCAAAGACTTAGCAGCTCTAGCAGATCTTGACAAAGCTGATGTCTACCGAGAAGTGTTCAAAGCTCTGAAGAACCGCACAACAGCTGCAGCGAAATCCAGCCAGACTGGACAGTTCTAGTTCTTTGCTTTCAAGAATGGAGGGACTGGCAAGTTCCAGAACATCTATGAGCTGATGATGAAAGTAGATCTTTGTGATTCTTGAGTGGCTGAACTACTGAAACTTTGATATAATCTATAGCGTAACAGCAAACTAAAGGAGACCCAAAATGGTACGTATACCCGGTGAACATGCACCCAACATCAAGAACCGCTCGTCTAAGAACCTCATCCTGCTGACCAAGGTCAAGCCGGCTGAGAAGTCGATGAGCAATGAAGAGCTGATGAAGTACTCTTCTCGCGCAGCTGTCAAAGAGCTGAAGCGCCGTGGAGTCATCAAGCCCGCTGACAACAGCAAGAAGAAGTGAGAAAAGCTCTTCTAAAGCGAGTTGCGCCTGCAGCGAGCCGCAGGTCAAAGCACTATTCACATGTCCGTGCAGCTCCGGTTGAGAGCAATGCTGTCAAGAACCGGATGCACAGATATGTGAATCTTGCTAAAGCTCTGTTCCGCAAAGGCGCAACTAGCAATGGAAGGACTTTCAATGTCTGCTTTGCAGTTGACAAGTCTAAAGTGATTGCGATAGGCTTGAATGACTATGACCGAGACATGTCTGGCTACAGCAAGAAGCTCAAGACTGTCTACCGGAAGTATGGTGAAGAGTCATATGTCCCAAGCTTGCATGCTGAGATCTCTGCGATCTTGAAGATCGGAGTGGATGACTGCTCAAGACTGTCATTCTACAATGTCCGTCTAGACAGAGACTGCCACTGCAGAAACAGCATGCCATGTGCCAACTGCTTGAGGATGCTCAAGCATGTGAATGCAAAGAGCATCTACTTCTACGATGAAGAGATGAACATCTGTGAGGTGTGAGATGAAAGACTGGAAGATCGGATACAGCGCATCATGGAAATGTGACAAGACTCTAGTTAATCCAGACAAGCCTTTTCGGACTGCTTACATTGAAGCTGACACTGGACCAGAAGCCGCAGAGTCTTTGAAGAAGGAATTTCCAGGCTGGGACATCAAAGTTGTCTCAGTTGAAGAATACCTTGAAAGTCAAGTGGCTGAAGCATCAAGCTTTTGATACAATCTATAGCGTAAAGGAGAACAAAGATGAAGATTGACGCTAGAGTAGAATTTGACGAAGCCACTGCAACTGAGCTGTTCAGAGACTATGTCCGAGTCCCAGTTGACATTGACTATGTTGAAGCAGACTATGAGTCTGTCCGTGAGTGGGTGGCAAATGAGCTTGAGACTATGTTTGGCAGGCCATTTGCTGTAGAGGACTTTAAGATAAAGAACATAGATGAAATCATAGACGAGATCAACTAAAGGAGAGAGACAATGAAGATTGATATGTACGGAATCTTTGAGATCGTCAACAGCAAGAAGCCTGAGCTTCGAGTTGCTTTCTCTACAAAGACTCTTGCTGAGCAGTATGCAAAGTCTATAACTTCTCTGAAGCACAATGTAGATTCAAATGCCAGCATCAAGACGATCATCAAGCCGATTGAAGCTGTGTGCAATGAGAAGATTGAAGCTGGAGAAGACAATGAGCAGCAGATGGATAGGCAGCAGCAAGTGTGACTTCTGCGGAAAGCAGATCACAGGCAAGCTTTACGATGCTAGGACTACGGATGGACCCTGGGCGACAATGTGTGAGAAGTGCTGGAAGAAGCATGGGACTGGACAGCTTGGAATTGGAATAGGTCAAGAGTATGTCAAGATGAAGGGCGAGTTCATCTGCTCCAGAGGAAACTAAGTCTTAGCAGTCTATGCTCAGCTTGAATGGCTGGGCATAGACTTTTGTTGTATAATCTATGGCATCAGAAGGGAGAACAACTATGAGACTTCTTGTTGATGTTGAATTCAATCATGACGCTAGAATGCGAGACTCTGAGCACAGCTTCTATGCTGAAGCGGATGACTTCTCTTATGATGAAGATGAAGTCCTTGAGACAGTGCGTGACAAGCTTGAAGCAATCTTCGGACGAGCTTTCTCAATATGTGAGTTCAAAGTGAAAGACATTGAGGCTCTCATTGAGAAGATCAGAGCTTTGAGGAGCAGAGCATGAGCGGAAAGATAGCAAGCGGAAAGCTCTCTCCTGAAGAGCTGCAGACTTTGAAAGAAGAAGCTGTCGGAATTCTTGGAGTCCGGCGGAAGTCTATCTTGTTTGCATGGCCGTTCATCGGGTCTATTGCCATGCGCATGGACATTGTGCCAGTGAGAGACTTCCGAGTCAGGACTGCATGCACAGACGGTGACACGATCTACTGTGACATTGGATTCTTGAAGTCTCTGTCAGCTGATGAGCAGAAGTTTGTGCTGGCTCATGAAGTCTGGCATGCAGTGCTCATGCATCTGACAAGAAAGCAGAGCAGAGATGCTGATCTGTTCAACATTGCAACAGACAAAGAAGTCAACCATCTTCTGAAGAACGACGGCTTCAAGCCTCCAAAGTGGGCATTGATGCCGACTGAAGCTGAGAAGGGGAAGTCTGCTGAAGAGATCTATGAGATGCTTCTTCTCGAGAAGAAGCCAAAGAAGAGCAAGAGCGGCAAAGGCAAAGACAACGAGTCTAGTGGAGAATCAGACCAGGACAATGAGTCTGGCACTCAGTTTGACAAGCACATCTATGACAATGACCAGGTTCCTGACGTAGATGATGATGGAAATCTGAAGACCGGCGTGTCTGACCAGTGGGGAGATGTCGGAGTTGACAAGGACTTCCGGCCGCGAGTGAGCAAAGACTTTGCTGACAAGATGCGAGAAGCTATCATTGCTGAAGCACAGAGATGTGAGAAGTCTAGAGGCGAGCTTCCTGCTGCGGTGAAAGCTCTCGTCTCTCAGATACTTGAGCCCGAGATCAAATGGGAAGAAGTGCTGGCACAGTTTGTCACTCAATGCTGCAGTGGATCAAAGAAGTCTTGGCTTCCGCCGAACAGACGGCATGTCTACAATGATGTGTATGTCCAAAGCCATAGGTCAGAGAAGATAAAGATCGCTGTAGGGATTGACACATCTGGATCTACAATGGCAGACCGAGGGAAGTTTCTTGGAGAGCTCTGTGGTCTTGTGAGGACATTTGGCTCCTTTTCACTTACGGTAATTGAATGCGACGCAGAGATCGGAGCAGTCAAGCACTACACTGAAGATGATGAGCTTGAGAATAAGATCACTGATGAAGAGTACTCAATGACTGGCGGTGGCGGTACATGCATGACACCAGTGTTTGAGTACATAAAGGACAATGCTCTAGACGTTGACTGTGTATGCATGATGACCGATGGCTGGATTGAGAGCATTCCAGAGAATCCTGTTGGTCTGCCTGTGATATGGCTTATAACAAAAGACGGAGCAATGGACTTCTGCGACTGGGGAACAAAAGTCAAATTTAAAGCAGATGCTTGAGTGGCTAAGACCATAGACTTTTGATATGATCTATAACGTAACGGCAACCAAAGGAGAAAACAAATGGTAAAGCATATTCCTAGCAAATGGTTTTTTGGTCTTAACACTTCTGACTATGGCGGCGGCTGTGATGAAGGCGTCATCTATGACAACTTAGACGCCATTGCATGCAATGGCGCAGACTACATCAGAGATGAGCTTCATAGCTGGCAGGAAGAGGAGACTGAGGGTCTTGAAGATGATGAAGCTGGCAATGAAGGCTTTGAAAATGCCTTGTCTAAGAACATTGAGTCAATTGTAAAGACTCTTGTTGACAATGCAAAAGCTAAGCCGGATGAATGCCATACGTTCACATTTGGAGCTATTGGCAGCGCAGACGACGCATTCATCATAATACGCCCGGCTGATGAAGATGACATTGAAATCTATCCTGAAGCTTGAGTGGCTGAAGCATAGACTTTTTGATACAATCTATAGTGCAAAGGAGAACAGCCAATGAACAAGACCTACCATTATGAGATCCCTCTTAAGAATGGATGCATTCATCGGAGCAATGAGTTTCTTACAATAGAAGAGTGTGTTGAAGACTGCAAGAACATGTGTGAAGCCTGCGGTGTTGACTATGATGACCGTGAAGTCAAGCTCTTTCTCACTGATGACTTCGGCGAGACTTATGAAGAGTGCACTGAAGAAGGTGAGCTCGCCGGCTGAAAAAAGCCCAACTGCTTGAGTGGCTGAAGCATAGACTTTTTGATACAATCTATAGTGTAAGTTAAAAGGAGAAACCAAATGAAGACTAATGCTAAACGCATCCTCAATTCACTTCGCTCCAATGAGATTCTTCTTCTAAAAGGCATTGCCAAAAATCCAAGAAAGACTAACTTATGGCATGATGTCCATACATTGAAGTATGAGGGATCTGTCTCTGAATGGCAAGCTAAATATGGAGAAAATCCAATAATCCATTTACAAGAACTCAAGCTAGTGTATGCTCGCTTAGCCGGCACCGGCAACTCAAGCATTGGTGTGTACTTTATTTCAAAGCTTGGCCAAAAGATCTTGTCAATGCTGAGTGGCCAAGCTTAGCATGATTTGATACAATCTATTACGTCGGAGCAAATCCGGCAACCACAACAAAACAACAAACCTACGAAAGGACCAGACAATGAAGAACCAGAAGAACCCTGAAGCCAAGAACCTCGACAAGGCTAAGGCCAAGAAGGTCAAGGAGCAGGAGCGCGCTAAGAAGCTCAAGCTCCGCGAGCGTGAGAAGGCGAAGCGCCTGAAGCTGCGCGAGCAGAAGAAGGCCAAGCGCGAGCGCATCAAGGCTAAGAAGCTCAAGGAGCGTGCCAAGAAGCTGAAGCTGCGTGAGCAGGCTAAGGCCAAGAAGCTCCGTGAGAGGGAGCGTGCCAAGAAGCTGAAGCTTCGCGAGAAGGCAAAGCTTGAGAAGCAGAAGGCAAAGCTTGAGAAGAAGGCTCCCAAGCAGAAGCCTGAGAAGACTGAGAAGCCGAAGAAGGAGCCGAAGGTCCATGAGCCCAGGAACAAGAACAAGGCAGAGGCAAAGAAGATTCTCTGCGAGGCCAAGAAGAGCCTACGTGCCAGCCTCAAGTCTATGAAGAGCTCTCCTCTGTTCAAGGGGCCTAAAGTTTTTCTTGACATCCTCAATGGCAATGCCTATGACTCCGGCAGCGGATGGACAGCTAAGCTTGAAGACGGCACAGTCAAGCTGGACTTCACGGCCTCGGTTGCCATCCCTCTCTCTGAGAAGTTCCTCAAGAGCCAGACTCAGACCAAGGGAGTAGTGCCGCTTGAGCAGCCCAAGGATGACATTGATGAAGCCATCGATGAGACATGCCCGCTTCCACCTGAAGTTGCAGCCATTCTTGCCAACCCTCCATCTGCTGAGGAAGAGCCTCTCAGTGCAGACCTTGTCCCCGCTGGTGACCTCTATGGCGCTGATGGCAAGGTTGATGAAGAGGACCTAAGCAAAATGGACCTTGATGAGAATCCTGAAGAGTCTAACGAAAACGAAGATGATATTGAGGACGACCATCCTGAAATCCCCGACTACAGAGATGAGCATGATGCAGACCTTGTAGATGCTCGTCGTGAGTTCTATGAGAACTTCAGCGATGAACTTGAGCCTTTGGATGACTAAAGTCGTAGGTTAGTTGTCGTGGTGCCGGGACCGTTTATGCGCGGTCCCGGCTTTTTTTGTCTCATGAAAGTGTAAATAATATCTGATGGAATATACTTTGCCAATGCTTATTGAGATGAACTAGAAAGCTCAACGGTTAGTTGAGCTGATGAAGCAGGGCATTGTCAAATTCACATACACAAAGATGTCTACAGGCAAGACTCGAACAGCATATGGCACTTGCAGAAGAGATCTGATCCCACAGAAGTTCAGACGAAAACAAGGACGCCCAAGAAGAAGACCAGACTATCTTGTCATATACTATGACATGCAGAAGCATGACATCCGTTCATTCAAAGATGAGCTTTTGAAGAAGATATTCCCTCCAAAGAAAAGCCCTGAACAGCAGAGCTCAGAAGAATCTACAGACAAAACAACTAACTAAAGGAAACAAAAAATGGCAACAACTACATTCTTAGGCATGCCGCCTCCTGGCATTGAAAACTGGATCAGAAATGGCAGCCCAGAGCCAACTCCTCCAGAGCCAACTCCAACTCCATCGCAAGAAGCATGGAACTGCAGTTTAATGCCTAACGGAGCTGAAGAACCTACAGCATTTCAATTGATTCCAACTACATCCGATCCAGCAATATCATGCATTTGGGCAGGCAGTTCTACTGACGTTGGCGCATATGAACTTTCAGTGAAATATGAATTTCAGTCAGATTATGAATGGTCATACATGGAAAATAGCCCAGGCGGCGGATCATGGACTTCAATTAATTCAGGAATAACACCAGATCTATCTAGCCCAACGTCAATTGGATTTACCGGCAACAATGGAAGCTATGCATTGACTCGTACACTTTCTTGATATTCTTGATCTTCTTGAATTCCTTCTTCATAGTTCAGCCAGATGTTTGTGCATCTGGCTTTTTTAGTCTCTACAGATGTAGAATTTTCTTATGAGAATAGAGTTGATGCACAAGCTGCTTGACCTAGCAGGATTCATATATGAAGAGCTGACAGATGAGTTCAATGACTCAAAAGACCTTGGAAGAGAGTTCTTCAAGTACATGAAGAGCAAGCTGTTTGATGACATGACAAAGAAAGTCAAAGTCTCAGACTTCATCTATGAGAAGATCTTGGAGCTAGATGCCGATGAGTTTGACAAGAAGTACTGCTCAAACTTGAAAGCCTGCAAGAAGACTAAGAGCCAGATGACATTTGTCGTAGCAGTTGTGACACAGATGCTTAAGCATTCTTCAAAGAATGAGATCATTGACTGGTAAATAGCATCATGTACGACAAAAAGATTTTGATGTAGAATGGAAGCATTCTTCTGCTGAATGGCAAAGTGCTGCTGTATTCTCCAGAAGCAAAGCGGTTTGCTGTAGTCTCAGACTTGCATCTTGACAACACAACACAGGGAGCAGTTGAAGACTTTGACAGAGCTTTGACAATGCTTGAGAACAGAGGGGTCACAAATGTCTTCTGCTGTGGAGACATTGTCTCAAATGCTCAAGCTTCAAGCTATGCAAACTTCACAACTGTGAAGAGCAGACACCCCAGCATCAACTTCTACTCGTGCAAGGGAAACCACGACTACTCTTACTCAGCTGCAGACTGGCAGAGCACAATAGGCACAACTCCAAACTATGCATTGACTATTGATGACAGCCGGTTCATCTTGATGTCTATTGACACAAGCAGCAATCCATCTTCAACTCCATACAGCAGCTCAACTATCTCTTGGCTCTAGACTGAGCTGACAAATGCTGCCGGAATGTCTGTCTATCTGTTCATGCACTACCCCTTGAACTCTTTCTCAAACTCTTTCTAGTATGCAGGCTTGAACAAAGGACAATACTATGGATATGCATCTGGATCAACTCAGTGCGCAGCAATTCTAGACATGCTGAAGAATCATGGAAATGTTGTTGCATTCAGCGGCCACACTCACTATGCTTTTTCTGTTGAAGACTACTATTCATGGGTGATGCACTACTCTTGGCAAGAAAATGAAAGTCATGTAGACTTAGTGCATGTCCCATCTCTAGCGATCCCTCGTGACAAAGACATGAACACTATAGACTCAGGATCTCCATCTACTTAGCCTGTAGGCGGATACATAGTATAGTTTCCAAAAAATGGAAAGACTGATGTCCAAGGAATTGAAATGGGTCAAACTGCATCTGACAGACAGAAAGGAGACATTCTTCCAGACCATGACTACATCTGTCCATCAACTTTGCCAACTGCTAATGACTACAACAAGACTGGTCTATTAGGTCTATGGGATGGCGAAGAGAATGCAGGCTTCAGCACACATAGCTCTTCAGCAACTACATGGAAAAACCTAGCTTCTTCAACTGGCTAGTATGATCTGTCTAGATCTTATGTCTCTTGGAGCAGCAAATATGCAAGCTTTGTAAGAAGTGGTGCTTGGGACTCAATGGCATTCTAGACTTCTGAAAACACACTGATTCCAGCACTTAGCAGCGAATGGACAATCGAATGCGTGTTCAGCCCAGACTCTGGATATTTCTAGAACTATGCTGGCATAATTGGTGACCATAACACAACGAGCGTCAGTGGAAACACAAACAAGCCTGGAATTGTTGGATTCTAGTATGAAAATGGCCATGTCACAGTGAAGTTGTACTGCGTAAACTACAGCACTACATTGATTGATGGGTCATCTGGAAAGTCTTTAGACAGCTATGTCCAAGCTAACACACCGGTGAGCATATCTTTCTAGGGCTCAGAGACTACGCATACTGCAAAAGTCTATGTCAATGGACAGCTTGTGACAACTGTGTCTAATGTGGTGTCTGACCGTCTTACATTGAAACTGTCAATGCCTTTCCTAGTTGGTGCTGGATATTCAGGCGAAGCAAATAGAGTGTTCAGTGGAAATGTCTACAATGTCAGAGTCTACACAAGAGCTTTGTCTGATGTTGAAGTGTCAAACAACTTTAAGATTGACAATGCAAGATTTAGCATTAGCTAAGCATCATTGTTAAAAACTGTCATCATCTAGCCACTTGAAGAAAGTTGATTTCTTAAGTGGCTAGAACAGTCTAGACATGATATGATCTATAGCAGAGGAGAATGCTATGGACATGCAAGATCTAGACCCTGTCACATATGAGCTGATTGCAGCTATTGATGATGAGATACGTGCAGCATTCAGAAAAGCAGTTGATGCCCAGCTCATAGACCGCCAGATGTATGACAAAGCTATTGCATACATAGCTGATCTCTACTATGAGAAGAATGAGCTGATAGCAAAAGCTAAGACACAGACTTCACAGCATAGTCCACGGTAAAGGAGACAGACATGGACAATCTATCTAGACTAGAGACTGCACCCATCAGCATATTTAGAATAGCGCAGAACATTCAAGATGACATAAGAAATCTCAATGCTGAGAAGCTAGATCCTGTGTCATATGAGTCTATTGAGACTGTGCGTGAAAGGATCAATGAAGTCTTTAAGAGATCTCAAGACAGACGCAGAGAGATCACAGCAAAATATGAAGCAGCAATAATTGAGCTTGAGACAAAATGCTGGGCTGAAATAGCTGAAGTGAACCAAGAAGCTACAGAAGAGCTGTGTGATCTGAGAGATCTTGAACGAAAGCTGACAAAATATGCTGTCTGAGTGGCTGAACAAGTCTACAAATGATATAATCAATACCGTCAAAGGAGAGCAGAGATGACATTTGAAGCTTTATGCAAAGACATCTATGGACACACTGAGAAGGTGCTTGTTGACGAAGCATATGTAGACATGTTTGACTACGATGATGTTGAAGACTGGTGCAGACATGAGCTGATGAAGTCTGCAGACTTTGACTTCAACAAGTTTGACATCATCAACTACATGGGAATTGTTGAGCAAGCTTCAGACGCTTTGTTCAAGATGTAAAAGGAGAAAAGAAAAAATGGCAGAGAAGACTACAACAGTGTCTATTGACACTCACAACAGAATGAGCATTGAAGAGCTCATCGAGATACTCAGGACAAACTGCAGGATGATAATTGAGAATCCAGCTCTGGCTGAGACTCTTCCGCCGATACTCATCCACTCGTCACCTGGAATCGGCAAGTCATCTGTTGTCAAGCAAGTTGCTGACAGCTTGGGAATAGGCTTTGTAGATGTGCGTCTGGCAGAGATCGAGTCTGTTGACATCCGTGGACTTCCCTCTGTAGACAAAGAGAAGGGAGTCATGAAGTGGAATGCTCCTGACTTCTGGCCAAGAGACCCAGACTCAAAGGGAATCATCTTCTTGGATGAGATTACCGCATGTGACAAGTCTTGCCAGGTCGCAGCCTATGAGCTGATCCTTGACAGGAAGATCGGAGACTTCTACAAAGTCCCCAAAGGGTGGTACATTGTCAGTGCAGGAAATCTGACAACTGACCGAGCTGTTGCGACGACAATGAGCTCAGCTCTGTCAAACCGGTTCCTCCACATTGAGCTTGAAGCTGACCATGAAGCTTGGCTGAGATGGGCGCATTCTCATGACGTGCATCCTGCTGTGACAGGATACATCATGTACAGGCCGGAGCATCTGTTCAGCATGAAGAAAGAGAATCTTGAGCGTGGCTGGCCGAGTCCCAGGTCTTGGGACAAAGTGTCACAGATGGTGAAGATCTACCAGGGGAATGAAAGCCTTCTCAGGAAGATTGTCTACGGGCTTGTCGGACCAGCTAAGGGCATTGAGTTCATTGAGTTCTTCAAGATCAACAAGAAGTTTGACAACATCATTGACATGCTTGAAGGCAGAATTCCTGTCAAGATCCCGACGAAGAATGATGAGCTCTATGCATTCTGCAGCTCTCTCACTTATGTCTTGTGGAAGGGCAAAGATGAAGCTGAAGACAAGAAGCGTCTTGACGGATTCTTTGAGATCCTGTCTATGATGGAGAACCGTCCTGACTTCATGCTGATGTGCTTGAACGGTGCAATGTATCCTGGCACTGATGAGCAGAATGCAGCTGCATGCGAGAAGCTGTACACTCACAAGATGTGGTCAAAGATCTCGGCAAAGACCAAGAAGCTGGCATTCAAATACTCAGACCGCTGAGTGGATGTGCATTCAGTACAATCCAGCTTGAGCAGCATAAGACAGACTTAGTTGAAAAAGAAAGCCAGGCACATATGTGCCTGGCTTTTCTAGCATTCAAAAGCGGCTCACCCTTCAAGCGTCAAGTGAATGCTAAGTTGTCTGAGAAGTCTCCGCCGAAAGTTGAGAACTGAGGGACAACATGGTTCACATGCTCAGGGTCCTTTGGCCCATAAGACCCCTTCTGCAGAAGCCATGAGTCAAAGTCTACATACCGTCCACCGTCTTTAGTCTTCTTCCAAGCTGTGCGCACTGCACTAGCATACTGTGTATGCTGCTCAGGCTCATATGTTGTTATCTTCTTGTCTTCAGCTGCAGAGCAGAGCTTCAAGATCGGAAGCTGAGATCCAGATCCCGCTTTGAATGCCATGTCATGAGTGAACATTGATGTGATGTAAGATGCAATGTCTGGCGCATTCTCATCAGCTGTGCCAGGTGCAGGTGCTTTCATCAAGTTCTCAGTGTCTATCATGCTGCCGCTGTAGCAGCTGTCGAAGAATCCAAGCACTCTATGCTTAGCTTTCTTCAAGATGTCATATATCTCTCTAGCAAGAACATGTGTGTCATACAGGCGGAATGACCTTGTTGCTCCATGTGCATTCTCATAGAACATGAAGAACGGCCACTTTATGCCTTCTTCAAGCAGACGCAAGAAGTTGTCATGGGTGGCTTGCTCATCATATATGACATTGACATGGTTTGAATGCAGACGGAAGATCTCTTCTATCCAGTTTCCAGCATAGACAGGATGGATGTCTCTCTTGTAGTCCGCCATTGCTATCAAAGCAAATGTGTTCTCAGGGCTAGCAACATAGCGCATGTCAACTGGGCTGTCTTCTAAGTCTATGTTGATCTGCTCAATCGGCTTGACCATCAGCTTCCTCACTTTCTTCTGGAGTCTTCAAAGCTAGAGTTGCTCCCTTGACAAAGAGCTTCTCAAAGACTGGTGTTGGAACAATGTTGAATCCGCATGCTCCACAGTCTGTTCCAAGAGAGTTCTGCAAGAGGCAAGACTCTTCAGATGTCCCGATCAGCAGAAATCCCTTTGTGTAGTCTTCTGAGACCAGCTCTCCGACATCTGAGATCAGATGCTTATGAGCATTCATTGTAGCTGTAGTCAGCTTCAGCTCTACAATTGAGACTCCCCAGACTTCATTGAAGTGGCTTAGAGTCTCTAAGTCTTTTGTCCAGATGACCTCAGAGTTCAAGACTGCTTGTCTGTCTAAGACTGCTTTGAGAAGAGACTTCAAAGACGGCAAGTCACAAGACCGTCCAAGCCGGATGTCATCCGTGCAGCAAGCTTCTGTGTAGATCTTGCTGATGAACTCATCTGACACTTGTCCAAAGCATCTTGTCCTGTAGATGATGCTCTCTAAGAGCTGAGCTACAAGAGAAGCACCGCACTTCTCAGAGACATCTGCTCTCGGAAGCGGCGCCCAAGCTCTGCTGTCAGACACTGCAATCTGTCCCAGAGTCTCTAGCTTTGTGAACTTCACGTCATTGTCTACTGCAAACATCAGACATCCTCCTCTTTCCACCAGCTGACTGGAGCTAGAAGCTCAGCAGAGTCAAGTCCATTCTGCTGAGCATCTTCTAGCATGCTCTTCTCTGGCAGAGTCTCTCTTGGAGACTTTCTGTCATCTTGGATCTGGTTGTAGTCTGAGGAGATGATGTGCAAGATCTCCATGACTTTCTTGAAGAACTTCTTCAGAGCTTTCATCAAGCATCATCTCCAGTATCCAGGCGTGACCATCACTTGCTGCCAGCCGATGATCTGTCCAAGAGTGTTGTACACTGGACGAGTCTCATACACTGGCGGAACCCAGACTCTTGCTGCTGGAACAACAACTGGAGGGACTACTGCTGGAGCTGGCGCTGCAACAGGAGCTGATGTTGTCCAAGTTGAAGCAATTGCAGCTGCTGCAATTCCTGCGCCGATTGCTCCAACTGTGTATCCGATCAGTGGAGCTCTCCAGTGGTGATGTGGATGATGTGGAATTCTTGGACCGAAGTGAGGTCCAGGACGGCCGAATGCGCATGCAGCAATTGATGCTGCTAGAGCTAAAGATAGAATCTTCTTCATTGTGTCTGCCCTTTCTCTTATTATATTTTACCATGCAATATTTACTTCAGCTTGAGTGGCTGGATTGTAGACTTTTGCTATATAGAACAAATGTGCTTATATAACAATTTCCATCATATCTAGCCATTTAAGAAATGCATAGACATGTTTGAATTCTTAAGTGGCTGAAGCATAGACTTTTTGATATGATCTATAGTGTCGGCAGCTGATGGACAGCTGTTTGAAAAAAGGAGAAAAGTAGATGCAAGTGTCAATCCTAGACTCAATTCCCAAGTCAAAGCGCGCTTACTATGTGAAGAAGCGAACGTGGCTTCCAAGTGGTTCTCGCAATGATCCACAGATCCTTGACAAAGTGTGGTGGTATGTCATGCGCAGGCCTGTCAATCCACGCGGAGGAAAAGATCGCTTCTATGGGATCAAGACAAAAGTCTACAAAGGTCCATTTGTAGGCGATGAGGGAAAGATCCAAGCTGAAAAGATTGCTAAAATCATGAATGAGGACTTCCACGTCAAATTCGTCTAAGTCTTAAGTGGCTAAAGCATAGACTTTTTGATATGATCTATGGTGTCAGCGGCAAACAGCTGATCCAACTAAAAAGGAGAAAAACCATGAAAGACCACTATGCAACTGCAGATGAACTGATCAATGGACTTAAGAAGTTCAATGCCAAGAAGTACTCAAATGACATATTCAATGGTGGCATATTCATTGTGCAGTACTTCATTCCAGCTGGAGCAAATGGAAGCGCTAAGCTTCCAGATTTCTTCTATGGTGTAGAAGAAGACCGTGATGAAGTTGAAGCAGAAGCCAAGAAGCTTGCAGCTAAAGCTGGGCTTGAAGTCTATGGCATCCGCTTTTCAAAGTCCTGGACAAAGGATGACTATGCTAAGTTTCTCCGGTCTCATTTCAATGTCTGGAAAGCTGCTGTTGAGAATCATTGGACATTTGGTTCACACAATGACATTCCAACAACTAGCTTCAATGCACTTCCAAAAGTTGAGCAGCTTCGAGTGCTGAAGGCGCTTGGCCAGACGGCACCGTCAACTGCTATTCATTACTGCTAATACCACCCTAAGGAAAATCTAAAAGGAGAAAAGACAATGCCTATGAATCCCTGGAAGATCTACAACAAGAGCTCTGAGAAAGCCCGCCTAGCAGACCAGCGCATCAGAATCGTTCGAGACACCCCCGCTCAAGAGCCCTGTGAGCATGAGGACTTAGTCTTCGAGAAAGCTAAGTCTAAGGAAGACATTCCCTCTGAGGCTCTCATGACTTGGAAGTTTGACGGTCCAAAGAAGTCTTGGGGGCATCAGCCATTTTGGTTCTATACTACAGCTGAGCGCTGCAAGAAGATGGTCTCTGAAGATCCAGCCTTCTGGACTCAGGAGAAGCTCAAGAAGTTTGCAGACATCGAGCACAGGCTCTATGAAGACTGGTGGAATGGACATGTCTATGGATATGTAGTAGAGAAGTGGGATGCAAAAGATCGTGGGTGGAAGGCAGTCTCTTCAGCTTGGGGAATGTATGGAGTGAAAGACCTCTTTGACAATCTTGCTTCAGAGACAGACGGCGAGAGCATTATTGTCTGCATAGATGATGAAAGCATGGCAGGAGAGTTTGAGAATGCCGAAAAGCATCCCAACCAGTTTGACTGACCACCCTAGGAAAATCTAAAAAGGAGAAAGACGATGAGCAGAATCTCATTTTTGACAAAGAATGAAAGCTGGGAGCTTGGAGCTTTTCTAGATGATGTCTTAGTTGATGACGACTTCACAGAGAAAGCTGTCATTCCAGAGTCAGTCCAGATAGCGGACATAGCATATGCAGATCCCAAGGGACTAGCAAGCTATGACCAGATTGGTGAGCTATGTGCAGAATGCCCAAAAGATCTTGCTAGTGCTCTTCGCAAGCTCAGCAAGCGTGGAATGGCTAGCCTTGACAAGAAGAGCTGGACTTTGCATCTTGCCGCAGACAAGCTTGATGTTGAATATGATGATGAGAACTTTGGCTGTCCCTATGCAGTCATCAAGCCAAAAGTCTACAAGCCAAAGCCCAAGTCTGAAGACAGCAAGCTCAATGAGTACTGCTTCACTTACTTCACTAGATTCTCTGATGAGAAGAAGAGCTATGTGCGAGCAGCTAGCTTGATCGAAGCTCTCAAGAAGTTCCGCAGAAACCGCAGAGACTACAGTCTTGTAGAGATATCTTCAATAGAAGAGAATAGACACGACATCTACAAAGCTCTTCGTGAAGCGCATCTCAGCTTCTAGCAAGGGGCCTAAGCAAAAAGTCTACACTTAGTATGATAATGTCAAAGGAGACCAGATGTACACAGCAAGGCGCTTCATATCCTATATATCAGCAGGCAGGACTTGGATATTTGACAGGATGCTTTCAGCAGCTTTCCCAATGGCGAGCCTCAACTTCACAGAAGAAGACCTCAAGCATTGGTGAAAAAAAAATCTAAAATAGCAGTTTAAGATGTCTACATATGTGATACAATAATAGACGTAGACAGCAATACAACTTCTATTCAAAGAAAGCTAGACAAAACATGCTAATAGATGAAATGACAGTCCTGAAGGGCGTGATGGTGCAGATAAGTCCAGAAGCAGCAGTGCTTGTGACTCTCCAGTACCACTCAGAGCCTGGAGACAACGGAAAGAAGTACAATTCAAGCAAGTCCTCCAAGAGGTGGATAGCAAGGATAGACACCCTTGATAACTTCAAGAAGATGGTCAAAGACCTCTCAGCTGATGCAGTCAGGCTTAATCCAAACAGCTGGCCAGATGATCCAGCCAAGTACAGGATAAACTTCGGCAATGACAGCTCAAACGGCAAGTTCGCAGACATTCTGGAGACAAAGATCAAGAAGCTGAAGAGCTGGGCTGACGGTCTCAGCATCTTCGACGGATGGCAGACAAAGACTCCCAAGCGCCAAGCTGGGTACAACAACAATGCCAAGTATGACACAGAAGGCTGGCAAGACAAAGAAGGCAAGAAGTTCTCAATCAAAGACAAAGATGAGCTTCTCAAGCGAGTTGGACAGACAATCTGGAAGCCATTCGTGAAGATGCCGAAAGTAGTCATTGCGCCACCCTCTAGCCAGCAGCCAGCTCAAACAGCCATAGCCTAAGGAAAATCTACAAACAAAAGTCTACAATTTCTCACGTATAGTGAGATTTAAAAAAGAAAGAACAAAGAACATGATCAAGAACAACGAGAAGAACGCCCTCCGCAACATCAATGCCCTTGGTGAGGGAGACCGCACCTACTGCGGCAAGTACGGCATCATCACGTGCACGAAGCGCGCTTGTGCCAAGCAGCCCCGCAAGTTCAAGGTCGCCAAGAGCCAGACGCTGCGCAATGGCGGGAATTGGACTCTCAAGAACCTTCGCCGTGCCATCAACGGTTAAGAGCTGAAAAGCTCACTTGCTGTCTGGGCATGGGATTTCTCCTTTTTGCCCGTGCTCAGACAGCCTAAGCAATTTCAAACCAAACAAAGTCTACAAACTCTAAAAGAAAGTCTACAAATCATGACACAAACATTCATTGACGAGATGTTCAACATCGCCCGTGCACTCAACAGCATTCCTCTCGTGACAAGCACTCGGCTGCTTGACATTCCATATTCCAAGCCGGAGATCATTGAAGGGCACTGGGTTCCCAAGATTTCTCGTGTCCAGTACAATGGAGACACGACGATTGTCTTCTTCAACGACGGAACTCGCACGACTGTCAAGCTGTCCGAGAATGATGTCTACGACCGCAAGACGGCAATTGTCTATGCTATTGTCAAGCGCATGCTCGGCAAGGTGAATCCCGACAAGACAGTTGACGGAGACGGATTTGGCACCACCCTCCAGAGGATTGCCGATGCGGGATTTGACCAGGTGAAGGCCAAGAAGGAGCAGGAAGAGAAGAAGCGCATCGTGAAGGCTGAGCATGACAAGCGGCAGGAAGCAGCTAAGAAGGCAGCCTTTGAGCGCAAAGTCAAGGAGCGCGCTAGGGAGATCGCAATTGACGAAGCTGCCAGGAAGCTCGTCGCTGAAGAGCTGAAGAAGGATCCCGAGTTCATCGGCTCTTGCACATGCACAAAGAAGACTTGCTCCCGCACGTCAGCCTCTGAGAAGGAGACTGAGTACGTGCGTCCTGACAAGCCCTTCAGCCAGTTCACAAATGAAGAGAAGTGTGAATATTGGCGCGCACAGTACAGGAACCGCAAGAACCGCAAGAACAAGTAAATAGAAGCTAGTCTTGAGAAGCGACTAAATACAAGCTTCTCATGAACATAGAGCGCCGGCGACAACAATATGTCGCCGGCTTTTTTCGCGTCAAGGCCTAGCAAATTTCAAGCGCTTAGACTTGTAGACTTTCTGCAACGACGAAGCGCAGCCTTGGAGAGTGTGCGGTGTTTCAGCGCGCTGAGAGTCTGAAAGAAGCGAGTTGAAGAAGCTCGCGGCGCTTAGAAGAAGCGCGCAGCCTTGGAGAGAAAGTCTACAAAAATCTACAAATTTCCTCGCACGCGTAGAGAGTTTTGAAAAAATTTGTAGAAAAATCGCGGCGACGCCTAGCGCCGAAGAGAGCGAGCATGCGAGGGAGTGCCAAAAGAGAGTCTGAGAGAAGTCTCGAGCGCTGCGCGCTCTGTGGCAGTGTCTTGAGAGAATCTGAGAGAATCTGAGAGAATGAACGAGAGAGACAGACAGAAAAGAAACTACCTGGTCTCGAAAGAGACCACCCTAAGGAAAATCTGCATGCCTCAAAGAGATTGTTTTTTAGCAAAGTTCCAACTATCTTTGAGCTAGCCGTCCTATATGCAGAATGCATCCAGATGTTTGCAGAGCACCCTCAGATGCACTCGACTTCTGAAAAAACATAAACCATTAGTTCATGTTGAGATTGTCTACAATGCCTTTGAAATCTACAAAGTGACTTATTGACAGACTGTTTATAACCTGTTTATAAGTTGTTTATAAATGGTGATAAGCAAGTGATAAGCAGGTTATAGAAGTTGATATGCAGGTGATATGCTTTGTCAGTCCGCAAGCTCATTGTCCTATGGCAAAGGCAGCATCTGTCCAATGCACTTCCAGACATACTCCTTTGACTTCTCAACTGTCTCAATGTTCTCACCTAGACGCAGATTGTCATACCAGTAGCGGTCAATTCCGACAGCTTCATACTCGCTGTATGGTCTTATTGCTCTGCCATCTTTGACGTACTTCATATTCTAGATTGGATAGAGGTTGCCGTATCTGTCAGAAGTCAAGATGCCGTTTGCAAAGCAGTTTATCTTGCCAGAGGTCATCACATTGTAGTACTCACATTCTTCTTCAATGTACTAGACGTCGGTTATCGTGAGCGTTCCGTTGATTGAGAAGACTTTGTCTCCGACTTTTGCATCGCAGACATTTGTGAACTTGCTTTGGTCTACGCTGAATATGCGGTGGTTTGAGTTGATACCAGTAGTCTTTAAGACAGTTCCATTGTCAAATGTGAGCTAGTAGTAATGTCCATTCTTCAAGCCTGGTCTTGTCAGCCAGCAGACTTTTGCTGATCCAAGCTGTCCTTCATCGAAGTCCCAGACTTTGAGGACATCGCTGTAGGTGAGGTCTTCGATCTTCTTTGTTGTCCCGTCTGCAAGAAGAATGTCAGTGCCTTTGAGGATACAGGATGATGTAATGATAAATGAACCATCAGAGCAAGTTACTGTCGTTTGAATTCCAGCAGAATGTTGCTAACTTAATACCAAAGTCATAATTGGTCATAGACTGCACTTGAGAAATTGTTCTTCCTTCAAATATTACATTTGTTAATTTACCACAATATGTAAAAGCATACTTATCTATGTCTACAACACTATTTGAAATTGTTAGCTATTCTAAATCTAAATTTGCATAAAATGCGCCTAAACCAATGTTTGTTACGTCATTGCCAATTGTAAAACTAGTAAAATCATTAAACTATAATGCATAATCTCCTATGCTCGTCACATTTTTACCAATTGCTACATACACAAAGGCACAATTTGCCAATGAATAGTTTCCAATGCTAGTTATGCTGTCTGGCATAGCAGTTATCTATTTTAATATAATGGTATTATTAGTAACATACATATACCAGTCACTATTACCATTAGATGCAGCATACGATTTGATGTTCTAAACAACTACATTGAAAGTGCCTACTGAAGCATATTCATGGACTTTCTAGCTGACATCACCATTGACATTCTCAACAGTCCCGTCTCCCCAGTCAATGACAATGGGCTTGCTTGTGTCATCTCTTTGCGCTGAGTAGATGCCTGTCTTCTTGTAGTCAGATGTTGTCTCGACGACAAGCCGAAGCTTGTCATTTGCTGGCTTT
>Ga0310786_10000266_pt1 | contig 87077 bp, 74 predicted proteins | sample AusTroGonzalo_MG_FD_203881 | JGI IMG/M metagenome (GOLD analysis project Ga0310786, IMG submission 203881) | Bovine rumen microbial communities from tropical cattle in Woodstock, Queensland, Australia - Gonzalo_03 (v2) (version 2) | ecosystem: Host-associated > Mammals > Digestive system >... | reverse complement strand
GACGTCGACCTTGCGGGACATGATGTCGCTGGACATGTCGGCGAGCATCGGGACGTTGGCCGGGCAGTTCGGGAACGCCTGGTACTGCGTGCCGTAGATGGTGTTGTTGGAGGTAATATGGAAGAACGCGGCATCCTCGTCGATCTTCATTTCGTCGACGGCCGGAATGCGGGTGTATTTCTCTTCCTTGCTGGAAGCGATGACTTTCACGTCGCCGAAGAGCTTGGCTTCCTTGATCGCCTTGCTGGACCACGTGCCGGTGTCCGCGAATTCCATGGGCTTGCCGGCAATTGCGAGGTTCATCGGGATCATGGCGAACTGCATGCTCGCGCCGCCCTGGATGAAAACGATCGCGTGGGTGTCCGGAACGCCCATGATCTCCTTGAAATTGGAGATGGCCCGCTCAAGGATCTCATCGAAGAGTTTGTGGCGGTGGGAGTGCTCCATGATGCCGCATCCGCTGCCTTTGTAGTCGCAGAATTCCTTCTGGGCTCTTTCCATGACTGCCTGCGGGATCATCGCCGGACCGGCGTTGAAATTGAAAACTTTCATCGTTCTCTGCTCCTGTTAGGGTTGAGTTGGTTGATGCTGTTTCAAAAAAAGATATTATATAATATATCATGCGCACGCGACGACTTCAAGGCGGAAACCTCCAAAACATAAAAGAAAATACAGAAAAAATGCCGGGATCCCGGTGCCGCAGGACGCCAGTCAGCAGGGAAAAAAACAGGCGGGCAGGGGACTTTGTGGAAAAATCCCGCACCCGCCGGATATCGGATGAGAAGTTCGAAGAAAGGCGTGTCAGTCCTTCTTTTCTTCCTTCGTCTCTTCCTTCTTCGCCGCGTCGGATTTTTTCTCGACGAACTCGATGTAGTCCAGATAGACTTCGGCCTCCGATTTGGTGTACTGGCTGTTCGAGGAAATGCTCAGCGCCCAGCTGGAAGGGATCTTCTTGAATATCTTCTTCATATCGTCATAGACGTTGACTTCCTCCTCGAACCAGGTGTCCATTTTGTCGTTCTTGTCGCGCAGCGTGAACCAGTCCACATCCACGACCATGTTGTAGGTGGAATTGCCGGACTTTCCCTTCGGGGTCTCGGTCTGCCACGCATAGGAGATGCTGCTCTGGGTGAACCTGCCGTATCCGACGTAGACGGCGATGCCCTGGTCATCCTTGGCTTTGACCGTTGCGTCCGCGCCGGTCGGGAGCGTGACGGCTTTCCAGCGCCAGCGCATGACCGGGTATTTTTCCAGGTCGATGTCGGAGCAGTCGATCATGATTACGCCGGATGCCTTGTCGGACTTGATCCGAAGCACGTTGTGCTTCAGCTCCGTGTCCTCGACGATCTCGTACTTCACGTCGGGCGTGCCGGGTTTGCCGCGGTAGCTCCAGCCCTCGGGGATGCTCTTCTTGTCGAGTTTCGAGGTCTGAAAATCCCAGTGGCGGACTGCTTCCTTCTTTTCCTTGGCGTCCAGCCCGGAAATGAAGACGGCGCACGGCAGCAGAATCATGACTGCGGCGAGGAAAGCGGCGGATTTGATGAGGCGGAAACGATTCTTCATTTGATCTTCTCCCATTTCCAGTCACGTTCGTATTGGTCGCGCCTTTCAAGGATCTCCTTGACGTACTTGCGCGTGGATTCGATGTCGATATTTTCCATGACTTTTCCGTCATGGAGCAGCGGTTTCCACGATTCGGCCCGCTGGATGCCCGCATTGTATTCGCACAGCGCGAGTGTTTCTGCTTCTGTGTAGTCCTTCCAGCGGTTCAGCGCGCGCCCGAGGAACCATGATCCGATCTCGATATTGAGCTCGGGGTCCATCAGCGCGCCGTCGGACGGCACATGACGCTGGAACTTGTTTTCCCAGTCTTTCACCGCAGCCTGAGGCATGATCTGCATCAGGCCGAGTTCGCCTTTGCTTCCGTGGCAGCTCTGGTCGAAACGGCTTTCCTTCCAGATGACCGCCTTCAGGAGCGGCGGATACACGCCGTTCCTGCGCCCGGCCGCCACGATGATCCTGTCGTAGCGCGTCGAACGGTCCGCATAATTGAACGCATAAGAACCGATCTTCCAGACGCCGACGCCGAGCAGAATGCCGATCAGCGCGAAAAGCAGGAGCAGGAGGACCGCCTGTGTGGGATGAACGGAGATCGCGAGCGAACGGCGCTGCGGAGTTTCGTTCCCCTTCGCGACTTTCTTCTTTCCGGGGGTCTTCCGTTTGATCGTCTGCTTGCGCTTGGTCGGCATGGCACGTTCTCCTTGCGCGGCCCGGGGCAGGGGGTCAGTTCTGCTCCGGAGCCGTGGAAGCGTTCATTGCTGCGGCCGCGGCTTCCGCGGCGCGGATGCGTTCCGCTTCGGCAAGAAGCTTCTTGAAGGTTTCCTCGTACTTGAGCTCCTGCGGGACGGGGATCACGCGGAGTTCGCGGAGCTGCTTCATGTCGACGGCGGCGGGCGCGTTCATCATCAGGTCTTCGGCCTGCTGGTTGAACGGGAACGCGATGACTTCGCGGATGTTGGGGGCGTCGGCGAGGAGCATTGCCATGCGGTCCACGCCGGGGGCGATGCCTCCGTGCGGCGGCGCGCCAAGCTTGAATGCGCGGATCATGCCGCCGAACTTGTCGTCGACGACTTCACGGGTGTAGCCGCACATCTCGAAGAGCTTGTACATGAGTTCGGGCTGGTGGTTGCGGATGGCGCCGGAGGAAAGTTCAATGCCATTGCACACGATGTCGTACTGGTACGCCACGATGTCCAGCGGGTCCTGCGTCTCCACGGCCTTCATCCCGCCCTGCGGCATGGAGAAGGGGTTGTGGCAGAAGATCAGCGCGCCGGTCTCTTCGTCGGTCTCGAACATCGGGAAATCGACGATCCAGCAGAACCTGAAGACGTTCGGGTCGATGAGGCCGAGGCGGCGTCCGAGTTCGCCGATCACCTTGCCGCCGACGGAGTTCACGAGGGCGCGCTTGTCGGCCAGGAAGAACAGCACGTCGCCATCCTGGATGCCGGCTTTTTCGGCAAGGGAAGGCAGTTCGTTGCCGGTGAGGAACTTCACGATCGGGCTCTTCGTTTCGCCCGCGCTCCAGATGATGTATGCCATGCCCTTCGCGCCGCATTCCTGCGCGAACGCGATCATTTCGTCGTAGAAACGGCGCGGCTGCGGGTTGTCCGCCTTCGCGATGCCGCTGACCTTGATCGCCTTCACGACGCCGCCCGAGGCGACCGTCTTGGAGAACGCCTGAAATCCACTGTCCTTGAAGATGTCGGTGACTTCGATCATCTCAAGCGGATTGCGGAGGTCGGGCTTGTCCGTGCCGAAACGCTCCATGGATTCGCGGAACGGGATGCGCGGGAACGGCGCGGGACTGATCTGCTTGTTCGTGAACTTCGGGAAGATGTCCGTGAGGAGATCTTCCAGGATCGCGAAGATGTCGTCCTGCGTGGCGTAACTCATCTCGATATCGAGCTGGTAGAACTCGCCCGGGGAACGGTCAGCGCGCGCGTCCTCGTCGCGGAAGCACGGCGCGATCTGGAAATAGCGGTCGAACCCGGCGACCATCAGCAGCTGTTTGAACTGCTGCGGGGCCTGGGGCAGGGCGTAGAACTTGCCGGGATGGACGCGGCTCGGTACGAGGTAGTCGCGTGCGCCTTCCGGGGAGCTGCTGGTCAGGATCGGGGTCTGGTATTCGGTGAAGCCCAGGTCCCACATCTTGCGGCGCAGGGACTCGATGAGCTTGGCGCGCATCACGATGTGGTTGTGCAGGTCTTCGCGGCGGAGGTCCAGGAAACGGTACTTGAGGCGGAGCGCTTCCGGCGCGTCCTCGTCCTTCGCCACCAGGAACGGCAGCTGCTCGGTCTCGCCGAGCACGGTCATTTCATCTGCCACGAGTTCGATCTCGCCGGTCGCGATCTTCGGGTTCACGGTCTCGGGCGTGCGGGCCACGACCTTGCCCGTGAAGCACACTACGGTCTCCACGCGCCAGCGTTCGAGTTCCTGATAGAAGTCCTTGGTCGGGTCGATCACGACCTGCGTTTTGCCGTAGTGGTCGCGCAGGTCGATAAAGATGATGCCGCCGTGGTCGCGTACGCTGTGAATCCAGCCGGAAAGACGCGCAGTGATTCCGACATCGCTTTTTCTCAGTTCTCCGCAGGTGTGCGTTCTGAACTCGTGCATGGTTTGATCTCCGTTGTATCTGAATGGTTTGGATTAAAAGCGGAAACATGGGCGATGACGGGTTCGAACCGCCGACATTCACGGTGTAAGCATGACGCTCTAACCAGCTGAGCTAATCGCCCATAATGTTGAAAATATAATATACTTCAAATTCCGGGAAAATGCAAGGAAAAACGTAGTTTTTTATGGCGATTGGAAGGCGGATCCGGGGGGCAGCGGGATCACCGCTCCTCGATTTCCGTGCGGATCGCGTTCAAATCCCGCAGAAGGAAGAAGTCGCCCGGCAGACGGCACACGTTTTCCCTCGGCGTTTCGATCTTCATCTCGTCCAGCGTCCGCAGGAAGAAGTCGAGTTCCGGGTCGTTTCCCGGGGCAGGGCAGGCGGGGAGCGCGCTTTCCGGCAATGGTTCCAGCCAGAGTTCGTCAGGACGGACGAACGCCGCGACTCTGCGGTGACGGATGCGGAGGATCTGAAGGTAGAGGGAGCGCAGGAAAAGAGTTTCGGCGGCGTCTTCGCTTTTCGCATGGAACCGTTCGTATCCCTCGGGAATCCCGTTCGCGATGTCATCTTTCGTCAGGAGCGGCCGCGACAGCCAGTCCTTCCGCAGAAGGAGTTTTCGCGCCGGATCGCCGGGGCAGGGCAGCACGACCGTGAACTTCGGATAGCCGCCCAGGATCTGCGAACGCCGTTTCTCCCTCGATTCCGCCAGACGCCGCGCGTCGCGCCGGACGCATTCGAAATAGAACCGTTCCGCCTCGTCGTCCGTCGATGCGGCGCCGATGCCGCGGATCGCCCGGAGCAAACGCGTGCGGTCCAGTCCCTCGCGGAACGAGACGATGCCGCGGTACATGGCGAGGCGCTGTGCGGGAGAGAGATCGCCCGGACGGCGGATGGCGATCAGGTCGACCCAGGCGAAGGCGTGCGTTTCGGGGTTGTAGAGGATGTTTCCGAAATGGAGATCGCCGTGGAAGAAACCGGCGTCGAAGAACTTCCGCAGGAACTCCGCGGTTTCCGCCACGATCCCGTCCGGGACCTCTCCTCCGTAGACGATATGCCGGTAATAATATTCCTCCAGCGACGCAGAGCAGGGCAGGGCGCGGGTGATCAGCACGTTCGTCCCGCCCAACGTGCCCCAGCCGAGGCACTGCACCGCCGGAATGCCCGCCTGTTCCAATGCCCGCCCGATCTCGTATTCCTGACGCGCCTTCGGGCGCATATGGTTGCGGAATGAGGTCAGCAGGTTCGTCCCATGCTCGAATTTCAGGAAAAAGTCCCCGCACCGGTACACCGCGCGCACTGGATTGCGCTTGACCAGACAGTCGTCCGACAGCACGAGACGACGCACGGCGTCTGCAGTCGCGGAGTCCGGGATGTGCCATTCCCATTTCGGGGATTGCAGGATGTCGGGAGGGAAGGGAGTCGTTTTCATGCGGGGCGGTCGGGTTCCGGTTTTTCCATTTTTTATCCTCATTACTATAGCGCGTGAATGGAAAATATCAAGACCGGAACAGAGATTTGTCTCCGTTGAAGCCAGTCGAAGGCTTTTTACCATGATGTCTTTCATCGCTTCCATTTGCATTTCGGAACGATTGTGATATATTATTTCAAGTGGTGTTCCGCATGGTCATCTGGACCGCGGACAGGCTCAATATGCAGAAGCGGAAAGGATTCGACATGTTCTTCTTCGGTCCTAAAAAAGACGGAAACTACTACCTCGCACAAAAACTTTTCGGCATCATGGCGGAAGCCGCCCCGGATGACCTGAAGGAGAAGATCGCGCTGCAAAAGGAACAGATGAAAAAGGCGAAATGCGACGAAGAGTATTCCCTGAAGTTTTCGTACAAGTGGCTTTACGGTGGAGACCCCTTCCTTGAAACGGGCGAAGCCTCTTTCGTGGATCTTCCGTTTGCTTCGGTCCGGCTGCGGCAGGACGATCGGGAGTTTTTCGCCGATTTTTTCTTCAATAAAAAGGGGGTTATCTTCGCCGTGACTTTCTCCAGGTTCCCGGAGGACGATCATTTCGAGGTCGTTCGCGTTGACTTCTATCCGCATTTCCTGCGTTGGGCGAAAGGCGGAGAAAAAGATGACGTTTCAAAAGATCCGTTCCGAATCTCCGAAAAACTCGTTTCCATCCTCGGCAAAGATTTCGATGAGGAATATGTTCCGGCGGAATATGATGATTTCGAGCTTGATTTCGAGCCTGCTCCGCTTGAAGAGCTCAGAGAGGACTGGGTGCGTTTCGTCCATGCGGATCTCCCGGAGGAATGGAAGGAATTCAGCAGATTTTTCTCCTATCTGGAATGGGGAGAAGGCCGGGGATCCACATCCACCGTTTTCGGTTACGGACGAAACCTCAATCTGATTCTGATGGACGACAGGACCGCGATGTATATGATCGCCAGTTTTGAGAACGAACAATCCTCTTGTCTTGAATCGTATGTCCTGGCATCCGCCGATCCGTCGAAACAGGGCACGCTGTACTACATGCCCGACCACGACGTCGGTGCGGCGGGACTGATCCCCATAGGGAACGACCTATTCGGCTTCCTCCGTAAGGCGTCCGACCCGGCATTTCTGAAGTCGCTGGAACGTTAAACATGAGGATAGACTGTTCTGTTTTGTAGCAAGTTCATCTGAAAATGAATAGGGGAGGGGGGCGGTTTTGAGCTTAACCCGGCCCTGTATTCAGCATTTGTGACGAAAAAGAAGAGGATATTACACCAATATCAGGAAAAAGGGCAGGCGGGAAGAGAAAAACTCCAGTCGACCGGCCACAGAACCTTCATTGAAGTGATGTCCCGGGCTGCAGCGGTATAATATTTATCCATATCTTCTGTGGCATCACCGGTTCGCGAGGCATTCAAAAGATGCCGAGCACAGCGAGATCTCCGGGCTGCGAAACGACCTCTGGCCGCGACATTATCAAAGATTGAGCAAACAGAGTCCCTGATTTATTCGAGAACGATTGTTTCGACAGTCTCCAAATAACCGGTATATCATCTCCTGCCATCTCCCGTCGCACGTTCCATTATTGGATTGCGATGATGCCGCATCCATCTCTTTTGATGGTCTGTGCCCTTGATGCCCATATATCAGTCGATCTTGTTGAAAAGTTATTGACAGTCGCTGTTTATCCGATTTATAACTATCACAGGACGAGATAATAACAGCTGCATCCATTCCTTCGATTTACTCAATTCGATTTAACATAATATATATTATGCGACGTTATAAATGCGCCGGGAAGACCTTTTGAGACGGGGATGTATGATGGACGGGTATGAGAGCGGAGGTGCTGGTTCCCTGCCCTTAAAACACCTCGGATTAAAAGATGCCTTGCGCTGAATCGTCCCGTCAGTGCGCTGTCCGTGATAATAAGAGTGAGTCGAGATGGATCATCGAAAAAGGATAAAGCGATACCTGGACTGTTTGCTTGCAAAGAAAAAGACACACCTTGGTTGTTTGCCCCGTTGCAATTGGTGTGCATCCTATGTCTCGATCGTCTATTCGCGTCCTGGGGGGACGCTTCGTTCCTCGGAAACTCGCTGTCGCTCGGAAAATCTTGTTTGTCGCAAGACGCGAACGGATATTTCTGATTTCTTCATGCACGAACGGCACTCCCTGTTTTTCCCAGCGCTTCTATAATATTCTCTCTGCATATTGTGTGAAAAGTAAATCTCGCGAATCAAAATAATCCCCTCCCCTGCTCCGATTCGACCCAGCCGGCATCTTGTAAGAAAAAACGGGTATTCCGGACAGAAAAACGGGCGGACCTCAGAGAAGAGCGAAGTGCTTCATATCATATAACTCCTCTCCTGGTCCGCCCGGGCTTCATTTTACCTTACGCAGGAATCGAAGACCAGCGTCCTGAATCCGTGTTGAGATCTGACTTGAACGGGATCACATGACGTTCAACCCAAGCCCCCCTCCCCGGCTCTGACGAGTCCAATTCCGCAACGTATTGCGATCAGTCCGCCTGTGGCGGAGATGCTTCCCGAGTCTGACGGGGAGCAGATAACGTCGTGCGGTTCGTTCCGCCACATGAAGTTTTCTGGCGATGACCGTGGAACTGCCCACTTTTTCGTAGTAAAACATCTTGTAAGCGGTCCAGCGCTTCGGTTCCCTGCTGGCCCAGTCGGCCAGAAGGATCATGCGCCTTAGCGTTTCCGTACCCGGCATGTCGTTTTTTGCCCACGAAGCGTTGTCTTGTTCCGCCTCGCGGAGAATCTGGTCCATGCCGATTCCTTCGTCTGATCCGATCTCTTCTTTGTATTCACTCATGGTAAAAACCGCATCTTCCTTTCGTTTTCAATTGATGCAGGTGCATTGAGAGGTGAAAATGGCAATTCGGGAGTACAATTGTACGCTGGTTTGGGGGGCGAACGGTTCATTGTGTTCCTTTCGTTTCGGGATGAATGGTGTGAAGGGTGAAAGGCCCGGAGCCCGCGAATCAGGGGGTTCATCCGCGACCTGCTAAAATATAGTATGCCAAAGATGGAAAGTCAAGTACGAATTGAAACATAATTGAAACTTTTTTGAATATACTTTCAAATATAAGCCGGTCTTGGGCTCGGGTATGTGTCATTTTGCTGCGAATTGCTCCCCCTATTTCCGAAGATTCCATGCCGGGTTGTCGCGAATAATTTGCGATCACGGTTTGCAAACGCCACGGAGCGGGTTATATTATTGGAACGATCCAAAACAGCCACCTCGAATCAACCCTGAAAGCACCCTGGAACCATGGCCGAATTCACCGTCAAAACCAACCGCCGCTGCGAGATCATCGATATCACCGAGGACGTGAACCGTGTGCTGCCGCAGTCCATTTCGTGCGGCATCTGCCACATCTTCTGCCCGCATACGACAGCCGGGATCACGATCAATGAGAACGCCGACCCGGATGTGAAGCATGACGTCCTTCAAAAACTATCCGCGCTGATCCCCCATGACGAGGCGTATTACCAGCATTGCGAGGGCAACAGTGATGCGCATCTGAAGGCGATCCTGACCGGATTCTGCCAGACCGTTCCGTTCCGCAACGGCCGCCTCGAGCTTGGTACGTGGCAGGGGATTTATTTCTGCGAATACGACGGCCCGCGGACGCGCCGCGTGAGAGTCTATTTCGAGCCTGCCGAGTCTTGATCCCCCCTGCCCTTTTCTCCCGAATCTTATCGTTCTCCCCTGCTCCGGCGGACCTGATCCCGGGGCGGGGAATCATATTGTGATTCAGGCACGGACACGAAAAATCCCGCAGAAAGCCGTTTGGCATTCTGCGGGATGATCGTTTTGATACAAACGACGTTTGAGCGGGAAGATCACGCCTTCTTTTCCGCGGCGGCCGCGGCATCGTTCTGCGCACGGATGGCGGCGCGGCGGATCTTGCCGTTGACCGTCTTCGGGAGTTCGGCCACGAACTCGATGATGCGCGGATATTTGTACGGTGCGGTGTGGGTCTTGACGTAGTTCTTGATCTCTTCCTTGAGCTCCTCCGACCCTTCCTTGCCTTTTACAAGGACGACGGTCGCTTTCACGACCTTGCCGCGGACGGGATCGGGTACGCCGGTCACGGCGCATTCGAGGATGTACGGGAGCTCCATCAGGACGCTTTCGACTTCGAAGGGACCGACGCGGTAGCCGGAGGTCTTGATGATGTCGTCCGCCCTGCCCTGATACCAGAAGTAGCCGTCCTCGTCCTGCCACGCCTGGTCGCCGGTGTGGTAATAGCCGTCGTGGATGACCTTGTCGGTGTCCTCCTGGGATTTGAGGTAGCAGCGGAAGAGTCCGCAGGGATGGTTGTCCGGTGTCACCTTCACGCAGATTTCGCCGGTCTCGCCGGTCGTCACCGGGTTGCCGTTGGCGTCGAGAAGCGCGATCTGGAACTGCGGATTGGCGCGGCCCATGGAACCTGGACGCGGCTTCATGTCGGAAAGCGTGCCGATGAGCAGCGTGGTCTCGGTCTGGCCGAAGCCTTCGTAGGGGAGCTGGCCGGAAACGCGCGCGAATGCCTCGCTGACCTCGGGAGGCATGGCCTCGCCGGCGGTCGTGACGTGCTTGAGCGTGGAGAAGTCGATCTGGGAAAGGTCTTCCTTCACGAGGAAACGGAAGATGGTCGGCGGCGCACAGAAGGTGGTGATGCCGTACTGCTTGAACATCGGGAGCAGATCCGCGGCATGGAACCGGTCGAAGTCGTAGGTGAAGACGCCGGCTTCGCAGAGCCACTGACCGTAGATCTTGCCCCAGAGCGCTTTGCCCCAGCCGGTGTCGGCGACAGTGAAGTGGAGACCGTCGGGGTTGACCTTGTGCCAGTGGCGCGCGGTCATGATATGCCCCAGCGGGTAGGAGTAGTCGTGTTCGACCATCTTCGGATAGCCGGTGGTGCCGGAACTGAAGAAAACGAGGCTCGGATCGGTCGTTTTCTGGTCTGCGGGACGCTGGAAGACGGGCGGGAAGTTCGGATAGAGCGCATCGAGGTCAAGCCAGCCGTCCTTCTGTCCGTTGACGGAGAGCTTCAACGTGATGCCCGTGACAGCGGCGGCCTCATCGATCTCCTTCGTGATGTTGCCGTCAGCGGAGCAGACCACGTAGCGGACGTCCGCCTTTTTGAAGCGGTATTCGAAATCGTGTGCGGTCATCTGGCAGGAGGCCGGGATTGCGACTGCGCCGATCATGTGGAGCGCGTTAAGGACAAACCAGAACTGGTAATGGCGTTTCAGCACCAGCATCACGCGGTCGCCCTTGCGGATTCCGAGCGAGTGGAACAGGTTCGCGATGCGCATGGCGTTGTCGGAGATGTCGCGGAAGGTGAAGTCATGGCAGACCTTGTCGTTGGAGACCCACTTCATGGCGATCTTGTCCGGGCATTCCGCCGCGAGACGGGCCACCACATCGAACGCGAAGTTGAAGTTGTCCGGCACATGGAATTTCACGCCCTTCAGCGTGCCGTCCAGGTTCCACTCCTCCTCCATGTAGTCCTGATAAAGAAGCCGTTTGCTGCCGGTCGGCGGCGCTTTCACCACGGCCTGGGGGACGAATGCGAACCGGTCGGGCTTGGCGTCGTCGTATTTGCTGTGCATGACAATGGAGAAGAACTTGCAGGGCTTGCCGCCGCATGCCACCATGGCGTGCGCTTCGCGACCGTCGAAGTAGATGCTGTCGCCTTCGTTCAGGAGCTCTTCCTTGCCGTGCAGGAATATCTTCAGGGAACCGGACAGGATCAGGTCGAATTCCTGGCCGTTGTGCTCGGAATACTGGAGCGGCTCGTCAGGATTCGCCGGGGGAGGAGCGGTCACGATGAAGGGTTCGCCGGTACGGTCTTTCATGCGGATCGCCTGGTGCAGATAGGAGAACTCGGGGCGGCGGACGAAGGGGAAGCCCTCGCCATTGCGCGTCACAGTATAAACGTCCAGGTTAGGCGCTTCGCCGCTGATGACGGAGGAGACGTCCATCCCGAAATGTTCCGCAAGGTTGTAGTAGAACGAGAACGGGGCCTGTTTTGCGCCGCTTTCGTAAAGCGAATACTGCTCCGGCGAAACGCCAAGGAGCTCGGCCATCTGCGGTACGGTGAAATTTTTCTGAGCCCTGAGCTCACGGACTCTCATGGAGATCAGTTCTTTGTTGTCCATGTTTGCGATCCTTATTTGTTTTGTTGTATTAGGATTGCTCAGGAAAAATCAGGCATCCGGATACGGGTGAACGCGTCCGAACCACCCGTATCTTCCCTTCGCAAAGGGTTAACGGGCGGTCTGGCTAATAATAATGGCGATCAGCGCGTCGGACGCGATGCAAATCGGGGCGGGAATGCGGACAGACACAAGCGGCACGGCGGAGAATGCTCCGCTGTGCGCCTCAAAACTGTCTGTCGTGCGAAATGCCATGGTTGCCTCGGTTTGCCGAAAAAAAGAATGATGAGATACAAATATAGTCGACTTTTTGCCTTTTTCAAGCGCAGAGCGCAAAAATCTTCCACAATTTCTGCTCAAAAGAAGAAATCCCGGGCGGAAAACTCCGTCCGGGATTATCAAATTGTATCGCAACATTGCCCTTCCGTTCGGGGGAAAGTCTGCTTCAGAGCAACGCCGAACGCCATTTTGCGGCTTCGGTGCCGGGTTCGTCCGCCTGTGTGAACGCGGTCACTGCTGCAATGCGGCAGGCTCCTGCGGCTTTCAGTTCGGTGAGGTGTCCGAACTTGATGCCGCCCATGACGGAGAACGGGACGCGGACGAGCGGGATCAGCGCCCGGAGCTGTTCCAGCCCGAGGAACGTGCAAGCGAGCTGTTTCGTTTCGGTGGGATAGATGGGGCCGATGTTGAGGTAGGAGCAACCTTCGTTCTGTGCGCGGGCCACTTCCTCCGCATTGTGCGTGGAAACCCCGATGAGGAGTTCGGGCGCGATGCGGCGTGCGTCCGGAAGCGGGAGGTCGTCCTGCCCCAGATGCACGCCGTCAGCCTGTGCGATCAGCGCGGCGTCCACGCGGTCGTCCGCGATCAGCAGCGCACCGTAGTCCCAGGTCAGCTCCCGGACCTGCCGGAGCAGTTCCAGGTACGGCCGGTCGGGCATCGTCTTCTCGCGGATCTGCAGCAGACGCACGCCGCCCTTCAGGAGGGATTCCGCGACCGCGACGGGCGAACGTCCCAGGCAGAATTCGGTCGTGACGACGGGGTAGACGTCCGTATGCCGGAACGCTTCGAGGCGCTCCTCCAGTGAGGTGTAAACGCGGCGCGTCATCGGGTCACTTACCGAGCTTCTTCAGGATGAGGTCAGCAGCCTTGCGCCCGGAGAGCATCATGCCGCCGAAGATCGGGCCCATGCGATAGCCGCCCATGACGTTGTTTGCGCTCATGCCGCAGGCGAAGAGGCCGGGGAAATATTCGCGGGTGTTCTCGACCGTGGAGGCTTCGCCGCTGTCGACCCACATGGGCTTCTCGCCGAGGATGCCGCCGGTGGACGTGGCGAGCTTCAGCTGGGCTTTCTCGACTGCCAGGTGCATGATCTCGCTCGGATGACCGGTGCCGTCCAGCACGCACTGCGAGATCACGGTCAGCGGATCCACATGCATGCCGAGGCGTTCGACCGGGGTCCAGTTGATGACGAGACCGCCGACCTGTTGGCCGCGGAACACGATGTCTTCCACGCTGACGGAGTTGAAGATTTTCGCGCCTGCGCTGACCGCGCCGAAGATGAGGCCGCTGGCCATTTCCACGGAGTCGAGCGTGTTGTATCCGGGCGCGCCGGGGATGGGCTTGTGGTGGATGCCGAACTCGTCGAGGATTTCCAGTGAGGCGTCCTGCACGACGACTTCATTGAAGAGCATGCCGCCGCCCCAGGTGCCGCCGCCCGGCGCGAGCTTGCGTTCGAAGATGGCGACGCGGACGCCCTTCTCAGCGAGGTAGTGCGCGGCGACGAGTGCGGAGGGGCCGGCGCCGACGATCGCGACGTCAACGGTGAGGTTGTCGAGAAGTTTCGCCGAGAAATTTTCGACGATGGCGCGGGAGATGGTCGTTTCGATGACCTGGGAGGAGGAGTCTGACATGTGTCTTTCCTTTCTGTTGGTTGTTTCGCAGAAAACCGCGGGTGACTTTCCATCGGAAAGGATTGCGCTGTCGTGATTTCCTACGCCGGCATTATCCGGATCAGGTTTGCGGGTATGATCTCAGCCCGTCCGTGCCGCAATGGCGCGGTTCGAGCACCCCGAATGATATAATATACATCGTGAGAGTGGAAAAAGCAAGCAGTTTCAAGATGTTTTAATGCGGGGACGCTTCCTGTTTGCTGCGGGGCGCCGCGGGGAGTTTCCCGGCGGAATGCCATGGCAGAGAAAAATAAGTGTACTGGAGAACCGTTTGCGCCCCCTGCCCCGGGGAAAAGGAAACGGCGCGGCCGATCACACAGGATGTCGAACCGCGCCGTATTCGGCCAAAGAAAAAAGAATGCAGATCGCCTCAGATGTCCTTCCTGACCGTAGACTTCACGCCGCACGCATCATGGATGCGCTTGATGTGGTTGAACGCATCTTCGGCGTTCTCGGCGACATAGAAGAGATCGAGATCGTCCTCGTTAATCATATGGTCGCGGAGCATGACGGTCCGGAACCAGTCGAAAAGACCGCTCCAGTATTCCTTTCCGACCGCGACGAGCGGGACGGTACGGATTTTGCTGGTCTGGATCAGCGTCAGGGCTTCGGAGAATTCATCAAGCGTGCCGAACCCGCCGGGGTAGACGACGATGCCGACGGCATACTTGAGGAAGCAGACCTTTCGCACGAAGAAATAGCGGAAATCCAGCGAAACGCTCTGGTAAGTGTTCGGATGCTGTTCCATCGGGAGCTTGATGTTCAGCCCCACGGAGTCCCCGTTCTTGTTCCAGGCGCCGCGATTCGCGGCCTCCATGATGCCGGGGCCGCCGCCAGTCAGCACGCCATAGCCGTTGTCCGTGAGGAGTTCGCCGAGACGGACGCAATCCTGATAGATGGGATCATCGGGTTTCGTGCGCGCCGAACCGAAAACGGAAACAAGTCGCTTGTATTTAGCCATGACCTCGAAGGAGTCGACAAATTCCGACATAATGCGGAAGATGCGCCACGGCTCTTCGGCGTTCAGTCCGTAGAGTTCGGAGAAATTGGCCAGGTCCTGGGGATTCAGTTCAGACATCTGTCACCTCAAAGGGTTTTCAGGTAAGCGGCGTATTCTTCTTCCGTCATGAGCTCTTCGACTTCGGCCAGATCGATGTTGTCCAGCTTGTAGAGCCAACCTTTTCCCTCGGCGCTTTCACTGATGAGTCCGGGGTCGTCGTCGAGAGCATGGTTGACCGCTGTCACGGTCCCGCTCACGGGGGAGAAGACTTCGGAAGAGGCTTTCACGGATTCAATGGTGCCGACGCTGTCTCCGAAGATCAAGTCCGTACCTTCTTTCGGGAGTTCGACGAAGGTGATGTCGCCAAGTTCTTCCGCCGCGCATTCGGAGATGCCGACTATGGCCTCTTCGCCATCTGTCTTGACCCATTCGTGTGTTTTCGAGTAATATTTGTCCATACCTTGATTTCCTTCATAAAATGAGGTTCGGATATCATGTATATCAATTTAAGCACAAAACTCTGTATTGTCAAGCTCTTTTTTCAAAAAAAAGCGAATTATTTTTGACTTCACCCGATTTTCGCAGTCATTTCCAATAATTGAGCATTTGACGCACGGGCGCGAAAGCTCGGTTTGAAGCAGGAAAACAGGGTGCGGGAACTCAGTCCTCGGAGGAAGACCGGGTATCTTCGCGTCCGCTACCGTCGCTGCTGCCGTCGGAAATGGCGTAGACGTAGAGGTTGCGGAGGATGTCGTCGTAAGCGACGCACATGTCGTGGAACTCATAAAAGCGGTAGGTGTTGCGGTAGGACCACCAGGTGATCACGGTGCCGTCGAACATCTTCGGCATTTCGACGTCGCGGTTGAAGAGCCCGGAATGCCTGGTTTTCAACTCGTCCACAAACGTGTCCTTGACTTCGGGCGAACACTCGAACTTGACCCAGACCTGACTGGTTGATGCGTCCTGTTTGAAAAAGAGATTGACATCCATCGCTTCAAGGGGAAGCGTGATATTGAAATTCTTCAGAAGGGTCTTGACGCGCGGAGTGGAATACTCCTCCTCAACATAAAGCGGAGTGGAGAACTCCTTGATGAACGGTATCGAGAGGATTCCGACAAACAAGCCGAAAAGAAACATCACGATTGCGATCAAAGCTTTCATAGTTCCGCTCCTGAATTTGAGGGGTGAAATCGTTTTCCGCCGAAGGCCGTTGTTCGGGGCGGCCGGCAGTTTTTTTACAACAATATAACACATCTTCCTGTGTTTGCAATGCCGCAAATAAAAAAAACGGCCAAATCCTTGGGAAATGACCGTTTTTCAAATTCAAAAGATAAGATTGAGACTATCAGAAGCCTCCGAAGCCGCCCATGCCGCCGCCTCCGAAGCCGCCCATGCCGCCGCCACCGAAGCCACCCATGCCGCCACCGAAGCCGCCCATGCCGCCTCCGAAGCCGCCCATGCCGCCGCCACCGAAGCCACCCATGCCGCCACCGAAGCCGCCCATGCCGCCGGGGCCGCCACCGAAGCCGCCCATGCCGCCGGGACCGAAGTCCATGCCGCCGGGACCGCCACCGAAGCCGCCCATGCCGCCGAAGCCGCCCATGCCGCCGGGACCGAAGTCCATGCCGGGTCCCATGCCGCCGGGACCGAAGTCCATACCGGGACCACCGAAACCGCCGGGGCCGCCGAAGGCGCCGGGACCGAAGTCCATGCCGGGTCCCATGCCGGGAGCCGGAACCGTCGTGGTCGTAATGATCGGAGCGGGATTCTTGGTCGCTGCAGCCGCTGCAGCCTCTTTCTCCTTGCGGGCCTCTTCACGTTCCGCGCGTCGCTCGGAAGCCGTGGAACGTTGCGTCGTGTCGCTCGCGACCGTCTTGGCAGTGGTGGTGCCGAAGGAAGGCGGAGCGATCTGGACGATTGCGAAGAGCGCAATCGGCAGAGCCGTGAGAAGCAGGACAATGATGATCGCGAGATTCATCAGCGGACTGGCTTTTTGCGGATTGGAGGAAGAGTTTTTCATTGATGTCTCCTAACAAATACAGTTTGGGCGTTTGTTTTTTGTGCGTCTACTATAACATTAACGACATTCGCCGGGGATTATTGTCTTAATTTGCGAAAAAAAACAAAGAATGTTTGATTTTTTCGCACAGATGGAGTATATTGAAATCGTCAAAAACGCATTATCCTATTGATTTGTATTTGCATAAATCTTTCCATCATATTGTATATCAATAAAACATGAACCGCTTTTTTCAACGCGCATTTCTCGTGGCGGCCATTCTGATCCTCGCCGTAGACATTCTTGGACTTTATGTCCCCGCAAAATTCGGCACGTGCTGGCTTGTGATCCCCGACTCCCTTGAAAACGCCTTCTGCGCCGACAATTTTCTCCGGGAAGGCCGCTACGGTTTCTATCTGAACGGCGTCTTCCACCCTTCCCGCTATCTGCCCTGGTTCCCCCTGCTCTTCCTCGCGCCGTTCCAGGCGATCACCGGTGACCTTTACGGGGCGGTCTACGGCTGCTGGTTTGCGGCGGCGGGACTCGCTGCCGTCATGTTCTGTTCCTGCTGGCAGACCGCGGTCCGTCCGGGGCAGCCGGGAGAGCGCGACGTCTCGCGCGGGGCTCTGGCCGGACTCCTGACGTTCCCCGTGCTGCTGCTCAGTTCCTTCTTTATCGCTCTGACCGGGTATGCGATGACGGAGGTTCCGTATTTGCTGTTCTGCGTGTCGGCGATGGTCCTGTGGACGCGCCTGGCGGTGCGCCCCGGCATCGACATGGCGTCTCTGATGTGGTGCGCGGTCCTGATCGCGCTCGGCGGTTCCGTGCGTTCCTCCGCTTATCCCATGCTTCTTCTCCCGTACATTCTGATCTTCATGCGCGAGAAATCGTGGAAACGGCGTTTCCTGCTGTGGTTTCTGTCCGCTCTGCCGACCGTACTGGTCCTGCTGGCTTCCAATATCTTCAACTGGCGTGTCTTCGGGTCGCCTTTCCGTACTGGCTATCATTTCTGGTGCCCCGTGCCGTACGACTTCATGTCGCTGACGTTCAATTCCAGCTATGCCGCGGAGTATTTGCCGCGGCTCATCCGCGAAAAAGGGTTCTGGCTGACGATGGCGCTGCTTTCGGTCTGCGCCGCATGGTTCGTCGCCTCGCGTTCCGCCCGCGGGGAAAAGCTCCTGCAGATCAGGCCCTGGACCGCATGGGAGGCATCCATGGCGTTCGCCTTGCTTCAGAGCCTGATCATCTTTATCCTTTATATTTTCTATTTCTTCTACGACAAGCGCATGTATCTGCCGATCCTGGTCATGGTCCTTCCGCCCGCCGCATCCGCCGGCGCGAGCCTCCTCCGCATGATCATTCGACGCAGATATATCGTGAACTGGATCCTTGCCGGCGCGGCGATCGTCCTTCAGCTCGTCGTCATGCACAATCTGAACGACTACCACAAGGCCATCCGCGCGATCCCGGACGACCGCTCGAAGCTTGAAACGCTGGACTTGATCCTTCCGGGCGACGCCATCCTGCTGTCCACGTTCAATCCCGCCGTTTCCGACATGTTCTTCCAGCGTGGCACGGACCGCAAGATCATCCCGGTCAACCGCATTCACGAATACTCCGACAAGATCGCCGCTCCGCAGAAGGTGAAAGCATGCGATCCGCCGCCCCGGAATGCCGTCGATAACCTCGCGCCCGGCTTGCTGGAACAGCCGGGCTGCTATCTGCCGTTCCCCTACGCGCTGTCCGACGATCCCGCGCTTCTCCGGGATCAATTGAAGAAGGATGCCCCGGTGTTTTTCATAACGGGGAAGAATTTGGTGGCGCCACCAGAGATCCAGGCGACATTTGAATTCGCCACGCCTGAAATCGTGGAACAGAAAAATGGGATCGCCATCTGGAGACTGAGGCTGAAAACGCCGTTCCTGATGGAAAACGGCTTGCGCTAAGGCGTTCCGGCCGCGCTGAAGACTTTCCCGGTCAGCTCGCGACGTCCGCCAGATGGATGTCGATGGTCTCACCGTCGCCGGCATCCAGAAAGCGCCGCGCGAGACGCTCGAAGCCGGGCGTTCGGTCGGTAACATAATACTGCGCGGTCCCGGTGCGTACCGGCTCGGCGCGCAACCCGTTCCTGTCCAGCATGCGGACCAGGTAGTCCGCCGCGGCCGCCGCGCTGTCGAGGATCAGGGTGTCCTTGGGGAGGTACTGCGAAAGTGCCGGGCGGAACAGCGGATAATGGGTGCATCCCAGCAGGACGACTTCTGGCGGATCGCGGAGCAGCTGCGCCAGGTAGAGGTCGAAAATGTCGCGGACGATGGAGCCGTTCGTGACGCCTTCCTCGATGACCGGGACGAAGAGGGGGCACGCGATGCTCCGCACGATCATGCGGGGCTGCGCTGCCAGAAGGGCGCATTCGTAGGCGCCGCTCGCGATGGTGCCGCGCGTGCCGAGCACCGCCACCTTGCGCCGTCCTGTCGCCAGCACGGCCTCCACGCCTGCGAGGATCACGCCGCCGAGCGGGAAATCATGCTTTTCGCGCAGGATGTTCGGCAATGCCAGAGCTGATACGGTGTTGCAAGCCGCGATCGCGGCCTTGACCCCGAAGCGTTCGAGGAACGCCAGATCCTGTCGGGCGAAAAGCTCTACCGTCTCGGGCGAACGGTTTCCGTATGGGACGCGCGCCGTGTCGCCAAGGTAGACCACATCCTCGCCGGGGAGCGCCTCGCGGACCGCGCGGACGACCGTAAGGCCGCCGAGCCCTGAGTCGAAAAGACCGATGGGGCGGTTGTCGTACTTGTTTTTTTTCGAATTCGTCGCGGGCATGGGGTCACTCCTCCGGCTGCAGTTCGTCCAAAGCCGGCACGTCGATCACCACGGCGGTCTCGTCGCAGTGGTCCTTCTTCGGGCAGACGCAGCAGTCGCTCCAGATCTTGGGCGGAAATGTGTATTTGTCGATCACGCGGAATCCGAGACGTTTGAAGAATTCGACGCGGTATGTGAGCGCGAACACCTGCCCGCGCATCCCGTTTGTCCGCTCCAGTGCTTTTTCGAGCAGAGCCCTGACGAGACGGGAGCCGATCCCCTGCCCTGCCAGGTCACGGCGCACGGCCAGAGACCGGATCTCGTTGAGCCCGCTCCCGAAATCGCGGAGCGCGCCGCAGGCGGCGATGGCACCGTCAAGTTCGACGACGAGGAAGTTCGCGATGCGGGCCTGGATGTCGGCAACGGGACGCGGCAGAAGCTTGCCCTCGGTGGAAAACGTCGCAAGCAGGGCGTAAATCGCTGGCGCGTCCTCCAGCCTGGCGGGCCTGATCTGCGCGCCGGTGCTCGGCGAGTGCGCCGCCATGTCAGGCTTTCGCCTCCCCATAATATTTCACATCGCGGAAATGATGATAACGCTGTTCGATCAGTTTGTCGGAGGAAAGGCCTGAGAGCGCGTCGAGTTGTTTCTGGATTTCGAGCTTGAGGTAGGCGGCGGCCTTGTCGTAGTTGTGGTGTGCGCCGCCGACCGGTTCCGGGATCACGCCGTCGATGAGGCCGAGCTTCAGCAGCTCGTCCGCAGTCAGCTTCAGCGCTGCCGCGGCCTGTTCGGAATACGCGCGGTCCTTCCAGAGGATCGCGGCGCAGCCTTCGGGCGTGATGATGGAGTAGTACGAGTTTTCCAGCAGGAATATCTTGTTTGCCACGCCGAGACCGAGCGCGCCGCCGCTGCCGCCTTCGCCGATCACAAAGGAAATGACCGGCACCTTCAGCCCGAACATCTCCCGCAGATTGACCGCGATGGCTTCGCCGATGTGGCGTTCCTCCGCGCCGACGCCGGGATATGCGCCGGGAGTGTCGATGAGAGTCACGATCGGGACTCCGGCGAGTTCGGCCACCTTCATCAGACGCAGTGCCTTGCGGTATCCTTCCGGGTTCGGACAGCCGAAGTTGCGGAACACGTTTTCCTTCACGTTGCGTCCCTTCTGCGTGCCGATCACCATCACTGGGGTGCCGTCGATGCGGGCGAATCCGCCCACGATGGCGGGGTCGTCGGCGAATCTGCGGTCGCCGTGGAACTCGAGAAAATCGGTGCAGATGCGGTTAATGTAGTCCAGGGAATACGGACGGAAAGGATGTCTGGCGAGCTGGACGCGCTGCCATGGCGTGAGCTTGGCATAGATTGCCTTCTTGGAAGCGGTGAGTTTCCTCCGCAGAGCCCTGAGTTCATTGGAGTGGTCCTGCGAGCCGCCGGCGTCCATCTGCATGAGGGCATCGATGCGGTCTTCCAGTTCTGCGAGAGGTTTTTCAAATTCCAGGATAGCGATGGACATGTAGGTTCGTTCCTTGTTGTTTCAGCCGGACGCAGCGCCGTCAGCGGGAGCCTTTGATCTCCACGACCGTCTCACATGGGACCAGATCGTACAGTTCGACTGCGTCGTCGTTCGACATTCTGAAATAGCCGGGCGCTCCGGGAGAGGTGTCGGGTGTGCCGGACCGGTTCGTGCCATGGATGGCGGTCCCTGTGGCATTCTCGCTGGCGCCCGTTCCCTTGAGGGCCATCCAGCGTTTGCCGATGATGTTTCCGGGTGTGCCGGGCTGATAAGTCTGCCCGTCGACGCGCCAGACCGGGTCCTTCTGCTTGGAGAAGATCTTGAAGGTCCCGGAGTAGGACTGGGACACGGCGGAGCCGGGATAGACGTTGTATATCTTGAAGATCTTTTTGTTTGCGTAGAGGATGAGCTTGTTGTCGGAGCGGCGGATCACGATGGACCACACGCTCTGCGGGATCTGGAGCATTTGTCCGATTTTCAGGTTGTCCGAAGTCAGACCATTTGCCTTCTTGATGGCGGAAACGGACGTGTTGTAGTTCACGGCGATTTTGGAAAGGGTGTCGCCCTTCTTGACCGTATAGGCCACGTTCGTTTCGGAGTCGGACCCGCTGCGGTAGATGTTCATGCTGGCGCGTCCGAGCAGGCTCGCCGCGGGCTCATACAGGGCATCCGAGGATTCCATGGCGCCGATCATGTCGCGCAGGACGATCCGGCACTGCTCGAACTTGCGCTCGTTGAAAGCCTGAAGCGCTTCGTCGTAGAGTTTGCGCTGACGGCTGAGACGCTGCCGTTCGTATTCCTGAAGGTCGAGCGAGATGGAAGCCGGATCGTTTTCGCGGGAGCGGTGTTCCAGAATGGCCGCCGAAGTCTCGTCGCGTTCGGAGAACTCGCGTTCGTCCGCAAAGGTCAGGGTGGTCGCCGTGTTGTCCGGTTGCGGCTTGTCCGCGCCGGGGGGAACGGTCCCGCGGATGTCGAAATGGCGTTTGATCCCCCAGACGATGGCAGCGCAGGCAACGAGGATCAGCAGGACGATAACGACGCGGTAAAGCCCCGTACGGCTGCGGCCGAGGCGGCGAGAGGAAGCGGCGGATTTGATCCCGTATGTCTTGAAATTGCCGGAAGTATTGCTGGTCAGCTTCGCCATTTCGAATTCGGACGGTTCGTTGAGGTTGAAAATCAGGCGGGCTTCGGATTGCATTCTCAGCAGGGGCGCCCGCGCGCTTGTAATAGCTCTAATATAACACTACTTTTTCATTTTGCCAGTTTTTTTTTGTCATTTCACTCAATCTCTTCGCAGAAAACGTGTTTTTTTCATGTTTGACTTGAATTCCGGGCTGCGGCATGGCATAGTATGAGGGGGAGATGTTCCGGCGGGAGAGGCCGCCGGACATGCGGGATAGTGTTCCGGCGGGAGAGGCCGCCGGATCCGCGGACACGGAAAAGGAAGGGGGGACAGAGATGAAGCGCAGCAAAGTATTGTTCGTCGTCACGTCGCACGACAGGATGGGAGTACTCCGGAACAGGAAAACCGGGATCTGGCTGGAAGACCTCGCCGTCCCGCACGAGATCCTTTCGGAAGCTGGATATGAGGTGGTCGCCGCGTCGCCGCGCGGAGGCGAGGTGCCAGTGGACCCGGACAGCATGCGGCGGCTGAAACACGCCGATTTCGACCCGGAAGCATGGCTGGAACGGAGAAAGGAGCTGCTGCTGGAATCCAGGACACTGGAGCAAATACGGCTGGACGAATTCGGGGCGGTCTTCTATCCCGGCGGCTACGGCTCGTTCTAGGATCTCGCCGTCAACAGGGAAAACGCCGGGCTCCTGGAAGATTTCATCGGCAGCGGCAAACCGGTCGCTGCGATCCGGCATGGCGGGACCGCGCTTCTTGCTGCGAAGACGACCTCGGGACACAGTATCCTGAACGGACGCCGCGTGACCGGGGCGAGCGACGACGAGGAACGCCTGCTGGCGCTTGACCGGGTCGTTCCCTTTTCACTCGGGAACCGACTGCGGAAATGCGGTGCGGAATATGTCTGCGCCGAGCCATGGGAACCAAATGTGGTCATGGACGGGATGCTTCTCACGGGACAGAACACGCAGTCGGCGGGCGAACTGGCTCGCGCCATGCTTTCCCTTATGGAATCGTCCGGTCAGTGATGCGGCGGAGCCCGGAAGAGCCGTGCCCCGGACCGCGCGGAGTACCACCCGTCAGTGTTCGGAAAAAGACACGGCAACGGCTTCGGGCAAAAGAAACTTTTTCCCGTCTTTCTCGAGGAATTCGAGGAACCTGTCCAGAATGCTGCTGAACAGCTTTGATTTTTCCGGATCGACCGTGCCGAGGAAATTCTGCATGAAACGGGTGTAGGAAGCCGCGGTCTGGCGCCGCAGTTTGAGACCTTTCGCCGTGAGGCGGATGCGGATGATCCGTCGGTCCTGCAGCGTGGTCACGCGTTCCACCACGTCGTCCTGGATCATGGCGTTCAGAGTCTGGGAGGCCACACCGGAACTGACCTGGAATCTGGCAGCGAGGTCTTTTACCATCGGATTCTCCCCGCATTCGGAAAGGAAGAAGATATGGTCGAGAAGCCGGAGTTTGCCGAGCGTCATGCGCCCCGGGGTCCCATAGTAATACACCAGAGTCGGACCTTTCAGGGCGGTCACGAAGTGCATGGTCAGGATCCATGCCGGAAGCGTTTTCAGCTGGTCCGAATCGATGAACTTGTGCTTGATCAGCCCCGGCGTCGCCAGATCGGCCGGATTTTTGACCGCGGACAGTTCTCCTCCGGTCCGGCTTTGCGCCAGTTGCACGAAGATCGTATCCGCCATGGCGATCTCTTCCTGCGTGGCATATCCGCCGGATACGAAGGCATCCAGCATCGTCTTGAAATGGGCGATCGCCTTGTCGCGGACCACCTTCAGTTCCCTCGTGGCATGGATCAGGGTGGAACGGTGATCCTTTTCGGACGGGACACGCTCCAGAACAGATGCCTGCACCAGGCATTCGACCGCCTGGGAAACAGCACCCGACGGAAACCCGACATAGGACGTCAGGTCCTTCATTGCCGGCGTGGCGTCCGGGTACGTAAAGAAAAACTGGATGATCGGGAACTGGGCAAACGAGCATTCGATCCTGTTGTCAAGAATGCCGAACGAAGTGGTCCTGAGACGGCAGGAAATAAAAAACAGCTTTCGCCAGATATCTCTTGCGAATTCCGCGCTGATCATCATCGTGGGGAACCATCCATGCGGGCGTAAAGGTTAAGGACTTGTTTTCCATGTAAAAGACTGCGGATCACCGGCAACGTTCGCCCCGAAGAAGGCAATGGACGGATACTCCGGCCGTATTCCACTGGAAAGACTGCAATCAAATATACTCTCTAAAGCATTTTTGTCAAGTCTGTTTTGAAAAAAAACGCACATCTTTTTCCTTGCGATAATAACACATTAACGCTGTATCATTTTTTCACAGAAGGGAGTATCATGCCCGCCGGGAGATTTCGCATCTTCCCGCTTGACTTTTATGTAGACGTGGTGTATATTTGTGTGACAAAACGACTCATTCGACAACCCTGATCTCATGGTGTTATTATGTGTCCCAGAAACATGAAGGACCGCGTCATGAACCGCATCGGCGAACTTGACCAGGTCAACCTTCAGAATTTCATCCAGATGATCTCCAAGGAACACAGGTTCCTCAGTTCGCTTTTCGACAGCCTTCAGGAAGCGATCCTGGTCATCTCGCCTGCCCACACGGTGCTGTACCACAACGTCGCGGCGCAGGAATTCCTCGGCCTGCCTGAAAACGCCTCCGCGCTTCCCGTGGAAAAACTTCTCCCCGGACTTAACCTCAACCTCCTGCTCTCCGATTCCGTGGCCGGCGGCAGCAAGGCCATGCGCCAGGAACTCGAACTGACCTATCCCGAGCACCGCATCGTCCAGATGTATGCCCTGCCCATCGACCGCGACGATGCCCCGTACGCGCTGATCCTGAACGATGTCACGGCCACCATGGAGCGCGCCGCGAGCGTGGCGGAATCCGAACGCAGCAAGGCTGTTTCCATGCTCGCCGCCGAGGTCGCGCACGAGATCGGCAATCCGCTGAACAGTCTATACCTTCATCTTCAACTGCTTCAGCGGATCCTGAAACGGCCCGAACCCGACCTGGCCGACGCCGCCCAGGAAGTCGCCGAAGCCCGCTCCGAGGTGGAGCGCCTCGACGCCATCATCAACCAGTTCCTGCACGCGCTGCGCCCGGGTAAACCCGTTTTTGAACCGCTCGACCTGAAGTCCGTCGTGCTGGATTCCCTGAACTTCATGCGGCAGGAGATCACCGACCGCAAGATCCAGCTCGAATTCTACTGGGCGGAAAATGTCCCCCAGATCAACGGCGACGTCAACCAGCTGAAACAGGCTTTCTACAACCTCGCCCGCAACGCCATGCAGGCGATGCCGAGCGGCGGCAGGCTCACCATCCGGTGCAACGCCGACGATGCCTTCGTGATGCTCTCCGTGTCCGACAGCGGATGCGGCATCAAGCCCGAAAACATGCAGAAGATCTTCAAGCCGTTCTTTACCACGAAGAACGCTGGCACCGGGCTCGGGCTCATGATCGTCGAACGGATCGTCCGCGAACATGGCGGCGGCCTGGCCGTCGACAGCAGGGAAAATGCCGGGACCACGTTCACCATCAGCCTGCCCCGGCGCGTACGTGTGGTACGCGGACTCCCCGCGCCCGATGCACAAAAACAGATTCAGACAAAGGAAGGACAATCCGAATGAGCAAAACGAACACAAAACCGTCCATCCTGATCGTGGATGATGAACGCGGCTCGCGGGAAGTCCTCGCACGCTTTCTTCGCCCGGAGTACGACGTCACGACTGCCGAGGACGGCCAGATCGGCGTGAATCTGCTTTCGCGCAATTCCTACGACCTGGTCCTGACCGACATCCGCATGCCGGGCGCGGGCGGATTCGACGTGCTGAAGAAGACGCTTTCGCTTCCCGATCCGCCCCCGTGTATCCTCTTCACCGCCTACGGGTCTATCGACACCGCCGTCGAGGCCATGAAGCTCGGAGCGTTCGATTTCGTGACGAAGCCCGTGGACATCGACCAGCTCGAACTCCGCATCCGGCGCGCACTGGAGACGCGGAATATCAAGAACGAAAACGCCGAGCTCAAACGCAAGCTCGACGAATCCCGCCGGGTGGTCCCGAACATCCTCGGCGATTCGCCTGCCATCCGCCAGGTCATGGATACTGTGCGGCAGGTGGCGCCGACGCGCTCCAGCGTGCTGATCCAGGGGGAGAGCGGCACGGGAAAGGAACTCGTCGCGCGCGCCCTGCATGAGCTCAGTGGCCGCAAGGGCGACTTCGTGGCGATCCACTGCGCCGCCATCCCGGAAACGCTCTTCGAGAGCGAGCTCTTCGGACACGAGAAGGGCGCTTTCACCGGAGCAGTCGAACAGCACCGCGGTTTTTTTGAAAAAGCCGACGGCGGCACGATCTTCCTTGATGAGATCGGTGAAGTCCCCCTGCCCGTCCAGGTCAAACTCCTCCGCGTGCTCGAAACGCGCTCCTTCGAGCGGGTCGGCGGCACGCAGAACATCTCCGTCGACGTCCGCATCGTCTCCGCAACGAACCGCAACCTGGAGGAGATGGTCGCCTCGGGCACTTTCCGCGAGGACCTGTACTACCGTCTGAACGTCGTGAAGATCCTGATCCCGCCGCTCCGCGACCGAGCATCCGACATCCCCATCCTCGTGCGCGGATTCCTGACCCAGCTCGCCGCGGAGAACGGCAAGGAGAATATGACCATCTCCGAGCCCGCGATGGCCGCCCTCTGCGCCGCCCGCTGGCCGGGCAACATCCGCGAGCTCCGCAACTGCGTGGAAAACATGGTCGTCCTCTGCCGGTCCGGCGAGATCGGCCTCGAAAACGTCCCCGTGAACATCCGGGAGTCCTCCACACCTGGCATCACGCGCGATATCCTGACCGCGCCCTCCTGCGACCTGGAACACAACGAGCGCATCCTGATCGAACGCGCCCTGAACGAATGCGGCGGCAACCGCAGCCGCGCCGCCGAAAAGCTCGGCATCAGCCGCCGCACCCTGCACCGTAAGCTCAATCTTTACAATATCGAATAACCGTTATCCGCTCCCGAAAGGAATCCTCTCATGAAAAACTGTCTCTTCTGCCGCATCATCGAAGGTGAAGTCCCCTCCGTGAAGGTCTACGAAGACGATCTCGTGCTTGCCTTCCTCGACCTCTTCCCAATCAACTTCGGGCACGTCCTGGTAATCCCGAAGGAACACCACACCAGCGCTGCCACCATCCCGGAGGCAACTGCCGGCCGCATGTTCTACGTCGGCGCCCGCATCGGCGCAGCGCTCCGCCACGGGCTTGAAGCAGACGGCTTCAACTTCCACCTTTCGGACGGCACCACTGCCGGACAGGTCGTGATGCACGCGCATCTCCACATCGTGCCCCGCTGGGCGAACGACGATTTCCACTGGAACTGGCGTCAGCTTAAGTACGAATCCGAGGAAAAACGGATCGAGATCTGCGAAAAGATTAAGGCGCGTTTCAAACTCGTCCGCGACGACTCCGAACTCGCCGCGAACAACGCAGAATGCGATCCCGAATACCATTCCCCGCTCGCAAAGGACGATCCGGCAAAGCACGGCGGTTGATTCCTCGCCCCATTGTTTGCAAATCGTTTCCCCTGCCCCGAAGTCGGTTTGCACCCTTCGGGGCGATTTCGTGCCGGATTGGCCGGTTTCTCCTTTTTTCTCTCCTTTTGATGTTAATTAACGCATGAAATCGTTCCAATTCGTGATTTCGATACAAAAAAAAATATTGGCAGCTTGCTTTTCCCGCGGGAGAAGGCTATACTATCGTAACAGCATCAAAGAAATTCCCTCTTCCTTCTTCCCATCATAGCTCCACATGAAAGGAACCGGACCATGAAAAAAGCTCTGCTTCTGCTCGCTGCCGCGGCATCCGCCACGGCGCTTTTTGCCGCGGACGCCCCGAAGACCAACCTCGCCAAGCTCTACGAGAAGGACTTTCTGATCGGCGTCGCCCTGCCCCAGAACGTCACAAGCCAGCCCAACAGTGATCGTGCCAAGTTCGCCGCTTCGCAGTTCAACTGCCTCACCCCCGAAAACCTCATGAAATGGGACGCTACGGAGCCTCAGGAGGGCAGGTTCAACTTCGGCCCTTCCGACGAGCTTGTGAGATACGCCCAGAGGAACAAGATTAAGATCCACGGACACACGCTCATCTGGCACAGCCAGACGCCGAACTGGGTATTCGAGGGCGAGAACGGAAAGCCCGCCACGCGCGAGTTGGTCCTGAAGCGCATGAAGAATCACATTGAGACCCTCATGAAGCGCTACAAGGGCAAGATCGACGCCTGGGACGTGGTGAACGAGGCATTCAACGAGGACGGCACGCTCCGCAATTCCAAATGGAAACAAATCGTCGGCAACGATTTCATCGAGAAGGCGTTCGAGTATGCCCGCGCCGCCGATCCCTCCGCCAAGCTCGTCTACAACGACTACAACGCCTACAATCCCTCGAAGCGCGACGGCATCGCGAAGCTCGCCCGCGAACTGAAGCGCAAAGGGCTCATCGACGCCGTCGGCATGCAGGGACACTGGCAGCTGAGCCATCCCGACACGAAGCTCATCGAAGACGCCATCAGGAAATACGCGGATGCGGGCGTGAAGGTCATGGTCACGGAAATAGACATCGACGTCCTCCCCAGCGCGGGCTACACCGGCGCCGATATCAGCCAGAACCGCCAGTACCAGGATAAGCTGAACCCCTACACGAACGGTCTTCCTGACGATGTTTCCAAGCAGCTCGCCGAGCGCTACAAATCCATCTTCAAGGTCTTCCTGAAACAAAGCAAGAACATCTATTCCGTGACCGTCTGGGGGCTCGACGACGGATCCAGCTGGCTCAACGGATTCCCCGTCAAAGGCCGCACGAACTATCCCCTGCTCTTCGACCGCCAGCTGAAGGCGAAACCGTGCTACGACGCACTTGTCGAGCTCAAGCAGCCGAAAAGGAAATGACCTGCACGGGGAAAGGCTCCTGCATATCAGGAATGAAAACGAAAGAACCTGAGGGGCTTATCCCTTCAGGTTTTTTCGTGCATCGGGATTGTTCGAAATGACCATCGCCACAGTCCCGCATTTGTCCATTTCAGGACAGCTGCCGCAGGTTTCCACGCCTTTCTTTAGGGCGCACTGTCGGATCTCGCAGAGCTTGTCGCAGTACACGGTCTTCTTTCCGTTGACGCGGCAGCCTTCGCAGTTGATATGTTCCGGCAGGATGGTGATGTTGTTCAGCTCGGACCACAGTTTCGCTGTCTTCTCGCGCAATGCCTGGTCGTCATGGACGGTGGCGAGATAGGCATCGCATTTCTCGCAGTCCAGGCCGCAGTAGGCGATCATGTCTTTCATGGTCTTCCCTTTCGAAAGTTCACTTCACGAAATAGGTCTTCAGCGGGGGAAATCCGTTGAAACAGACGGCGCAGTAGCTGGATGTGTAGGCCCCTGTGGTAAGCCAGTACACCCGGTCGCCGGGCTTGATGCCGGAGGGCAGCTCGTTGCGGAATTTTTCGTACATGATGTCCTGACTGTCGCAGGTGGGGCCAGCGATGACGAATGTATCCGAGGGCGAGCCCTGCCCGTCGCTGAAGAGCGGGTACTTGATGCTTTCCCCGATGGTCTCGATGAGGCCGTTGAAAAGTCCCGTGTCGAGGTAGACCCATTTATCGACGCCGACGTTCGATTTCTTGGAGACGAGCACGACTTCCGTGACGAGGACGCCGGATTCCGCGACGAGCGAGCGTCCGGGCTCGAGAATGATTTCGGGGAGCCCATCGGGGAAGTCCTCGTTCAGGTAGCGTGTGATTTCCTCGGCATAGACGTGCGGGCTGCTGGTCTTCGAGATGTATTTGACGGGGAAGCCGCCGCCCATGTTCACGAGGGTCAGGTTGATGCCCTGCGACTTGAGGTAGTCGAAGATGTAGCGGACCTTCGAGATGGCGGAGTCCCATGCGCCAATGTCGCGCTGCTGGGAGCCGACATGGAACGACACGCCGCAGGGATTGAGCCCAAGCTCCTTCGCGAGCAGGATCAGGTCGATGGCCAGGTCGGGATGGCATCCGAACTTGCGGGACAGCGGCCATTCCGCCGTTTCGCCGCCTTCGGTCAGGATGCGGCACGCCACGCGGGAGCCGGGGGCGTACTGGGCGAGGTTGCGGATGTCCGCCTCGCTGTCGGTCGTGAAGAGCCTGACGCCCTTCCCGTAGGCGTATGCGATGTCCTTTGCCTTCTTGATGGTGTTGCCGTAGCTGACGCGGTCGGGCGAGACGCCGAGCGCGAGGATCTGATCGAGCTCGTAGATGGACGCGATGTCGAAGCAGGAGCCCAGGTCGCGCAGGACCGTCAGGACTTCTGGCGCCGGATTCGCTTTCACCGCGTAGTAGACGTGTGCGAACGGGTACAGGCTGCGCAACGCTTCGTAGTTGCGGCGGATGATGTTCAGATTGACGACCAGGAAAGGAGTATCGTGGCGGTCCATTTCCGCCTTCATGTGCGACCAATCGTCGCGGCTGTAGTACTCGTAAACATCCCGTAACATTGCTTTGCCGTGTCCTTCTGTTGGTTTTGGCGGTTGCGTTACATGAACTGTCAAGAGAGAATACAATGTATCACGTTTCGCCCAGCATGCAAATGTGAAACCGTGCGGAAGCCTAAAAAAAATGAAAAAAAATTTCCGTAAAGAAAAAAACGGGAAAAAGACGCGCGCCGAAACTGTTTTCCGCTTGAAGATTGCCCTTTTATGATGTAAATTAAGTAAGCTGTTTCGGCGTTTTTCTCCGGGGGCTTCTCCGGTCCGCCGCGCCGCGGGTATTCATTTTCATCACACAAACGGTTCCGAAATGTCTTATTATCTCTTCGAAGGCATGGACAGTTACGATACGCCCGAGTCCAACCGCCCTTCCCTCGCGTTTCATTTGTGGCTTCACAGCCGCTGGTATTTCTACCAGAGCAACTTCTTTACGTTCTTTCTCAGCGGCAACACCGCCGCGCATGGCAAGCTCGACAAGGAAGCGCAGATTGCCTATTCCTCCCGCAACATCCGCCTGATCGAACGCTGCGGTGGCCGCATCCACATCCGCGGACTCAACAACCTGCGCGACCTCGGCGGCAAGCCCGTCGTGATTGTGGGGAATCACATGAGCCTGCTGGAGACAGCGGTCCTTCACGCCATCATCCGCGAACACATCGACTTCTCGTTCGTGGTGAAGAAATCCCTGCTTGACGTGCCGTTCTTCCGTCACATCCTGCTGTCCTTCCACGCGATCCCGGTCAGCCGTACCAACGCCCGCGAAGACCTCCGTACCGTGCTCACCGAGGGGAAGAAGATGCTTGAAGAAGGCCGCTCCATGATCGTCTTCCCGCAGTCCACGCGCACCAGCACGTTCGATCCCTCACAGTTCAATACCATCGGCATCAAGCTCGCCAAATCCGCTGGCGTCCCGGTCCTGCCCATGGCGCTGAAGACGGACTTCCTTTCCACCGGGAAATACCTCCGCGATATGGGCCCGCTCCACCCGGAACGCAGCGTCCGGTTCGAGTTCGGTCCCGCCATGGAAGTAGCCGCGAACAGCCACGAGACGCACCAGAAGACGATCGAGTTCATTCAGGGGTGTTTCGACCGCTGGGCGCAGGAGGACGGCAAGTAACAGCTCCCTCCCCCTTTTCGAGGCAAAAAGAAGCTTCCCTCCGGAACAGCTCACGGCAGGGAAGCTTTTTTGTGCGAATCGGAGAAGCCCGGATATGTTATTTGCGGGGCGAGAAAGCGTCCTCGAAATTCTTGTTGCAGAGTCCGCCGGGGAGATAAGGCGACGATACGCTGGTGAACTTATCTCCGTTCGGCATCACGCGCACCCCGAACTGCGCGGGATCCAGCTTTGTCTCATAGAGTTTCAGCCGCAGCGTGACGGGAAGGAGTCCGTTTTTCGCGCGGTTGATCTCGGACTGCTTCACGGGAAAGAGCAGACGGTAATATTTCAGAGTGCTCGTCTTCTTGATGATCCATTTTTCGGGGGCGACGGAATAACCTGCATTGCCCTCGGCGACGGCGAAGCAGGAATAAGTGTCTTCCTGTCCGATGAGCTCGTAGTCGAACCGGCTGATGCTGCGCTCGTTTTCGATTTTCACGATCAGTTCGATCCAGGCGGGATTCTTCTCCTGGGGCTGGTCGAACTCGGATTCCACGTCGAACGCCGGTTTCTGCCTGCTGAGCTCACCGGAATAGATCATGCCGATGCGGAAGGGGACGATAGAGGTTTTCCCGGAGGACTTGGCAGTCGGTGCGGAGGTTGCGCCCGCCTCGGTCTGGGCGTGGACGAACAGCGGTGCGGCGGCGAGGAGTGCGGCCGCGAACAAGATAAAACGGAAACGAAGCATGACTCGAAGACTCCTGTTTCGGAATGATTGCGGGAACGTTGCAGAGCCGTCCGGCGTGCAGCGACGGAAGACCTGCTTTCAAATAGTATAGCCCCGCTTCGGGATAAAATCAAGCTTTGTTTCGTTTTTTTGTGAAAAAAATGAAATGGCAACTGGAATATTCCATGATTCGGGTTTATTGTAAAAGGGCCGGAATTCGCGCGCGCCGCACTGCGCGCGCGGTCGCGCATGAACCCGCGCGCCCAGATTTCCCGGATTGCGGCCACCACCATCCGGACAGGAAAGCAACACGCATGAACGACTACGAATCTGAACACGAAACGATGTTCGAAGGCGACTGCATTGCGGAGGCCATCGCGAAGATGTCGGAGGCCATCTGCGGCCACATCGCGAACGATCCGCTGGAATCGGTAGCCCTGATCGGCATCCAGGCGGGCGGCGTCCCTCTCTCCAAGCGGATCGCCCGCTGCATCCGCGAGCATTTCGGGCGCGACATCGACGTCGGAGCGCTCGATATCTCGATGTACCGCGATGACATCGGCAAGCGCAAGACGCTCCCGATGATCCGCGAGACGACCATCCCGTTCGACATCAACGACAAGATCATCATCCTCGCCGACGACGTCCTCCAGAGCGGCCGCAGCGTGCGCGCCGCGCTTGACGCCCTGACCGACTTCGGCCGCCCCGCGCAGATACGCCTCGCCGCGCTCATCGACCGCGGCGGTCGCGAGTTCCCCATCCACGCGGACTACGTCGGGATGAAGGTCTCGGTCGGCCCGGAATGGCGCGTCAGCATGGACTGGGCCGAATGCAACGGCGCCGACTGCGTTTTCAAGGTCAAAAAACAATAAGGACCCCCCGACATGGATTTTCAATGGACCAAAAAGGACCTGCTGGACCTGTACGACCTCTCCCGTGACGAGATCCTCCACATCCTCAACACCGCCGAGGAGTTCAAAAAAGTCTCCCAGCGGAACGTCAAGAAAGTGCCCGCGCTTCGCGGCCGCACCGTGGTGAACCTCTTCGTCGAGCCCAGCACCCGCACCCGCGTCTCCTTCGAGCTCGCCGAACAGCGCCTCAGCGCCGACATCATCAACATGAACGCGGACGTCAGCAGCTTCCGCAAGGGCGAAACCCTGCTTGACACGCTCAAAAACATCCAGGCGCTCCAGGCCGACATCGTGGTCATCCGCCACCAGGCCACCGGCGCTCCGAATTTCCTCGCCCGCGAGCTCAATATGGGCGTAGTGAACGCAGGCGACGGCGCGCATAGCCACCCGACCCAGGCCCTGCTTGACATCTTCACCATCCGCGAGAAGAAAGGCCGCATCGAGGGGCTGAACGTCGTCATCGTGGGCGATATCCTCCACAGCCGCGTTGCCCGCAGCAACGTCTGGGGCCTCATCAAGCTCGGTGCGAACGTCACTTTCGCCGGACCCGCCACGCTCGTTCCGCGCGAGTTCGAGAAGATCGGCGTCCGCGTCTGCCACAACCTCAAGGATGCCCTTGCCGAAGCCGACGTCATCAACCTGCTTCGCATTCAGCTCGAACGCCAGCAGCGCGGCTACTTCCCCAGCCTCGGCGAATACTCCCGGTTCTTCGGCATCCACCCGGAAACGCTCCGCTATATCAAGCGCGACGCCCTGATCATGCATCCCGGGCCCATCAACCGCGGCGTCGAGATCGACTCCGCTGTCGCCGACGGCCCTCAGTCCGTCATCCTTGAACAAGTAACCAACGGACTCGCCGTCCGAATGGCGGTCCTCTTCCTCGTTGCGGGGTGCCTCAAATGAAGAAGAACAACTCCTGGATTCTCAAGGGCGGACGCATCATCGACCCCGCCAACCACATCGACCGCACCGGCGACCTCTGGATCAAGGACGGCCGCATCGTCGAACCGGGCTCCTTCGACCCGTCGCTCGACGAAACGGAAACGATCAACCTGAAGGGGCTCGTGGTCGCGCCCGGCCTCATCGACATGCACGTGCATCTGCGCCAGCCCGGCAATACCGACGCGGAGACCATCCGAACCGGCACCATGGCGGCCGCGGCGGGCGGATTTACCTCGATTGTCGCTATGCCGAATACCTCCCCGTGCGCCGACAACGCAGGCGCCATCCAGTACATCAAGGATTTCGCAACACGCGAGGGCGTTGTGAAGGTTCTTCCCTCCGGCGCGCTCAGCATCGGTCGCAAGGGCGAAGAGATGTCGCCCGTCGGCAGCCTCAAGGCCGCCGGAGTCGTTGCCCTCACCGACGACGGCAGCTGCATCCAGAACAACGAGCTCATGCGGCACGTGGTCGAGTACGCTGGCAACTTCGGTCTCCCCATCCTCGAACACTGTGAGGACAAGTTCCTCGCCGGTGACGGCGTGATGCACGAAGGCTACTGGTCCGTGCTGCTCGGCATGAAACCCATGCCCGCCGCCGCCGAGGAAGTCATCGTGGCGCGCGACATCATTCTCTCCCGCCTCGCCAACTGGAAGATCCACATCCAGCATGTGAGTTCCCGCAACTCGGTCAGGATGATCCGTTCGGCCCAGGCCGACGGCGTCCGCATTTCCGCCGAGGCCACGCCGCACCACATTGCCCTCACCGACGTCGAGATCAAGAAATTCGACACCAACTACAAGATGAACCCGCCGCTCCGTGCCGAAGAGGACCGCATGGCGGTGATCGAAGGGTTGCAGGACGGCACGATCGCCGTCATCGCCACCGACCATGCCCCGCACACGCAGACGGCCAAGCTCGTCGAGTTCGACCATGCGCCCTTCGGCATCATCGGCCTGGAGACTGCCGTCCCGGTCACACTGACCGAGCTGTACCACAAGAACTATCTCTCGCTTTCGCAAGTCATTTCCAAGTTCACGGTCGGCCCCGCTACCATTCTCGGCATTGATTCCGGCACGCTCTCCGTCGGAGCAGCCGCTGACGTCACCATCATCGACCCGGAATGCGACTACATCGTGGACGTGAACGACTTCTACTCCAAGTCCCGGAACACGCCCTTCAACGGATATGCCGCGAAGGGACGCACCATGGCCACGTTCGTTGACGGCGTCTGCATCTTCTCGCTCCTGAAGGAATCCGAATCCGAAGACGAGGAGACCGGAAACTGATGTATTTCGATATGCCCGGTTTCGCCGCGATCCTCGCCCAGAGGCTTCCCGTCCGCTCGGAATCCCCCGAAGGCACGGAGGCCGCCGCCGCCGCGATCGCGCGCCAGCTTCCGCCCGGCACGGTCATCGCCCTGCACGGTACGCTCGGCGCGGGAAAGACGGTCTTCGCGCGCGGTTTTGCCCGCGCCCTGGGCATCTCCGAGCCGGTGAGCAGTCCCACGTTCACGCTTGTGCAGGAGTACCCGTTCCCAGGCGGCGTTCTGTACCATCTGGACCTCTACCGCATCGACAACTCGGTGAACGCGCTGGCGTTCGGCGTGGACGAGTATCTCTACGATTCGCGCGCCTACACGCTCGTCGAGTGGCCGGAGCGCATCATGGACATCCTGCCGCCGCACACGCTCCATCTTCATCTCCGCCAGCTGCAAGGGGCGAACCAGAGAGAACTTTCGCTCGCCGGATACTGAGTCCGTTCGAATCGAATCCACCCGTTTTTTCGCACAGTTTTTTCGTTACAGGAAATCCAAAAGAACATGAAAAGCATCGTTATCGAAGGTCCGGCGCGTGTCTCCGGAGTCATCACGCCCGGCGGCAACAAGAATGCCGCCCTGCCCATTATCGCCGCCGCCATCCTCACGCGGGACGAAGTCGTCATCCACAACATGCCCGTCATTCTCGACGTCGAGGTCATGCTCGACCTCGCACGCGACCTCGGCGCATCCGTTCGTCGCGAAGGTTCCACGGTCGTTATCTGCGCCCGCGACATCGACTCCGCCTCCCTGCCCCCGAAAAAATGCGCCGCGCTCCGCGCCTCGTTCATCTTCGGCGGCGCAGTGGCTGCACGCTGCGGGGAATCGTTCATCGGCCTGCCCGGTGGCGACTTCATCGGTCGCCGCCGCCTCGATTCGCACTTCTACGGACTTGAAAAGCTCGGAATCGGCAAAACGTTCGATCAGGACACCGCCGTGGTGCATTTCCAGGTCGGAAAAAACGGCCTTTCCGGCGCGGACATCTTCCTGGACGAGGCCAGTGTGACCGCCACTGAACACATTCTGATCGCCGCCGTCCTTGCAAAAGGCAAGACGATCATCCGCAACGCCGCCGCCGAACCGCATGTCCAGCAGCTCGCCGAGTTTCTGAACCTCATGGGCGCGAAGATTTCCGGCATCGACTCCAACACGCTCTTCATCGAGGGCGTTTCCGAGCTCCACGGCGCGGAATTCACGCTCGATGCCGACCACATCGAGGCCGCCAGCTTCCTCGCGATGGCTGCGGCTACCGGCGGCGGACTCGAGATCACCGGCAAACTGCCGCCCGCCCATTACTGGATGGCAAAGCGCGTTTACGAGAAGTTCAACATCAAGTTCCGCTTCTACCGCGACCACATCATCCTGAAGCCCGACCAGAACCTCCGCGTGCAAAACGATTTCGGCAGCGCCATCCCGACCATTTCCGACGGTCCCTGGCCGCAGTTCCCCAGCGACATGATGAGCTGCATGATCGTTGCCGCCACGCAGGCGCGCGGCACATGCCTTTTCTTCGAGAAAATGTTCGAGAGCCGCATCTATTTCGTCGACCGCCTGATCTCCATGGGCGCGAACGCCATCGTCTGCGATCCGCACCGCGTAGTCATCTCCGGTCCTTCTCCGCTTCACGGCGGCGAGATGTCCAGTCCGGACATTCGCGCCGGTATGGCCATGATCGTGGCTGCCACCATCGCGCACGGACGCTCCGTGATCCACAACGCCGACATGATCTTCCGAGGCTACGAAAACCTCCTCGAAAAACTCGCCTCGCTCTCCGTGAACGCCAAACTTGAGGAAACCTGACCACATGGCTTTTTCCAGACCGCGCCGCCCCGCAAGCCGCGGCGCTTCCAAATCCGCCCCCGACAAACGGGATTTCCCCGCCCGCAAAGGCCCCGCGCCGAAAACGAAAGCGCAGGACGATTCCGACGGCACCGACGAATTCCTCTTCCTCCATGCCGTCGCGCTCGCCGTCTCCAACGCGCAGTTGGAGGACAAGCTCGACCAGGATCATCCGCACGAGATCCTCGCCCCGCTCGACTACGCCGACGAATGCCGCGTCAAAACCGACGCCGTCCGCTCCTTCTGGCAGGTCCACGGGCTTCCCTCGCAGCTGGTCCCGCAGATCATCCCCTCGCCTCTCCCGCGCGGCTACCGCGCCACGTCCAAACGCCGCGTCTATGTGTCGCGCGGAGGCGTTCTGCGTTTCTGCATGGGCTATGGAGCCGAACGCGGTGAAACGCTTTATTCCGTCCTGGAACCCGAGTCCCACAACGAAGTCTACGGCAAGCTTCGCGCAATGCTCGTTTCGCCCGCGTACCGGGCTGTCGGGCGCAGCCTGAACTTCATCGTCGTCCGCGGCGGGACCGCCCGCCTCACGCTCATCCTGAACTTCTTCCACCTCGATGCCGCGGTCATGCACAAGGTGAAGCTGCTCGCCGATCGCGTCCGCGCCGAGCTTCCGCAGGTCGCCGCGATGTTCACGTTTCTGGATGAAACACGCTCCGAATTCTACCTGGAATCGCGTTCCGCCGGGGCGCATCCGTTCAAGAAGCTTTTCGGCTCGGAATTTCTCGACCTGACCGTAGCGGACTGCAAGTTCCTGTACCCTCCGTCCGCTTTTTCGCAGGTAAACGAATCCATCCTCGGCGCATTCCTTGCCGAGGCGCGGAAACTCCTGAAGCCAGGCAGGGGATCCACGCTCATCGACCTCTTCTCCGGCTACGGTCTCTTTGCTGTGGCGCTCGGCGATACCCCGGAACGCACCATCGGCATGGACTTCAACGGGCCCGCCATTCACTCTGCCTCCGGCAACGCCCAGCACAACCGCCCGGGCGCGGACATCGAGTTCGTCGCTTCGGCGGTCACCCCATCGGCCATTGAAAACAAGCTCCCGCCCTCCCCCGCCGATCTCTACGGCGCCGACGAGGAACGGCCCGAAGGCGAACTCTTTATCCTCGACCCGCCCAGAAACGGCGTCCGCCCGAACGTGATCGCTGCCATCGCGAAACGTTCCCCGGCGCGCGTTCTGAACATCTTCTGCTCCGCGGACGAGGTCCCGCGCGCGCTCACAGCGTGGAAACACAATGGTTATTCCCCCTCGGCTGTTCGCGTTTTCGACATGTTCCCCGGCTCGCCAAACGTTGAAACGATGGTCCTGCTGGAGAAGACGAAGAAGCCGCGTCCCGCCGGACGGAACGGAAAGAATCCTTCCCCCAATGGAAAAACGGCTCGAGCCGGGCAGCGCAATCCGGGCGGAAATGCCGCGCCCGCCAAGTCCAACCTCGCCGCAAAGAAAGCAGCGCGCGCCCATGGCGGATCCCGGAAAAAATCCTAAGAAAAACGATTATTTGAATCAACAAACACCTTTTTTACATTTTTCTACTTGATTTTTTCGGTCGGCATGGCATATTATAGTCAAACAGACATGCTTTCCCGGAAATCTTCATGGAGTTTTACATATTATGAAAATCTCGACCAAAGGACGCTATGGACTCCGCATTCTCATGGATCTGGCACTTCACCAGTCGGAGAAACCGCGTCTGATCCGCGATATCGCGAAATCGCAGCAGATTTCCGAAAAGTACATCAGCCGCCTCGTCATCGCTCTTCGCAAGGCGGGCATGATCCGTTCCGTGCGCGGCGTGAACGGCGGATTCCACATTGCCATGAAGCCGGAGGACATCACGCTTCTGGCGGTGATCGAAGTCATGGAGGGGCCGATTTCCATCGTCGACTGCGTGAAGACTCCCAAACGCTGCCCCCAGCACGAGAACTGCGCCCCGCGCGAAATCTGGTGCAAACTCAATGACGACATCCGCAACCTGATGCGGCAGACCACGCTCGCCGACATCCTGGAATCCTACAAAAAGCAGAACGCCATCGAGGGCATCTTCGACTACTGCATTTAAGGCAGATCAGTCCCAGTCTTCTTCGTCTTCTTCCATCGCGGCCTGAGTGGACCCGAACGGGGGCGTCACCTTGCCGCCTTTTTTCTGTGTCGTCTCGGTCATCTTGCGGGACGAGCTTTCCTCTTCGAAGCTGTCCGAGGCTTCATTTCCCTCCTCAATGACGATCGGGTTGCGGGACGGGATCGGCTTGCCTTTGGCATCAACGACTTTCCATATGGGGCTTTTCGGGTCAAAATCCGGGAAATTATTGGTGTCGCTGACATGCTCCGGCAGTTCCGATGAAGTGCGGAACAATGGAAGCCATGTCGTGTTCCTGATCGGGTTGCCGCCGGAATCCAGCTGTTCAATAAAGATCGCTATAAAAGAATTACATCCACCGATGTCCGAAAACAGGATCTCGATCGGATAAACATGGCCCTTCACGACATTGACCGGGATGCCTTTTGCCGCACCGCGGTCGCCGAGCTGTTCCCGGAAACAGGTCTCCAGCTTACCGGAATATAGATCCTTTTCTGAGATAATGCGCCCCTGATTCTTTTTAGCAGAGATTCTGAAGTAATCCTGCGGGTCTGTAAAATGCTTGCCCCATGTCAGGGAAAAACAACCGTAATCCAGAACGAGCTCGCGGTTAAACCGGATGACCAGGGCATCGTCCGCTGCCCCGACAAACCGGAATTTTCCTGTAAACGGTGCCACGACATAACCGGACTGGATCATTACCCAGCCTCTTTCCGAGATGTCTTTTTCGCCGAAACGTTCTCTTACCACCGTTCCCACACTTTGTATCGGCAGATAAAAGTACGGCATTCGCGGATTCACCGGGGAACGGTAATACTGATTGAAGCTCGTGAAAAATGTATTTCCTTTTCCGTCTTCCCTGCGCTTCCAGCTGTCAAACACGAACTTTTTCAGGACCGGCAGAATGTTGTAGTCATTGTCCGTGACGTTCGGGATGTCCTGAAGTTTCAGAAGATCGGTTGGCTTTCGGTCGGCTGTTTGGGTCAGGTCGTAGATCACGCCGGACAATGCGTCTTCATATTGAATCGGAATGGTCGCCGCCTTTTTTTTCGCCTGTGCAGAGGCTGTCCCGGAAGCAGTCCCGTTCTTTTCCTTAGCCTTGACTTCCTCGCCCTTTGTCTTGTTGCTGTCTGCAGGTTTGCCAGCTGTATTCGTTTTGTCGGTGACATCGGCGACTAACCAGATCGGGCCGTTGGGAGTAAAACCCGGAAGTGTGCTGTTTCCCTGCGACGGAAGATCCATTCTGGTGCGGAACAGAGTAAGGTTTTTCGGATTCTCGTCCTTCGGTTTTCCTTTCGCATCAAGCATCTGAATGAAAACGCCGCACTGAAAATTCCCGCCCAGATCCGAGGTCAGGATGTCGATCGGAATGATATCTCCTTCTTTTACACTGAGAACTTTTCCGGTCGCGACTCCGTGATCATCGCAGAGGTCGGGGAAATAAAACTCCGGACAGAGTCCGGGATACAGAGGCGCGTCTTTTGCCTGGGCGGCGGAGCGGGGAACCTGTTTCGCGTTTTCGGAAACCCGTTTCCACAAGTCGTCGCTGACAGGTTCGCCGAGTGTAGCGGAAACATATCCATAATCCAGCACGACCTGCTGATCGAACCGTATGACAAGGAAGTCGTCACCGTACCCAACGAACCGGAATTTGCCTGTAAAAGGAGCCCGAACATATCCGGAATAGATACAGCACCAAGAGGCGGGGTTTACCTCGTCCTCGCAACCGAACGAATCCATAACAGCATCGGAAGTGATATTGGACGTATAGAAGTGGGATCTCCAGATCGGTGTCGCGGAACGGTAATACTTGTCCAGTTCGGGATAATGTACTTTGCCCTGGGAATCGTATTCCCTGCGCCAGGTCCCGTTGACGAATGGCCGAAGGACCCTGACTGTCGGCGCTATCCGTTCCTCCAAGTATTCGCTTGTCAACGGAATGCCTCCGAATTCTTTGTTCAGACGGCCGTCATCCATCCTGTTTAAGTCATATAACACACCCTGAAGCATTTCCCCGGACAGGGCTGCAGCCTCAGTTCCGGCTGGCATGGAAGACGCTTTGCCCTCTTTTTTCCTGGTCGGCAGGGAGATCAGGAATTCATCGTCGTCGTCCTGTGCATACAAAGGGGGCTGGACCAGAAGCAGGAAAATGAGCGAAATGACAAACAATAAAAAAGAAGCCCTTTTGAACAAAACCGTCTTTTCTGTTTCGAAGAGCTTCATTTCCGGAATCCTTTTGCTGTTTACAGTCGTTTTCGGAAGTTACAGCGATAAATCGTCGTCGTTCTCGGTCACGCGTGCCGTGCGCTGCGATGTGCGGTTGCCGAGCAGGCTGCCTGAACCGCCTCTTCCCGATCCGCTTCCGCCGGCCGACGCCGTGGTGCGGACTGCCCGGAAGATGGGCCCGTAGGGCAGGAATTGCGGAAACGGCAGGGTCGGCTGCTTGTCAGGCAGGTCCAGTGTGGTGCGGAAAAGCGACCGGGAATCCGTGTTCGGATCAAGCGGCTGCCCGTTGTCGTCCAGCCGTTCGATGTACAGCGCTTCGAAAAAATCGCCGCCCGGCATTTCGGAGATCAGGACCTCGATCGGATATATCTCGCCTTCCCTGACTGTGATCACGGCGCCTTTAGCCAGACTGTGCGCCGGATTGCTGGAACTGCCGCCACGTTGCGGCGGATACACTTCGAGTCTCTGTCTGGAATAGAGCGGGCTCTTGCTGCGGGTCGCATTCGAGGTGGATTCCTTGAGCAGCCGAAGGTCCTGTTCTCCGTTCTGGAAACTGTTGTTGAAGTATGTCCCGACGGAATAGGAAGCCCAGCCGTAGTCCAACACGATTTCATTGTTGAATCGCACCAGGATCACATCGTCGGCCGTGCCCAGGAACCGGAATTTGCCGGAAAATGGCGCCACGACATTGCCGGAATAGATACAGACCCACGCCGCGGGATCCACTTCGTTGCCGCACTCGAAACTCTTCGGCGCCAGATCGGCGTCGATGCTTTCCGGGGTATAGAAGCAGGAGTTCCAGAGTCGCGTCGGAGAACTGTAGTAGCGGTCCAGGTCCGGGTAATGCACCCTGCCCTGATTGTCGTATTCCCTGCGCCAGGAGCCATTGACGAATGCGCGCATGATCCTCAAAGTCGGCTGGACGCGTTCCGCTCTCCAGCCGCCGCGCGGGATACCGCGGAAATCGTCGTTCGGACGGCCGTCCCGGGTCTGCTTGAGGTCATAGAATACGCCCTGAAGCATGCCTTTCGTATTGCCTCGTCCGTCGCCCTCGCCGCCGTCACCCATGTCGCCGCCGCCCTTGCGTCCGAACGGCAGCACGCCCTGAATCTTCAGCGCGGAATTGCTGTCCGGGATCGTCAGCGGAGTCGGGATGTCGATGTCGGTCATGATCTCCACGTCGGACACGCCCACTTCCTCCATCTGCCGGTTGTCCGATTCGTAACGGTCGAGCGAGGGGCTGGACGTGTCCATCACGGTCATGTCGGACGGCATTGGCTCTTCCTCCGGCGGCGGCAGGACAGGTTCCATCTCCGTGATCTGAACGGGGTCGATATCGTCCTTGACCGCGTTCGGCACGATGATCACCAGCGTGCCGAGCAGGATCAGCAGGATAATATGGAAAGCGAGCGAAAAGACCGGACCGGTGATGTGCTGGCGGACTATGTCCTTCCAGGTCGCCGGAGCAACAGGAACGGCTTCAAGTTCCGGGTCGATTGCAGGGGGTTGTTTTTGTTCCGTCATCATATATGCCTTGCTGAAAAAACATCCGGTATCTTTGTTGAAAGATCAAATTGATCCAGCTATAATCTATAGCTGTTTTGCTCCATTTTCAAGCAGATTTTTCCAGTTTGCCCTTTTTTTTATTAAAAAAATACGCGCGCCCGTGCATCGGAAACGCGGGCAACATACAGTCAACAGGCGGAAGATGGCGTTAGAGCGACAGATCGTCGTCATCCTCGGTCACGCGTGCCGTGCGCGGCGATGTGCGCTTTCCCAAAATGCCGGAAGCGCCGCCGGACGAGGAACCTCTCCCTGAAGATGTGCTTGTGGAACGCACCACGCGCCAGATCGGGCCGTACGGCTTGAACGACGGAAAATCCCTTTGGCGAGGTTGTTCCGGCAGATCCAGCGTCGTGCGGAAAAGAGTCAGGCTGTCGGGATTGGGGTCCAGCGGGTTTCCGTTCTCGTCAAGCTGCTCAACAAACATCATCATGCAGAACTTTCCGCCGGGAACTTCGGATATCATCACTTCGATCGGATAGACTTGTCCCTCCTCCACTTCCAGCACGGGACCTTTCGCTATGCCGTGATTGTCGTCAAATCGCGGGAAATACAGATCAAGCATGTGTTTGGAATAAATCGCGCTGTCTGCGATCATGCGGCGATGCCGTTCGTTCTCGGGATGACCGGTCAGGATTTGAAGGAAGGAATCGCCGTACCCGCCGCCCATGAATTTCAAATTGATGGCAAGCGTGGCGGAATACCAGCCGTAGTCAAAAACGATTTCATTGTTGAAGCGGATCAGCAGGATGTCGTCGCAATAACCGACGAACCGGAATTTGCCGCTGAACGGCGCAACCACGTTTCCGGAGTAGATGCAGACCCAGCCGCCGGTGTTGACCTCTTTGCCGCACTGGAATGCCGCAGGAGCGTCCGTCGCAGGAATCTGCTCCGTGTAGAAACAGGAGTTCCACAGACGAGTCGGAGAACAGTAATACTTGTCAAGTTCAGGGTAGTGAACCCGGTTCTGATCATCGTATTCCCTGCGCCAGTTTCCATCGACGAATTGTTTCAGAACGGGCAGAATCCTGTCGCGTGTAAAATCGTTTTCGACATTCGGGTCCCCCATCGCATCCGTTGCGCGGCGGTCCTTGGTCTGCTTGAGGTCGTAGAATACGCCCTGAAGCATGCCTTTCAAGTTGCCGCGTCCGTCGCCGTCGCGTCCGTCGCCCATCTCGCCGCCTCCGCCGGGGCGCCCGAAGGGCAGCACGCCCTGAAGCTTCAGCGCGGAATTGCTGTCCGGGATGGTCAGCGGCATCGGGATGTCGATGTCTGTCATGAGTTCCACATCCGTCACCCCTACTTCATCCATCTGCTCCAGTTCGTTGGAATCATAGCGGTCGAGCGACGGGTTGGACGTGTCCATTACGGTCGTGTCGGACGGCATGGGCTCCTCTTCTGGAGGAGGCAGAACGGGTTCCAATTCCGTGATCTGGACCGGGTCGATATCGTCTTTGCCCGTGTTCGGCACGATGATCACCAGCGTGCCGAGCAGAACGAGAAGAAGAATGTGGAAAGCCAGAGAGAAAACCGGACCCGTGGTATGCTGGCGGATTATGTCCCGCCAGGTCGCAGGAGCAACGGGAGCATTCATTTGTTCCTGGATTGTTTCAGGTTCTGTCATGAGAAACCGTCCATGTCGGATGTTGATTTGGCGCGATGGGATGAAACGTTCCGACACATGGTGCCGGAAGATCACGTTATATCAATATACGTTCGATATCGAAAAAAGTCAATTCCAAACGGGCGGAAAAGGATTCAGGATAAGAGAAAAATAAGAAAGGAACATCCCGAAGACGTTACAATAACGTTGAAACGGACAGAAGAACGGAAAAGCCGTTTCCGCTCCAGATGAAATCGGGAGGGAAACGGCGGCAAAACAAAGTCTCCGCAGACCGGCGCAATGCGGCAGTCCGCGGAATCCGCTGCGGATCACTTTCCGTTGATGAGTACTTCGGCGATCTGAACAGCGTTCAGGGCGGCGCCCTTCAAGAGCTGGTCGCCGCTGATGAAGATGTCGAGACCGCGCTTGTCATCGCGGGAGATGTCCTGACGGATGCGGCCGACGAGCACGTCGTACATGCCGGTGGCTTCCATGGGCATCGGGTAGATCTTGTTTTCGGGATCGTCGCGGAGCTGGACGCCGGGCGCGGCGGCGAGGATGGCGCGGGCCTCCTCGGGCGTGATCTCATTCTCGAACTCGAGGTTGATGGACTCGGAATGGGCGCGCATGACGGGGACGCGGACGCTGGTGCAGGAGATCTTCACGTTCGGGAGGTGCATGATCTTGCGCGTCTCGTTCACCATCTTCATCTCTTCCTTGGTGTAGCCGTTCGGCTGGAAGACGTCGATGTGCGGGAAGAGGTTGAACGCGATCTGCTGAGCCATGACCTTGACCTCGGCGGGCTTGCCTTCGAGAATCGCACGGGTCTGCTCCATGAGCTCGTTCATGGCCTTCGCGCCGCCGCCGGAAGCCGCCTGATAGGTGGAGACGACCATGCGGCGGAGCCCTTTGGCCTTGTGGAGCGGCCAGACGGGGGCGCACATGATGGCGGTGGTGCAGTTCGGGTTCGCGATGACGCCCTTATGCAGGAATGCGTCGGCGGCGTTGACTTCGGGTACGACCAGCGGCACGTCGTCTTCCATGCGGAACGCGCTGGAGTTGTCGATCATGACGGCTCCGGCGGCCGTGACGGCGGCGCGGAACTGCTTGGAAATGGAAGCGCCCGCGCTGAACAGGGCGATGTCCACGCCCTTGAACGAATCTTCGGTCATTTCCTCGACCGGGATAGTTTCGCCGTGGAACTTGAAAGTCTTGCCGACGGAACGGGCGGAAGCGAGAAGTTTGAGGTTTTTGACGGGGAAATTGCGCTTCTCAAGCGTGAGCAGCATTTCGACGCCGACCGCGCCGGTGGCGCCGGCAATCGCGACATTGACAGGATTTGCCATGTTCGGAACTCTCCAAATCTATTTCATTGTTTTCGGGAACGTAGTTTGCAGAAAGCGCCGAGATCAGTCCGGGAAGCGGAGACCGGAAAAAAGTTTGAAAGACCGGGCCGTTTCGCCGCAGAAAGCCATCGGGCTTTTTGATATATCTTATTACTATACAACCAGCATATGATATTTTCAAGCTCAAAGCGCATTTTTCGACAAAAAAAGACGGACTCGCGAGGAGTCCGTCCTGAAGCGATCGTTCCGAAGGAGATCAGGCTTTCTTCGGCGCCGGGGCGACAGCTTTCGCGTCGGCCTTCTTGACGCCGGCTTTGCGTCCGCGCCTGGCGGGGGCGGCAGTTTTCTTCTTCGCCGCGGCCTTCTTCGGGGTCGGAAGCTCGCCGGGAGCCTTTTCCGCCACGAGGGCAAGGAGTTTGCGCTTGCCGAGTTTCGTCAGCGCGCTGAATGCCTCGATCTGGACCGGGCGCGGACGGTTCTTGCCGATTTCCCAATGGCTGACCGTGAACTGGGTCACGTCAAGAAGCTTCGCGAGTGCCTTCTGGGAAAGGGAATATTTCTTGCGGAATTTGATAAGGGACTTCGGAGAAAAACGGACCTTACGGCCTTTGCCGTCCTTTGCCGGGGCTTCCTGCTTCTTTTCGGCGGAGACGGCAGCTGCGGGTGCGGCCTGTTTCTTTTCCAGATCGTTGACGCGCTTCGTAAGCGCAGCGATCGTCTTTTTCTGTTCGGCGATTTTTTCGTCAAGCGCTTTGAGCTCCTTGCGGGCCAGACGGCGCACTTCGTCCTGGAAGGTTTGTTTGAAATCAGGCATGGAATTCTCCTTTCATGAAGAGAACTGTATTGGTTATTGATTAGGAAAGGTTGCAAATGCTTTCTATTTTCGATAATATACTGCCTCTTTTTGAAAAAGCAAGTGTCAAAACAAAAATACGACTCTTTTTTTGCGTTTTTATTGAATTGCTAGAGCCCGCGCCTTGAATCCGCACGGAAACAAAAGGATTCCGGGAAAAATGAAAATGACGGCAGGCGTTCCCGATTGACAGCATGAACGGCGGAAAATGCGCGTTTCAGCGCAATCTGCCGCCGCACATTTGCGGCACAAATAAACGGGTAGAAAAAGGCGAATGTCCGAACGAAAAAATAAGCCCGAAAAAAGTGAGGATTAGCGTTTCCCGCCGCGTTTTACGTCCGGAAAAACCCATTTCCCCGCATCCAGGCCGAGTGCGAGCAGAAGCATCTGCGCGCCGGAAAGCAGCATCAGAAGCGCCGCGACCCAGGAAATGGCGGCGACCCCGATGAAAGGTGCGACAACGAGCAGAACGCCGATCAGGAACACCGCCAGCCCGGACATCGGCAGAACGATCTGAGCGGCCCCGCGCTGCGCGGAAATGATGCTCCAGACTCCTGTGACGATCAGCCAGATGCCGATGACGAACATCAGGAACATGTCAAATTTCAGCGGATAGAGAAGCAGTCCGATCCCGGCGGCGCCAAGCAGAAGGAAAAGTACGAGAAGAGATGCGGAAACAAGTCTGCTATGCCAGGCCATAAGGAAGGATGCGACCGCAAAAAGCAGCAGCACGCCGCCGAGCACCATCGTGACCACGGTCAGGATGAGCACGGGATTGTAGAGCCCGAGAAGGCCGATGATGAAAAGGATAAGCCCGCGGATCAGCAGGACCGAACGGGAAGCATGAAAGGAAAATAACTTTTGCGGAATGGTATAGAACCGTTCCCAAACTTTGTCCTGGATTTTCATGATGTCAGCTCCTTATCCTTTGTTGTCGCGGCGGCGTCCGAATGATTCCGGCGACCGGCGGCCGCGCATGATTCATGGTTCCTTGTCCCCGTTCCGGACTTTTCCCGCGGACCGGAGTCCCCAGACGAGCAGCAGCATTTCAGCGCCGGAGATCAGCAGCAGAAGCGCTACAAGCCACGAGACCGCCATGAGCCCGACAAACGGCGCCGCGGCGAGCAGGATCCCGATCACGATGGACAGGATGCCCGAGCTGGAGATAAGGATTTTTTTCTCGGAAACCTGCGAAGAAAGAAGTTCCCCCGCGCCGGTGATGATCAGCCATACGCCAAGCCCGATCACGAGCAGTCTGTCCGCTGCCACGGGCCGCATGATCATGACGATTCCCGCAATGCAGAGCAGCAGAGACCAGAAAAAACCGAAAAAACGTCTGCATGCGAACGAGAGGAACAACGCGCCCATGGCATCGATCAGCAGAAAGACCCCGAGAAAGATCGTGACAGCTGCCAGACTGTCGATCGGACGGAAGAGCCAGAGCAGGCCAAGCACAAAAAAGATGAGGCCGCGGAACAGCAGCGCGGAGCGGTTGGCGTGGAAAAAAAGCATTCTCCGCGGAAACACATAATTGCTTTCGTAGTTCTGATTCTGCATCGGGTTCCGCTCCACGATTGTGACAATTCGATGACGAAGAAAAACATCCGGAGATAGTTAATATAAATCCAAAATGTTTCTTTTGCAAGTATCATTCATCCTTTTTCCACGATGAATATTGACAATCCCGCTTGATTTTTGTTCTGTTACAGACTATATTTTTGAAAATGCCAACCTGTTTGATCCGAAAACGCCCATGACGCCCTTTCCGCACAATTCCCCACCCGATCCGACCGTCCCGCTCCTGCTGCACTGCTGCTGCGGTCCCTGCGCAGCCGGAAGCATCGCGCCCGTGCTGGAAACGAAACGCGGTCTCACGCTGCTTTTTTCCAATTCCAACCTCGACACCGAGGCGGAATACCTTCGCAGGCTGGATGCGCTGAAGACTCTGGCGGACTACTACGGCCTGCACGTGGAAACCGATCCGTGGGACCATGAAGGCTGGCTCAAGTTCGTTTCCGTCGTGCCGGACTATGCAAACTGCCCGGAACGCGGCGAACGCTGCCGGCGGTGTTTCCTGTGGCAACTTACCCGGACCGCGGAGTTTGCGGAAAAGACCGGCGCGCGCTTCACCACCACGCTCACGCTTGGGCCTAAGAAGGACTCGCATGTGATCCACGAGATCGGCGCAAGGTGGACCGGGTTCGAGCCGTGGGACTTCAAGAAGGGTGGCGGCGGGATGCGTTCGCTCGCGCTCTGCCGCCAGCTCAATCTCTACAGGCAGAATTACTGCGGCTGCGAATTCTCGAAGCATCGCGAGCAATGCTGACACTATGCGAAGCTCATTTGGGCGTTATCTAACGTCTTTTTTATCCCGTTTGAACAAAAAATAAATGCTTTTGCCTAAAACAAATATAGCGGAATCGCTTTCGCATGGTATATTGTTGACAAATCATATTTCATCAACATGTTTCAAACTTCAATCGTACTAGTCTCAGGAGGTACATCCATGAAATTCTCGATGCGTCATCTTTCCGCCGCGGGCGTCGCGCTCGCCGCCGCAGCCAGTCTTTCCGCGTCCGATTTCCACGACTGGGCCCCTGCCCCGCCGATGGGCTGGAACAGCTTCGATTGTTTCGGCCTCAGCCTGACCGAGGCACAGGCGAAGGAACAGGCGGAAGCCATGATCAAACAGCTGAAGCCGTTCGGCTGGAACGTCTTCGTGATCGACCACCAGTGGTACAATGACAATCAGAAAGGCTTCCAGAGCGACATCCGCCACGAGTTCGCCATGGACGAGTACGGCCGCTTCATCCCCGCGCCGGAACGCTTCCCCTCCTCGAAGGACGGCAAGGGTCTGAAGCCGCTCGCCGACTATATGCATGAACGAGGCCTGAAGATCGGCGTGCACCTGATGCGCGGCATCCCGCGCCAGGCCGTCCGCGAGAACACGAAAGTGAAAGGCACGAACTACCGCGCGCAGGACATCGTGAACATGCGCAGCACATGCCCGTGGAATCAGGACATGTACGGCGTCGACATGACCAAGCCCGGCGCGCAGGAATATTTCGACTCGGTCTTCGAGCAGTTCGCCGAGTGGGGGCTCGACTTCATTAAGATCGACGACCTGTCCCGCCCGTACGCCACCGCGGAGATCGAAGGTATCCGCAAAGCCATCGACAAGTGCGGCCGCCCGATCATCCTCAGCCTCTCCCCCGGCGACACGCCTATCCAGAACGGCGAGCACGCCGACCATCATGCGAACATGTGGCGCGTTTCCGACGACTTCTGGGACCGCTGGGAACCTCTCCGCGGCATGTTCGGCAGGCTGCACCGCTGGGAACCCTACCGCATCAAAGGCTCCTGGCCGGATGCCGACATGCTCCCCTTCGGCATCATCGAGTTCACGCGTCCGACCAACTTCACGCACGACGAACAGCGTCTGTGCTTCACCCTGTGGTCGATCGCACGCTCCCCGCTCATCCTCGGCGCGGACATGACCAAACTCGATGACTGGACGCTGAAGCTCCTCACGAACAGGGAAGTTATCGAGATCAACCAGAACAGCGAGAACAACCGCCAGCTCCTGGAGAACGGAGACCTGGTCGTCTGGACCGCCGATGTACCCGGCAGCAAGGACAAGTATCTCGCGTTCTTCAACACCGGCACCTCCGAATACAACAAATACGACCGCAGGAAGGCCATCCTGCAGAGCCACGGAGTCGGACTGAACGGTGTCCCCGAGGAGGAACTCTCCGCAAACATCCGCGACTCGAAAATCCTCGCGCTCGCGGTTGTCGACGACGGTTACGGTTCCAGCTACAGCCATTCCGCCTGGATCCAGCCCGAGATCTCCGGGCCTGCGGGCACGAAGAAACTCGTCGATATGAAGTGGTCCTCCGCTCAAGCCGGTTGGGGCGCGGTCCGTAACGGCCTCACCAGCGATGGCCAGGAGATCGACGGCATCGGTACGCACGCGCTGTCGCTCATCGTCTACAAGCTCCCGGAAGGATACGACACCTTCAAGTCCAAGGTCAAACTCGTCGACAACAGCGATTCCCGCAACCGCCTGAAATTCCTTGTCCTCAATGAAACCGCGTTCGAGCAGCCCGCCCCGGAGACCAGCGATATCACTGTCGATCTCGCCGAACTCGGTTTCTCCGGCAAAGTCGCCGTCCGCGACCTCTGGGAAGGCAGAGAAATCGGGACCGCCGAGGGTTCCTTCACCTGCAAGGCCCTGCCCTGCCACACCACGAAGCTCTACCGCCTCTCCCCTAAGAAGTGAACCCCGCAAACAACGACTTTATCAATCAAAGCAGATCCTGCCTTATGATCCGCACAGCCGATAAATTCTTCCTCTTTGCTCTCACCGCGCCAATCATTTTCACATCGTCCTTATTCGCGGCCGACGCGCAGTTCATGCATCCGGACGTCGAGGTGCAGAAGACTTATCCGATCCTCTCGAAATTCAATGCCGGCCGTGCTCCCTCCGAACGCATCCTGAAGCGCGGAGACCATGACATCTACGCTATCCTGCATTTCGGTCCGAACACGTTCACGGACCGGGAATGGGGCTACGGCGACGAAGACCCGCGGGATTTCAACCCGACCGAGTTCGACGCCGAACAGATCGTGAAGGCGTGCAGGGACGGCGGCATCACCGGCATCATCATCGTCTGCAAGCACCACGACGGCCTGTGCCTGTGGCCGACGAAGACGACCGGGCATAATATCACCAAAACGAAGTTCCGCGACGGCAAGGGCGACTATGTGAAGGAAATGTCCGACGCCTGCCGCAAGTACGGACTCGACGTCGGCTTCTACGTTTCTCCGTGGGACCGCAACAACCCGAAATACGGCACGCCCGACTATCTCCCCGTTTTCCAGGAACAGCTCCGCGAGATCCTGACCGGCTACGGCCCCGCGTTCGAGGTGTTTCTGGACGGCGCGAACGGCGGTGACGGCTATTACGGCGGCGCGCGCGAACGCCGCACCATCGACCATCGCACGTACTACGATTGGGACAGCACCTGGCGGATCATCCGCGAGCTTCAGCCGGACGCCGCGATCTTCAGCGACGTCGGCCCCGATGTGCGCTGGATCGGCAATGAACAGGGGCTCGCGGGCGAAGAGTCGTTCGGATCGTTCACGCCGCATGCGCCGCGGGGGCAGCGTGGAGAGCCTATGCCAAGTTTCTGCGAGTTCTCCGAATCGCCGAGCGGCCACGAGGACGGCGTGTTCTTCATGCCGGGCGACTGCGACGTGGCGTTCCGCCCGAACTGGTTCTACCATGCTTACGACGACAACAACCAGAAGAGCGTGCATCACCTTGTCCGCATCTATCTGCGGTCGGTCGGGTGCGGCGCCTACATGAACCTCGGACTCGCCCCCGACAAACGCGGCCTCATCCACGAAAACGACGTGAAGCGGCTGATGGAATTTAAGGCGGCGATCGATTCGCTTTACGCCGACAAGGTCTTCGGCGACGAGATCAAGCTCACAGACAACGCCGGGACGATTGAATTTGGCGTCATGAAGAAGCTGAACTTCCTCAAATTCGCGGAATCCCTCTCCGCGACGCAGGGCGAAAAGGTCTCCGGTTACGAAGTCGACGTCCGCAGGGACGGCCGATGGGAGACCGTGCTGAAGGGCAAAGCCATCGGTCTGAAACGCCTGAAGCCCATCCCCGAGCAGGAATGCGACGCCGTCCGAATCCGCATCACGAAGAGCTCCTCGCCCGTCGCCGCGCTCAAATTCTCCGGTTACCTTGCCCCGGAACATCTTATCGGCGTCGGATCGGCCCTTCAGGAGAATGATATTCGTTCGTTCCCGAACTATCGCAAGCTTGAGGTCAATCCGGCCAGCCAGTTCACACCGATGCACCCGCTTCGCTACCTGGAATTTCCGGTGTCCCGCGATAAAGCCATCTCCGGCTTTGTTTTCACCCCCGCTGCAGGTGCTCCGCTTGGGACGCCAGACCGTTGCTCCATCGAAATCCAACAGGACGGCAAATGGGTTAAGGCCGCCGAACGCGAGTTCTCCAACGTGAAATCGAATCCTGTGCCGCAGCTCATCCCCCTCGACGATGTGAAGACCGACCGAATCCGCATTCGCGCGGACCGTTTCCTCGACAACGCCGAGGAAATGGTCTTCGGCGAAATGGGCATCCTCCTCAAACCGTGATGCTGTTTCCCAATAGGGATAACGCTAGGACAAACAGGATAATGAGTCAAAAGTCAAATCGATTTGATAACATCTCTCGGAAAAAACTGGTCTGTATGGCATCTGCTGGACGATGATGGAGAAGAATGAGGCCAATGCACCAAGGGACTTCATGTCTCGGAGGTCATTGATGCGGGAAAGATCGCCAATGCCATGTGGATACAAAACGGGACCGTCAGGAGTGATAAACACAGACTGACGGTCCCGGATGATACTGCCGTCCCCTGACTATGACTATGCGGGGACGTATTGGAATGTATGCGGACTATTATTCCTGAGCAGCGGCAGCTGCGGACTGGAAAGCCTCCTGGAATCTGGTGTCGTTTGCGGTCCTTGCAAGTTCACTTTCCTCAAGCGAATAGGCAAGCTGTTCGAATCCGTTCTTTTCCAAGTAAATGACGGTGTCAAAAAGGTCTTTGCCGGAGGGATTCGCGCGATAAGTGTTGATCCTGGTCCGCGCACGGTTCAAACGGCCAAGGAAATCTCTTGTCAGGATAACGCTCTTCAGTTCTTTTTCCGGCGAACCTTCCACAACAAACGAAACCTTGCGTGCGCTGGGGAAGAAAGTATCCGCGGAATTCAGTGCCAGGAAATGAAGATCAAATCCGCCGAAATCGTCCGTTGTGAATTTCCGGTTCTGTTTTTCGGAACGGACGGTGACCTCCTGATGCGCCAGCGGAGTCTTGATATTTTCCGTGACGTCGCTCAGCATCTTGCGTTCGAGCGAAATAAGATTTTCTTCGGAACGTTCCTCATTTTCCCAGTTCAGTGCCGGATTCATACCCGTGAAGGAGAGGTTCGTGATCGATTTCGGAATATCATAAGGCAGAATCCCGAACGAGCAGATGAACAGAAGATGCGAACCGATGGAAACAGGAAGAAGCCCGATTCCGGCAGGAACTTCATACAGTTCGCGCCAGCCCTGATACGGAGTGACAATGGATTTCACGGAACTCACCTGGAATTTCTTGAGTTCCACGGATTCAAGTTTTTCAATCTCGACATGATAAGACGATTCCCGGATCGTTTCCGGTGTGAGCTTCAAATCATATCTGACGTTGAGGATTTTCTTGTCCTCTTCCTGATACACATTGTCGAAGTCGCGAAGATGATTGGCGCAGCCTGCAAGGATCAACGGCAAAATCCCGAAAACCGAAACAAGCGGCAGATGCTTCATTTTCATTTTGGAACAAATCTCCTTAGTGTTTGAGTTAATTGGTTTAACGCCCTTTCGGGCTGTGTTGACAAATAATACAGACTGCACGGTGCTGATGAAACACGGATGGAGGGGAAAACTGGATTCAGATATTACCCGGAACCATACCACAGTTCAGAAAGCATGTCCCGTCAGGACAACGCCCCCTGCCCCCGTTTCCCGTGCGCAGCTTCGTTTAACTGCGGGACTGTCGGTCACTGTCTTAATTGCTTGCTGTAACGCTTGGCCTTGTCATGACCGGCATCAGCAGCCTTGTTGATCCATTCCAATGCCTTCTGGACGTTGGACACAACGCCGTCGCCTTTTTCATACCGTATCCCGAGATCGAACATGGCATCAGGAAGACCGAGTTCGGCCGCCTGACGGAGGTAATCCAATGACTTCGCGTCATCCTGCCGGATTTCCTTGTATCCGTTTTTATACAAAGTGGAAATCCTGTAAAGGACATCTGCCTGGTTCAGGGAAGCGGCCATCAGATAAAAGTCCATCATTTCCTTTGCTGTGCCCTTGGTGTCGCCGTCATCAATGGCCTTTGCCACCTTGCCGGCAGATTCGGCATCTCCGAGTTCCGCAGCTTTTCTGTACCACTTCATCGCTTCCGTGGAATCGGAAAACCACATGCCAAGTCCGCGTTCGTTGATTTCAGCGACTTTCCGCATGGCGTCCACATGGCCGCTCTCCGCGACCGGAGTAAGCGTCTTCAGCGCTTCCTTGTATTTGCGGTCTTCGAAAAGCTTCATGCCTTCCTCGTACTGGTCCTGCATCCGGGGACCGGATTCGGTTTCCGCCGTTTCTTCTGCTTCCGCAAAGAGGAACTCCAGCGTCAGTTTGTCGCCGGGGGTCGTGCTTCGGACCGTTTTGGAAATCCGTTCTTCCCCGCAAACGCCAACCACGATGAATTCACGGAAGGTCTCGCATTCTGTTTCCTCACCCGGTTTAAAGGATGCATCCTTAAACGTGATAGTGGCATCCTCGCGGTTGGAAATGAACTGCAACTGCGATGGCGCCGCCATCGGTTCAAGCTGACACTCGTTTTCCTGATCGGCGTTGACCGTGAACTTCCGGACGAGCATATCTTCCAATCCATCGCCCCGAACGCTGATCCTATACTCTCCGGCTTCGATCTCCTGACTCCATGGGAATTTGCGGACATCGGGCCATGTCTGATCGCCGATGCTGATCTCCACGCCTTTTCCCTGGATGTAATCCATCAGTTCCGTGGAAGCCTGCAAAGATATTTTGACGGAGCCTTCCGTCTTTTTCTCCGGAAGGTTCTGATCGGGCAACGGCGTGGAAACATCCGAAATCTCTTCCGCAGGTGTCGAGATCTCAGGCTGATCCTGCTGCGCGACCGGTTCGTCTTCCTTTTTCTCCGGAACGGGCGGAGTGTCCGTCTGTTCCGGCGTTCCTACCACGGAGGAAGCGACCTCTTCGGTCAAATGACAGTCAAGCGACTGATCCTGATCCAGCTGAACATCGAAACTCTGGCTGATCATTCCTTTTTTCTCCGCAGTAACGGAATATTTGCCCGGGACCAGACCGTTCAGATTCAGGTTTCCTGAACTCGGCACGAGATAGGTCCCCTGAAGCTGGTGATTCAGGAACAGCATGATCTGCGTATCGGCTGCAGCGCTGATTTTCAGCTCGTGCGTGATCTTCTGCAAATCCACATTCAAATTCTGATTCCGGCTCAGGTCACACGCCATTTCCTTGGAAAGATAGCCGTTGCCGGAGATCGTCAGCTGGTATTCGCCGGCGGCGATACCATCTGCAAAGGCCATGCCCAGTGAATTTGCCTTGACGGACTGAACAACTCCGTCATTCTGTTTCAGGACGATTTCCGCATCTGGGACAGTCCGCACGGTGAGGGATACCATGATCCTTTTCTGCGGTATTTTGAGTTCCTGGTCCCTGTTCAGCAGAAGCGTCTGTTCATAGGTTTCCCAGCCGGGTAGTTCGATGCGGACAAAGACCGTTTCACCGAGCAGATCGGGGAATTCAGCACTTCCGCTCAGAGAAGCAGTCATATGCTTCTCGCCGTTTTCAATCCCGGAGATAATGATTTCCGAACCGGGCTGCGCCTTAATGACAAGTTTCTTCAGGTCAGCCTCCAGCGGCACATCAAGCTCCATGTTGTCTTTCAGCTCAATGTCGCGTGAAAGCGAACGGTAATTGCTCCGCGAAATCCGCACCTTGTAATTGCCGGCATCCAAACTCGGTATTTTGAGCATTCCATCGTGGTCCGAGGAATATACGCTCAAATGCCCGCTCGGAGAAATGAAATGGATCTCAGAATCCGGCGTCGTTTTGATCTGCAGATCATATACGCTTGCCTGAACCGGAACTGGCTCCGCTGTGACAGGAGTGGTCTCGGGTTCTGTATTGCTTCTGGCCGCCGGAGTTGAAGTCGACCGCCCTTTCAAGAGGAGCAGCAGACCGCCCGCGATGCAGCAGCAGAGCAGCACTGCAGCTGCGAGAGCAAGCCATTTGTTGATCTTTTTGAACCGCCACAGGATGAAATGTGCCGAGGAGATGCTGGAACTGAACGAGGTGTTGTTTTCGCATTCTCCGGCAATCACCTTTTTGATCAGTTCGGCAGATTCGTAGGCTGTGTGGGGCGGGAACGTCTTATCCATCGTTTCCAGCAGTTCATTTGCATTCTGGAAGCGGTCTTTCGCATCCTTCGCCAACATTTTCATAACGATCGCCGCGGACGCAGCGGAGACCTCGGGATTGACTTTCCGCGGATCGGGGACCGGATCCGCAAAAAGCTTATGGAGGATTTCAAAAGTGCTGTGTCCGGGATACGGATGCTGGCCCGTCAGCATTTCATAATAGGTAGCGCCGAGGCTGTAAATGTCCGCCCGTCCGTCGACGCCCTTCGCATTCTGAGCCTGTTCCGGGGAAAGATATGCCGGGGTACCGATCATCATGTTGGTCTTGGTCAGCTCGCTGTCCTTGTCGTCATTTTTCGCGATTCCCAGGTCGGCAAGTTTGACTTCCCCCTGTTTCGTGAACATGATGTTGTCGGGCTTGATGTCACGATGGACAATATTGTGCTCTTCGGCGGCACGCAGTGCGGATGCAACGGCCTCGACGACGACAACCGCCTGCTCTTCCGAAAGTTTCTTGTTGGTTATCAGGCTGTTCCGGAGGCTTCCCCCGTCTATGTACTCCATGACGATATACGGAACCCCGGCAGAGGAATCCGTTTCGACGTCCATGACGCCTACCACGTTTGGATGCCGGATTTCCGAGGCGAGTTTTGCCTCGCGGAGGAAACGTTCGAGGAACTTTGAATTCTCCTCCAGGATTTCTTTCGGAAGGACTTTCAGAGCGCGATAGGTCCCGAGCGTCTTATGTTTTGCCAGATAGACTTCGCCCATTCCCCCCTTCCCGATCCGTTTGACAATCGTGTATTTCCCGATTTCCTGTCCTTCGATGGAAATATTTCTTGTTGTCGTCGATATCCCGGATGACGTCTCGGTCGCCACCATGGTACGGTCCGGGTCAATGTCATTACCGGCAGGAGGCGTCTGGTCCTTCTGCTGGGGCCCTGGCATGATGGTCATAGCCGTGACATCGAGGGAATTGTCCTCCTCCGGGATGCCTTGAATAAAATGAAGCGTCACGGTGCGGTCGGCGGACTTCTCCACCTTGATCTGCTGGCTCCCGATCTGAATGATGTCGCCGGATGCGATTTTCTGCTTGTCCCCGATCTTCCGGCGGTTGAGGTATGTGCCGTTCAAACCCCCATTGTCTTTGATGAACAGGTCATCGCCGTCTTCCATCAAAAACGCATGGCGTTCGGAAATCCCCGCCGCATCGACGGTGATACCGTTGGATTCCTCACGCCCTAAAGAGATCTCATGGTTGATAAAGTCAACCTGGAAATCTTCACTTTTCAGTCCACGACATATAATCCGCATATTTCGTCACGCATTTTGTTCACGTTGTTTATTTTGAAAAAAAGATAAAACAGATGTTTTATAAATGTTAAAAACTATATCACAAGGCAGTGATATTACAAGCGAAAATTCGGAAAAAGCCCCGGTTTTTTTGTTTTTCATTTTGTTTGGTGAAAAAAAGCTCTTTCAGAGGCCGCGCCCCATTTCCCGGATCATGGAAATGAACTCTTCTCCACTCAGATCCCCTGCATCGACGAGCGGGATACTGCGATACTGGCAGAGATCCCTTGTCGCAGCAAGAAACGGTTTCATGCGTTCATCGTTCCCGGCTTCTCCCGGTTGAATGAAAAGAAAAGGAATGGCATTTTCATGAAACTGATCTGCATGATAACCAATGACATTTTCGTAGCCGGATGCGGTTATTCCATCCTCGGCATACTGCAATGCGAAACAGATCACGACAACGGCCGGGGAAGACTTGACAATTGCAGCAAGTTCCCGTTTGTAACTGCCCATTCCCGCAGCTTCCTGAAATGAGACTTTTTCCGCGCCGAAAGCGTTTGTCAGGGCTTCTTTCGCCTTGCGGGAAACGTCCGATGTATCAGCCAGCAGAATGATTTGATGGTCCCGCAACGGATCGGAGATCATTTCTTCAGGAACGGACGACGTTCCGGTATCAACGACGGGATTGCCGGCACGTTCTTCCTTGCTAGAAGCCGCAACAGAAATGCCATCGGTCCCGCCGGGACTGCTCGTGGCAAAACCGGAATCCGACGCAGACTGCACATTTTGTCCGCCGTTAGGTGCGGAGCCGGGATTGATTCCTGCGGTGGTCTTTTTTGTTCCTGCGGACGGATCGGATATCAGAGAAGCTGCCTGTCCCTGGCCAGGATCATTTTTAGGCTCCTCTGGTGCATCACGCTTCAATAATTGCACAGCAAGCACAGATATGCCCAGGACCAGACAAAGACAAGCGGCCGCAACAGCGCCAAGAATGATTCCTTTTTTTGATTTTTGAGAAGGGGCGCTTGCTTTCTCCGGCGGGGAAGAGACCGTTTCCTGTGCTCTGGCAGGCTCGGCTTGAGGCTGCGGAGAGAGTGCTGTGCTTTCCGTTTTGTATGTGTCCGGCAAAGTTGCAGGCTTGTCGACCGACGGAGCCGTGATATAAGGCGTACGTTCCGACGCAGGGGCAGATGGCGCCACATTGGGAACCTGAGGCTCGGACATGTCCATCGTCGGCATCATGACTTCGGGGGCGTTCGTCACGGAAGAAGCCTGTGGAGGCTCAGACACGTCCATCGTCGGCATCGTAACTTCGGGTGCGGGTTCCGTTTCGGGAACAGATGGCGCCACATCGGGAACCTGAGGCTCGGACACGTCCATCGTCGGCATCGTGACTTCGGGTGCGGGTTCCGTTTCGGGAACAGATGGCGCCACATCGGGAACCTGAGGCTCGGACACATCCATCGTGGGCATCGTGGCTTCGGGTGCGGGTTCCGTTTCGGGAACAGATGGCGCCACATCGGGAACCTGAGGCTCGGACACATCCATCGTGGGCATCGTGGCTTCGGGTGTGTTCGTCACGGAAGAAGCCTGTGAAGGATCGGACACGTCCATTGTGGGCATCGTAACTTCGGACGAGCTTTCCGTCCTGCCGGCACATGTCTGAGCAGCCGCAGAAATCTCGCCTTGCGTGCGCAGGGGGCGCAATCCGATTTGAGCAGGAATCCTGATTTTGTTCAGTTCCTGTACCAGAGTATCGGGATCAGGAATGCGTTTTTCCAGGTTCTTTTCCGTCATTCTGGCGATCAAGTCTGCCAGATCCTGCGGGGTTTGCGGGCAGATTTTCCTGATATCGGGAATGCTGGCCGGGTCCATGACCTGCGAAAGGATTTGAATCGCGGTGTCGCCCGAAAACGGCCTTTGACCGGACAACATTTCAAAGAATACGATTCCCAGACTGTAGATATCAGCCCTGGAGTCGACATTGCTGGAATCCCTGGCCTGTTCCGGGGACATGTATGCCGGGGTCCCGAAGACGGAGGATGCCATCGTAAGCATGGTATCCTGTTCATCGGTGGACTTGGCGATCCCCAGGTCCGCGAGTTTGGCGGAACCGTCAGCCGCGAACATGATGTTGTCGGGCTTGATGTCGCGATGCACCATGTGATGGGCTTTCGCTGCCGCAAGAGCTCCTGCCACCTGGGTGATGATCTCCAATGCGCGGGCGGGCGGAATACGGCCGCTCTTTTTCAGGAGGTCGCGGACACTCCCGCCCGACACGTAATCCATGATGATGTAGTACATGCCGTTTTTGGGATTCTGCCCCGCGTCATGTACCGTGATCAGGTTCGGATGTCTGATCTTGCAGGCAAGCTTCGCCTCCCGGATGAAACGGTCGACAAACTGCTTGTTTTTCATCGCGATATCAGGCGTCAGGACCTTCAGCGCGAAAAGCGAATCGAGAACATTGTGGCGGACAAGGTACACGGCGCCCATACCGCCGTGTCCAAGTTCCTTCACGACGGTGTACTTCTCGAAGACCGTTCCCGGCTTCAAAACGGCGTCTTTATCTTTGTTTCTCGTCCAAATCATGGAAAGATCCCGGCTCACTGTCTGTCGCCGGGCGAAGAGGAAAAAAGGTGATTACCGGTCAAGCGCCTGAAGGTTCTTCGAGAGCCCGAAGAGGGCCTCGTTCATACCTTGTTTCATCAGCTGAGGGTACAGGCTCACGTCTTTGCCCTTCCTGGCGTAGATCCAGTGTGTGATGTAGTCGTTGCCGCGGTATTCGTGGCTCCAGACGACATTGCCAGCGCGGTTGAGCAGTTCGAATTTTACCCAGAGTTCATTTTCCGAGGTGCCGAACGGAGCGCCCAGGACCCAGAAGACGGGGGAGACGAGGTAGGTGAAGCAGTAGGAGTAGATGCTGCCGGCGTAGAAGGTGTTGGTGACCTTGCCGCGGAAGATGTAGTCCGCGTCCGCCTTTTCGGCATCGTTTGCCTTGGTGACACCGGCGAAAAGACCGGATTCCTTCAGACTCGTGTAGGCGGCATCGGCCAGATCATGCTCCAGATCGAACTGGAACGCACCGATGGAGACGAAGCCTTCGTCCGTCATTTCCGGTTTTTCTTTCTCGACGAATCCGGCCGGAATGAGCGGAATGACACCGTACCAGTAGGAACCGTGATTTCCTGCCGGGTGTGCGGCAGCCTGTTTTGCCTGAATCGGATCGTAGTATTTCGTGTCGCGCTGATCCAGGAAAGGAACGACCGCAACGGTCTTTTTCGATGCTTCGCTCTTCTCAAATTTCGCCATTATGCCGGGCGCGGAAGCGTAATCGAAGGTCGCGACGCTTGAGCATCCGGTCAGGATCACGGCGATGAACGCTGCGGCAAGTGTTTTCAGGTCTGTTTTTTTCATTCGGAAGGCTCCTCGTTGTATTGCGGCAGTTGCAGTTGTGCAATTTCTGCCTGTTCGATGAATGTCGGTTTGTTTTTCAATATGAAACGCCCCTCGACTTTTCCTTCTGCGGAAATCCGGTCTGTCTTCCAGACCAGGAGGTCGCGGGTCTGGTACTCCCCGTTCTTCAGCGGGAGGACTTCGGAAATCGCGATCACTTTTCTTGAGCCATCGGAAAGGCGTGCGGTATGGACTACGGCGTCGATGGCGGAAGCCACCTGTGCCCGCAGTGCCATCAGCGGAATCTCAATACCGCTCAGCAGAGCGCATGTTTCCAGGCGGAACAGGCAATCAAGCGGCGAGTTGGCGTGAATCGTGGACATTGAGCCGGCATGACCGGTATTGAGGGCCTGAAGCAGGTCCAGAGCCTCGCCGCCGCGGATTTCGCCGATGACCAGACGGTCCGGGCGCAAACGCAGGGAGGAGATGATGAGATCGCGGATCGTCACTTCGCCCTTGCCGTTCTTGTCCGGCTTGCGCGTTTCAAAGCAAACCACATGCTCCTGCTGGAGCTGAAGCTCGCTGGCATCCTCGATCACAAGGACTCGCTCGTCATTGCTGATGAAACTGCTCAGCGCGTTCAGGACCGAGGTCTTGCCGGATGATGTCGCGCCGGAGACGATCACGTTCTTATGCAGGGCGACCAATGCCTTGATGAGCAGGATCGCGTCATCCGAAAGGCTACCGTACGAACGCATTTTCTCAATGGAAAGAGTGTCTTTCTTGAATTTCCGGATCGCGATCACAGTGCCGCAGTTCGTTAGCGGCGGGATCACGGCATGGACGCGGCTTCCATCAGGGAGACGCGCATCCAGCCTGGGATTCTCTTCGTTCAGCAGACGTCCGACCGATTTCGCAATGTTGGTCGCCGCAGCTTTCAATGCCGGCTCACTGGCAAAACGCGCCGGTGTTTTCTGCAGTTTCCCGCCTTTTTCGATGTAGATCTTCTCAGGTCCGTTTATCAGGATTTCAGAAACGTCGTCATCTTCCAGATATTCCTTGACCGGAGCCAGAAAAAGAACCAGGAACGAATTCTCATTGTCCATGTTATACCTCGAAATATTGTTGTTTATAAAATAAAGTCAGAACGAATTTAGGGATGTTTGTCGTTTTTTGCCGGAACGGACACGTCATTGATTGATTCTCAGCTTGATCTTGGCTTTTTTCGCGGCGTTCTTTGTCGGCACGGGATCATCGGATTTTTCATCGATGCCGAAGAATTCCAGCGAACCGTTTTCATTGGTAAAACGCGAGATCATGTCCCATGCGTCCGAGGTGTTCAGGGGGATGGATATCTCCAAATTCCTTCCGGTAACGACGGAGCGGGGTGACTGTTCCGAACCGAGGAGGGCTTTCATCTTCGGCAGTATTTCTTCGGCGCTTTCCGCGAACATGGCGGCATCGATTTCGGACTTGAAAGAAAACGAGCCTTTGAGGATCGTATAGACACCGCTCGCCTGCGCCGAAAGACCTATGCTGGAGACTTTCTTCAGGAATTCGCCCAGGGCTTCCGTCGATTCCGTGCCAGATATCTTCATGTCGGCGAATCTCTCCGGGATGAGGAAACAGGCAAACGCCACATCCTGCCCGCTGAGTTTCGCGAGCCCCTCGGATTCTTCTGCGCTCACGCCCGCCCCGGCACTCAGCAGCGTCTGGGGCATTGTATCCTGGGGATTGATATTGATGCGGAACTGGATCTGGTTCGAACCGATCGGCACAAGCATGAAGTCGGTTTTCTGATTCTCCTTCGTCCCTGACAAGCTGAGATTGTAGAAATTCTTATTGTCTTTTTTGCTGACCTGCGGCGTCGTGCCTTCCCGCTGTTTCATCAATTCCATCATGTTGTCGATGTCGCCCTGAAGATCGCCGGAAATATTCGCGACGCCTTCCACCGTGCCGCAGAAAGGTTCCAAGGTCACGATCCTGAGGTTTGCGATCAGCTCCATATCGCGGTTTTTCGTATCGAAGAGCCGGCCTTCCTTTTCTTTCAAAGCGCGGTTCTTATCCTGCTGAATTCTGTCCCAGATGCTCTTTTCCATCGCTTTTTCCGGCTGAGTGGTATTGATGTACACCACGACGTCGGCTGTCGGGTCGGCATAGCCCCAAAGGGACTCCCCGTCTGCCGCCGCAACACAGAAACTGAGCAGGGAAAATAGGAATGCGACGATCGGGAAATGCTTTTTGTTAAACATGGTCGATCCTTTCCTCGGAAATTTTAAGCAGGTATTCATTTTCCCTAATCTCCTCCTCGGAAGGCGTTTCCGGCTCGGGAAGTTCCGAAGCGATCTGGCACAGCGCAACGGTGTAATTATCCCTGGCGCCGGCGTTCCGCACTTCCGCGGTCAGATGGGATATTTTGTCGTCCAGCGTCGTTGTTTCTCGGAAGATGCGCTGGATGTCCTCGTCGCGCAGCATGGTGGTTATGCCGTCACTGCAAACCATGATAACATCATCAGGCAGAAGGACAGTCTCCTCCCATTCGGGCAGGACACAGTCGGCGATCCCGATGGAACGAGTCAGGACATGGGAAATCGGAGAGGACGTATGATCGTCCAGCGACAATGCATTCTTGCCGGGATGATTGCGGAGTGAGGCGGCAAGCTCGAAACCGACCGTATGATCCCTCGTCAGAAGCTCAAGGTCGCCCTGACGGAAACGATAGATGCGGCTGTCGCCGACATGGCACAGAAGCGCCCTGCCCGGATACCATGAGTCCAGCAGGAGAAGCGCCAGGGTTGCCCCCATCTGCGAATATTCACGAGACTTGGCGTATTCCCTTATTTTGCGGTTTGCTCCGTGGATCGCCTGCTGGATCGCATATTTCCGGCTGCCAGGTGAATCCGGCGCGGTACCGGCAATGGCATCGGAAAGATATTCGACGATGATCTGGCTTGCGATTTCGCCGGCCGAGCCGCCGCCCATTCCGTCTGAAACGATACAGCAGCCGTCTTCAGGAAGGACTGCGTAAGAATCCTCGTTTTCCCGACGGACAAGCCCCCGGTCGGAATCGGCCGATACTGTCATCCAATTGAATTCTTTCATGATCGGCTCACTTCGTAATCCCATAGGAGAAAAACGTTTCCCCGCCGTCCTGGTTCCAAATCATCACGATCAGGGTATCCTTGTCCTTTTCGAACGTCAGCAGCACCTGCTTCTCTCCTTTTTCGTCGATCGGGATTTCGTATTTGAACTTGAAACCTTTTTTCTGAATAGCCTCTTTCAGCAACTTTTTCGTGTCGACCAAGGAGCGTTTCAGCGTGCCGTTGAAAGCCCAGGTCTTGCCGCTGCTGTCGCGGTTGATGACGGAGGTGCCCTTCGGCAGTTCAAATGGATCGGCGGCCGCAGCTGCGACTGCGGCGGACAAGAGGAAAAGAAGGATGATTTTTTTCATGTGATATGTCATTCCGTTGCTGATGAATTATCTTATTCAGTTCAGTTGTTGCCGAAGTGCAACAAACTCTCCTTGAGGTCCCCGGAGACACTCTGAATCCCGTTGATCATGCCCTGGAACACGGCTTTGATGGAAGTAATACTGGATTCTCCGCTGAACAGCCACAGAACCCTCTGGTATCCGACGTTCGGCCCGACGAGCGGAAAATCTGCCGAACTGCCGATGGAAGGAAGCTCGGACGAAGTCATCAGACTTTCAAGCCCGCTGGAGAGCATCGACGTAAGATCTCCGTTCGCGCCCAGAATATCCGGCATCGATACCAGGTCGCCGGAAGCTCCGCTGAGGGAATCGGCAATACCGCTGCCGACATTTGAAACTAAATCGCCGACACCGCTGACGATACTGGAAGCACCATCAGCGATACCGCTGCCGACGCTTGAAACGACATCGGCAACACCGCCACCGACACTTGAAACAACATCGCCGACACCACTGACGACACTGGAAGCACCATCGGCGATGCCGCCGCCGACGCTTGAAACGACATCGGCAACACCGCCGCCGATGCTTGAAACAAAATCGCCGATGGAGCCGCCCGATTCTCCGTCATCGCCCAAACAGGGCACGACGGGTACCGTGAACATTATGTAGAACAAGAGGAGGAAGATTTGTTTTCTGAACATAGATCAAATCCCCAGAAAGAGTCTGATGTCGCCCAGAGAGCCGTTCGACGGCCAGGCCCTGTAGATGGTCCGGTCGAACAGAAGACCGTTGACATCCTTGATGTCTCCGCGTTCGTCCTGGCCGCTTCTCCGCAGCACCAGCATTTCGCCATTCGGGAGTTTCGCACTTTGCTGGACTTTGCCGTCTTTGTCCGTTGAAGAGGAAACGGAACGCGTGAACGTAAATGCGGACTTGTAAAGCGGTACGGTCTCCTCGCCGTTTTCATCGTCGGCGGGGAAGAGTACGCTGGAGACACCGATCGCGCCGATGTACGTGGCGGAGACGCGCTCCATCTTCAACTCCATATTTCCGGAACAGAGCATGGCCCAGTCGCTTCCCAGCGTCCCGCTCACAACACTGGAAAGACCGGGGATGCCGTTGGCCCAGCTGTTGCCGGTGGAAAGCTCCACGCCGTTTCCGCTGAAATCCTGATTCGTCGAGCCCCATTGCTGCGGGTTGTCCTTATCCTGTTTTGGAGCGGCGCCGCCACTGCTGAACGACCAGATAGGTTCGCCGGACATGCCGACCTCCAGGTTGTTCCTGGCGTCATAGTACCGTGTGACTCTCTTGTAGAGTTCCTTGTTGATCTTGTTGCCCTTGTCGAACCGGTCGTTCTGAATCCAGGCCAGATTCCGGTTCGATTCCTGCAAGTGAAGTTTTCCCATGGAAACATCGAATATCAGGAATGTGCCGCCGAAAAGCAGGAGCCAGATCGGAAGCATCAGGCAGAATTCCATCAGGACCGAGCCTTGTTCGGATTTCAGTTGTTTGAGCATTTCCGGCAGGCCTCTCACAATGATTTGTCGTTCAGGATGGTCAGGACGTTTATTGTCTTTTCGTCCTTCCCGGTCGGGACTTTGCTGTTCAGGTTCAGGTCGCCCATGCCTGTGGCAAGTCCTGATCCGAGCATGCCGGGGACGATATCGCTGAACACGTCTTCGAAGAATGTCGCGTTGCCCTTTTTCCAACCGCCCGTGACGAACGGACTCAGGACCAGGGATTTTGCATCGAGCTTGCCCCATCTCCAGCTTTCGCCTTTTCCGACGATCTTATCGGCGGAAGCCGTTTTATAGTTGGAGTTGAGGAGATTAAGGCGTTCCTTGTAGCTCTGTTCGTTGAATGAACGGTCATCATCTTCGCCCCTCTTGCCCATGTGGAAGCTCGCTTTCTGCGATGCGAAGCGCAGAGGCAGAAGCGTGGCATCCCAGTCCGTTTCGCAGAGGTTCCACATATCGTGGAACAGGCGTTCGTTGCCGGTGCACGGGCATCCGTTCCAGATGGCGGCCTGCGCCTGAGATTTTCCCTTCGGTTCAAAGGCGCGGGACAGCGCATTTGGGTTTTCGCCGTGTTCGTTGCCCCAGGCGTTGACGGAGACCCAGCATCCCTTGTCATCCGCTTTGCCTTTTTCCTGAAGAAGCACGAACGGACCGTTTGAGTAGCCCAGATTTTCCGGGTCGCAGGTCGGATCGTAGGTAATCTGATACTGGCGTTCCTGATCGAACTCGCCGTTGCGGCGGGTGTGGCGGACGCCGGCACGTGCGGCGGACATGGTGTACATGTAGTTACCCTTCGGAATATTGAAAGCGGAGAGCACCGTTTTTTCGGTGTTGTCCTGCGTTTCCTTGCCGAGCTTCCCGCCTTTCGAGTTCCAGAAATTGAAGAGCTGCACGAGCGGGTTGGTATGCTTCATTGCCGCGCCAACCACGATAGTCCCGTCTCCGGCGAAAAACCGTTCATTCAGGACCCACGGTTTGCAGCGCGCGCCGACATAGCGGTTGTCGAAGATCTCCTTGTCGTCCCCATAGATACGGGCATGACCGCGGATCAGGCCGGGGTATGTGTAGTGTCCAAGGACCGAGACGCAGTCCCCGATGCCGTCGAAGAACATGGCGCAGCTTTCATATTCGTCGCGGGAGAACGTCCGATCGTTTTCGCCGCCCCACAAAGCCTTCATCGGGCGGATGAAGCCGTCCGTCAAGTCCGTGATATTGTTTTTCATGTATCCGTGCTTGCCGCCGGAAATGGTCTCAGGGATCAGCGGCGGCAGGACGTCGAATCCGGAAGGATCGTGTCCGCAGAACCACTTCGGCAATCCGAGGTGCAGATAGCCGTCGACGGAAATATCGATCTCAATGCCGAGGAAACTGATCTCCAGGTCCGCGCTGGGCCAGTCGCAGTAGATATGGGGATAATCGAACGCCAGGCAGACCAGATAAGTAAATGCCTTGGTCGTGCAGAACCACTTGCCCGAGCCCCAGCGGTATTCGGAATACAGTGCTGACGTCGGATCGGTGATCTTTTCGCACATCGGGTACTTGGCATAATCCAGGCTTGGATCGTTTTCGCATGACGGATGAATATCGATGAAGTTGCCGATCATGTTGCCCAGCACATTGGAAACGGCATTTCCGATGAGGTTGATGCCCTGCTGCATGAGCCCCGAGTCCGAATCTTCTTTCTTGCTTGAATAATCGACCGTCTCGCCGCCCGAATGTGCGGACAGAGGATCGTCGGAAGAGACATCCTTTCCGCTATTGATCGCATCCTGGCGGATTTCGTCCATTCTGTTGCGCAGATCGGCCTCGTTTGAGATGCCGCTGCCCGAGCTTTTGCCTCCTCCGCCCAGACCATCGCCGCTCAGATAGCCCTTGATCGCGTTGGTCAGGTTGCTGGTGAGGTTCATGAAATCCAGCAGGTGGTTGCCGCGCCAGACCGCATCCTTGGAATTTCCGCCGTCGCTGCGTCCGCTCGCAAGGAACCCTGCCCCGTTTTCGTTCAGGTTGGCATCCTTGTAGACGCGCTGAATACCCTGCATCCCCTCGTCGCGCACCATGGTGGCGGTGTGGTCCTTCGAGGAATGTTTGAACGAGACTTTCTTCAGCGGGGAAGGATCGTAGGAGTGGTCTTTCCCGTCGCTGTAAAGGGCTTTCCCGCGGATGAACCACTGGTCCAGCCCGAAAGCACTTGAGGAGTCGTTCAGGAGAGCCGGGAAATGCTGCGAGAGGCTCTTGGACGCCGAATCGGGCGACGGCATATTCAGGAAAAGCATCTCCTCCGCTTCGGTATTATGCAGTGGGGAGAAGAACGATTTCGGAGCGTCGCCCTTCGCCGCTTCATCATCGTATGGGTTCCTGCCCTCAGGAATATGGATGCTGAGGTAAAAATCGTCCAGACCGCCGCCGCGCGGGTCCGCGAGCATGGATTTCAGCGTGCTTTCCGCAACCATCTTCATGGAAACGGTCATCTGGCTGTTGATGCGCTCAAGCGCCTTGTTCATGTTTTCGATGTTCGACTTGTCGTAGTCGATCCATTTGCCGAGGAGTTCGCCCCATCCCGAAGGTCCCGATCCCTTGTCGAGGAATTTCAGGACGTTCAGGAACTTGTTGATGTTCTCATATGTGGTGAACTTGTCGGTCACGGCTTCCAACCCGGATGTCGCCAACTGGTTCAGGAAGCTTTCATTTTTCGGGTGGTTGAGGCGGATGTTGTGGCCTTTGCGGTCCTCGATCTCCAGCCCGCACCACCAGCCGTGCCCCTCCTTGCCGTGATCCACCGGCTTGATCTTACCTCCCAGCTGGCCGGAACAATCCAGCCCGAGAATCTTCGAAATTGCGCCCGACACAACGACCTCCAGCAGCGCCCACCAGCCAAGCTCTTTGTCCACTGCGAAGACAATGTTCGCGTTGTATTTCTTCGCATTCTCAAGGTCCTCACCGAACCGCTTGCAAGTGAGTTTCAGCCAGCGGTAGGTGATGTAGTCCATCTGGCGGTTGGTCATCTGGACATAGCTCCAGGACATCGCGCGGTTCACCGCCGCCATACGGCTCAGACCGTCCGCCTGCACGACTGCCGCGGAATACGCCGCCGCGTCGCAGGCGTTCTGGATCCGTATCTTCTGGTGGATGGTTTCGCCGACGGCATAGACGAACGCACACAGGACGAAAATGAACAGGAAGACCGCGAGCGTGGACATGACCACGAACCCCTCGGAATCCTTCGGGAGTCCGAGGGTGCGTCGCCAAATATGATTGAGGATGCGTTTTATCATTTACAGTGCGTCTTTCCCTGCCCGGATTTAATTCCCCATGACGGGATAAGTATCAGTTTTATAAGGTTTCGCCATGGTGCAGCTTTCTTCCAGGACGATGCTGTAGTATTTCCAGTTGCCGGACTCCGTATAATTCCAGCTCGATTGAAGTTGAGCATGGACTTTCGACCCGTTTGTAGCGGCGAATCCGCCGACGCCGATCGCACCGTTGCTGTTCTTTTCGGTCGTGCTGATCCCGCCCTGGTTCGCCCCGAAGAAATAAGCGACGACCGGGCCTCCGAGCGGGATAAAAAGCGGGAAACGGAACCTGACGCGGACGGTCGCCGCGGGGAACTGTTCATCAATGGACGCGGCACCTCCCCCGGTTTTGCCGTCGCTTCCGATCGTTTCGAACTCGCTCTCTTCGATCGTGACCTGATTGCGGATATTCGAAGACAGCGGGATCGAATAGGTTCCGATTTTGAAATTGTAAATATTGTTGAGGCCGCTTGAAGTGGAATAGGCCATGTTGCTTCCGCCGGAAAGGTCGACGCCTCCGATCGACCAGCTGATCCAGGCGAGCACGGTGCAGGCTGTCTGATGGACGACACCCGACCGGATCGGTCCGCCTGTGCTCCAGCTGCCGTCGCCCTGTTTTGTCGCGCCATAATCCGCAGGATTATAAACCAAAGTGGCACGGGCTCCGCAGTATGCGGCATAGTAGGTCATCTGCTTCGCGGTCCAGACGAACGTCATCTGGATAACGAAGAAGACGATCAGGACGAAGATCGGGAGCACCAGGACGGTCTCCAGCATAATCGAGCCGCGGTTTCCCCTGGAATTCATATCGGCCTTTCCACGAAATATGCGTAAATCAAAGTGAAGATCGTTCCCAACGCGATCGCCACGCCGAACGGAACACGTTCTTTTTCATCGCTTTTTGGCGGAAGGCTTTCCGCTCCTTTTTTCCGGTCGTACCGCCAGTCGAAGAAGACATGGAGCCAGTGCTTGAGCCTGGAGGATTTCACCCAGCCAAAGGTCATCATGACCAGTCCGAGAAAAAGCCCGGTCAGCGAAATGAACAGCATTTCGGCGCAGCAGTACCGCAGACCGGTGAAAATGCCCACGGCGGCGATCATTTTCAGGTCGCCGCCGCCGGCGCCCTTCATGAGGAAGGGCAGCAAAAGAAACAAAGCACAGACCAAACCTCCGAGCAAGCCGTCCACGAGACCACCGAGGCTCCCGAATGCAAACCGCCAGAGGATGCCGAGAACGGCCAAACTAAGCGTGAGCGCATTCGGAAGACGACGGTATTTGCAGTCCTGCCAGCAAAGGATTGCCAGAAACGGCAGAAGAATACAAATGGTCCAAATATAAATCATGAACGGTTTCCCCGGAGATGATCTGTTTCAGGAACGCAGAAGATCAGGAACCGGAGCCGCCGGTACCGGCATTTCTTTCCGCTTTTATGCGGTCGTCCTGGAAGTTGCCGCCGAGCTTGTTGCCCGCCTTGACGGCCGTGTCGTTCTGGTCCTGAAGTTTGGCCTGTTCGTCACGATTGGCCTGACCGACCTTTTCCACGCCGGCGACGTCCGTCTGGACCATCGTCTGGTTGGTCTTGTCGAGCATGTTGCGGAGGTTGCCGCCGAACACCATGACGAGACCGACGACCGCGGCTGCGACCAGCAGGGCGATCACGATGTACTCCATGGCCACGGCACCAGTTTCCTCGCCGACGAGGCGGCGGAGGACACGACCGCAAAGAGATTTCTTTGCCCGGTTGAAGTGCAGAGATTTCATTTCTTTCTCCTTTGGTTGGATGTGGGGTTTAGCCTTAAGGCTGTTTGGTTGTTTGTTTGGGAACGATTGGAACGAGATTCTGTTTGTTTTTCATGGTAGCTGGGCGGGCAGGACCTCTCAGGGGATCGGCAAGGCGATCCCGGTCAGCACCCGCTGGAAGTAGGCGACAAGTGGTTTTCCGAGTTCTTCGGTGAATCCGACGCCGGGTTCGAAGATCTGGATCGCGAAGATCACAAAGATCACCCCGACGGAAAGCATGAGGATGTATTCCAGCATCATCGAGCCTTCCGTTTTCGTCAGAATGTTCCGAAGTCGCCGCATGGTTTTTTATTCCTTTCCGGCCGGGATCTGGTCAGCCCAGGGCTGCTTCAGGAAAGCATCTCCGGGAATGCCGACCCTGAGGATCTTCTTTTCGTTTTCCAGACGCTGTTCCGGCGTCGTCTCCAGCCCCTGTTCGTTCAGCGAAGAGAGCTTAGTGCGGAGCGCCTTCAGGGACGTGCCGATATCTTTCGCCAGATCGTCAGATTTGAACTCCGTCCAGTTGTCCGGCACTAAACACAGCGCAATGCCACCGGCGATGATGCCGTCGCGGGTGTCGGAACTCTCCTGGAACTCCGCATACATGTCTTCGATCAACGCATCGCGTTCTCTCAGAATGTGCTTTGCCCGTTTCAGGTATTCGGTGAGAACGTTTTTCGAATCCTCTTCCGCGAGCAGCCGCTTCATTGCATTGAAGTAGGAGGACTGCTGCAACGGTGCGCAGAAAGCCGTGAAGATTTCGAGCTGATTGAATATGTCCTTGGCGACGAACAAAGTGGGTTTGAACCGTTCCTCGAAGATCGTGGTGTCGAAATCCCCGCCGACGGAACGCAGAAATTCCCAGAAGACATAGACGCCGAGTATCTTGTCGTATTCGCTGCGGGCCGTCTTCTCCGAATAGGATGGCTGCGGCTTTTCGAGGCAGTCGCAGGCCAGGACTTTTTCCCAGATTTCATCGTCAAACACTATTTCCAGCAGTGTCGATTCCATGTCGGGCGCGATGCTGTTGTCCCGGAAGAGGGTCTGGAAGTTCTTCAGTTGAGTGGAAATGAGTTTCAGCCGCTGGTTGTCCTGTTCTATTTCCAGACGGCAGACAGAGAGGTTCGGGGACAGGATGCAATCCTCGTTGGAGGGGAGATGAAGGTCTTCCTCGAACTTGCCGAACTCGAACTGTGCAACGTTGAGATAATTCGCGTCAAGAATGCGGTTGCTGTCCCGGAGCTCGCTGAGGACAGCCAGGAGTTTCTTGCACAGGATGTCCGTACCTGCGGAATGCGCCTGCCCATTTTCCCTGCGGGCCTCCATCCTTTCGAGCGACTTGCTGCGCAACTTTTCCAAATCGGAGATCGTCCGGTCGATTCTCGCCGCGGCGGAGCATTCGGCCATAATGGTCTGGATTTCGCGGCTTTCGGCGATCTGTTTTTCCGTTTCGTCAAGCAGGTCCAAGGCCTCCGAATGAAGAGCGGTCTGGTACGGCTGCGGATTCTTCCTGCACGTTTCCAGCGATTCTTTCAGCTTGGAGTGGATTCGGACCAGGGCGGAGGCATCTCCTTCCGACTGGGTCATGATGTCTTGGACGGCCAGCACATCGGAGAGCAGCGCCTGTGTCTCCTGCGCCTTTTTCATCTCCACCGAAGCATTGGAAACATTCCACTGCCACCGTTCCCGGTCGGATGAAGTAATCAGTCCGAACAGATCGTTGGCGTCATAGAAATCTCCCAGGCCGGGGTTGCCGGACAGGAGACTCTGGATCGTGTTCCATGTCTCGAACGTTTTCTGCCAGATGTCGAGTTTGCGCGACAGATCGAGACGCTGCGACGCATCCGAATCCGCGCCTCTGGCCGTCGTGGCGGTGACCAGAAGTTCCTTTGCACCGGCGAAATCACCGTTTGCTGCGCGCCGTTCCGCGGCAAGACGAATGCTTTTTGCGGAGGGGGAGATGGTCTGGAATGCGAAATAACCGCCCAGAACGATGGCGAGCGTTGCCGCGATGATGCCGGTTTTCAGGAAAAGGTGCGAGCGGATATGGACTACTGTCTTGTCCCAGAAACGGAAATCCAGATAGGCGATGGAAATGATGTCGCCGTCTTTCAGCATGCGTCCGGTTTCGGCGTTCTCCTCCGTCAGGGGGGTCCCGTTGACTTTCGTCCCGTTCTTGCTTTTCATATCCTTGACCCAGCACGTGTCGTCGGAATGATTTTCCAGCGTTGCATGGTGCTTGGAAACCAGGCTGTCGTCCAGCACGATGTCGCACTCGCTGGCTGCGCCGATCTTGATGCAGGAATTCTTCAGCAGATAGATTTTCCCGCGGTTCTGGCCGGTCAGCTGTTCCAGCTTGTGATATTGTTCCTGCGACTTCTTGTGGCCTGCGTCTCCGATGAACTGTTCCACCATCAGCTTGCAGTCGCCGATGCTGTAGACGTCGCCTGCGGCCAGGCGACGTTCCTGGATCTTGCTTCCCATGTAATAGATACCGTTGCGGCTCTTCAGGTCCTGGATGAAGCATTTCTTCCCTTTGAGGAAGAGCTTGGCATGGACGCTGCTCGCGCTGCGGTCCTGCGACGGGATGCGCCAGGTACACTGCTCGCTCCGGCCGATGGTGATCTCGCCGTTCAGATCGCTCGACTTGATCTCACGGATAACGGTTCCGTTGAGTTCAAGATGGATGATCAGTGATGATTTTTTCATGGGACTTATTTCCAATCCTTGCGCTTGATGAGGTCATACCGGTAATCGGAATACTGGAACTCCGAGGAGAAGACGGATTCTCCCATCGCCTGGATCGAATTCATCGTGTCCCTGTCTTCATTCTGGAACGCATACTGCCAGGCCAGACGCTGCGTATTGAACCAGTTCGTCTGCTGACGGCGGAGCTTGACCAGCAGGATCTTCGCTTCCGCGATCTGTTCCGGATCCGGATTCTCCGCCTTCGCGGACTTGATAAGGGCGCTGCGGATGAGGTAATAGATCCTGCCCCAGTAGACCGGAGCTTCGCGCTGCATGAAGCTGGAGGCTTCCCTCAGGTCATCCGCTACAGGAGTGCCCTTGCGGTAGGAGGATGCGCCTTCCCAATGCTCTTCCGTCAGCTTCGATGCGTAGATGACCATTTCCGTGATCTGAGTATGCATAAACGGTTCCGCACGCCACTGGTCACTCAAAGGCACCTCGATCATGATGGCATGCTCGTTGTCCTCGCAGCGGACGAAGAGCACATATCCCCAGAAGTCGTCGTTTTCGACGCGACGGGTGTAGGAAACATAGCTGACCGGAACGCCGGCGCCTCTTGAGGTGTTCAGGTATACTGTGGTCCGGTCTCCGCCGAAGCTCATGGTCGGCTCCTTCTCGCGCATTGCCTCCATCCAGTTGTTGAACGCCTCTGTATGATCCTGTTCAAGCGTCGCCGGGGCTTTTGTGCTGGCCGCCAGGATGTGCAGAGGAACGTCCAGCCGCTTGCCGATCTTCGTATGGATTTCGGCATTATTGTCGTCGCCCGTGACGGTGCAGCCGGAGACGGCCGGGAACGCCAGGGCGAGATAAGGTGCGATCTGGTGGAAGTCGGTGAGGAAATCTCCCTTGGAATCGGTCGGCCAGGAAACGAATTCTTCCGTGGACGGTCTCAGATAGAAATACAGGAACACGGAGATGGCGAAGAACAGGAACAACGGGAGCGCCAGCAGGATGATCTTCTTGCGGCGCTTGACCCGGAAGGCGTTCTTGATGTTCTCCATTTCATCGTCGGATGCGACGCGCGTCTGGAATGCGATCGTCTCGGACGACATCCCTGCTCCGCCGGCCCCGATGGTCATCTGGGCGACGGTCGCATTCTCGTCGGATGAAGCGGCGACGGTTTCGGCGATGGTTCTGCTCTCATCCGAAGCCGGAGCCTGTTTTTGCACCGGTTTTTCACGTGGAACGGGCGAGGGGCCGGGCAGAACGGTCTTGTCTTCGTCCGGGATGACTGTCGCATTGTCGTCGACCGCATTCAGCGGTTCTATGACGAAGACGGTGCTATCGCCCATCTGCACGACGCTGCCGACGGAAATCTCCTGAATGTCGCCGATGGAAACGGCCTTGTCGTTGATCTTTGTAACGCGGGAGCTCAGGATCTCCGCCATGATCTTGCTCATCTGGCCGATCCTGAGGATAATATGTTTCCCAGAAACGTCAGGAGCCGACACGCGGATCGTATTCGAGTGGGACCGCCCGATGGAAACGACTTGCCCGGGGGGAAGAGGATAGACTGTGCCCTGGTTTTCCCCGGCCGTAAATTTGATTTGATATTGTGTCATTGCATGACTCCTCCAAGTCCGCTGCCGAATACACGGATCAGGACAGGTACGCCGATAATCAGGAACATCGCAGGCATGATGAATACCGCGATGGGAAAAATCATTGCGGAAACGGCCTTTGCCGCCTTGCGTTCCGCCGCATTGAACCGGACACGCCGCATTTCTTCGGCCTGGATCTTCATGGTCTCAACGATCGAGGCACCGACCTCCATGCCGTGGATCACAGCCGAAGAGAATGCCGTAAACGCATCGTGCTGCACGCGTTTGGTCATATCCTCCAGCGCTTCGATCCTCGTCTTGCCGAGTTCGAGCTGCCGGAGCAGGATTCCGAACTCCAATGCAAGCGGATTGTCCTCCTTTTCCGTCGACACATAATAGCGGATCGCGGCGGTGAAATCAATGCCAGACCGCATGGCCGAGCCGATCAGATCGATGGAAAAAGGCAGGGACTTGATGATCTGCGACTGCCTCAAATCCGCCGCATTGTAGATCACCGTGGACGGCATGACAAATCCGATGAACCCTGACAGGATGAAGACCATGAGCAGGACGAACCCGTTCATCGTAATCATCATGCAGATCAGGGTCCCGAGGACCGAGGCAATCAGGCAGGTCAGTGTTTCCGCGGCAAAGATGATATTCGTGTCCATCTTGATGTTTGCCACGATCAAAGCGTCCTGAAGCTTCTTTCTGCGTTTCGGCTGCATCTCCTCGGCAAAATCGCCGACGGATTCCGTGAAGTACGAGAAAAGCCACCAGGTCATCCGGTAGAACGGCGGGATGTTGCAGATTTTGAAGTCGAATGTCCGCTTTGCCGGCATATCCATGAAAAATGTCAGGAATAAATACGGGATGAACACGACGGCAAAGACGACTAGATATAGCAAAATGTGGTTCTCGCCCATGATTACACCTCAATCGTGATGATTTTTTTCAGGATGTAGTAACCGATCAGCACCATGGTCGTGGCGACGCCGACGGCAAGCCACCCCCAGCCTGTTGTGACCAGCGGCTTCATCAGTTCCGGATCGATGAAATACAGCAGGATGAATGCCGCCAGAGGAGCCAGGGAAATCGAAAGAGCTTCGAACCGCCCTTGCGCGGTCATATTCTTCAAACGTTCCTGAAATTCTGTGCGGGAACGAATCGTCGAAACCATTTCTTCAAGCACTTCAACAAGACTGCCGCCCGAACGGGTCGTCAGCGTGATGGTCGTGACCAGAAGGTGAAGGTCTTCGCATGGCATCCGTTGGTACATACGCTCAAACGCCTCCGGCAGATCGACGCCAAGACGGTATTCCCGGAGCAGCGTCGTCAGTTCTTCCTGCATCGGACCGCCGATGCGCTTGGAAACGGATTCAATGGACTGCCCCAGGGCCAGCCCGGAACGCATGCCGTTGGACAGCCCCATGGTGAAATCCAGAATCTTGCTTTCAAATGCCAGTTTGCGATTCAGCATTTTTTTCAGGAAATACCAGTAGAACGCATGGTAGGCGAGAAGTCCGAATCCGCACGCCACCGGGACCGCGATTTTCATCTGCTCCACGCCGAAAGCCAGCTGAAGGATGAACATGCAGCATCCCGTAAGCAGCGCGGAGAAGATCCGGCCCGTTAGCAGTTTTTCGGGCGTGATGTAGCGGCGAAGCGCTTCGTATTTCCGGTTGGAGTTCAGTTCCAGCTTTTCCTGAAGGTACTTTGTCACCATCCGGATCAGGATGAAACAGAACAGTCCCGTCGCGGAGAAGATCAGAATGTAGTTAAATATCATAGGCGGCCTCAAACTTTCGGTACGAACACGGACATGTCGAGGTTCAGGCGGCCGCTTCTGCGCATTTCATCGATGAACTGCGGAATGTTGCCGGTCGCCGTATGATACCCCTGCACGCGTCCTTTTGCGTCCAGTCCGGTCTGTTCGTATGTGAAAATGTCCTGCATGAGAATCTGATTGCCTTCGCGCCCTGTGACCTCGGTGATCTTGACGATCTTTCGCGAGCCGTCCACCATGCGCGTCTGCTGCACGATCAAATCCAGCGCCGAGGCAATCTGTTCGCGGATTGCGGACGACGGCAGTTCGAAACCGGCCATCATTACCATGTTTTCCAGACGGGTCAGAGCATCGCGGGGGTTGTTGGCGTGGGCAGTCGTCAGCGAACCGTCATGGCCCGTGTTCATTGCCTGAAGCATATCCAGCGCCTCGGCGCCACGGCATTCGCCGACGATGATCCGGTCGGGTCGCATTCGCAGAGTGTTGATGACGAGGTCGCGAATGGTGATCCGACCTTTCCCTTCGATGTTGGCGGGGCGGGCTTCCAGACTCACCAGGTTGGGATGCGTCAATTTCAACTCCGCGGAGTCTTCCACCGTAATCACACGTTCCCCTTCCGGAATGAACAGAGAAAGCACGTTCAGGAGCGTGGTTTTGCCTGATCCGGTTCCGCCGGAAACCAAGATGTTCTTTCTGGCTTTCACAGCCTCTTCCAGGAAGAGCGCCATTTCCCTGGTCATGGAGCCGAACGCGATCAGGTCGTCCGTGGTCAATTTCTTGTCCGCAAATTTGCGAATCGTCAAAGACGCCCCGCGCAGTGCGAGCGGAGGGATAATGGCGTTCACGCGGGAACCGTCGGGAAGACGGGCGTCTACCATCGGGCTGGCGTCATCCACGTGGCGTCCCAGCGGCTCCACGATCCTCTGGATAATGGAAAGAAGATGCTGTTCGTTGAAGAAACGGACGCCGCTGTCGAACAGTTTGCCAGCGCTTTCAACGAATATGACATTGGGACCATTGACCATGATTTCGGAGATCTTCGGAGAACGCAGCAGGGGAGATAGCGGGCCGAACCCGACCAGCTCGTCCATCAGTGCCTGACGGAAAAGGTCCATCGGGATCCTGCCCGGAATTTCGTGCCGGCGTTCCTTCAGGGTCCGGTCCAGACAAGTCTCGAGTTTCGAGCGCATGTCTGCCTTGTTGATCTCCTTCATCGCGCCTTCGGACAAGTTGAGCTTTTCCAGGATGTTCTCGTGGATGGACCGCGTAAGCGCCATGATCTCCGGTTCGTACAGGACGGTCGCGTTGGCGAACTCACGCTTGAAATCCGGCGTTGCATCCTGCTTCTGCCGGACCTCGGGCGCACTGGGCTGAGGCGGGGGATCCTGCTGCCGAACCGGGGCTTCGCCTTTTTCTTCCACGGAAATCGTGTAATCCGCGATCTGAATGGTATCGCCTTGGGAAAAAGACTCGTCCCCGCTGATCTTCGATCCATTGAGAGACGTCCCGGCCGTGCTGTTCAAATCCTCGATGAAGAGGTGTCCGTTTCTGGACGAAATGCGGGCATGACGCCGCGAAATGCCGTTCCCAGGCAATACGATATCGCAGTCCGCATGACGTCCCAGGGTCAGGGCAAAATCGCCTTCCGGAGCGTCCTGGGTCAGGAAATCCGCGCCCCCGGAGCGTATGATGATTTTTTTCATGGCACCGTCCCGATCATTTTCTTACCAGTCGAACCAGTTGAGCCAGTTGAGCCAGCCGCTGTGTTTCTTGTTTTCTTCCTCGCGGGTCTGGTTGTCGGTCTTTGCGTCGCGATAGGTCGGCGCCGTTTCCTGGTCAAGCGGGATTTCGATCTGCACGTCTGGATTGTATTTCACAAGACGTGGGCAGGCAAGGATCAGGAGACGTGTCTCAGTGGTCGAATCGCGGTCTTCCGAGACGAACCACTTGAGCACCGGCGTGTTCCTGAGGACCGGCAGACCGGATTTGCTCGTATCCTGCCCGATCTTCTTGGAACCGGCGATCACGATGGTCTTGTCCAGGTCGCAGAACACCGTCTGCTTCGTGGTGTCTTCGGACAGATTGTAGGAATCGCCGGAGGCTCCGAGCAGAGCGGAGTTGGTAAGGTCAAGCGTAAGTTTTGTCCGGGTCGGGGAAACCAGGCCGCCGCTCACCTTGATGTTCAGGCCGTACTGGATGTTCTGGAGGCTTCCATTTTCAACCCCGTTGACCTTCACATAAACGGTACCGCCAGTGTGGAGGGAGCCGCCTTCAGGATCGTTGTTGCTGAAGCTCACATGACCGGCATGGTAGGTGCGGGAGATGCCGTTCGACGCCAGGAAACGGACTGTGGCATCCATGTTCCCGTTGATGACTGCAGAACCGTTTCCGCGACCAGCGACCAGGTCATAAAGCCCCTGCGTCGAGAATCCGGCAAAGATATCGGAGTTTGACCCTTCTTTCTCGGAATCGGTCTCCTGAATGCCAACATAGACGATGTCGACCTGAAGCACGGTTTCAACGACGGAAAGGTTGACGATGCCCTGGATCTGTCCGCGGGACGGATCGGTCCTGCCGCCAACGACCAGCCAGGTCTGCGTGGAGAGGATCTGGTTAATCCGTTCCACTTCCTTCTGGCTGTAGAGTTCGCCTGTCAGGGTAATGGCATCGGATGCGATCTTCATGGATAATTCACCGACAGCCGGTGTTTTGTCTGGGTCGCAGAAAACGAATCCGGCATCCGTGAGCATCTTTTTCAGGTTCATCACGGTTTCGGCGGAGGGCTTGAACGTCGCGAAATTGACGCATTTCCCGGAGTAGTTCGGGAGGACCTTCATAAGGAGCGTCCAGTGTTCCGGATTCGTGACGGTGCCGCGGATCACGATCTGGTCCTCGTTGGTGGAGATATCAAGCTCCGTCAGGGTGTCCAGGTCATTCCGCAGCTTTCTCAGCGTCTGCGCCAGGTTGGATTTTACGGTAATGGTGTAATTGTTGCTCATCCCGCCGCCGGTAACAAGCAAGTTCACCTCACCGACGGAGGACGCCATGATTCGGAGATAGGATTCCGACACTTCCACCTTCACGATGTCAGACTTGCTCGGGACAAGCTTGTAGCTCTCGATCACGAACGGGACGCGGATGCTTTTTGTCGTGCCGACGATCATGCTGATTTTCTCGTCTTCAGCAAAAATCGTGCAGACGGAGAACAGCAGCACCAGACAGTAGATGATTTTTTTCATGTGGGACCTGCTATGTTGATTGTGTTATTGTTTGACTTCCGAGGGGACAAGCGGGATTTCGATCTTCTGAAGTCCCTGCAACATGTTGACCAGAGCAGAGTCCTCGAACATGCCGCCGTCCATGCGGCTGAGGGCGTTGTCGTCTTTTTTCTTGCGGAGGATCGGGAAAAGTTGCGCCTTGCGCTGGATCGCCGTCATTGCGATGGCCTGTTCAGGCGGCAGGGAAAGCAACACGCTGCTTCCCTGGATTTCAAGGATGCTGACACGGGGGTAGATGACCGCTGTGACCGTTTTTTCCACGAGCTTCGCCTCAGCGTCCTCGTTCTTTTCGGTGCGGATTGAATCACGATAGATGAACGTACCGATGATCGCGATGTCGTCGCCGGGCTGAAGCATCTTCGTCAGGACGCCATCGGAGAACGTGACCGCCACGCCCCACTGCCCATCTCCGAGAGCATGACTCTTGCTCTGATCAAGCTCAATGTCGGAATACAGGATGTAGTCGCCCGGAGAGATTTTCCTTTTTGCGCGCTGATTGAAAGTGAACGCCCGGTTACTTTCGTCGATGCTGTTTTTCGGGGCGGCGCTCTCCGGAATTGCCTTTACGCCGATCCGGCTCTCCTGAATCAGTTCGCCAGGCAGGATCTCGCCGGTAACGATCAGGACGTTGCGCATCCGTTCCTCCGGCTTCTCGTTGTGCTTTACGGTCTTGCTGACCGCAAAAATCGCCGCAAGCCCCAGAAGAACTGCCGTGATTAAGGGAATGATGTTTTTCATTGTTTCCTATCTCCGTTTTGGGCGTCCATGAAAATACTGTCTGGGCTGACAGTCTTTTCGGGATGCAATGATGGATTTGGTTTGAATATGTTTTATTTATAGTTTATTCTGTATAATATCAATTAAAAAGATGGGATAGATCGCTTCGACACCATCCGGCCAGGAATCCCTCTATGCCGTAGCTTCGTCGCGGGAATATGGATCCCGCGGCGAAGAGCGTCTGCAATATTTCAGTATAAGTATATCACACAAAAGTCATCTTTCAAGCCCAAACCAGAAAAAAAAGAGCTTTCTTTCTGTTTTTCTGAAAAAAGCGAAAGAAACTAATGAAAATAGATGGCTTACCTCTGGAACAGAGGCATCTCCCCAAAGACCTATAACAGCGTCCTCGATATTCTGAGGTGCGTGTTCCGTCTTATGAACAAGGACAGCAACCCCTTTGATGGATTCAAGAAAAAAGTATGTCATACGGAAGAAAGGGTTGCTTTCACGGTTGAACAGCTTCAGCAGATATGGGATACTCTGAACTCGCCCGACTACCACATGCTGCACCTGCCGGCAGATGGCTCACAGGAAACTCATTGCTTGGAGTTTTGCTCCGATTCCGCAAACCTGAAGATATACGGATTATTAACGTGAAAATAAAGATGCAGATTCCATATGGTCAGGGCAATCATCCATAAAGCCGTAATCGGGAAGAGATGATGGTACGGCGCTCCCCATGGCTCATTTGTACAAAACACAATTGACTCCACTCGGCAGAAACCTCCAATCAGAGACGCTGTTTTCAGGATGAGTGTTCCGGGAACAATCAGGTAGAGCAGGAAAAGAGCCTCTATTCCGAAATAGGTCCAGTTTTTTTCTCTGGCAAAGCCCAAGAGACGGATGAAAAAAAGAGGAAAGACCAGTGACATGTCGTGAGCCTGATGATAGGATAAAAGCATCGTCAAGTTCATGGCCAGCATCAGCAGTGTGTCCGACAAAGATTTTGTTTTTCGTTCTCTCCAGAATATCCATACTATGCAAGCAACTACACCCGCTTTCAGAAGATAGTTGATCAATGAGTTTTTGAAGAACTCAATATGACACATAAAAACACCACATGTATCGTAGTGGCCGCACTCCCCCGGCTGATAAGCCTGCTTGGCTGCCTGGAAATAGCCCTCGTAAACTTCTTTCAAATCATTTCCACAGAAGACAGGCGAAATGCAGAAAAGAATGAAAATGGCAAATGCGGCAATGCAGAATTTCCAATGCCCCTTAAAATAAAGAAGCGGAGCAAAGACAGTAAGCACGCTGAACTTCATTGCGGCGATGAACGCAAAGAAAAACGTGCGCAAGAAAGGCGACTGCGACAGCCAGAACATTCCGTACAGGAAAAATGCCAGGACAACTGGTATTTGCCCGAGGCGCATCGTGTTCATGGCATTCTGCGAAGAAAGGAACAGAAAGCAGCACACAGAGAAGAAAAACTGTTTTTTGCCCGGTCTCCACAAATCAGCCCACCGGTATTCGCAGGCTTTGACCAATGTTAAGCCCGTCAAAAAAATGATAATCAGGATATTCAGTACTACCCAAAGAATTTGAACTGTCTTTCCCCACAGGAATCCAAACAATGCAAAGAAGAGCATCTGCGCAGGAAAACCGCCAACCGGGACATCATTGCAATGAGGGAGCGTGAGATACTCCAAATGATCAGGAAACGGATTCTGTCCCCTGAACAACGCAAGAGCAACGTTGCAGTATCCCGTAAAATCATTTAAAAAAATACCCCGATACGAGATAATAAAAATCCTGGCAAAAGCAAGAAAAAAGAGCAAGAACACAGCAGAAAGGTAAAACCAGTTCTGTCTTTTTACAAGGAAAGACTTGACTTTTGTTTTGTATATCATCGTTCTGCTCCCGATAAAAGTGGCAGGGATATGACTAACCCCAAAATGTTCTTATGTTCAGGACGAAAAATACTCCCGATCCTTTCAGTTTTTCTCCTCGTGGTACTCTTTTTCCGTATTGACATTCCAGATGGCGGATTTGTCATCAGGAGAATCTCCGAGGATGCACTTCACAGCCTCGAACGCCGTCGCCATGCTGTGGTCCATATTGTTGTAACGGTGCTGCCCGTTCCGGCCGATGCAGTAGAGATTCCGGATGGAATTCAGGTAGGCCACGAGCTCGCCGAAGTGGTCGTAGGTGTCAAAATACGCCGGATAGGCTTTCCGGACCTTTTCGACGTGCGAATCCAGAACGGGTTCTCCTGCATCAAGCACGCCGATTTTTTCCAGTTCCGAAATGCCGCGCTGCTTCCATGACTCGTCATCCATCGTCCACAGTTCATCTCCTTCACTGCAGAAATACTCCAAGCCCAACCAGACAGTGCGTTCCGGGTCTTTCACCATGTAGGGAGACCAGTTGTTGAAGATCTGAATGCGTCCGAGCTTTACCCCGGTGTCCTGCACGTAAATCCAGCAATCGGGAATGATGTTCTGAAGCGTCTTCAGTTTCGTCTCGTTCTTCAGCGCCAGTTTCCGCACCAGCAATCCCACCGTGACGAAATCGCGGTAGGGAAGTCCCGCGGCTGTGGATGCGATTTCCGGCGGCACGTCGTTCATGCCGCCGACCAGGTCCTTGAGCGGCATGGAGGATATGACGATATCGCAGTCCATGGAAACAGGCCCGTTTCCCGTTTGGCAGACTACCGCTTTAGCTCGTCCATTTTTCGTTTTTACGGCGATGACTTTCCGGTTGAACAGGATTTCGCCGCCCATCTTCAGGATTTCATTGGCAGTCGTATCCCAGAGCTGCCCCGGACCGAACTTCGGATAATGGAATTCTTCGATCAGGGATGTTTCGACTTTCTGCCTGTTTGCAGAATTGCCCGGCAGGATTTTGCGGGAAATATCCGCCAGCACGGCGAGAATGGACAGTCCCTTGACCCGCTGTGCGCCCCAGTCGGCGGATATTGCCTTCGGATGCCGTCCCCAGAGCTTTTCGGTATAGCCTTCGAAGAACATGGAATACAGCTTCCGGCCGAATCTGTTGATATAGAAATTCTCCAGAGAGTTTTCCGGAAGCTTCCTCATGGCCGCTTTCATGTAACTCATCCCGGCCATGAAAGTCGTTCCAAGCCCCATATTGAAAACCGTGTTGGCGCTCATGCGGATGGGATAGTCGAAAAAATGCCGTTTGTAGTAAATTCTGGACACGCGCTTTCTGGAAAGCATCACGCAGTCCTCTTTTTCCGGATCCGGTCCGTTCGGGGCCAGTCTGAGCTCTCGCGCCAGCAGCTTGTCATCGAAAGACGGCTTTCCCTGCAAGGGCATCAGTTCCTGCCAAAGGGCATTGACATCCTGGTCCTTGGAAAAAAAGCGGTGTCCGCCGATGTCCATGCGGTTGCCATTGTGGTAAACAGTCCGTGACAAGCCTCCCGCGACGTCGCTCTCTTCCAGGATTGTGACATGGTAATCCCTGTCGGCGCGAAGCAATTTGTAACCCGCTGTAAGACCAGCAGGCCCTGCGCCAATGATAATAACTGTTCTTGTCGACATAGAATGAAGTCTTTTCGGATTGAATGCCCTGTCCCCTTTGGACTGGACTGTTTTGGTTGGCCTAATAGGTGTAAATACTCACAAATACTATAGCAGTTATTGACCGGATATCAAGGCTATTTACAAAAAATATTTTTTTAGGATAGGTTGAGAAGAGATAGGTCGTCAGGCGAAGAACCTGGGCTTGACTTTTCCGAAAAACATGTTAAGACCATCGCTAAGATGATCGGGGAACTCAGCACAGAAAAGCATGCTGTTCTCGGACAATGGCTGGACGACAATCTTACAACCGCCCAAAAGGAAAAACTGAGCAAGTTACTGACCTTTGCAAGGAACGAAGCAACCATCGCAAGCTAATCGGCAAAAAGCATACGGGAGATTGCCCTTCGTGGGCGACCTCCCCTTACAAATCCCCTATCGAGCCTTATTTCTTCGACTGCTTTTTTCTGTTCGGAGATGATTCGTCCTCAAGCGGGGCTGTCTTTTGGGCCTTTTTCAAAATGGTGAAATACTTTTTCTCGTCTATTGCCCGTTTCTGGACTTCCCGGTTGGAATACCCCAACATGGCTCCGATAACCTTGTTCGATGGATGCGCATCGTCATTATTTCTGTAGTGGTACACAAGGCTGCCGAACATTTCATCTCTCGTGCAGACCGGCTTATAGACGGAATACATGTCCTCATCTTCACGGACGCAATAAAAGGGAAGCTCTTCAACATCAGCGTGGCTCGTGCTGAATTTGTCATATCTGAACTTATAAAGGGACGTAACGATCTTCTTCTCACCCTTTTTCTTCTTGGTGCTCTGTTTACCAGAAGAATCTAACTTGACCGTTTGGTTGATTCTTTCCATGGTCATGACAATGCGCGGCATTCTCTTGGGGTCTCCACCTCCAAGCGGTTTTCCCAATTCCGTTGTATGGTGGATCGCAAGAACAGCCATGCCAGGCACAGATTTCATAAGCTGATTAAGAAAATGTAAAGACCCTTCAATATTCTTTTTGTTCCAGACGCTGACGAGTGTGTCCACGATCAGAAGATCCAATGGATGCCCCAGAGTTCCTTTATTGGTGTATTTCTTGAGCTTTTTTTTGTATTCTACGAGATCCGGCCTTCCGTAAATCTTATCGAAAAACTCTTCTTCTGTTGGCGCATCTTCTATGAAGATATTTTCTTTTTTATCTTTATCGAGTCCACGCAGGCAGATTTCCTTCCACGATTCCAAGTCCGGGATGCAGTCAAAATTCCAGTAAAGAATCTTCATGGTGGATTTCGCGCAGCAGCGCGTCCAGAAGCGTTCCTTCATGTATTGCCGGTCGTTCCCTTTCACGAGATATCGAATCAGCGAACGGCAGAAACGGCTTTTTCCTGCTGACGGGGGGCCAGCTAAAACAGTTATGGCATTGCGATAGAGGAATGACCGTATCAGGATACCCTCTGCCGGATTCTTTTTGACGGGTTTCTGTTCCGCAG
>Ga0310786_10000265_pt1 | contig 87214 bp, 78 predicted proteins | sample AusTroGonzalo_MG_FD_203881 | JGI IMG/M metagenome (GOLD analysis project Ga0310786, IMG submission 203881) | Bovine rumen microbial communities from tropical cattle in Woodstock, Queensland, Australia - Gonzalo_03 (v2) (version 2) | ecosystem: Host-associated > Mammals > Digestive system >... | reverse complement strand
AATACTTAATATTCAAACACTTGCACTAAATTTCTTTAGGCGTGGAATTTGTTGCTCTTAATGGGAAAAGGAGATGGTAAAATTTTATCTTTCTCTTTACTTTTCAACTAAATTGCAAAAGAACCACATTTTTCAGGGCAAGACACGTTTGCGTTAAGAAACCCTGTCAGGAAGATATCCTGGCAGCTGCTTCACCAAGTTCTTTCGATAGGGTATTAAGTGCACTGCTCAATGTGCGGCGTTCTTCATCATTGAGAGGCGTGGCTTTGCCGCTCAGTTTATTGGCAAGCCAACTTCTCGACTTGCCAAAGAACCTGTCAGCAACATAGGCCATAGAAAGATAGTCGGTCACAGGCTCCAGCTTCATTCTCAAGCGTGCAACCGTCATCAGTTCGTCGCTACGCTTCAATACCTCTTTCAAGCGCGTTTCATACAAATTAGTGAATATCACGCGTTGCTCATCAGTCAAGTCACCTATTTCATCACAGACACCCTGCAATTCTTCTGGTGTAGATGCTTGAGTGAAATGGTACATCAGTTTTTCAAAATCTTTCGCTTCCATATCTATTGTTTTTTCTTTTACATTATTTAAAAGATTGATTGATTTGGCATTTAGTCCCTTATTGCACTACAAAGATAGAATACTTTTGTATAATAGACAAATGTATATGACAAATTGTTTTTAATAATAATAACATATTTTTAGATAATCGTAATTATTTATGAATTATTTCGTATTTTTGCATTATAGATTATCATCTTACTCTATGTGGTGAATTACTATGAATCTATTTGATCAGTTTTTGGTATTTCTGGGTGTGCGCAAGGTGCTGAATGCCTATGAGCGGGAAAGCAAGGAGCGACTGGCTGAGCTGGAGCGTCAGGAGCAGTTGGAGCGGCTCAGAGAGGAGGAAGAACGCGACAAAGAAAACAGAATCTTGTAAAGGATGATATTGTTAATTTAGTGAAATAAGGCAAAGTGAATGTTGTTATTTTGGTAAAATAAGGCAATTTGGATAATATGTTTTTGGTAAAATAAGGCAATTTTATGGAGTATTTGTTCGTAAATGCAAAATGGAAGGTTTGGACATATACTATCTAAACGAGCGATATGGGGAATGTGATTTTGTGATATGCAAAAATAATCGCGTTCTTCAAGCTATACAGGTATCATACGATATCTCTACAGAAAAGACGCGTAAACGTGAGATAAACGGATTGCTGCTTGCTGCAAAGCTAACTGGATGCAATGATTTGCTCTTGTTGACAGATCATGAATATGGTACGACTGAAGAGTCTGGCCATTCAATAAAAATACAACCTGTATATGACTGGAGTTTAGAGTTAGGATTATAAGTTATGAAGTTTAAGTTCAAAATACAGCAATACCAAACGGAAGCAGTAGAGGCTACTGTCAATGTGTTTGCAGGGCAACTCTTAGTTTGCCGTAACGTGCAGGAAGCTTAGAGTCCTACGCTCCGACACGTAACGAATCGTTACGTGTTTTTTGTGTAGCCCACCCAAACATTTTCGTGAATCGTATGCTTTATTAGCAGGAAATCGCTATATATTACTTTTCATTCAAATCTGATCATTTGAGCGAGTTGTAAGAAATAGTCATTTGACCAGATTTCCATTTCCTTGGGGTTGCGGATAAATGGCAGGGCGTCTGCCTTTACCTGATTGATATCTGCCGTGGCAAGACATTCGTTCAGCTTTTCAAGGAATGAATCCTTGGTGATGTGCTCATTTCCTAAGATATTTAATAAGGGTAGCAACCGACTTGGCCTTTTTGCCAGCCTGAGCGTAGTGCTCGAAGATGGTAACATCCATGTTTCTGAAGTCTTCAATATCCATGCGGATGTCCTCTTCCAGATAGATCTCTACATCCTTAAGATAACGAAGATTCACCTTTGGCGAATTGGCAATCATGTCACAAAGAGCCTTTTCAGGTGTTGCAATCAGAAAAGAATAGCTCTGTTTGTTGATGTATGTGATGCCAATTGAGAAAACCTCACGTGCAATGCTCTGAAACTCGAAGCGTCCAACAGGCGTGTCGAAGTTGCGGGAATGCTTTACGGTCATTGACTGTGTAGTGAATACCGCTTCGGGAATCAGTCCGTAATAGCGCAGGGCCGTTTGCTTGGATACATAGGAGGGGGCATAGAGATGGTTAGCTATCAACTCTGTTGACAGAGCCACTCGTGACACCTTCGGGCTGACTACATAAAGCCCTTTCTTAAGACGGATGATCTGGCCAGCCGCTTCAAGATTGCGCACCTTCTGATTTCCAGCTTTCATCTCAGGAAACAAAGATGCTACAGCCGATGTGCTGACAGGAATATTACCGATATGTTCTAAATCCGTAATCATGATGCAAAGGTAGTTATTTTTAGAACAACAAACTAATATTTTCTTGTTTTTATATTCCCATTTTGACTTTTTTTAATCGATTGGCCTGAAGGTGCTGGATGTATCCCCTCCGACACGTAACGAATCGTTACGTGTTTTTTTGTGTGGAGTGGGGCAGCGCGTCACGCGTCACAGCGTCACAGTGGTTTTTGGGGTGTACTTCCCAGGAAAATGTTGGTTTTGATTCAGCGTTTTTCAAGGCAAGACAAATCAAAAATCCTAATTTTCCTTGCGCTTTTGATAAACAATGGTTATCTTTGCTGAAAGTGTGAGTAAAAACTAAACATTTAAGGAATATGGAAGAACTGAGTGCAAATCAATTGGAAAAAAGATCGGGATGGTTGAGGATTCTCTTTATCGGCGTGCCCATCCTCATTGCCCTGGTGGCATTGTATTTTTTGTTGTATCAACCAGGTACGCGCATCATCACTTATTTCGGTACGCAGCCCATCAGGGGATATGTGGTTCAGCAGTACTACTACGACGGCGCAGACGATGAGGATGATGAAGATGAGTATTATGTCAGGTTGAACTATCAGGGAGAAACCTATGAAGTGGAGATTGACTATAAGGCATACGAGCAGAAGGACCTCAGCAGCCGGAGCCTCTACTACAACAAGTGGAACAGTGAGGTTTTCATGGGCAACGGACTCATTTTCTTCCGCAACTTCTATTTTGCCGGAGTAACCGTCGTAGTACTCATCGTATTGGTCGTAATCGCTGTCAGATCCAGAAAGAAAAAGAGCGACGCTTAGGATGCGTTGTCAGGATTCCCGTCCCTTTGATCATAGCAGAAGAGGGTAGAATAAAGGGCGGAACCGCAAGGCTCCGCCCTTTCTATGTACCATGGCTTTGATTGGCCATCCGAAGCTTACTTGTAGGCAGCTACGCGGGCATCGTTGATGACACCGCTCCAGTTCATACCGAAAGCGAAGTCGTAGAGGTTGCCGTCGGCATCCTTGTAGCAAACCATGTCGCGAGGAACATCCTCGTTCTGCTGCTCCACAGTCTTCATGTCGGCAGGCATCTGCATAGGCAGCAAGCCAGAAGGCTCGGCCTTACCGCTGATGATGTCGAAGATAGCCTGGTTCTGTACGCCGAAGCTTACAAGGATGGCATCAGCCTTGCCCTCGAACTCAGCAGGAACCACAGGCTTGCCTGTGTTGAGCACTACGATCACTGGCTTGCCGCCCATGGCAGCCTTGGTGTCGAGGACAATCTTCAGGTCGTCCTTGTTGCTGGTCTTCACAGTCTTGCCCTTGTAGGAACGGTTGGTGAAGTCCTCCAATGGGTCGCCACCTGCGATAGAGGTTGCACGGGCATAGGTAGCTGTGTAGTCGTTGTACTGCAGGCTGATAGGCAGGTAGCCATTGCCACCACGCTTGGCATCGTCGGCGCTGTAGCCCACACCGCTGTTAGGAGCCTGGATGAAGGCGATGGCGAAGTCGGCCTGTGCAGGGCTTTCCACCACGTCGAAATACTTCTTGGCCAGTTCCATGTTCACGGCATCCACCCACTTGTCTTCGCCAGTCATGCCAAAGAAGCCCTGGCTTTGGGTCTGATGACGCTTAGGAATATAAACCTTCTTCTTGCTGTCGGTCTGAGGCAGGGTCTTGTTGTGGTTCTTCAGCATCACCACAGACTTGAGCTGAGCCTCATAGCCAGCCTGCATGAAATCGCTCTTGCCCAGGATAGAGGCAGACTCGGCTGGATCGATGTAAGGATTCTCGAACAGACCTGTGCGGAACACGTTGAGCAGCAGGCGGTAGGCTGACTTCTGGAAGCGAGCATCGGCGCTCTCCTTGCCAAAGTCGTTCACCCACATCTGATAGGCCTCGAGCACTGGACCCTTGTCGTTGTTGCCTCCAAACTGGTCAACACCGGCCTTCAGAATCTGGTAGTGACGGGCAGCGATGCTCATGGTCTCTACACCCCAAGGCTTGCCGTCGAAGCCGGCTACAGTCTTGTTGTCGTTGGTGATACCCCAGTCGGTGCAGATCACACCGTCGAAGTTGTTGGCATTGCGCAGCTGGTCTTCAATCATCCACTTGCTGAAGCTGCCGCCCATGTTCTCGCCGCTTGGATCCTGGTTGAACAGGATGCTGTAGATAGGCATCACAGCCGAAGCCATCTGTGTACCATCCTGCAGCTTGAATGCACCCTCGGTGAAGGTGAGCTTGTGCTCTTCGCGGTTCTCGCCAGGATAAACGGCATACTTGCCATAGTTGTAGTGAGAGTCACGACCACCTTCCTGTGCGCCGTAGCCATACCAGTGCTTCACCATGGCGTTTACGCTCTGGTAGCCCCAAGCACCGTCGATAGCCAGTTCGGCTGGAGAAGTCTGGAAACCGTCGCAGTAAGCGCGGGCCATCTCGGTAGCCAATTTGGTACCCTCGCCGAAAGTACCGCTGAAGCGGCTCCAGCGTGGATCGGTGGCAAGGTCAACCTGAGGAGAGAGGGCGGTAGCGATACCCAGGGCACGATACTCCTGAGCAGCGATAAGGCCGAAGTTCTTCATCAAGGCTGGGTCGAAGGTTGCAGCCATGCCTAAGGAAGAAGGCCACAGAGAAATCTGACCACCGGCACCATAGTTGTATTCAGCATCTGAAGAAGTCTCATGACGAGGGTCAGAGCTGTTGTTGGCAGGGATACCATGGTTCAGACCCTCAACGAAAGCCTGTACATTGTTGTTCCAGGTGGCAGCCACCTCAGGACTCTCCACGCGGGTCACGAGCACGGCACGCAGGTTGTCTTCCTTCAGGAACTTCTTCTGAGCATCGCTCAGGTCGGAAGCCAGGGCACCACTCTCGGCGTAGGGCTTGCCGTTGTAGGTCACACCACCGCCACGGCCGCCCATAGAGGCTGCTGGAATACTTTGGTGGGCACTGTAGAGCATCAGACCTGCAATCTCCTCGATAGAGAGCTGCTTGGCCAGGTCGGTAGCACGGATCTTAGGATCAAGACGCCAGTCTTCGTAAGCATCGAGTGAACCGTTGCGGTTCAGATCCTTGAAGGCAAAGCCATCAACGGTGAGCAGCTGAACACCGCTCTCAGGAGAATAACCCAGGGTTTGGCCACCCTCTTGGGTCACAAGATTGTAAGAGCCCTTAGACTCCTCTGTCCATTTCTGTCCGTTGCAGGCGGACAAGCTGAGCAGTGCAATGCCTGCTGCAGCGAGTAACATCTTAAATTTCATAGATAATTGTACAATTAGTGTATATTTTGCGACAAATTTACTAAATTTATTTATAAGATGTAGCAGCAAATAAATCTTTTATTTATCTTTGTCAAAAACTAAACAGATAGAGTATGAAACAATTTGCATTGATTGGCCTGATGGCCGCTTTTGCCTTGACGGAATGCCAAGGCAACCAGCAAGAGGAAATCGTGGCTCCCGAAGGCTATAAGCTGGTGTGGCACGATGAGTTTGAGGAAGGTACCGAACTGAATGCCGACTGGATTCATGAGGTGAAACCATCGGGATGGGTGAACAACGAGCTGCAGAACTACGTGAACCACGAGCACAACGGCCGCAAGGTGACAGAGCTGGTGGATGGCAAGCTGAAGATCCATTGCTTCAAGGATGGCGACAGCATCTTCAGCGGACGTGTGTATGCCATGCGCAACCAGGGCTGGCTCTATGGCTACTTCGAGGCTAAGATCAAACTGCCCAAAGGCAAGGGTACTTGGCCTGCCTTCTGGATGATGCCGGTGAAGGCACGCGACCGCTGGCCCAACTGTGGTGAGATAGATATCATGGAAGAGGTGGGGTGGAATGCCAACTATGTGGTGAGCACCATCCACTGCCAGGACTATAACCACGTGAAGGGCACGCAGAAATCGAACAACAAGCTGCTGCCTACGGCCGAGAGCGATTTCCATGTATATGCTTGCGAGTGGACGCCCGATCGGCTGAAATTCTTCGTTGACGGCGACCTGCTCTTCACTTTCGACAACGAAGGCACTGGTCACAGCACCTGGCCCTACGACTATGCTTTCTATCCCATCCTCAACCTGGCTTGGGGCGGAGGCTGGGGAGGCCAAGAGGGTGTAGATGAAAGTGCACTGCCCATCACCATGGAGGTGGAGTATATACGCGTGTTCCAGAAAGAGTGATGCTCAATCACTTAAGCAGCGACTTTTTCTCCAAGAAGTCATTGAAGGCATCTTTGTAGCTGTCTCCAAGGGGAAGGTAGGTCTTCTCGTCCATGATGATACGGCCACGGGCCACTTCCTGAATCTTCAGCAAGTTTACGATATAGGAACGGTGAATGCGCATGAAATGCTGCGGAAGCCGTTCCTCTATTTTTTTCATGCTCAACAGGGCGGTAATGGGCTTGGGCTCATCATCCATATAGAGGCGCAGGTATTCGCTCATGGCCTCCACATAGCGTATCTTGCTGACATTGATACTTACTACTTTGTATTCTGTCTTCACGAAGAGGATGTCATCCTCTGCCTCCTTCGGGGCAGCAGTAGGCCCGCTTGGGGCAACCGCTTTGCCTTGAAGCAGTTCGTACTGCCGCAGCACCTTATTGGCTGCTCGCTGGAAATCATCGAAACCGAAGGGTTTGAGCAGGTAATCCACAGCATCTACCTTGTAACCCTCGATGGCATACTCTGAATAGGCGGTGGTGAATACCACTAAGGGAGGATGTACCAAGGTGCGCACGAAACTCAGGCCGTTGAGGTCGGGCATATTGATGTCGATGAAAATGGCATCGATGGGCTGTTCCGCAAGCACCTTCATGGCGGCGAGGGGACTTTGGCAGGCTTCTACCAGTTGCAGGAAAGGCACCTTGCCGATGTATGTTTTCAGCTGACTGAGAGCTAAGGGCTCGTCGTCAATGGCCAGACACTTGATCATAGGTCACAGGTATTTTGAGTAAAACTTCGTATGTCTTGACATTCTCGTTGATATGGAACGTATAGTTATCCTGAAACAGTAGCTTCAGGCGTTTCTGGGTATTCTCTAAGCCTATGCCGCTGTGTGGGTCTTGGTTGCTCTCGTGCCTGCTGTTGATGCAGCTGAAGGTCACATACCCCTCATGCACATTGAGAGACACCATGATAAATGAATCTGACTGGTAGCTGATGCCGTGCTTGAAGGCATTCTCCACGAAAGAGACAAACAGCAATGGGGGGACCTGCACATCAGGCACCTCATCAGGAATATCCACATCTATGCGGACCTGGTCGCTGAAGCGCAGGCGCATCAAGGCGATGTAATGCTTCAGGAACTCCGTCTCTTTTACTAAAGGAATGGTGGGGCGTGCTCCATCATAGAGCACATAGCGCATCAGGCGTGAGAGTTCCACAATAGTACTCTTGGCCTGCTCTGGGTCTATGTCCACCAATGCATGAATGTTGTTGAGCGTGTTCATGAAGAAGTGTGGATTGATCTGGTAGCGCAGGTACTCCAGCTCCTGCTCCAAGTGCTGGCGACGCAGTTCCTCCGTGTCGCGCTGGTTCTTTACGGAACGGAAAGCCTCCTTGATACCTAAGTTCATGCTCAGCAGCAGGAAGGCAATGAACGTATTGGTGAGGGCAGGATTGTCCATCAGCATGCGCGACAACTCTGGCATCTTCTCTTCGGGTGGACCGCCTCCTCCGTCTCTGGCTCCAGGGCCTCCGTCATCAGGTCTGCCGTCGGGCCGTTGAGGAGGTGGCAAGGGGCGTGAATCGTTCTGAATCTCACCTCTTAGGTTATTAACAGGTTGCTTGTTTTCTTCATTATTACTACCAGGTCCGTCCAAAGGTCGTCCCTTGTCATCAGGAGGTAGTGGTGGACGCTCTCCGTTTTCCATGCCGGGAGGTGGCCCCATGCGGCGGTCGTTACCATGCAGAACGGACTGCCCGGCAGCAAAAACCACTAACAGGCAGAAGACTGCCACCCCATAGAACATCTTGTTTTTCCGATAGAGGAGGTAGGGGGCGATTAGATAGTTGTGAACCAGGAAAAGCAGTAGAAAAGGTATCATTTCTTTCCACACAGGAAACACCTTGCTCCAGGCAAAAGTGGTATTCCCGTCCTCGCCCTTGTTCAGGTAGAGGGCCAGCAAAGGGATGGTGAAGACCAATGTCCACACCACCCCATAGATGATATTCTCATGTAGTTTCAGCCTATTTTCGTACTTCATGATGAACAATTCACAATTACTCAATAATTCATTACCTGCGTCCTCCCTGACCTCCGGCTGTAGCACTGGCACTCACGCTACCCATCGAGGTCCCTTCCTTGCTCACAGTGGCTCCGGTAAGGAGGCCGTGCCACGAAGTTCCTCCTGTGAACGAGCCTCCACTGCTTACCGTGTAGGTAGAACCGTTTTTCAAGTCGGATGAACTGATGAGGAAGGTGGCTCCTCCGCCATAGGTGCGTGTCACCTCGTAGGCCATGATGTTCTTGCCGTCGGCATCTACAGACAGATAGCTGCCACTTGCTACCGAAGCTTGGAAAGCGATGGAAGGCTGGGTGGAAGAACTAATTGGATAACTTGTGCCACCACCCATGGCAAATAAGGTTCCACCACTGATGATGACATGGTAGCCATCTTCCTCGTTGGCATCTATGCCACATTCAGGCTGACTGGCTCCCAAGACTAAGATGGTACCACCTTTGATGTACATGTTGCCGTTGCTGTCAATACCATCGTTGTTGGAGGAGAAAGCATAGACATAGCCTCCGTTCAGGTACATGTCGCTGGCGGAGTTCAGCGCATCGTCATAGGCAGAAACCTCCACAATGCCGTCGTTGATGTTCATTTCACCTTTGGCTTCTATGCCTTCAGAGCCTTCGCCGCCCGTAGTTTTCACACGGATATCTCCACCGTTGATGGTGATGTTCGTATCACTCTTGATGCCCTTGGCAGAGGAGTGTAGATCTTTGCTGTAGGTATAACGTTCGCCCGTGGTGATGATGCGGATAAGTCCGTCGTTGATCACGATATCACCATCGGCATTGATGCCCTTGCCTCCAGTACCTGTACTCTTGAGCCACAGTTCACCACCGTTGAAGGTCACGGTTTCATCGGCCTTGATGCCTGCGCTGGCGCTGGTATCATTGTCGTCGCTATCGTATTCGCCATCGCCTGTGGTGATGACGGTGGTGCGTCCGCCGTTCACTTCCACAATGCCGTCGCTGGATAGTCCCTTGGCTGCAATGTCCGTAACCTCTATGTTGAGCACACCGCCATTGACAATGATGGCATCGTTGGCCTTCACACCGTTTCCTGCAGAAGCAGTAATGTTGATTACGTTTCCTGCACGGAAGCGCACATAGTCATCGCTGGCAATGCCATGCTTGCCCTTGCCTGTCACATTCAGGGTGCCGCTTCCGCTGAAGATGAGCTGCCCCTCGCTGAAGAAGGTGCCTTTCATATCCTCACCGTCCACCTTATTATATTTAATGCCGTCGGTGAGGTTGTTGGTGCTTCCTTTGGCCAGTTCAACGAAGATACGCTTCTTGCTTTGGATATTGATGGCAGCTCCATCATTGTTGGTCAGTGTCACACCACTGAGAGTCAGCTTGAACTTCTTTTCGCTATATACCTTGAACGATCCATCGCTGGAACTGCCAGTCAGTACATACTCCATGCCTTTGGCAGAGCTGTTGACCGTCACGTCGGCTCCTTCAATGCTGATATCCACTCCATCGGCACTTCCGCTCACACTGGCCGAGGTTCCGTCGTAGCTGATGGTGATGGCCGTTGTGAAGCTGCTGTGCTCCACATAGTCCTCATACGATTCATCGCTTTCATCCGAAGGAATCACCTCATGTTCCGTCAGGGTGCTGGTGTCGAATTTCACTTCAAAGTCGGCCAGAGTGTCTGTGCCGCTACTTGTGCCGCCCATACCTCCAGGACCACCTCCGCCGTTAGGCATACCTCCACCAGGGTTCCCTCCGCCGTTGGGCATTTCCTTCATACCATTGCCCTCCCAGTCACTGACGGGAGAATCATCCGCGCATGCCACAGTGATAAACAGCACTGTAAGGCACATCATCCATTTCATGCTTCTTGTCATAAGTCTCATATCTTACTAATTTTATAGTTTCACGATACAAAAGTAACGTGAGGCGATGAAATGGAGAAATATATTCAGCGAATCGCCCTTTTCTATCAACGAACAGGCAATTCTCAACGTTTCACTTTCCTGAGCACCATGGCAGTGCGGGCAGGGATGTAGAGTTTGAGCCAGCCCTTGTGGTCACGCGCGTAGAGCGGATCACCGGTAGTGAGATGCTCTATAGTATCATCGTTCAGACCATTACCGCCGTAGGCTGGGCTATCTGTATCGAGCACTACTTTGTAGCTGCCTTCTGGCACCAGGAAACCATAGTCGGTGAACGAACGGTTAGGACTGAAGTTGAACACAAAGACAAGATCCTTGCGCATGTAGGCCAATACCTGGTCGCCGTCGTTGTGCCATATTTCCTGAACCTTAGTGCGCTGTATGCCCTTTGCCTCTTTGATGATGCTGAGCATGGCGGCGTCGAAATCGCCCAGATAGTGGTAGCACAGCTTGTGATTATCCACCAAGTCCCACTGGCGGCGGGCATACTTATAACTCCAACCATTGCCCTCGCGAGGGAAGTCTATCCACTCCGGATGTCCGAACTCGTTGCCCATGAAGTTGAGGTAGCCGCCATTGATGGTGCTGGCGGTGAGCAGGCGTATCATCTTGTGCAGGGCAATGCCACGATGTACCATGCCGTTTTCGTCACCCTTCTGGAAATGCCAGTACATATCAGCATCTATGAGTCGGAAGATGATTGTCTTGTCGCCCACCAATGCCTGGTCATGACTCTCGGCATAGGAGATGGTCTTCTCGTCTTGTCGGCGGTTGGTCACCTCCCACAGCAGGCTGCTGGGTTTCCAGTCTTCATCCTTGAGTTCCTTGATGGTCTTGATCCAATAATCAGGGATGTTCATAGCCATACGATAGTCGAAGCCGTAGCCTCCGTCTTCTATCTTGGCAGCCAGTCCTGGCATACCCGAAACCTCCTCAGCAATGGTGATGGCATCTTTTTTCACCTGATGTATCAGCTTATTGGCCAGGGTGAGGTAGCAGATGGCATTGTCGTCCTGATGGCCGTTGAAATAGTCTGGATAGCCCATGAATGCTTCGCCCAAGCCATGGCTGTAGTAAAGCATGGAGGTCACACCATCGAATCGGAAGCCGTCGAAGTGGAATTCCTCCAACCAATACTTGCAGTTGGAGAGCAGGAAGTGAATCACATCATTCTTGCCATAGTCGAAGCAGAGGGAATCCCAAGCCGGATGCTCGTGGCGGTCGCCAGGGTAGAAATACTGGTTGGGGTCGCCAGCAAAGTTGCCCAAACCCTCTATCTCGTTCTTCACGGCGTGAGAATGAACGATGTCCATGATGACGGCCAAGCCCATCTGATGAGCTGTATCGATGAGCTCTTTCAGTTCGTCGGGCGTGCCGAAGCGGGAAGAAGGAGCGAAGAACGAGCTCACGTGATAGCCAAAGCTGCCGTAGTAGGGATGTTCCTGAATGGCCATGATCTGGATGCAGTTGTAGCCATCTTTCACGACACGTGGCAATACTTTCTCCTGAAATTCGCGGTAGGTGCCCACTTTCTCCTCCTGCTGTGCCATACCGATGTGGCATTCGTAGATAAGGAGCGGATTGGTGCTGGGCTTGAAGGTGCGCTTCTTGAACTTATAGGGCTGCTCAGGTGCCCAAACCTGTGCGCTGAAAATCTTGGTCTGGTCATCCTGAACCACACGATTCACCCATGCAGGGATGCGTTCGCCCTGTCCGCCATTCCAATGAATGCTCAGTTTGTAGAGGTCGCCGTGGTGCAATGCCTTGGCGGGCAGCTTGATTTCCCAGTTGCCGTTCTTCAGGGCTTTGAATTTATATTTAGCATCCTCTTTCCAGTCGTTGAAAGTACCAATCAGGTAGATTTCCGTGGCATTGGGTGCCCACTCACGCAGTACCCAACCCTTGTCTGTCTGATGGAGTCCAAAATAGAGATGGCCTGTAGCGAAGTCGCTCAGGGTAATCTTGCCATTACGAGTCAGTTCGTTCTCTTTGTCGATGACATGCTGGTGACGTCCATTGATGGCGTCTGCGAATGGTTCCAGCCATACGTCGTTCTTGATCAGTTTAAGTGTTTCCATCTTTTGGAATTATGAATTATTAATTTTAAATTATCAGATAAATTTCTCAATCGTTTCATTCAAGAAGTCATGATAAGGCTTCATGGTCTCAAAGGTCAAGGCAATCTGGTCGATGAAGTCAGGCTGTTGGAAGAAATCATCAGGCACTTTTCGGCAGACGATGTAATCCTTGGGCTTGAGGTAATCCATATAAGGCCAGTCCTTGGGGAAACCCTTGGGAGCGGTCTTGAGTCTTTCCATGCCGATGGTAGGGAAGAACTGCTTGAAGGTAGGCTCTTCAACCATGGCGCGAAATTCATCGATGTTGTCGAAAATAGAATGGCGGATGCCACGCAGCATGTCAGATGTGGGGCACCAACCACCCCCGGCAATCATGCACTGGCCAGGTTCGAAATGCAGGTAGTAACCACAGCGGAGCGACTGGCGTCCCTTGGCATTGACAAACAGGCCAATATGGGTTTTGTAGGGTGATTTGTCTTTGCTGAAACGTATGTCTCGATAGATGCGATAAAGGCAGTCCTTGGGTTCCAGGTGCATCACTTCGGGCTCAAACATTGATATGCGGGCGATGAGGATGGGGAGCAGCGGCTCTATTTCCTCCTTCATCACCGCATCGTATTCGGCCTTGTGAGCCTTGAACCATTCGCGGTTGTTGTGGGCTGCCAGTGCTTTCAAGAATTTGAAGATTCTGTCTGCTTTCATTTTATTCTATCTTATTTTTGCAAAGATAAACGTTTTTTTCAAATGTCGTGTCATTTTTATCATTATCTTTGCATTATCTTTGCATCACATTTTTAAAACTCGGAATGAAAAAGAACGAAAAAGAGAAAATAGCTGCACAAGAGGTACAGAAATCCTCTTGGAAAGAGATACTCAACTTTTATAAGAACGATGGCGTGCGCGTGTTTTTAGGTTTCGCCATCTTTCTGTTTGCTGTCTTTATGGTGGTGGGATTCACCTCCTATTTCTTTCATGGGTCATCTGACCAGAGTGTAGTGGAAAATGCCACGTCAGCCGAATTGGCTTCTGTGGATAATGGCATAGAGAACGATGGAGGCTCCTTGGGGGCACAGTTGTCACACTATTTCATCAACAACCTGTTTGGAATACCTTCCTATTTTATCGCGGTGTTCCTTTTCGCGTTGGCTCTGAAGCTGATGCACGTCCACAAGATTCGTCTGTGGAAGTGGTTCATCCTCTGCATGATGCTGATGTACTGGAGCAGTATTGCGCTGAGTTTCCTTTTCCAGCACATCTTCAGCGACTCCTTCTTCTACTTAGGCGGATTGCATGGCTACAATGTGTCGCGCTGGTTGGAGAGTCAGGTCGGAGCCACTGGCGTGTTCCTGCTGTTGTTGCTTGCCGCTGTGTGCTTCCTCATCTATTTCAGTTCAAAGACTGTGATTTACCTGCGTAAAATCATTTCCTTAAGTTTCTTGAAACGCAAGCAGAAGGACGAGGAAAACCTTGATGACTTGGTGAATGGGCATGACTTTGCGGCTGATATTATGACCGATGATCTTAAAGAGAATGAACCAGACGATACAGAGGAGGAATCAGACAACTCCATCGACTTGCTTGTAGATACTCCATCCGATGACAAGACGGACAATGGAGTGGGGGAAGACATGATGCTTCCTGCTGACAAAAAGGGGGAGAAAGAAACGGATTTTAAGGTAGAGGCCGCTCCGGAGGAGGAGAAGGCCGACCTTGATAAAATAGAACCTTACGACCCACGTTTAGATCTGTCGCACTATAAGTTTCCCACCATCGAACTGCTAAAGGACTTTGGCGATGAAGGCCCCACCATCAATATGGAGGAGCAGACTGCCAACAAAGACCGCATTGTGGAAACGTTGCGCAACTTTGGTGTGGAAATCAGTAGTATCAAGGCTACCGTAGGTCCTACGGTCACCCTCTATGAAATCACTCCTGGACAGGGGGTGCGCATCAGCCGCATCCGCAACTTGGAAGATGATATTGCCCTGAGCCTCTCTGCGCTGGGTGTGCGCATCATCGCGCCTATCCCTGGTAAGGGAACCATTGGCATAGAGGTGCCAAACAAGAATGCCAAGATTGTTTCTGGCCGCAGCGTGATAGGCAGCCGTAAGTTCCAGGAGGCTAAAATGGAACTGCCATGTGCCTTGGGCAAGACCATCAGCAACGAGGTGTTTATGTTCGACTTGGCCAAGATGCCGCATGTGCTCGTGGCTGGTGCTACCGGACAAGGTAAGTCGGTGGGTTTGAATGCCATGATTACCTCCTTATTATATAAGAAGCATCCGGCAGAGCTGAAATTTGTGTTGGTGGATCCCAAGAAGTTGGAATTCAGCATCTATGCTGCTATCGAGAATCATTTCCTGGCTGAGTTGCCAGAAAGCACGGAACCCATCGTGACGGATGTGACTAAGGTGGTGCAGACGCTCAACTCGGTATGTAAGGAGATGGATACACGCTATGACCTGATGAAACTGGCTGGTGTGCGCAATATCAAGGAATATAACGAAAAGTTCATCAACCGTCACCTGAATCCTGAGAAGGGTCATCGCTACCTGCCTTACATTGTGGTGGTGATTGATGAGTTTGGCGACCTTATCATGACCGCAGGCCGTGATGTGGAGCTGCCTATTGCCCGAATTGCCCAGCTGGCACGTGCTGCAGGCATCCACATGATCATCGCCACCCAGCGACCTACTACCAACATCATCACAGGTACTATCAAGGCCAACTTCCCTGCCCGCATCGCTTTCCGTGTGTCGCAGATGATTGATTCGCGCACCATCCTCGACCGCCCAGGAGCCAATCAGCTTATCGGCCGAGGCGACCTGCTTTTCTTGCAAGGCAGCGATCCTGTGCGTGTGCAGTGCGCCTTCATTGATACACCCGAGGTAGAGGAAATAACCAAGTTCATTGCCAAGCAGCAGGGCTACACATCGCCTTTCTACCTGCCAGAGCCTGACCAGCCAGATGGTGGCGAGGGAGCTGCTGATGTGGACATGGGTCACATTGATCCGCTCTTTGAGGATGCTGCCCGTCTGATTGTGATACATCAGCAAGGCTCCACCTCACTGATCCAACGCAAATTCGCCATTGGCTACAACCGTGCCGGCCGTCTTATGGATCAGTTGGAAAAGGCGGGTGTGGTAGGTCCGGCTCAAGGCAGTAAGCCGCGAGATGTACTCGTGAATGATGAAATGTCGTTGGAGAATCTGCTGGCGCAGTTTAAATAAGGTTCATCATTCCTCTCCCATGGAAGAAGGGATGGTTTAAGAAAAATTGTAAGAGTATGAAAAGATACTTTTTGATATTGTTGCTGATGTTGCCTTTGGCAGTAGTAGCGCAGGAAGATGCTACTGATCTGTTGGAGCGGGCTGCGGAATCTATTCGAGCCTCCGAGGGCATCAAGGCTACGTTTACCGTTCAGGTTCAGGGTGTAGCTTCAGAGGGTACCATTTACCTGAGAGGGGAGAAGTTCAAACTGGAGACAGAAGGAGTGACTACCTGGTTTGATGGTACTACCCAATGGACCTTGGTGGAGGATACAGAGGAAGTGAACATTTCAGAGCCGACAGCCGAGGAGCTGCAAAGCATCAATCCCTATGCCTGGCTCTCGCTCTACAAGGAAGGCTATGCTGTGAGATTCACCTCTGGGGCCAACGAAGGTGAGAGGTCCATCTTGATGACCACCGCCAAGTCGCGCCTCGATATGCAGAGCATCGTGCTTGTCATCAACGAGCACACGTTGGTCCCTGTCCGTCTTACCATGGCTGGACGAGGAGGGCAGGATGTGGCCGTCATCTTCATCCACAGTTATGATGCCCGCCAGCATTACGAAGATACCTTGTTCACCTATCCAGCCGAGAATTATCCCGAGGTGGAGGTGGTGGATTTGAGATAATTGAAAATTGAACATTTATGGATACAGAAAAAGTAAGATTGCTGATTATTGGTTCTGGCCCTGCCGGCTATACTGCCGCTATTTATGCAGGTCGAGCTAATTTGTCGCCTGTGCTCTATGCAGGCTTGCAACCAGGTGGACAGCTCACCACAACCACTACGGTGGAGAATTTCCCTGGCTACCCAGAGGGAGTAGATGGTAACCAACTGATGGAGGACCTGCGTAAGCAGGCAGAGCGCTTTGGTACGGATATCCGCTTTGGTGTGGCTACCAAGGCTGACCTGAGTGGCCGTCCTTTCAAGGTGACCATCGACGATGAGAAACTCATCGAGGCCGATGCGCTTATCATTGCTACAGGTGCTGCTGCCCGCTACTTGGGCTTGGAAGATGAGAAGAAATATGCGGGTATGGGCGTGAGTGCCTGTGCTACTTGCGATGGCTTCTTTTATCGCAAGAAAGTGGTGGCTGTGGTAGGTGGAGGAGATACTGCCTGTGAGGAGGCTTCTTACTTGGCCAGCTTGGCAAAGAAGGTTTACCTCATTGTGCGCAAGCCCTACCTGCGTGCCTCAAAGATTATGCAGGAGCGCGTGATGCAAAACGAGAAGATTGAGGTGCTGTTCGAGCATAATGCCGAGGGACTCTTCGGTGACAATGGCGTGGAAGGCGTACACTTGGTGAAACGTTTGGGAGAGCCAGATGAGAGTCATTACGACTTGCCTATCGACGGCTTTTTCCTGGCCATCGGACATAAGCCCAGTGCTGAGATATTCAAGGACTATGTAGAGGTGGATGCCGCTGGATACATAGTGACGGAGGGTGCCACCCCACGTACCAACATCCCTGGTGTCTTTGCTGCGGGTGATGTGGCCGACCCTCATTATCGGCAAGCCATCACTGCTGCTGCCAGTGGCTGCAAAGCTGCGATAGAGGCTGAACGATTCTTGTTAGGACAATAGATCATTAAAAAAGGAGGCTCTGAAAAGCCTCCTTTATTTATCACCCCATGCGGCTGATTTTCTTGAGTTTCTCCTCATCTATCAGCTTGATCTTTCGCCCATCAATAGCAATGAGGCGTTCAGTGGCAAATTGTGAAAGGGTGCGGATGGCATTGGAGGTAGTCATGTTGGAGAGGTTGGCAAGGTCTTCACGCGAGAGATAGATACTCAGCGTGAAACCGTCTTCCTCCATGCCGTAGCTCTCCTTGAGGAGCAGGAGCGATTCGGCCAAACGGCCACGGATATGCTTCTGCGTGAGATTCACGGTACGCTGGTCGGCTACATCCAATCCGTGCGACAAGCGTTCGATGATGAAATATGCCAAGTGATTGTTTTGCTTTACCAGCGAATCCAAGATCTGTAGCGGTATCTGGCAGATGACAGAAGGCTCTACGGCCGTGCTGGTGCAGATATAGTCCTTGTGCGAGAAATAGGCATGATAACCAAAGTATTCCACTGGCTTATACATGCGGATAATCTGGCTTCTTCCTCCCACACCCTCCTTGAAAATCTTCACCTTCCCCTGAATCAGACACATCATGTGGGTAGGGGTCTCGCCCTCCATGTAGATATGCTCGTTTTTCTTATAACTTTGAATGGTGATGTTCTCAGACAATAAGTCACGTTGCACCTCATTGAGGGGTGCCCACAAATCCGCCAGCAGGTCGGGAATCTCTGCCTTTGAAGGGATATATCTTACCATCTCTTTACCTAAAAATACCTAAGCTACAACTTATTTCGACTGCAAAAGTAATATTTTTTCTTCAATAGTGATGTTTTAAGGCAACTTTTTTTCCTTTTTCAGCGTTTTTGCGTCAAAAACAGGCGAAATAATTACAACTTATCTCTTTCAGATATCACAAATTAGTTTTATTTTTGTGGAAAAAATACAAGAAGTCATGATGAAGAGAATATTGAAACTACATGGGCTGGTGGGACTGCTTTTTGTCTCAACCATGGCCTACAGTGCTACAGGTATTACTGATCTGCGTGTCCAGGACCAGGTGAATCCGCTCGCAATTGAAGACCTGCATCCATTGTTCTCTTGGCGCATGGAGAGCGACCAGGTTGGGCAACATCAGCAAGCTTATCAGTTGGTGGTGAAACGTGCTGCCGATGGCAAGGTGATGTGGAATACAGGTCGCTTGGAGAGCGGCGAGAGCATGAACATCAGCTATCAAGGGGTAGCCCTGCAGCCCGAGACTGCCTACGAATGGCAGGTGACTGTGTGGGATGCTCAGAACGCAAGCCATGAGCAGGTATCCACTTTTGAGACCGGACTAATGAATACCAAACTTGCTGCCTGGAGCGGTGCCAAATGGATAGGCTCCACTGCCCAGCGCTTGGATGCGGCTACGGAGAATTACTTTGCTCTGAAGACCGACTTCCGTATCTGGGATGGCGATGTAGCATCTATCATTCTGGGTGCCAACGATTTCCGCTTCGGCGATGCCTTCCAGAACATAGACAATATGGCGGGTGAGAACTATGTGCGTATCGATATCGACATCAGTGGTTATTTCAAGAACAAGGGGACTGAGATACGCATCTACCGCGTGGGCTATGCCAAGGGAGACAGCGCTAAAAAACCGCTCATCACCATCAACAAGGAAATCTTCCCTGAAAGCAACATCGAAGATATATTCAATGCACAGAACGCTTCAAATTGGCACTCGCTCGAACTGATTGTGGATGTGAGCAATTTCCAGTTCATCATCGATGGCATAGACCTCATCACTACTCCCCCCAGAGCACGTCGTGGCTTTGGCGGCGGTTTTGCCGTGGGCAGCGTGGCTGGTCGCACCGTGACGGCTACCCGTCTGCAGGTGGGACCATGGGGCAACTCGCACGACTTCAATACTGCTCCGCACTTGGCCAACATCGGCTTTGCCTCTATCCCCGACAGTGAGGTTTCTTATGTCAATTTCCGCATAGAGCACATGGGACAGGCGGAGGACAAGGTGGTGTTTGGCCCTGCGCAATACAACATCTTCGAGGGTAAGCCCAGCGTGGAAGGGATTAACGGCGACACCATCCTGGTGAACAATTCCACCAAGAAAGAGACCATGTTCTATGTGGATCCTTCGTATGGCGGACTAACCATGCTGCGCACGGAGTTCCAGACAGAAGAGGGCAAGGCGATCAAGAACGCCAAGCTCTATGCAACAGCCATGGGAAACTACGAGATGTGGATCAATGGCGATCGCATGGGTAAGGACTGGTTCACCCCAGGCGACAGCCAGTTCCGCGAAGTGATGGGCTATCATGCCTACGATGTGACCGACATGATTCAGAAGGGTGCGAATGCCATTGGCGCACAGCTCAGTCCGGGATGGTACACTGGTCCTATGACCTTCACTACCAGCAACTTCAACTTCTTCGGCGACCACGAGGCATTGCTCATGAAGTTGGTGATCACCTACGAAGATGGTACCAGACAGACCGTGGTGAGCGACCCTGAAAATTGGAAATCTTTCAACGAAGGACCTATCCGCTATGGCAGTTTCTTCCAGGGTGAACGCTATGACGCCAACAAGGAGGCTGCCATCAATGGTTGGAAAAAGACGGGGTTCAACACAAGCCAATGGCAGCAAGCTGAGATCATCCCCCAGCGTGCTTGGGTGAATTTCGACCTTATGGCACGCTATGACAAACCTGTGCAGGTGCGCGAGATTCTCACCGCCACCCAGCTGATGCTTACCCACAGTGCCGATAACCACACCTTTATATATAATATGGGCGTGAACATGGTGGGTGTGCCTGAGATTACCATTCCTGCTGGCTACCTCAAGAAAGGCGATATGGTCATCATCCGCTATGCCGAGCAACTCTACCCGGGCTTCAAGGGCGATGAAAGCTACTATGTGAAGACCTACGGACGAGGAGGGAAAAACATTGCAGGCCGTCCACTCTATGAGACATTCCGTGCTGCCTTGGTTTCCGATTTCTATATCGCCAAGGGCAGCGAGCAGGTCACCATACAACCATCGACCACCTATCGCGGCTACCAGTATATCCAGATCACATTGCCTTCTCATGAAGGAGCATTGCCATTGGAGAATATCAGAGGATTGGTGATGTCGAGCGATGAGTTGCCCACAGGTACTTATGTGGCAACCTCAAGCGACAACAACAAGACCGCCAATCTGGTGAATCAGCTCATCAAGAACATCCAGCGCAGCCAGTTGGGCAATTTCTTCACCATTCCTACCGACTGCCCGCAGCGCAACGAGCGTATGGGTTGGACGGGCGATGCACAGGCTTATACGCGTACAGCGACCTACAACAGCGATGTGCAGAACTTCTTCCGCCAGTGGATGGTGAACCTGCGAGCCGACCAGGGTGTGGGAAATGCCACCAACGTGCCTGGTGGTGTGGGCAGCACCGTGCCTACCTACAATCAGGCCGACGACCAAAGCTTTGCCGATGGTACCACCTGGGCAGCTGCTGTGTGCATGGTGCCTTGGCAGCTCTATTCGCAGTATGGCAATACGCAGGTGATCAGCGAGAACATGGAGGCTATGATAGCTTGGCTGCGGGGCATGGACTACTACGACCAGAGCGAGGAATATCCGCACTTGTCTGCCAAAGCCACTGGCTTGGCCGACTGGTTGGCCATGGACAACCATACGCCTTCCGACTTGGTGAACAATGCCATTTACATCTATATGATGGAGGTGACTGCCGTGATGGCCGATGCTATTGGCCGTGCCGACCTGGCTGCCGAGCTGCGTGCCCGCCACGATGCCGCCAAGGACGAGTGGAACCGTTGCTATGTGGACCCGGCTACGGGCAAGACGCGTAACCAGAAGGGTGATTTGGTGCATACTCAGGCCAGCTATGCCTCACCGCTTAATTTCAACTGCTTCAATGAGGCCAACAAGGCAAAGGCCGAGCAATACTTAGCCGAACTGGCTAAGAATCCAAGTGCCAGTCATGATGGGGAGATGAAGTTCCCTGCCTACACCATCACCACTGGCTTCTCTGGCACTCCGAACATCCTGCCGGCATTGAGCCGTGCGGGCAAGGTGGACGAGGCGTTCCGCATGTTCACCTGCACCGATTTCACCTCCTGGCTCTATCCGGTGACGATGGGAGCCACCTCAGTGTGGGAGCGTTGGAATGGTTATGAGGTGGCCTTTGGTCAGAACAATCAGAACAATATGAACTCGTTCAACCACTTTGCTTTGGGTGCAGTGGGGCAATGGATGTATGAGTATCAGCTTGGCATCACCGCGCAAGGTGGTTACAAGCACTTCATCCTGCAGCCAACAGCAGGAGCATCCTATACCTCGCTCACAGGCTCTTACCGCTCCAACTATGGGGATATCCTGAGTAGCTGGAAGGCCGATGGCAAGGGCAAGATGACGGCTTACGAGACCACCGTTCCAGCCAATACCACCGCCACCCTCTACCTTCCTGTCTCTTCTGGTATCAGTCAGTTTGGCAGTGCCAATGGCGTTGCTTTTGTGGGGATAGTGCAGCACAATGGCATCACCACGGCGCAGTATGAGTTGCAGAGCGGACATTATAGCTTTAGCATCGAGGCTGGGAGAGTGAAGATAAATTGAGAATTCTCGTGCAAGCTGAGAGCAAATAATGCTTGCATTAATTTGCCGAAGCGCAGCCTAGAATCAACGTAGTTAATTGAAAATTGAAAATTGAAAATTGAAAATTCTTGTGCAAACCGATCGGAGAGAAAGCTTGTTTTCTATACCGAAGTGCAGCCGAGAATCAAAGAAGTTAATTGAAATATGAAAAAGCAGGTATTATTATTAGCCACAGCAATGCTGCTGACCTCTTGCGGAGCAATAGGGCTTAGCGGCTCCTCCACAGGCAGTATGGTGGGTGGAACCTTAGGTTCCATCTTGGGAGGACAGGTAAATAGCGGTTATGGCTCGGCCATAGGCGGAGTCGTAGGAGCTATGGCAGGCGCAGCCATTGGCAATGCCATGGAGAAAAAAGCCATGTCACAGCAGTATAGTCCATCTACAGGGAGCAGCTTTGCAAGTACCAGAGCTGCCGCTGAGGTGAATGCCTCGACTGTGAAGTTGGAGAATTTCCACTTTGTAGATGCAAACAACAACAGAGCGATCAACAGCAACGAGGAATGCAAGGTGCTGTTTGATGTGGTGAACACGGGCAGTCGTGCCGTGCAGAATGTCACGCCACAACTGGTTCTGGCACAGAAAGCCTCTGGTATCAACATTGGGGGGGCCACTACTATCGCCTCCATTCCAGCTCGCGGCAAGGTCACGTACTCTGTGCCCGTAGTGGCAGGCAAGGTGAAGAATGGTGAAGCCGTCTTCCAGGCCTATGCCGTAGAGGCCAATGGCGCCGAATCGACCGTCATTGAATTCTCGCTGCCAACTCAGAAATGATTATTAAAAAAGGGGCTTCGAAAAGCCCCTTTTTAGTAACCCTTTTTTATTCTTTAATAATGAGTCTGCAGGTAAACCACATGCGTAGTGAGATATTCCTCTACGCCATGCTTGCCGTCGGCACCGCCGATACCTGATTTCTTCACTCCTGCATGGAAGCCCTGGATAGCCTCAAAATGCCAGCGGTTGATGTAGGTCTCGCCAAACTGCAGTTCGCGGCAGATGCGGGTGGCGATGTCGATGTTCTTGGTAAATACAGACGAAGCCAAGCCATACTCCACGTCGTTGGCCCACTTGATCACGGTGTCTATATCCTCAAACTCGATGATAGGCAGCACAGGGCCGAAGGTCTCTTCATGTACGATGTCGAAGTCCTGCGTCACATTGTCGAGCAGAGTAGGAGCGTAGAAATAGCCTTTGTCGCCCACACGATGTCCGCCGCACAGCACCTTGGCACCTTGCTTGATGGCATTCTCCACCTTGGCCGTCACGCTGTCCAAGGCACGCTGTTCTACCAGTGGTCCCATCTCTGCATCCTTCATTACGGCAGGATTGCCCACCTTCACGTTCTTGAATTTCTCTAACAAGAGGGCCGTCAGCTTCTCCTTCACATCCTTGTGTACATACAGGCGCTCGGCATTGTTGCAAATCTGTCCGTTGTTTCCGATGCGGCTTTCGAAGATGGCTTGGGCAGCCAGTTCCAAGTCGGCGTCTGGGAAAACAATGGCAGGAGCCTTGCCACCCAGTTCGAGCGATACTTTCGTGATGTTTGGAGCAGCAGCCTCCATGATCTTCTGACCTGCACCCACGCTACCAGTGAGGCTCACGATGCCCACTTTGGGGTTGCTGGCCATGGCGTTGCCCACCAAAGAGCCCTTGCCGGTCACCACGTTGAATACGCCTGCGGGCAGACCCGTCTCAGCTACTATCTTGCAGAACTCCGTACAGTTCTCAGGAGTAAGCTGTGAAGGTTTGATCACGATGGTGCAGCCAGCGATGAGGGCAGCACCAGCCTTACGGGCAATGAGGAAGAAGGGGAAGTTCCAGGGCAGGATACCGGCAGCAACACCGATAGGCTCCTTGAAGAGCATCATGGTCTCACCGCGGTTGTCACTCTGGATGATTTCACCCTCGATGCGGCGAGCAAACTCGGCCATATAGTCGAAATAGGTGGCAGTCACACCCACTTCCACACCGGCCAAAGCCTGTGTCTTGCCTTGCTCGCGTACCAGAATCTCCTGGAATTTGTCGAAATTGGCACGGATTCCGTCAGCCATCTTGTGCAGATACACGGCACGCTCGGCAGCAGGGATGGCAGCCCAAGAGGGTTGTGCGGCCTCGGCAGCATTGATTGCTTCTTCTACGTCCTCCAATGTTCCGTCTGGTTGGCGACTGATCACTTCTTCGGTAGATGGGTTCAATACCTCAATCCACTTTCCCGAGCGGCTTTCGCAAAACCGTCCGTTGATATACATCTGTAAGTCTTTCATAATATTATAGTATAAGGTAATTTTCAATGTTCAATGTTCAATGTTCGTGCAAGGCGAATGCCATCAAGTTTACTTGAATGGCTGAGCCGCCGCCGAACTTCACGGCGAAGCCGTAATGTTCAATGTTCAATGTTCAATGTTCGTGCAAGGCGAATGCCATCAAGTTTACTTGAATGGCTGAGCCGCCGCCGAACTTCACGGCGAAGCCGTAATGTTCAATGTTCAATGTTCAATGTTCGTGCAAGGCGAATGCCATCAAGTTTACTTGAATGGCTGAGCCGCCGCCGAACTTCACGGCGAAGCCGTAATGTTCAATGTTCAATGTTCAATGTTCAATGCTATTATACGCCTCTAACGCCTTCTCAAGCACCAACAATGCCCGCTGCAGATCCTCCTTCTTCAGCGCATAGGCAATACGCACCTCGTTCTTGCCCGAGCCAGGAGTGGTGTAGAAACCCGAGGCAGGAGCCATGAACACCGTCTGACCCTCGTAGTTGAAGTCGCTCAGGCACCAGGCGCAGAACTTGTCGCTGTCATCCACAGGCAATTTGGCCACGGTGTAGAACGCCCCCATCGGGATAGGCGAATAGACGCCAGGAATGCGGTTCAGCCCGTCTATCAGGCATTTACGACGCTCCACATATTCGTCATACGTCTCGCGCAGGTACTCATCTTCCACGTCCAACGAAGCCTCGGCGGCTATCTGCCCCACCAATGGCGGACTGAGTCGGGCTTGGCAGAATTTCATCACGGCCTTGCGCACCTCCTCGTTCTTGGTAATCAGCGCACCGATGCGGATGCCGCACTCCGAATAGCGTTTCGACACAGAGTCAATCAGCACCACATTCTGCTCTATGCCCTCCAGATGGCAGGCGGAAATATAGGGTGAGCCTGTATAGATAAACTCGCGATACACCTCGTCGGAGAAGAGAAACAGGTCGTACTTCTTCACTAGGTCGCGTATCTGGTTCATCTCACGTCGCGTATAGAGGTAGCCCGTAGGGTTGTTGGGGTTACAGATTAGGATGGCTCGGGTACGCTCGTTGATAAGGTTCTCGAACTTCTCCACCTTGGGCAGCGAGAAACCTTCTTCGATGGTGGTGGCAATGGTGCGTATCTTGGCACCTGCAGAGATGGCAAACGCCATGTAGTTGGCGTAGGCTGGCTCGGGCACAATGATCTCATCGCCAGGATTCAGGCAAGAGAGGAAGGCGAAAAGCACCGCCTCTGAACCGCCCGAAGTGATGATGATATCGTCGGCTGTCACGTTGATGTTGAACTTGGCATAGTAGCCCACCATCTTCTCGCGTAGGCTGCGGAAACCCGCGCTCGGACTATACTCTAAGATCTTTCGGTCTATCTGTCGGATAGCGTCTATCGCGCACTGCGGCGTAGGTAGGTCGGGCTGACCGATGTTGAGGTGAAACACATGGATGCCCCTTTGTTTGGCGGCATCAGAGAGTGGAGCCAGCTTGCGGATAGGTGAAGCCGGCATCTCATTTCCTCGGATTGAAATCTGTGGCATAGTCTTTACTTAATTGATTATTTGCTTGCAAAGATAGTGCAAATCGAACGCAAAACAAATAAGCTCGCTTATTTTTTTGCTGAGATGCAGCCTATTTTCACACATATAATTGTAAAGATAGTGCAAATCGAACGCAAAACAAATAAGCTCGCTTTTTTTTTGCTGAGATGCAGCCTATTTTACATAAAAGGTATCAAAAAAGAGCATCCCCTTCGACACGTAACGAATCGTTACGTGTTTTTTGTGTGGAGTGGGGCAGCGCGTCACGCGTCACAGCGTCACAGTGAGTTTTGGGAAGGGTGCGTTTTTTTTCGATTTCCACATCTCAACGATGGCTTTTGAGCGTATATTTATTTTATCCGAGATATTCTCTTTTTGCCGAAAATTGATTAATTTTGGCGCAATAAATGTTTAAAATCTGAGATAATATGAAAAAATTAGGATTGTTGGGCATGGTGATGGCCCTGACGATGCAACTGCAGGCGCAAGACCAACAAGGGGGGCCAACGCCCGAGCAGGAAGCGATGTATGCCACATCGACGAAGGATTTACAGGAGTGGATGACTTACCTTACATCGGCCGAATGCCGCGGGCGACTGACTGGCGACATTGGCTTCCAGCGTGCAGCACAGTATGCCGCCGACTTATTCAAGGAGTGGGGCTTGGAACCTGGAGGGGATAACGGGACCTATTTCCAGACTTTCGACCATCCGTATGTGATGCCGCAAGAGGGTGGGTACTTTACCTTGTATCTGCCTCAGGGCGACCAGTGGGTTGCCAAGCAGTACGACTACCCCGACCACTACATGGTGGGAGGTACTTCGGACACGGGATTCCTTCATCAACTGGACTTGGTGTATGTGGGCTATGGCATCACTGCACCTGAGTTGGGCTATGATTCATACAAAGGGGTGGATGTGAAGGGCAAGATTGTGGTGTGCGAGCGTGATGTGCCCTATCAGGGTCAGGACCCGAAGTTGCAGAAGGCGTGGATGCCTTACCAGTATCATAACTTCAAGATGACCAATGCCACTAATCATGGGGCAGCAGGTATGCTGTATATCTCGACGGCCGGCAACCCTAACCCTGGGTATAACAAGAACTTTGTGTATTGCAACGTGAGCGACAGCGTGGCCCGTGATATCTTCTCTGGCACGGGCAAAGATTATGTGAAGGTGAAGGCCGAGATGAACAAGACAATGAAGCCCAACTCCTTTTATATAAATAAGAAGGCTGATATCAAGGCCATCACCGAGTGGCACCCCGAAGGCAAGGGATGCAATGTGGTGGGTATCTTGCGAGGCACTGACCCGACATTGGCTCCTGAGTATGTGACCATCGGCGCACATCTGGATCATATAGGCCTACAACCCTATCTGTGCCCTGGAGCGCAGGATAATGCTTCGGGAAGCATCATCATCATGGGCGCAGCCAAAGCGGTGGCAACTTCAGGCTATAAACCTCGACGCACCCTTGTGTTCACCTTGTTTGGTGGCGAAGAGACGGGGTTGATCGGGAGTGATTTCATGGCCAACCATCCTGTGCTTCTTGGCAGCCATAAGTTGCTGATCAACATCGACTGCTTGGCGGCTGGATATGGCATGGGCGTGAGGATAGCCAAGAAGCACGGCTCGCTGTTTGAACTGTTCAAATCGACGATGGAGCGCAGCGTGAACCGTCCGTTCCGTGAGTCTGTGGGCAGGGATGAGATTGTGACGCGTCCGCGCACGGACGAGGCGAATTTTTTCGTGAAGGGTGTGCCTGTGGCTGCTCCGTTTGCCTTTGGTTCCACGGTGAGGATTCCTTATCATGTGCCTGGCGATACGATGGAGTACATTGACTTCGACCTGTCGCACGATGCTGTGCGCTGGATGGCACTCACGATGATGGAATTGGGTTCAATGGAGAAGGTTGAAGCAACTGTGAAATAAGGTTTTATCTTCCTTCATTTCACTGGTTCCATGTGAATGGATACATGGGTATGGGCACCGAACCGGTCTTTGAGCTTGTGCTCAATGGCGGTGGCGCGGTCGTGAACCTGAGAGAGGGGTAGGGAACCGTCCATGCGCACATGGGCCTCAATGGCGATGTGGTTGCCTATGCGGCGGGTGCGCAGGTTGTGCGGCTGCCTCACATCGGGGAATGACTCAATGATGCGGAGGATTTCATTCTCGGTTTCAGCGGGCAGGGAGCCTTCGGTGAGTTCGCCCATGCTGGCCTTGAGCAGTTCGACCGACACTTTCACGAGCATGGCACCCACTATGATGGACGCCAAGGGGTCGAGCACTGTCCAGCGGTCGCCCAACAGGATGGCTCCGCCGATGCCTATGGCGGCTCCGATGGAGGACAGGGCATCGCTGCGGTGGTGCCAGGCATTGGCTATCATCACCTGCGAATCTAAAGCCTTGCCACGGTAGTCGGTATAGCGATAGAGGATTTCTTTGACAAGGATGGAAATCAGTGCTGCCCACAAGGCCAAGATGCCAGGGGCTTTGAGCTGCTCACCCTGTGTCCATACATACAGCTGCCTGCTTCCCGCCACGATGATGCCTACGGCCGCAGCTCCCAATGCCAGTGCGATGAGGAAAGAGGCGACGGTTTCAAACTTACCGTGCCCGTAGTCGTGAGAGGTGTCTTGTGGTTTGGAGCTGATGCGCACGAATACCAAAACCACGATGTCGGTGAGGAAATCGGATAGCGAATGTACGGCATCGGCCATCATGGCTGCACTGCCAGCCAAAATGCCTGCAATGAACTTGAATGCAAGGAGCAGCAGGTTTCCCACGCTGCCTATGAGTGTCACCTTGTATATCTCACCTTCTCTTGTCATGATGTTAGTGCGTATAAAGCTAATAGAAAAATCCCCTCTGCCTGTGGCGACAGAGAGGATTTATAGTTTTATCCCAATAATAATAGTGAAGAGGCTGATTACTCAGCAGCAGGAGCCTCGGCACCGGTAGCCTCTGCCACAGCGGCAGCTGCTTCAGCGGCGGCTTCAACAGCCTTGGCAGCTTCCTCGGCAGCCTTGGCAGCCCTCTTTTCTGCAAGAGCCTTAGCCATTTCTTCGTTTACCTTCTTCTCTGCTTCCAGACGAGCCTTCTTCTCTGCCTTCTTGGCATCGATGGCCTTCATCTTAGCATTGCTCAGTGCAGATGCCTTGCTCTGCTTCCAAGCTTCGAACTTAGCCTGTGCAGCAGCCTCGTCGAAGGCACCCTTCTTCACACCACCCTGAAGGTGCTTCATCAGGTACACGCCCTGCTTAGACAGAATGCTGCGAGCTGTGTCGGTGGGCTGTGCGCCTACGTTCACCCAATAGAGGGCACGCTCGAAGTTTAACTCAATAGTGGCTGGATCGGTGTTAGGGTTGTATGTACCGATCTTCTCAATGAAGCGTCCATCACGTGGAGCCTGTGAGTGCGCAATCACGATGCTGTAGAAAGCATAACCTTTCTTACCATGACGCTGCAGTCTAATTTTTGTTGCCATTAAAAAATGTTTTTAAGTTAGTAAATTTTGTTACTTGTGCTACTAATCCATAATAGCGGGCGCAAAGTTACTACTTTTCAACCATATATGCAAATTTTTCTCCTTTTTTATGTTAAATGTTACCTAAATCTCCTCGGATATCTGAAAATGATGGCTAATATGGCACAGATGCCCATGCAGAGCGGGTAATAGAGGTGGATGATGATGGCTGCGGGTGACACTTGCGCCAGTCCGGCAGCGATGAGCATCTGAGCACCGTAAGGGATGAGTCCCTGTACCAGGCATGAGAAAGTGTCGAGGATGCTGGCCACACGCTTTGGATTGAGGCCAAACTTGGTGGAGATGTTGTGTGCCAGCTGACCTGTGGTAAGTATGGCGATGGTATTGTTGGCCGTGCAGAGGTTGGCCACGCTCACTAAGGCAGCGATGGTGAATTCGGCGCCACGCTTGTCGTTGATACGGCGCGTGAGCTTCCTAATGATGAAGTCGATGCCTCCATTGTGCCTGATGAGTTCGAGCATGCCGCCTGCCAGGAGGGTGACTATAATCAGCTCGCTCATGCCCAGGATGCCTTCACCCATGGCACCAAACCAACCCAGCAGGGTCATGTCGGTACAAAGGCCGATAATACCAGTAGAAATGAGTCCCAAGAGCAACACTGCCATCACATTCATGCCGAGCAGGGCAGTGGCGAGCACCAGCAAGTAGGGGATGACTTTCACCCACTGGATGGGGCCAATGTCGGGCGTAGCTTGGAGCGAGAACCCTTGTACGAAGTAAATGCCAAGGATGATGAGGGCAGCAGGCAGCACTATGAGGATGTTCACACGGAATTTGTCGCGCATCTGGCACTGCTGTGTGGTAGTGGCTGCAATGGTGGTATCGCTAATAAACGAGAGGTTGTCGCCGAAGAAAGAGCCTCCAACCACCACGGCCACCATGTAAGGCAGATCTATGCCCGTACGCTCGGCCAGTCCGATGGCTACGGGCGTGAGGGCGGCAATGGTTCCCACGCTGGTGCCAATGGATACAGAGATGAAGCAAGCTGCCAGGAAGATGCCTCCAATGAGAAACTGACTGGGCAGGACGGAGAGGGTGAGGTTTACCGTTGCATCGATGGCTCCCATAGCCTTGGCACTTTGGGCAAATGCACCAGCCATGATGAAAATCCAAATCATGAGCATGATGTTCTTATCGGCTGCTCCTGCCGAGAACTGATGGACGCGGTCGGTGAGCCGCAGATCGGTGGTCACTGCAATGGCGTAAATGGATGAAACCAGGAACGCCACTGTGATGGGCACCGCGTAGAAATCGTCCAACCACAATGAGGTCACTAAGTACAGGCAGAGGAATACTGCTAATGGACTTAATGCTAGCCAACCCTTACTTACTTTAAACATTAATTCTCAATTTTCAATTTTCAATTTTCAATGTTTGAGCAAGGCGAGAGCAATGCCAAGGTTGCTTGAGCATTGCAGAGCCGCCGCCAAACCTCACGGCGAAGCCGTAATTTTTAATTGAATCATTCCTCCATGGGGTGTGAGGGCACTGAAGGCTTCTTCCGCCTTGACAACACCTGCATAGATCTGGGCACAAAGCAGCACGCCGCCATGCGCGAAGATGGCCACACGCAGGAAGGGCTTCTGTTTCAGCTCATCAAGGAAAGCAGCTACACGCTGGTATTGTTGAATGAAAGATTCTCCTCCCGTGGGTGCTACATGTAGGTAATCATCAAACCACTCCTGCATGCGAGGGTCATGGATGACATCGAAAGGCTTCATTTCCCATTCCCCGAAGTTGATTTCCATGAGACGGGAATCACGCTGGGCATCAGGATAGCCGCAATAGGTAGCGAGTTTCACGCAGCGGGTTAGCGGACTGCAATACACGTGGTCAAACGGTTCCAAAGTCTGAAGATTGGCTTTGGTCACGGCAGCTTCCTGTTCGAAGGAGGCTTTCAGGGGCACGTCGGTCTGTCCATAGCAAACGCCTTGGGGGACGTCAACGGAGGTGTGTCGGATTAGTACGATATCCATTATACATTAAACGTTAAACATTAAATACTATTCCTATGCAGATAAGGTAGAAGCTCAGTTCGCTAAGCAGGAACGTGGCACCGCAGCAATCGCCTGTATAGCCGCCGATGCGCCGTTTCATAAGCAGCATGAGCAGGGCAGTGACTGCCATGGGAGTAAGCAGGGCAGGGTATAGCTCATAGGGCAGGAACAGCAAGGTAGGCACCAGTCCGAAGGCTAAACAGAGGAACCACTCGCCTTGTGTCATGCGCTCATACACCGTGAGGATTTTCGCCTCTTCGGCCTTGCGGCAATAGGGCAGAAAGTGGATGATGTGTGCTGCACACATCTTGCTCCAGGCATCTCCCACAATTATGATTTTCAGCAAAACAGGCAATCCGATGGCCGAAGCCTGTGTCAACAGCAGGAAATAGACTATCAGCCCTATCACTCCATAGGTACCGATGTGTGAATCTTTCATGATGTTGAGCACGCGCTCGCGGGTAGTCTCACCCCCAAATCCATCGCAGAAGTCGGCCAACCCATCTTCGTGCAGGCAACCGGTGATGAACAATCGGCTGATGATGGCCAGTATCCACGCTGCTGATAGGGGAAGTACTTGTGCACATAGCCACAGCACCCCCGTGGTAATTGCCCCCGTGAGCCATCCTGCCAATGGCCAATAGGGTACCACCCGCTTGAAAGACTCGGCGGGTACCTGACTTATGCGCCAGAAAGGCAACCTGGTAAAGAACATCAGGGCTGCCAATATTTGATTCTTACTTATCATTCTTCATATAACTCAGTTTAATAAAATCCTTTTTCATTCTATAAAAAGGCATCATCTCACATGTTTAATTTTAAAAGTATTTCGTCATTGCCGTCTTCTTGAAACTCTCCATGCCGTTGAGCATGCACAGGGCCGACTGTACGATGGGGTAGGCCACAATGGCCCCCGTACCCTCTCCGAGCCTCATGCCAAGGCTGAGCAACGGCTTGGCTCCAAGGGATTGTAGCATCATGCGATGGCCGCTCTCATCGCCGCAATGGCCATAGATGGCATAGTCCACCACATGGGGATAGAACTTTGAGGCTGCCAGAATGCAGGCCGTCATCAGGAATCCATCTACTAAAATGATAAGGTGGCTCTCGGCTGCCTGAAGCATGGCACCCGCTGCCATAGCCAACTCAAAGCCGCCAAAGTGCGCCATGATATCAGAGGCAGAGCCATCTCCCTTATAATTGTCCAATGCTTGCTGGAGCACCTCTAACTTATGCTGTACCCCTGCATTGTTCAATCCGCTGCCAGCACCCACACATTTCTCCAAGGGTATGCCAGTAAACAGGTGCATCCACAGGGAGGCTGCCGAAGTATTGCCGGCGCCCATCTCACCGAAACTCAGCACATTGCTGCCTTCGCTTTTACATTGGCGTACCAACTCAGCTCCTCTTTCGATGCACAACTCCAGCTCCTGGCGCGACATAGCCGGACCGTACAGGAAGTTGTGTGTTCCACGACCTACTTTGCAGTCAATGACAGCCGGATTGTTTTTGAAATCGTAGTCCACACCGGCATCCACTACCTTGAGTCCGAAACCGTGCTGCTGGCAGAACACATTGACTCCTGCCCCTCCGCGGGTATAGTGCAGCACCTGTTGCCAGGTCACTTCGCGGGGAGTAGGGCTCACACCCTCAGCCAAGATGCCATGATCGGCGGCAAAGAGTATGTTCTGCGGCTTGTACAGAACAGGCTCCAATGTCTGCTGGACAAGTGCTACCTGCAGGGCAACTTCCTCCAGGGTGCCCAAGGAACCCTTGGGCTTGGTCAAATTGTCTATCTTGTCTATTATCAGCGGTTTGATGCGCTGGTCGGGTTGCTCTATGTGAAATGTTCTCATCATTCCTATCCTTTTATCTTCACGGGTATGCCACTTACCATCAGCACAACTTCATCGGCTTGGGCAGCCACATATTGGTTAAACCATCCCTGCAAGTCGGTAAACTTGCGTGTCACTTCGTTCATGCTCACGCCTCCCATACCTATCTCATTGGTCACAAAGATGAAAGTGGCATCTTGAGAGGTAAACTTGTCAAATTCTGCTTTCATCGCCTGCAAAGTGGCATCTACCTCGTCTTTCAGGTCGAAGAAGAAATTGTTGCACCACATGGTGATGCAGTCAATTAGCACTGTGCGATGGCTTACATCGTGCCTGCTCAGGAACTTCTGCTCCTCAATATTGGCCCATTCGGGACCTCTGCGCTCCTTGTGAAGACGTACGCGCTCGCGAAATTCCTCGTCCCAGATACGGGCCGTGGCCATGTACACGGGATTGGGGGAATAACTCAAAGCCAATTGCTCTGCATAGGAACTTTTACCAGAGCGTGCTCCGCCTGTGATGATAATGATTTTGCGCATAACAAGTCAATTTGGTTGCAAAGATAGGAATTATTCTTCGTTTGCAGGATATAATTAGAAAGAAAAGCGGCCAAAATAATACGACCGCTGTAAAAAAGAGTATAGGATTGTGTTGTGAGCGGTAAACGAGACTCGAACTCGCGACCCTCGGCTTGGGAAGCCAATGCTCTACCAACTGAGCTATTACCGCATTGTTCAAAAAGGTGGCACAAAGGTAATAAATAAAAATAGAATTACATCATTTTTGGCTTTTTTTTTTCAAAACTACCAAGAAAGCGTCACGTGTCACAGCGTCACAGTTGTTTTTTCCCTTTTTCTTTCTATCTTTGCAAATGAATTAAAAATGGAATACAACTATGAGAGGGCATTTGAAGAAATTTGTGAATAGTCTGGCATTTTCCATGGGTACATCTATGATGTATGTGCCTGGGTATTGCTTGATGCATGCAGTGCGCTCCGAGTGGGGGATTTGGATGGGCGTTGTAATGTTTGTGGCAGTCTGTCTGGTGTGTTCCTACTTGCTATACCTGTTGATAGGCAATGTGCATTACAAGGAAGTGGACGAAGACAGGAGAATAAAGGGTATAGGAAGTATGGGTGCCTTGGGGCTATTGCTCCTGGCTGGAGGACTATATGTGGAAGAATATTACCCCCAGTGGCAATGGGTGGCTATAGGTGCCATCGTGACTATCCTCTTCATAGCTGCCTATTCCATCACTAAGGATTATATACTAAAAAATGAATGATATGAAAAAGAATCTGTTTTTGACCCTTTGGGCAATACTTTGCCTGATGTGGATTTTGCCTGCACAGGCACAGATTAAGTTCACGCCCATGCGCGGCAGTGAGCATGTACTGAGTTACAGGGGAGCGGTGCGTGAGCTCGATACGCTCAATTTGGATGAGCGTTTTATGAGTTTTGCTCCATTTTATCTGATCTATCCTGACCAGCCGCTGAATGACCAAACAGCATTGGCACTGGTGCAGGAACTGGGCATCACGCGCCAGTTCCCTGGCGAAGCTACGGGTGTGGCTGTGGTAAATCCGCTGGGCAAGGCTTACGATGCCAAGGTAGATGTACAGGCCTATAAGGACTTGATTACCAATATGCGTGTGGTGAGCAACCTGAAGGTGATAGGCATTGGCAATGGCGCCACTTTCGTGAATCAGTTTATTGCACCTATTGCTGGTGAGATAGCTGGCATAGTGAGCATCAACGGCAAGGCTGGCAAGGTGCAGAAAGACGGAGGTGTGCCCGTTCCTGCTTTCATTGTGGGCAAGGGTGCAGCCAATGTGGCCAAACCTTATATCGCTGCCAACAAGGCTGAGCGTACAGGCAAGAATGCACACATGCAGATCTACACCAATGCTGACGAACCACTGCAGCGTGTGGTGGTGAGCGAGGCTTCTAACCAGTCACTGGGCGAGATTTTCGATGATGCATTTGCCGAATTGCTGAGCAAGAACTATCGCTTCAATAACAAGTACCACACTTGGTATGAAGGACAGAAGTTTGGTGAGAACGGTCCCTACGAGTTGGAACCTTGGATGAACCTCAAGGAGTGGGGCGTGAAGCGCAACTGCGTGGTGCAGCGCATTCAGAGCTACCTGCCTACTTCTTATCTCTGGTTTGAGTATATCCCCGAGGGTGTGGAGACCGCTCCCAAGCAGAGTGTGCCCCTGGTACTGCTGCTGCATGGCAACGGCAACGACCCTCGTACTCAGGCAGAGACCTCAGGCTGGATAGAGGTGGCCGCCAAGGAGAAAATCTTCGTGGCTGAGTTGGAATGGCAGGGTAAGCCTAACTTCGACGCTATGGGACACGACGGTATTGAGACCACCGTGGAACTGCTGTTGCGCAAATATCCGCAACTGGATCCAACTCGTATCTACACCGAAGGACTCTCGGCAGGCTCCATGACCTCTTCAGCACTGGGCGTGAAGAAATCACATCTCTTTGCGGCTATTGGTGCCATGAGCGGTGGTTTGTTTGCCGGCGGTGGAGGCGGTTTCGGCAGTGATGCTGTGATGAGTGAAGCCATACAGAAGAGCGGTGCTGCCGAGGTGGCCTACGTAGGGGTATGTGGTACCGATGATATGGTGATTCGCTATCCGAGACCTGACACTTGGAAGGGTAACGGAATCACCAATGCCTGGAAAATCTATGAGATAATGAATGGTATGAATGTGGTAGAAGACTATGATTTCGCTGCTGACGAGGCTTTCGGACAGCCCCAGCTTGACCGTGAAGTGATAGAGACCACCAAGGGCATCACCATGCAGATTGCTACCCTCAACAAAGGCAATGTACCGTTGATGAAGCTGGTAGCCGTAATGAACTACGGTCACTGGAACTTCTACCCAGCTGCCCAGGTGATGTGGGATCACTTCAAGCATTTCTCACGTGACCTGCAAACGAAGAAACTGATTTATAAGCCATGAAAGTATTAGGGAACATCTGTTGGCTTCTCTTTGGCGGATTGGAGGCCGCCATCGGATACGTTGTGGGAAGCTTGGCATTGATGGTCACCATCATAGGCATCCCCTTTGCGCTCCAAACGCTGAAGATTGCAGTGCTGATGCTTTGGCCTTTCGGATCTAAAGTAGTGAAGGTGGACCATTCGTTTGGCTGCCTCAATACGGTGATGAACATAATCTGGTTTTTCTGCGGAGGTATCTGGATATGGTTCATACATGTATTGTTTGGCATTCTGCTCTACATCTCCATTTTGGGCATTCCCTTTGGCCAGCAGCATTTCAAGTTGGCAGGTTTGGCATTGCATCCCTTTGGAAGAGAGATAACAAGTGGTTGATTATTAAATAGATAGAAAGATGAAAGTGAGATTTGGAATCGTGGGTACCAGCAAGATAGCCACTTGGGTACTGGCCGGAGCCCGTCAGGATCCACGCTATGAGGCCGTTGCCATTTATTCTCGAACGCAGGAGAAAGCTGATGAATTTGCATCTGTACACGGCATACCGCATACCTTTACCGACTTGGAGGCCATGGCTTCGAGCGACTTGATAGATGCGGTCTATATCGCTTCTCCCAATTTCAAGCATTGTGAACAGGCCATCCTGTGCATGAGTCACGGAAAGCACGTGCTGTGTGAAAAACCCCTGGCGAGCAATGCACGTGAGGCAGAGTCCATGATTGAGGCCGCACGGGAATACGGTGTACTCTTAATGGAGGCCATGATCAGTACCCTGAATCCCAATTTCAAGGTGGCACGTGAATACCTGCCCAAACTGGGTACTTTGCGCCGCTATTTTGCCAGCTATTGCCAGTATTCCTCACGCTACGACAAACTGAAAGAGGGCGAAGTGCTGAATGCGTTCAAGCCCGAACTGTCAAACGGGGCCATGATGGACATAGGTATCTATACCATCTATCCTATGGTGGTGCTTTTTGGCGCTCCCATGGCGGTGAATGCGATAGGGGTGAAACTTTTTACGGGTGTTGACGGACAGGGTGCTGTAAACCTGCAGTATGAGGGCATGAATGCCACGGTGCTCTATAGCAAAATAGCCAATAGCCACCTGCCCACCGAGATAGAGGGCGAAGAAGGCAACCTGCTCTTAGACCAGATACATGTGACACATCGGGTGACTTACCTGCCTCGACAGGCTGCACTCTCAGGGCGTGGTCCCGAGGCGGTGCGGGAGGACATTAGCGTGCCTCTGCAGCATGATGAGTACTACTATGAGATGGAGGAATTCATCAACCTCATTGAAGCTGGGAAGCGTGAGAGCGACATCAATTCGCACTTCGCTTCGCTCACTACGATGAAGATTATCGATGAGGTGCGCAGACAGTTGGGGGTGGTATATCCGTCAGACTTAAAACATTAAACATCTCTCGTCTGCGGCTCGACAATACTTGACGAAGTTGGCATTGCTCTTACCTTGCACGAGAATTATAGGCTGCGCCTTGTCGATAGACCGCGCAGCCTTTATTGTGACGTCTTTTTATTCTATATTGAATAAATTGATAAAGCCAGTCACCTTGAAAATGTTTTTCACATTCTCGCTTGGATGGCGAAGCACCATTTTCTTGCCTGTAGCCTTGGTCTTTTTCAAGATGGTAAGCATGATGCGCAGTCCGCTGGAGGCAATATAAACTAGTTTCTCACAATCAACGGTGATGTTTTTATCCCCATTGATGTAGTAGGGTTTGAGCATGTCGTCCACCTCTTTGGATGCATCGGAATCCAGTTCTCCTTCCAGAGTGACAATCACTTCATTCTCCAATTCTTCGATCTTTGTTTTCATAAATCTTTATTTTTTATCAATTTTTTTCTTAATCGTCAGTACATTTTTTCCGTCGGTTCGTTCATAGTGGATGGTGTCCATCAACTCGCGAACTAAGAAGATACCCAATCCTCCTATGGGTCTATCCTCGGCCGACAGCGTGGTGTCAACATCAGCACTTGCTGTGGGGTCGAAGGGGAAGCCGGCATCGATGATGGTAAAGGACAGGTATTGACCGTCAGACTTCGCCTCTACAGAAATTTCGCCTTCTTCACCCGGTGGGTAAGCATAGTTTATCACGTTGACCACAGCCTCTTCCACCGCCAGTCTGACATTCATAGTAGTATCTGGATCGAGATTTATCTTATTAGATACTTCTTTCACAAAATCTCCTAATCGATTTATTTCGTGAGTATTATTCTTTATTGATAAATGAATGTCGAACACATCATCGGTAGTGTCAGAGAGGTAGTGAATGGTAAGCATGGTTAGGTCGTCGCTTTGTGGAGCTTCGCCTACAAACTGACGGACTGCCTCTGTCATGTTTTCAATGACAAACTTGCTTTCGCCTCCCTTTTGCAGTTCGCTCCACATACGCTGTTCACCAAATTGTTCACGTTTGGAGTTCTTGGCCTCAGTCAGTCCGTCGGTATACAGGAACATCAGGGTGCCAGCTTGAATGCTACTTTCCCTTGCTACATAGTCGGATTCTGCAAAAACACCGATGGGCAAATCGGGGTCGGCTGGTAGCTCGGTGATGTCGCTACCCAGGAGGAGGGGCTTGTCATGACCGGCATTACAATAGCGCAACTTGCCTGTAGGCAGATCAAGTGCTCCGATAAAGAGGGTTACGAACATGTTTGATTCATTTCCCTCACACATGGAATTGTTTATGGATTTGATGATTTTTACCGGGTTACTCTCGTGTCTGGCTACTGTGCGGAACAGACTGCGAACCATGGCCATCACCAGGGCAGCGGGTACGCCCTTACCAGAAACATCGCCTATGCAGAAAAACAGTTTCTCGTCGCGGATGAAGAAATCGTAGAGGTCTCCACCTACCGCTTTGGCAGGAACCAATTGTCCGTAGATTTCGATATCTTTACGTTCTGGGTAGGGAGGATAAACTTTGGGAAGCATGGACATCTGAATGTCTCTGGCCACCTTCAACTCTCCTTCTATGCGGCCTTTGGATTCATTGGCTTGTTTCAGCTCTTCCATTTGGAGGGCCAACGACTCTTGCATGATGCTGAACGAGTGGTGCAGGCGTTGCATTTCGTCTTTGGTATGAATGTCGGGCAACGGGGCTTGCAGATTGCCTTGTGCCACTTCATCCACTGCCTTGGTGAATGTCGCCAGTGGTCGGGTGAGGCGATGAACTGCCTGTTGGATGATAACGATAAGCAGTACGAGCATCAGGATGATCAGGGCAGCCACAATCAGTCCTGTCCGGTGAGCTTCTTTGAAAAACTCGTTAGACTGGCACACTAAGGCCATTGACCAGCCTGTATGTGGGAAGGGTCCATAAAAGATGAAAGATTTGCCATAAGTAGGCGATGTTACCGATTTCATGTTTCTTTGTCCTCCGAGCATTTCGTGGCCTACCGCTATCATATCGTCGTAGCCCACTTCTTCTGCATAGCTGAAAATAGTCTTATTGAGTATCACAGACGGAACTGGATGTGTGATAAAGGTACCACTACGCCCGAGAATAAAGGAATAGGCGTTTTGGTAATATCTCACATCCATCAGATTGCCTAACCAGTCGAGAGAAACATCGGCTGTCACGACTGCAAAGACGTTTCCTGCTTCATCTTGAAGCGGATAGCTATAGGTAGTCATAGTCTTTTCTCCACCACCCGTATCGTGGTAGGGATCACTCCAATAATCGTGTTTCAATTCCTTGGGTTTCGCATACCACTCCATATCGTGGTATTCATATTCTGGTGTACCGAGCTGCTTGGAAAGTATGGAGTCGCCGTCGCTATAGCTGTAGGGTGAAAACCACAAGCCCTGGTCTGGATAGTAGTTGGGCTCGAAAGCTATGGCGGAGCCTACAATCGATGGATTGTTCCTGACTATCCTGCGGGTGATATCGTAGAGCTTTTCATGGGGTTGGTCAAGGTTTTCCATGATTTGGTCGAGGTGGTTCTGTACGGCTGTCTCTACGTTGCTGAGCATGGCGTTAATGCGTTGTTCTGCTGCGCTGAGGGTCCCGTTGGCCTTCAGCCGTTCTTCGCTGAGTATGCTTTCGGTGACAAAATAGTTTGTCGCAGCGACAGAAATCAATAGAATCACTGCCACAGCCGACGTCACCCAAAGGCTCAGTCGAACCGAGAGTGAGTCCCCCAATTGGAATATTTTCCGAATAGACATTTATATTTATTTATCCTATGACTGCAAAGATAAATCCTTTTTCTGACGTTACCAAGAAAAGACTCTTTTTTACATATAAAAAAAGTGAAGGCAGGAAGTTTTACCTTCACCAGCCTTCACTTGTTATATCAGATAAACCTAAGACACGTAACGATTCGTTACGTGTCTGGATTGTAAAGAGGATTAGATCAATTGATGGAAATAACTCTCTTGGCCTTTTCCTTCTCTTCCTTGGTAAACTTAGGTAATTCGATGTTCAGCACACCGTTCTCCACATGGGCGGCTATCTTCTCGCGATCTACATCCTCAGGCAGAATCATAGTCTGCTGGAACTTAGTGTAAGAGAATTCACGACGCAAGTAGCGGCCGTTTCTCTTCTTCTCCTCGTTCTCCTCGTTCTCGGTCTTCTTTTCCATACTGATCACCAGGTTGTTCTCTTCGTCAATGTGTACGTTGAAGTTCTCCTTGGTCATGCCAGGAGCGGCGAGCTCCACGGTATATTCCTTCTCAGTCTCAAACACGTTGATGGCAGGTGCGGTAGAGTTTGCACGTCTCATCATCCAATCGTCGTTGTCAAACCAGCCGTTGAACAGGGTAGGCAACCAATCTTGATTTCTTCTAACAGGTGTCATAATAAAACCTCCTATATTTATTTAGTTAAACTTCTTTTTTTGAACTCCCCTCTGATGGATCAGCCTATCAGAAGTGCGTTCGCTTAATACTATGCAAATCGGGTGCCAAGGGCCAAAAAAACGAAAAAATGGACAATTTGGCACCAAGAACTGCCGTTTTTTCCTCTTTTTTCCCCTTGAATGACAAAATATATTAAAAAAACAACGAAATTTGTATGTTGTATAACATATTTTTATTACCTTTGCACCCGAATTCTATAGGATTAGTTTTTTGACTCCTATTCTTAAACAATTGTTTAACTTAAAAAGTAAAAAGAAATGTTGAAAGTAAAAGCTGGTGAAACAGCAGGTTTGATTTGGAATGCCCTGAATGGTACCGATGGTTTGACATCTAAGGAACTGAAGAAGGCTCTGAAGATCAGAAGTGACAAGGACCTGTTTCTGGGTCTGGGTTGGTTGCTGAGAGAAGACAAGCTCGTCATTGAGGAGCAGGAAGCTGACATTTTGGTGAAGCTTGCCTAAAGATTGGATTCTTTTATAACGCTTTATGGGGGTGTTGAGACATTTATATGTTCGCAACACCTTTTTTTATATATATATTTTTTCTTTTTTCAATTATTTGTCATAACTTAGCAAACTGTTAGCATTAGTATCAATCTAATACCAAGCAGAATGTATCTTATAGGCTATGACATAGGAAGCTCTTCCGTGAAAGCAAGTGCGGTAAATACTCAGACGGGAGTATGTGTGGCTTCCGCTTTCTATCCCAAATCTGAAGCCGAAATTATGGCCCCCAAGACAGGCTGGGCTGAACAAGACCCTGATAGTTGGTGGACCTACCTCAAACAATGTACAGAAGAGTTGCTCACGCAAGTTCCTGCCAGTGAGATAGATGCCATCGGTATCAGTTACCAGATGCATGGACTGGTGTGTGTGGATAAGGCATATCGTGCCTTGAGACCCAGCATTATCTGGTGCGATTCGCGTGCGGTACCTTATGGCCAACGGGCGTTTGAGGAACTTGGCCAGAAATATTGCCTCACGCACCTTCTCAACTCGCCCGGCAATTTCACAGCCTCCAAGTTGGCCTGGGTAAAGGAAAACGAGCCTTCCGTGTTTGAACAAATCTATAAGGTGATGCTCCCAGGCGATTATGTTGCCATGCGACTCACTGGTGAGATTTGCAGCACGGTATCAGGCATGTCTGAGGCCATTGCGTGGGATTTTGAGGCCAACAAACCTGCCCAAGACCTGCTGAGTTATTTCGGCTTCTCTGAAGATATTCTCCCAGAACTTCGTCCAACTTTCGGAGAGCAGGGCAGGGTATCGGCTTCAGCAGCAGCTGAACTGGGTCTGAAGGCTGGCATTCCTGTGACTTATCGCGCTGGCGACCAACCCAATAATGCTTTGTCATTAGGGGTACTGAATCCTGGGGAGATTGCTTCCACAGCGGGAACTTCAGGAGTGGTGTATGGTGTTAACGACCAGATCAGTTATGACCCGTTGTCTCGTGTGAATATTTTTGCCCATGTGAATCATGAGGTGGCCAAACCTCGTCTGGGTGTGCTGCTTTGCATCAATGGTACAGGTATCCTGAACTCATGGATGCGCAGGAATCTGGCTTCGCCAGACATTAGCTACGCCAAGATGAACGTGCTGGCATCTATGGCACCTATAGGGGCTGATGGCGTGAGCATTCTGCCTTTTGGCAATGGAGCAGAGCGCATGCTGCAGAACAAAGAGATAGGGTGCAGCATCCACGGCCTGAACTTCAATGTGCATGATCAACGCCATCTGTTGCGTGCTGCCCAAGAGGGTATAGTGTTCTCCTTCAAGTATGGCATAGAGATTATGGAACAGATGGGCTTGAAGGTCAGCAAGATTCATGCTGGTCATACCAACATGTTCCTCAGTCCGCTGTTTCGCGAGACTTTGGCAAGCATCACTGGAGCCACCGTGGAGCTGTTTGATACAGATGGCTCTGTGGGAGCAGCCCGTGGCGCAGGCATTGGGGTTGGTTGCTACCCTACGATGCAAGATGCTTTCATCCATCTGAAGAAACTCGATGTGATAGAGCCAGATGTGAAGCACTTAGAGGCTTATAATGAAGCCTACGCGAGGTGGAAGAATGTGTTAAGAAATAATTTATAAATCATAATTCTAAAACTATGGAGACAAAAGAGTATTTCCCACAGATAGGGAAGATAAAGTTTGAAGGAACTGAGAGCAAGAATCCATTGGCATATCACTATTACGATGCAGAACGGGTAGTGATGGGCAAGAAGATGAAAGATTGGCTGAAGTTTGCATTGGCATGGTGGCACTCACTGGGACAGGCCAGTGGCGACCAGTTCGGTGGTCAGACACGTGCCTACGCATGGGATGAGGGCGCATGTCCTGTCTGTCGTGCGAAGGCGAAGGCTGACGCTGGTTTTGAGATCATGCAGAAACTGGGCATCGAATATTTCTGTTTCCACGATGTGGACCTCATCGAGGAGGCTGATACCATCGAGGAGTATGAGGAGCGCATGCAGATCATTACCGATTATCTGCAGGAGAAGATGAAAGAGACAGGCATCAAGTTGCTTTGGGGTACAGCCAATGTGTTTGGCCACAAGCGTTACATGAACGGTGCGGCTACCAATCCTGATTTCGATGTGGTGGCTCGTGCAGCTGTGCAAATCAAGAATGCCATCGACGCCACCATCAAGTTGGGTGGTACCAACTATGTGTTCTGGGGTGGTCGCGAGGGTTACATGAGTTTGCTCAACACTCAGATGCAGCGTGAGAAAGACCATTTAGCTAAGATGTTGACTGCTGCCCGCGACTATGCCCGCGCCAAAGGTTTTAAAGGTACTTTCCTCATTGAGCCTAAGCCCATGGAGCCTACTAAGCATCAGTATGATGTGGATACAGAGACTGTAATCGGTTTCCTGCGTGCTAACGGACTGGACAAAGACTTCAAGGTGAATATCGAGGTGAATCATGCTACTTTGGCGGGTCATACCTTCGAGCACGAACTGACTGTGGCTGTAGATAACGGCATGTTGGGCTCCATCGATGCCAACCGTGGTGACTACCAGAACGGCTGGGATACCGACCAGTTCCCCATTGACTACTTCGATCTCATTCAAGCCATGATGCAGATTATCCGCAACGGCGGATTGGGCAATGGCGGCTCCAACTTCGATGCCAAATTGCGCCGTAACTCCACCGATCCAGAGGATATCTTCATTGCGCACATAAGCGGTATGGATGCCATGGCCCGTGCCTTGCTCAATGCAGCCGACCTTGTGGAAAATTCACCTATATGCCAGATGGTGAAAGACCGTTATGCTTCTTTCGACAGTGGTGAAGGCAAACGTTTTGAAGAAGGCAAGATGACACTCGAAGAACTGGTGGACTATGCAAAGCAGCACGGAGAGCCTGAACAGCGCAGCGGCAAACAGGAGCTTTACGAGGCTATAGTGAATATGTATATTAAATAAGGTGTATGGCAACAAGAGAGAAAGTCAATTCAGCCTATCTGTTCTCTATCGTCTTGGTGGCGGTATTGGGAGGTCTGCTGTTTGGTTATGACACTGCTGTCATTTCGGGCGCTGAGAAAGGCTTGCAGGCGTTCTTCATGGGAGCGTCCGACTTCCAATATACCGATGCGCTTCATGGTATCACCTCCTCCAGTGCACTGATAGGGTGTATTATCGGTAGTGCTATTTCTGGCATCTTTGCTACTCGACTGGGACGCAAGCGCTCTCTGTTTGTTGCAGGAGTGCTGTTCTTTCTGTCGGCTTTGGGCAGCTATAATCCAGAGTTCTTTTTCTTTACCGAGGGCGTTCCAACGTTCGCTTTATTGGTGATGTTTAATATCTATCGCGTGCTGGGAGGCATTGGTGTGGGTTTGGCATCGGCCATCTGTCCCATGTATATTGCGGAAGTATCTCCTTCGGGTATCCGAGGGAAGATGGTCTCTTGGAACCAATTCTCCATCATCTTCGGTCAGTTGGTGGTTTACTTTGTCAATTTCCTGATTCTGGGCAATCATGCCAATCCTGTCGTTGATTTGGTCAATGGGGTGAATCAGGTGCTGAATCCTGAAGCAGCTGCCTGGACTATTGATACGGGCTGGCGACTGATGTTTGTCAGCGAGGCAGTTCCCGCAGGATTGTTTGCCATCCTCATTCTGATGGTTCCAGAGACTCCGCGCTATCTGGTGATGAGCGGTCAGGAAGAGCGTTCGTTGCAGGTGCTTACGCGTATCAATGGAGCAGAAGCGGCCAAGATTATCTTAGATGACATTCGCAGTTCTACCAAGGAAAAGATGGAAAAACTGTTTGCCTACGGTTGGATGGTGATTTTCATTGGCATCATGCTCAGTGTATTCCAGCAGGCCATTGGCATCAATGCAGTGCTTTACTTTGCGCCTCGCATCTTCGAGAGCATGGGTATGGGCAACCCGATGGTTCAGACTGTCATCATGGGTGTAGTGAACATCACTTTCACTTTGCTGGCTGTGTTTACGGTGGAGAAGTTGGGTCGTAAGCCATTGCTTATCTCTGGCTCTATCGGCATGGCTATTGGAGCCTTTGGAGTGGCCGTCAGCAGTGTGGTGAGCGGTATTCCTGGCATCATCCCTGTGCTGAGCATCATGGTGTATAGTGCCTCGTTCATGTTCAGTTGGGGCCCTATCTGTTGGGTACTCATAGCTGAGATATTCCCCAACACTATCCGTGGTCAGGCCATAGCTATTGCAGTGGCTTTCCAATGGATATTCAATTTTATCGTGTCTTCTACCTTCTTGCCCATGTACAACATGCGATTGGGTAGCATGGGTGTAAGCTTTGGCCATTTCTTCTCCTATGCGCTTTATGGTGTCATTTGTGTGGTTGCTGCCATATTCGTGTGGAAGTTGGTGCCTGAGACCAAGGGCAAGACCTTGGAGGATATGACGAAGCTGTGGAAGAAGAATTGAAAATTGGAAATTGAGTATTATTGGAGCTATCATGCAAAGTGTTTTTTCACAGGATTAAAAGAAAACATAGCGCAGCTAATATTATATCAAAAGTAATGTTGAAAATAGGAATCGTACAACAGGCTTGTACAGCCGATGTAGAAAAGAATAAGCAATATTTGGCTGCAGGGATACGCGAATGTGCCGTCCACGGGGCACAATTGGTAGTGCTGCAGGAACTTCATAACAGTCTCTACTTCTGCCAAGTGGAAAGTGTGGACAATTTCAACTTGGCAGAGCCTATTCCAGGCCCCTCAACAGACTATTACAGTAGTTTGGCCAAGGAACTTCACATCGTACTGGTCACTTCTTTGTTTGAACGCAGGGCAGCAGGCTTGTATCATAATACTGCTGTGGTGTTTGAGACCGACGGCTCCATTGCTGGCAAGTATCGCAAGATGCATATCCCCGATGACCCCGCCTACTACGAGAAATTCTATTTCACTCCAGGCGACTTGGGATTTCAGCCCATTCAAACCTCCGTGGGCAAGTTGGGCTTGATGGTATGCTGGGACCAATGGTACCCCGAAGGGGCTCGCCTCATGGCCATGCGTGGAGCAGAAATGCTTATCTACCCCACGGCCATAGGATGGGAGAGTACCGACACATCCGAAGAGAAAGCTCGTCAACAGGGAGCTTGGCAGACGGTGATGCGTGGTCATGCGGTGGCCAATGGGCTTCCGGTAGTGGCAGTGAACAGGGTGGGGCATGAGCCCGACCCCTCTGGTCAGACCAACGGCATCCAGTTCTGGGGGCATAGCTTCGTGGCTGGACCTCAAGGCGAAATCCTGGCTCAGGCGGGCGATGATGCGCCTCAGTGCATGGTAGTGGAGGTGGATATGCAGCGTTGCGAGCAGGTGCGTCGTTGGTGGCCATTCCTCCGAGATCGCCGCATTGATGCTTACTCTGCAATTTTGCACCGTTTTGACGATTGACAGTTCCTAAAACATTTGCAAAAAAAAAGTGGGAAAACGATTGTTTGTTAAAAGTTTTTTGGTATATTTGTGGAGATAATTATATAACTGAATAATTGTTTTATTATTAATTTTTTTTGGTTATGAAAAAGTATTTAGCTGAAATGGTGGGTACGTTTGTACTCACGTTCTTAGGATGCGGTGCCGCTGTGGCACTGGGTTGTGGCAGTGATACTGCTTCTATCGTAGGTACAGCCATTGCTTTTGGTTTGGCTGTAGTGGCTATGGCTTATACCATTGGTGGCATTTCTGGTTGCCATATCAATCCTGCGATCACTCTGGGTGTATATCTTAGCGGACGTATGAATGCTAAGGATTGTGGTATGTACATGCTATTCCAAGTTATCGGAGCAGTGATTGCAGCAGCTTTGTTGGCAGCTATCGTGGCTACTGACCCAAGTGCAGTCATCACTACTTCTACAGGTGCCAACGGATGCACATATGGCATTACCAATGCTCTGATTGTGGAGATTGTCCTTACCTGTATCTTTGTGCTCGTGGTACTGGGTGCTACTGCTAAAACCAATGGTGCTACCAACAACTTTGCAGGTTTGGCCATCGGTCTTTCTCTTATCCTTATCCATTTGGTAGGCATCCACTTTACAGGTACTTCTGTGAACCCAGCCCGTTCTATTGGTCCTGCATTGTTTGAGGGCGGACAGGCTTTGACAGATGTTTGGGTATTTATCGTAGGTCCATTGGTAGGTGGTGCATGCGCTGCTGGTATCTGGAAAATGATTGATGTAGAGAAGAAGTAATATTCGTTTCAATCCATAACAGGAGCCACGAATTTAGCGAGATTTCAAATATCTCCGTCTTTTTTGCGCTGAAATTTGAAATCTCGTTAATTTCGTGGCTTTTTTTATACCCGAATATTTTATTTTTCTAAAAGGATGCAGTATTTTTGCAGTCGTAGCATTAAAATATATAGAATAGGTGCAAAAGAAGCTTTACACAGATGAGGAACTGGTGAGACGATGTGCACAGGGCGACCATCAGGCGTTCAGAGTGCTTTATGAGCATTTCGCGCCCAAGATGTATGCTTACCTGTTGCGTTTTGTGAACGACCGTGATATGGCGCACGATCTCATGCAAGACGGATTTATCAAGGCCTATACGTCAATTGCACAGTTCGTGCCGCGCGGAGAGGGTTCCCTGCAGTCGTGGCTTATGGTACTGATGCGCAACGAGGCGTTGCAGTACCTGCGTCGCAACGATGCCCTGCGTGAAAGTATGGATATAGATTCCACTCCGTTGGCCGATGAGATACCCGACAGCGAAGAGGTGGAACAGATACCTTCCGAGGTGCTCATGCAGTTGCTGGGCGAGCTGCCCGATGGATACCGTACTGTGTTCAGCCTCTATGTCTTGGAAGACAAATCGCATCGTGAGATTGCGGAGATGTTGGGCATCAAAGAACGCTCTTCGGCTTCACAACTCGTTCGTGCAAAAGTCTTATTGACGGCAAAGATTAAGAATTGGTTAAAAGAAAACAAAGAATGAAAGCTACGAATAATCACAATGAACCATGGCTGGATAGTTTCAGTCAGAAGCTGCAAGACTACGAAGAGCCGCTGCCATCCCACAGTTGGGAGCAGATGGAAGCCCGTTTGCAAGGCGAGATACTTAGACCTGAGAAACAGAAAAGCAGGTTTCACTTGAAACCCTGGATGGGTGTGGCTGCTGCACTGGTGGTGGCTGTCTTTTCCCTCTATTTTTTCACTCAGAAGCAAGAGGTTCTTACCTCTCAGGGCAAAGCAGTAAAATCTTCCTTGGCTGCCCTTGCCGACAAGCCATCTCTTTCTCTCCCCGTGAATGTCACTTCACTCTTCTGCGAAGATGAAACATGCTACTATCTCGATCACAATATGGTGGATCGTGCGCGCATCTATGCAGTCAATGAGGGTGGTATTGCCTTGTTCACAGCCAAGCGTGATGGCTTTGAGTTGGCTGGTCAGGAAGGGTTGGACTCAGCTTTACAGGCATCCTTGCTGCAGAGTTTGAACAATCATCGGCAATTGTTTTTACAGTCTGTCGCCTCCATTTTCCGCAAATCAAGAGAGATTAATTGAGCAATCTTTGAAAAAATCTCCTCAAATAGTTTGCAGTTTCAAATAGAAGCACTATCTTTGCATCGCTTTTCGAAAGAATAGCCTTCATGGTGCCCATAGTTCAGTTGGTTAGAGCGTCAGATTGTGGTTCTGAATGTCGTCGGTTCGAGTCCGACTGGGCACCCAAAAGGGAAATGACTTGAAACAATGTGTTTCAGGTCTTTTTTTGTTTTTGTCAAGAGCCGTGTTATTGCTCATCTACTTCGGTTAGAGCGTCCGTTTACTACATGCTGAGCGCAGTTGAGGGTAGGGTTGGGACGTTTATGTTATAAAATATGCAAGTTAGATTAGGGTTTTCCATCTGTTTGCATTATATTTGTAAACATAATACTTAAAAAATAATGATTGTACCAAAGAACTAAAGAACCAAAACGAAGAATGTACTTTGATACTTGATTTATTCTCATAAATCGTTAGTGATACGTAATAAGTATGATATGAGAGCGATTCTTTTTTTGTGCTTCCAGACAGCGATGGTAATGGTTACTTTAGCGCAGCCTACAGCGCGAATGCCGTTGGATGCCGACAGTATGAGGGCGATAATAGCACGCCAGCCTTCGTTTGGTATCTACAAGGACAATTACCTCACGGTCGGCACAGCCCTCGGCTCCAAACCTAACGAGGACAATAGCAGTGTGAAGTTTCAGATCAGCATCCGTCAGCGACTGAATCGTCAGGAGCTGCCATGGCATTCCTATCTTTATCTGTTCTATTCACAAAAAGCCATCTGGAATGTATTTCAAGAGTCCCTGCCCATGCACGATCTTAACTTCAATCCGGGGATAGGCTGGACAAAAATGTTAATACGTGACGGCAAGGTTACTGGTTCGCTTACTTTATTGATAGAGCACGAATCCAATGGGCGCGACGGTGATGATTCACGTAGCTGGAATAAGATTGGAGCTTCGTTCAACCATTACATTGATCCCACGTTGATGCTCCATGCCAAAGCATACATTCCAGTGGTGGTAGGAAAAGAAAACAAGGATATTCTTGACCATATAGGATATGTGCAGGGAGGGTTGCAGAAAATGGAGCCAAATGGGCGATGGGTGTTCGATGTCACGCTGGCCAAGCGTAAGGGGTGGAACCTCAACTTCAACACCACGCTCCAGTTTGCACTGCGCTTGAAGAAAGAGTCCACCCAGTACCTCTTTTTTCAGTTCTTCAATGGCTATGGCGAGTGCCTGCTTGATTACAACCGTTTCGCCTCCTCTTTCCGCTTTGGTATGATCATCCGTCCGTCACACTTTAGTGTGTTCTGATAGTTGAGATACTTATGCTTCTTAAGAATAATACCTGAAAATGCGAGAAAATTTGATAATTATTTGTATTTTTGTGCAGTAATATGACAATTACTATATTTAAAAGGTATAAAGTATTATTTTTCTCTGAAGTTGCAAAAGGATATTCTATAGCAAAATATTAAAATTTGAGATTATGATAGAACTGAAAAATGAACAGTTGACGGTTCGTATCGCCGAAAAGGGAGCTGAGCTCCAGAGTGTGAAAGACAACCAGAGTAGGGAGTATATGTGGCAGGCTGGTCCCGAGTGGGCACGCCATTCACCCATCTTGTTCCCCATCGTGTGCAGTGTGAACGACAATACCTATAGGGTGGATGGTAAGGAGTATCATCTGCCTCGTCATGGTTTTGCGCGAGATATGGAGTTTACCGTCAATTACCAGTCTGAAAATGATGTGTCATTCTTACTGGAATATTCGGAGGAAACCTTGAAGGTGTATCCCTATCGGTTCAAACTTGGAATACGCTATTTCTTGGAGGAGAATACAATCTTCGTCCATTGGTATGTGAAGAACATAGACAAACAGGAGATTCATTTCCAGATTGGCGGCCATCCTGCTTTTAACATGCCCAGCGGAAAGTTGGAAGGAGAAATCTTTTTAAGTAAGGCTGCAGAGCCTATGGTGGCACTAAAGAGCTATCCTGATGGCAGTCACGACATGGAGGAGGTGCCCTTGGAGATTGATGGGCAATATCTGCACATCTGTAATGACTTCTTCCGCAACGATTCCGTGAAAATTCACAAAAGTCAGACCTATGCAGCTGGAATAGTCGATACCGATGGACATTTATCTGTAATTGTAAACTATGAAGCACCCGTCTGTGCTATCTGGAGTCCTTACGGCAAGCAGGCACCGTTTGTATGCATAGAGCCTTGGTATGGCATAGGCGACCCTCGGGGATTCAAAGGAGAGTTCAAGGACAAACCCTTGATGAACCATCTGCTGCCTGGTGCTCAATTCCATAGTACCTATGTCATTTCATTTGGAAATAAATAATATTTTCAGAGATTATTAAAACCCTAAACTATGAAACGCATATTATTGACACTTGGCTTTCTCGTGGGAGCATGGATGCTGCAGGCTCAGCCGCAACACAGCAAGGTGATGGACAACGGTGGCTCTGGTCACTACAAGGCTGTAATAACGGATGATGCACGTCTGCCAGGCTATACTATCTACCGACCTGTGGATTTACAGATAGCTGCCAAGGTGGAAGGTCCGTTGCCTGTAGTGCTGTTTGGCAATGGTGGTTGCCAGCGCACTTCCTTTGGCTATGAGAAGTTCCTGACGGACATCGCTTCGCACGGTTATGTGGTGCTGGCGGTTGGACCCTGGAACGATGGCACTACAGAAGTTGAAGACCTTTGGAAGATAGACGATGCCACCCATGCACTGAAGATTGCCGATGCCAAAACGCTGGTAAACACGGCCTTGAACTGGCTTGCAGCGGAGAAAGAGCGACAGGGCGATTATTATCATGCCGTGAATGTGGAGAACGTGGCAGCTATGGGACAGTCGTGCGGCGGTTTGCAAGCTCTCATCATGGGCACGATGGGTGATCCACGCATCAAGACCACGGTAGCACTGAATAGCGGAGCCAACAATCCAGGCGACCTGCTTGACAAGATGATTACCAAAGAAGACTTGAAGAAACTCACTGCACCTATTATCTATGTATTGGGCGGAAGCACGGACATGGCTACTCCTAATGGCAGTGATGACTATAGATTGATAGAGCATGTACCAGCAGTCGCAGCCTTGTACGAGGCTGGACACATGGGCACCTACGCGGAGCCGCATGGAGGTACGTTTGCTAAGCTTACGCGTGCTTGGCTGAACTACCAGCTGAAGGGTGATAAACGTCAGGAAGCCTTGTTCCGTTATGGTGTAACGGGCAATGAATATGAAGGTTGGACCATTCATTCGAAGAACTTTATCCCACAGCAAACACTGCGACTTTATCCGCAAAGTACTTCAGTAACAGATGGTGAAGAATTGAAAGTCAATGCATTAGGAGAAACGGAAATCATCATGAAGGTCACAGATCCCAGCATCACAGTGAGCCTGCCTGATGCCGATAAGGCTACAGGGGCTGCTGCTATTGTCTGCCCAGGGGGGGCGTTGATTTCACTTTCTTGGGATACAGAATTTCGTCAGATAGCTCAGTGGCTCAATGCCCACGGCATTGCAGCCATCGGTTTAAAATACCGGTTGCGTTCAGGTTTCCCCGACATGAGCAAGGTGGATCAGACCAAGGGTATGCCACGAAGAATCACTGTCACTGAGTTTGGTGATATCAAGAACGCCAACGCCAATCCGTCTGTCTTGATAGGGGGCGACCCTGACATAGACAATGCCGTGAACGATGCGTTGGAAGCTATGCGTATCGTAAAGGCTCATGCAGTCGAATGGAATATTGATGCGGCCAAGATAGGTTATGTGGGCTACTCGGCAGGAGGCGGTGTGGCTGTAGCTGCTACGGTGAAATCACCCAAAGAGCTGATGCCTGCCTTCCTTTGCTCACTCTATGGACCTGCACTCGATGATGTGGTGGTGCCTGAAAATGCTCCTGAACTCTTTATTGGCGTACATGCCGACCATCCCAGTGTGGCAGCCGGTTGTCTTTCATTGTTCATGGAATGGAAGAAAGCTGGGGTAGATGCTGAACTTCACATCTATGGTGAAGGCACTGGCGGCTTGTTCGGTGGTGGACAAAAAGCCGATCGCAACACCCCCAACGGTGCATGGCAGGAGTCTTTCTATAGCTGGTTAGTGGCAAAAGGCTTTGTGGGAATGAAAAAATAATGTTTAATAGTAAAACAAATCACAAAAGTATGAAAAGAGAAATTTTGGGAGTGCTTATAGCCTTCTTTGCTTTTACAATGAACAGTTCATCAGCTATTGCACAGAAGAAAGCCCGTACGGGTCAGCGTATGGAAATATGCTCCGCTGATGAAAACAAGAATGTTTTTTCTATCTTCACCTACTTGGATGAAGACGGAACCGAAGGTTTCTATCTCAGCTTGGGCAGGGAATCGCAGCCGCTGAAAGATATCTTTGACTCTGGTACCCTCCTTGGTGACATGACAAATATCAGGGAGACTTGCATCTGGTTGGGTGATGACTATGATGGCACGCTCGAAGCACTGGAGGATCTCCTCGATGACATAGATGATGACATAGATAGCGTGAAAGAGTATAAAGGTAGGGAGCTTATTGGGAGCGGTGAGAAGTTGGGCGAACCAACGACCAGTATCGGTACAGTTAAGAAACGCACTCTGGGTGGCAAACGTTTGGTGTTTGCGTTTACCAGTGGAAATAAAACCGTAGAATCATCGCTCACCAAGTCGGTAGTGAAGGAGCTGCGCGCAGAGCTCAAGATCTATAGGAAACTGCATAAGAAATAAATAGGAACTATCATTTATAAAAGAAAGTCGGCTCAACGGGATTATGGCGTTGAGCCGATTTTCTTTATTATAATGTATGCTTAGAATATTGTGCTAAGCCAAGATACCAACTCGAATAATAGGTGAGCATGATAAGGGAAACTGTCGTTGATGCCGAAGCCATGACCGCCGTTGGGATAGACATGCATTACAGCTGGCACACCCTTTTCACAAAGCGCAGCATAGTAGCGGGCACTATTGAGGGGAGGAACGGCTGTGTCGTCGGACGTTAGGACAATAAAAGCCTGAGGCGTTTTCTCATTTACCTGCAACTCGTTGCTGTAGAGTTTCACCATTTCCTCCGAAGGATTTTTGCCAATCAGACTCTCGCGGGTACCCTGATGAGTATATTTGGCATCCATTGTAATCACAGGATAGAACAGAATTTGGAAATTCAGTCGGGCGTCCTCGGGGGCATGGGTAGCGGCCGTACTAGCCAAATGTCCGCCTGCCGAAAATCCCATCACACCTATCTGGTCGGGGTTGATGTTAAGCTCCGAGGCATGAGTCCTGAGATAACGCACGGTTTCATAGACATCGCTTGCAGGTACCAGATGGTTGCCGTGAGGCAGTCGATAGGTAAGCATCACTGTGGCAATGCCTTGGTATCCAAAGAAATTACGCCACATGTAGCCCTCGTGGTAAGAGGATTCCATCATATAGCCGCCACCGGGACAAACAATAACAGCAGGCACAGGCTTGTCACTCTTGGGTACGAATACATCAAACTTGGGAGCCAATTCCCTCTGATTGACCGCAGGATCATTGTAATCCACACCATTGGAATTGGGGGCACCATTCTCCCATAGTTTTACAGATGCGGTGGGATTGGAAAAACCGAGGGTAGAATTGGTGAACATCTTATCATACACAGGGGCAATTTGTTGAGCCATCATAGAAACTGTGGCAAATGCCAGCAGCATAAGTGTAGTAAAGGTCTTTTTCATAGAATAGCATTTTAATGTTAGTTGGTGCAAATATATACGGAATATTTGGGAATAGCAAAAAAATGCGCTATCTTCGCAGGCATAGATAGAAAAAGTTTTTAACTGAAAAATAGGAATTACTATGAAAAATGGAATGAAATGCCTCTTGTTTATAGGGGCTTTGCTGTTGAGTTTGGATATCAGTGCCCAGCAGGATAACAAGAAAAGTTGGGCAAACTACGAACGTTTTGCTTCTCAGAATACAGCGATGACGGGCAGGCCTACGGCTGTGTTCATGGGTAACTCTATCACAGAACTTTGGGTGCGCACACATTCAGAGTTTTTTACGGAGAACAATTATTTGGGTCGAGGTATCTCTGGGCAAGTGACGGCTCAAATGTTGGCCCGTTTCCAAGCCGATGTAGTAGACCTGAAACCTAAGGTGATAGTGATACTGGCTGGTACCAACGATATCGCCTTGAATATGCAGTATATTGAACTGGAGAACATTGCACAAAACATTTTCTCGATGTGCGAAGTAGCCAAGGCACACAAAATCAAGGTAATACTTTGTTCTGTGCTCCCTTGTGCTCAATACGGATGGCGTAAGGAAATAGGTGACCCCTCGGGCAAGATCATGGCTTTGAACGACATGATAAAGGCCTATGCAGCCAAGAACAAAATTACATATGTGGATTTCCACAGTGCCATGAAAGATGAGCACAACGGACTTCCTAAGAACCTATCGGGCGATGGTTGTCATCCCACGCTGGAAGGCTATGCTATCATGGAGCCTATGATAAAGGCTGCGATTAAGAAGGTAGCCAAATAAAATAAAAAATCCCCCGAAAAACCGGGGGATTTTTTTAATCTTATTACTTCAGCATTTTCTCCAAATTGTCTTTGCCCCAGAAATAGTAAATTATCAAGCCTACCCAGCTGGTGACAATCAACAAAATGGCTACCAAAATCTTCACGATGGGATTGACATTCCATTTCAGAATTTCCAAAACAGCTTTGACGCAAAGTATCACGCCAATGAGCCAAATAATAAATCCAAGCATAACAGTATTATTTTAAAAGGTTAATCGCATTGCAAATTAAACGATAATTTAGGAAATCTACAAGAAGTATCTCAAAAATTATTCTTTTAAATCTACTATTAAGTTCAGTTCATCCAACTGTTTCTGTTCCAATGGGGCAGGAGCATCAAGCATCACATCGCGGCCACTGTTATTCTTCGGGAAGGCAATACAATCGCGGATGCTATCCAAACCAGCAAAGAGGCTCACCCAACGGTCAAGGCCATAAGCCAAACCTCCGTGGGGTGGAGCACCGAACTTGAATGCATTCATCAGGAAGCCAAACTGCTCTTCAGCACGTTCTGGAGTGAAGCCAAGAATCTCAAACATCTTGGCCTGTAGCTTAGGATCGTGGATACGTATGGAACCGCCACCAACTTCTACACCATTGCACACCATGTCGTAGGCATCGGCACGCACGGCAGCAGGGTCGGTATCGAGCAGGACAATGTCCTCATCCTTTGGATGGGTGAACGGATGGTGCATAGCCATCAGGCGACCTTCTTCCTCGCTCCATTCAAACATGGGGAAGTCAACTACCCACAAAAGGGCAAACTTGTTCTTGTCGCGCAGACCCAACTGATTGGCCACTTCCAAGCGGAGTTCACAAAGCTGCTTCCGTGTCTTCATAACATCGTTGCCGCTCAGAATGAGAATCAAGTCACCAGGCTCAGCACCGAAGGCAGCCTTCATCTGCTGCAACACTTCCTGGCTGTAGAACTTATCAACGCTCGACTTCACGTTGCCATCGGCTTCCACACGGGCATAAACCATACCCTTAGCTCCAATTTGCGGACGTTTCACAAACTCAGTCAAGGCATCAAGCTGCTTGCGAGTATAGTTAGCGGCACCCTTGGCACAGATACCACCTATGTAGGCTGCATTGTCGAATACGGCGAATCCATGGCCTTTCATGATGTCCATAAGCTCTACAAAACGCATATCAAAACGTAAGTCTGGCTTGTCGCTACCATAATATTTCATGGCATCTGACCACGACATGCGCAAGAAAGGCTCTGTGAGTTCTAAGCCACGAATCACTTTAAAAAGGTGCTTGGCCATACCCTCAAACAGGTTGATGATATCATCCTGCTGCACAAAAGACATTTCGCAGTCTATTTGGGTAAACTCCGGCTGACGGTCGGCACGAAGGTCTTCATCACGGAAGCACTTTACAATCTGGAAATAGCGGTCGAAACCAGAAACCATAAGCAACTGCTTTAAAGTTTGCGGACTCTGCGGCAGGGCATAGAATTGGCCTGGATTCATGCGTGAGGGAACCACGAAATCTCGTGCTCCTTCTGGAGTTGAACCGATAAGCATAGGGGTTTCTACCTCCAAAAATCCTTTGCTGTCAAGATACTTACGCACTTCCATCGTCATCTGGTGGCGCAGCTCCAAATTCTTTCGTACAGCCGTGCGACGAAGGTCAAGGTAGCGATATTTCATGCGCAGGTCATCTCCTCCGTCGGTATTGTCTTCAATAGTGAAGGGTGGAGTAAGGGCAGCGTTAAGTACATTAAGCACTTCCACGATAATCTCAATATCTCCCGTAAGTAAATTCTTGTTCTTATTAAAACGTTCATTGACCGTACCTGTCACCTGAATGACAAATTCACGGCCTAACTTATTGGCCTCTGCACAGAGGTCAGCGTTAACTTCTTCATTGAACACCAGCTGTGTGATGCCATAGCGGTCGCGCAAATCCACAAAGGTCATACCACCCATCTTACGCATGCGCTGTACCCATCCAGCCAGTGTAACTTTCTTGTTTACATCAGAGAGTCGAAGCTCTCCACAGGTATTGGTTCTGTACATATTGTTATAAATTTTTTGCGAAGATAATGCAAAGGAATGAGAATGCAAAATTTATTCGTATTTCTCTGCAATGCCAATGTTATGTTGGTTGAAAAGCTGACGGGCATTGGTCACAAAACGCTTCATTAATGCCTTTTCTGTGGCATTGAGTGAGTCCTGCGGAATGGTCACAGGATAGATACGGTAGTTGCGACGCCCTGAGTCTTTGGGCTTCGAAACCCAGTAGAGTGAGTAGCTGCAGCTATCAAGTTTTGTAATACCGGCATACTTGGAAAAGTGCATCATCACCTGCGCTCCTCCATCTGTATTCACAGCCGACATGTTGGACACATAATTGCCCATAGAATACACCACCAAATGACGGTCAAGGGTCAGACTATCGTGACGGAGTTCCATTGGTTGCAGTACGTGCGGATGACCACCTATCACATGGCTCACTCCATGATTGAGCAGCCAATCAGCCAATTCCCTCTGATCATTGCTGGGTAGCAGTTTGTACTCTATGCCCCAATGCGGACAGGCGATAATTATGTCAGGCTTCATGGAACGAGCCTTTAAAATGTCTTTATTAAGCTGCAGTGTATCAATATAGTTGACGATGTTTGGCGAAGTAACTTCTATGCCGTTGGTGTCGTAGGTAAAGTTGAGTAATGCTATGCGGAATCCGTTTTTCTCTATGAGGTAAGGATAGTTTTCTGCCCGTTCCAGACTGTCGCGATAGGTCCCTAAATGAGGTATTCCCTGTGCTTCGATTACGTCGAGAGTCCGTTCCAAACCCAGTTTACCACGATCTAAACAATGATTGTTGGCTGTGAGCAACAAGTCGAATCCTGCTGCTTTTACTCCTTTCAGGAAATCGTCGGGGGCACTGAAGGTTGGATAGCCTGTGTAGGGCTTTCCCGCCAATGTGACTTCCAGATTGCCTATAGCCACATCGGCTTGCTCAATGAGTGGGCGCATGTAGCGGAAACACTCCTCATAATCGTAGCCATCGCCCTTGGCTGCTGCCGTAATTTGCGGCTTGTGCTGCATCAGGTCTCCAGCAAATAGTATAGAAAGATGCCGCAAGGTGTCTTGTGGCTCTTGCACGATTATTTCCTTAGACTGTCCTGTTTTGCCACAACAGAGGAAGAACAAACCTGCAAACAGCAAACCTAAGTAGAGAAACGGAACATACCGCATGGTAATCTCTCAATCTAATAAATCGCTTTTTTGCCAGCCAGCAACGTATTCTTCATCAGTGAGCAGATGGTCATCGGACCTACGCCGCCTGGAACAGGCGTGATGAAAGAACATTTGTGAGCTACCTCATCAAATTTCACATCACCATTGAGACGGAAACCCGACTTTTTGGTGGCATCTGGTACACGGGTAGTACCTACATCAATGATTACGGCACCAGGTTTTACCATATCGGCAGTTACGAAATTGGGCTTACCGATAGCAGCAATGATTATGTCGGCCTCTTGGCATTCCCTAACCAGATCCTTGCTATGGCTATGGCAGACGGTTACAGTAGCATCTCCAGGAGTAGCTTTGCGCATCATAAGGGCAGCCATGGGCTTACCCACAATATTGCTGCGACCCAATACCACGCATTTCTTGCCACTTGTTTTAATGTGATAACGAGCCAATAAATCCAGAATACCGTTGGGAGTAGCCGAGATATAGCAAGGCAGGCCAATGTTCAAGCGACCCACATTGATGGGATGGAATCCGTCCACATCCTTGCGGTAATCGATAGCATCAATCACTTTTTGCTCGGAAATATGTTTAGGTAGAGGAAGTTGCACAATGAATCCGTCCACATCCTCGTCGCGATTCAATTCTTCCACCTTATTTAATAATGCTTCCTCGGTGATATCTTCCTCAAAACGAATCAAGGTGCTTTTAAAGCCACAAGCCTCGCAAGCTTTCACTTTGTTGGCCACGTAGGTTTCACTACCACCGTCGTGACCCACCAAAATAGCAGCCAAATGGGGGCGTTTTCCTCCAGCTGCCACTATTTGTTCCACTTCTGCTGCAATTTCCTGCTTAATCTGAGCAGCTACAGCCTTTCCATCGATTAACTGCATTTTTTTCTTCTTTTTTATTTTCTCATTCCTGGCATCCCTCCGGGCATACCTTTCATCATTCCAGCCATTTTGCTGAAGTTGCTTCCAGTCACCATCTTCATCATTTTACGTGTCTGGTCAAACTGTTTGATTAGGCGGTTTACTTCCTGAATGTCGGTTCCGCTACCCTTGGCGATGCGCATACGACGGCTACTGTTCAGTATTTCCGGATGGGTGCGCTCTTGAGGAGTCATAGAGTAGATGATGGATTCGATATTCTTGAAGGCATCATCGTCAATGTCAATGTCCTTGATAGCCTTTCCCACACCAGGAATCATGCCTGCCAAGTCCTTGAGGTTACCCATTTTCTTTATCTGACCTATCTGCGTAAGGAAGTCATTGAAATCGAACTGGTTTTTCTGGATTTTCTTTTGCAGGCGTTTGGCTTCAGCCTCGTCGTATTGCTCTTGAGCACGCTCCACCAACGAAACAATATCACCCATACCCAAGATACGGTCTGCCATACGGGCGGGGTGGAACTGGTCTATAGCTTCGAGTTTCTCGCCAGTTCCCACAAACTTGATAGGCTTATTGACCACCGTGCGGATGGAGAGGGCAGCACCACCGCGCGTATCACCATCGAGCTTGGTAAGCACTACACCAGTAAAGTCCAGACGATCGTTGAACTCCTTGGCGGTGTTTACAGCATCCTGGCCCGTCATAGAGTCCACCACGAAGAGAATTTCATGAGGTTGAATACCATTCTTGATAGCCTCAATCTCATTCATCATTTCTTCATCTACAGCCAATCGGCCTGCTGTATCAACAATTACCACATCGTTGCCCTTGGCCTTGGCTTCGATAACGGCATTTTGGGCAATGCGTACAGGGTCTTTACTGTCTATCTCTGAATATACGGGAACGTTGATTTCATTAGCTAGTACTTTGAGCTGTTCAATGGCGGCAGGACGATAAACATCACAAGCAACTAACAAAGGGCGTTTGCTTTTCTTGGTCTTGAGCATACGAGCCAGCTTTCCTGTGAAAGTGGTTTTACCAGAACCTTGTAAACCAGACATCAAGATGATGGTTGGGCGGCCTTCGAGATTGAGTTCGGCGGTTTCACCGCCCATCAACTGAGCCAGTTCATCATGCACTATCTTTACCATCAACTGGCTTGGCTTCACAGCAGTAAGCACGTTTTGACCCAATGCTTTCTGCTTCACCGTGTCAGTGAAAGTCTTGGCTACCTTATAGTTTACGTCTGCATCGAGCAATGCCTTGCGTACATCCTTCAAGGTTTCTGCCACATTGATTTCGGTGATTTTTCCTTCACCTTTCAGTATTTTAAATGAGCGTTCTAATCTTTCACTTAAATTATCGAACATAAGGCTTATCTCCTTAACTGTTTATATTTGCCAAAAATTCGTAATTGTCTTTTGTATTTTCCATCAGCGTATTGACAGTCTCGATGGCTTCTAAGGCATTCATGTCTGAGAGTCCCTTGCGTGCCACCCACATGCGGTCGAGCGTGCTCTTGTCTTGTAACAGGTCGTCACGACGTGTACTTGAAGCCACGAGGTTGATGCTTGGGAAGATACGTTTGTTGCTCAAGCTGCGGTCAAGCTGCAACTCCATGTTTCCTGTTCCCTTGAACTCTTCGAAGATCACATCGTCCATCTTTGAGCCTGTTTCTGTAAGGGCCGTGGCGATGATGGTAAGCGAACCTCCATTCTCAATATTACGGGCAGCGCCGAAGAAATTCTTGGGCTTATGGAGGGCATTGGCGTCCACACCACCCGAGAGCACTTTACCAGAAGCTGGTTGCACGGTGTTGTAGGCACGTGCCAAACGGGTAATGGAGTCGAGTACTATCACTACATCGTGTCCGCATTCCACCAAACGCTTGGATTTTTCCAATACGATGTTGGCAATCTTCACGTGACGCTCGGCAGGTTCATCAAAGGTAGAGGCTATTACCTCTGCGTTTACAGTGCGAGCCATATCGGTTACTTCCTCTGGACGCTCGTCAATGAGTAGCACGATCATGTACACTTCTGGATGATTGGAGGCAATGGCATTGGCTATATCTTTAAGCAAGGTAGTCTTACCGGTCTTTGGCTGTGCCACGATCAGTGCACGTTGCCCTTTGCCAATAGGAGTAAACAGGTCAACGATGCGCACGGAGCGGTTGTCGGATCCGTTACCACGGCAGAGGGTGAACTTGGAGTCTGGGAAGAGTGGGGTAAGGTGCTCAAAAGGTACGCGGTCACGCACAAATTGCGGGTCGAGGCCGTTGATTTGAGACACTTTCACCAATGGGAAATATTTTTCCCCCTCTTTGGGCGGACGAATCACACCTTCCACTACATCACCGGTTTTCAAGCCGAAAAGCTTGATTTGCGAAGCGGATACATAGATATCATCAGGAGAGGATAGGAAATTATAGTCGGACGAACGCAGGAAACCATAGCCGTCAGGCATGATTTCAAGCACACCACTACCTGTAAGTATATCATTGAACTCATAGGGATGCATACGTGTAGGACGAGTCTCATAGGATGGTTGAGGTTGTTGAGGCTGTTGTGGTTGTTGAGGTTGGAACACCTGCTGTTGTCCCATTGGAATGCGTGGACGAGGTGTGCGATTATCTTGACGGTAACCCTGGTCCGTGCGATATCCTTGCTCCGGGCGATAGGAAGAATCCTGACGACCATTCGATGGAGTAGGAGAGGTGGGGCGCTTTGTAGCATCAAATTTCCCTATCAGTTCGGATGGAATTTCAACAGAACCTTCTGAAGGAAGATCTTCGATTGGAATGAAATCGTCTACGACTGGTTTTGGTGTCTCTGTTACCTGAGGCTTTTCCTCAGTTACTGTAGGAGTAGTCGGAACTGCTGGAGTGGTTTCTTCAGTTGGTTTTTTCTTAGCGGCAGATTTCGCTGTTTTCTCAGCTTTCTTGGGCTCTTTCTTCGCAGTCTTCTTTTCAGCTTTCTTGGTTTCCTTTTCTGCCGCAACAGGATCTACATTCTTGCGAGGACGTCCGCGACGCTTAACTACTGGAACTTCCTCGGGAGCAGAAGTTGCGGTTTCAGGAGCTTTTTCCTCCTTGGCTGCAACAGGTTTAGCCGTTGATACTTTATTTTGCTTTCCAGAGTCAGTCTTTGGCTCTTCCTTAGGCTTAGCTTCGGCCGACGGATTAAGTGTCTTGAAAGGCGATTTAGAGGCAGGAGCTTCTATTACTGCGTTTTCCTGCTTGGACACAACGCCGTTTTTGGAGGCAGATATCACCTTGTCGGCACCAGCACCCTTGATGCGCTGACGTCTGGGTTTGGCAGCCTTTGCTTCTTCTTTCTCCACTTTTTTCTTGGCTCCGGCTTCGGCTTGTTCGTCCAATATTTGATAGACTAATTCTTCTTTGACGGATGAGGTTTTCTTGATACCCATTTCTTTCGCAATGGATTCAAGTTCAGGCAGTTCCTTGCCCATTAATTCGTTAATCTTATACATACAATAAAAGTATAATGTTTATAGGGATTATTATTTCTTTTCCTAAAAGGGAAATGAGGTTAAAAAAACCGTTTAACCAGCGGTCATCTAATTAATTTTGTGCAAAGATAATACATTTTTTCTATTCTTCCAATCTAATCATCATAATTTTCTTGGTTGTTGGCTTGATTTTGTATCGATTGTCGATACGACGACCCACTACCCATACGATATTGTCTTCATAGCAAAGTACCCACTGGCGTTGTTTCAGTGGTACAGGCACCTTAAGGTCGGTAAGAAAGTCGTTCACGTTCTTGCGACCTCTCATGCCCAGCGGAATGAAACTGTCGCCTGGGCGAACATGGCGCAGGTGAAGAGGCTCGCACACCTTGTCTGCATCCAAGCAGGCTACCTCCGGCTGGGTAGGAATCAGGAAATCGGAGGTACGGTTAATATAGGTGTAAGAAAGCTGGGGCGGGCGAGTAGGGTCGTTGCTCTCAATTACCAAGAAAGAGCGGTCTTTCACCAATTGGTGTGAGCGAGAATTGAATTGTTTGCCCGATTGACCGTCAAGTGTCTGCATGATTTCATCCACTTGGGTGCTGTTGAATCCCATGGGTGAGAGCCATTCATATAATAAGGTGGCAGGTGCAGGCTCAGCTTTCAAGTCGTCGATGTCGATGCCCATCGGTGTCCAGATTTTGGCCAGCTTTTCCTTGACGGCATTCTGGTAGATAAGACGTGCGTCATTGAGTCGGCAAGCGGTCTGGGCAATATGTTCACGTGCGGCCGGATTGATTTGCTCCATAAGGGGTAGCAACTCCAAACGCACCTTGTTGCGTAGAAAATCTGTCTGAAGATTGGTGCTGTCGGTGACGTAATCCTGCCTGTGATATTGCAGGAATTCTTCTATTTCCTTGCGACAAACACAAAGAAGCGGACGCACCACATGACGGTTGCGCGAAGGGATGCCGCGCAGTCCGTTGATGCCCGTGCCTCGGAGCAGGTTCAACAGGAAAGTCTCAACGCTGTCATCTCGGTGATGAGCCACGCAGACAGAGTCGATCTTATTTTTCTGCAGTAATTGCTCAAACCAGTTGTACCGCAGTTCACGGGCTGCCATTTCGATGGAAATCCCTTTCTCCTGGGCATACTCCTCTGTCTGAAAGTGAGCCACATGCAGCTTTACATAAAAGCGCTTGCACAAGTCGGTGACAAACTTCTCGTCTCGGTCGGATTCTTCGCCGCGCAAGTGGAAGTTGCAGTGAGCAGCTTCGCACTGATAGCCCAACATGAGCAAAACTCGTAACAATGCCACTGAATCGGCTCCGCCGCTCAGTGCCACCAACAGCCTGTCACCTTCTTGCAACAGGTGTTCTTTCTTGATAAATGCCTCAACCTTATCTCTAAACATGGTTACAAAGATAGTGCAAGCTGAGCGAAAATGCAAGTTTACTTGCAATTTTCCGAAGCGTCGCCTATCTTCACGAGCGTAGCGAGTAAAGATAGTGCATGCGTTTGAGTATTTCCGAGCCGCCGCCTATCTTCTGAATATTTATTCATATTTTCATTGCATATGGTGAACAGCGGTTTTCATGCTCTCGCGAGGCCGATATTTTTTCCTCACGGGGGAAAATTTTTTTTCTCACCTGAAAGTTTATTTTTCTTCGCAAAGTGCGAAAAACAGGAGCGTAAAAAATGGAAGAATATTCACTTTTCTTCCTAAATATTCACTTTCTTATGATACCATCACAATCGTCGTTTTTCATTTCATTTCAATTTATTTAATGTTTATATACGTGTGAACTTTAAACTTGTCTGGTATAAGTATAATTTTACTATATATAATTATATATATATAATTATATATAGTAAAATTTTGTCAAAGACAAGATAGGCAAAGAACATGCGAAGAAAAACATTAAATAAATTGAAATGAAATGAGATGGCCAAATATGATTGGCTATGTCAAATGAGATTTCTATTCGAGAGCGATGTCCGTTCATCTAACAAAAAAGTTCAAAAAAAGTTGGATAAAAATTTGCAAAAAGCTCATCTAAGTGTTACCTTTGTATTAATATAAACCAAACAAAAAGCGTTATGAAGAAAATCTATTCCATCCTACTGATTGTAGCCGTTGCGATGCTGGGCTTGACGCTCTATTCGTGCGGCGGAGATGACGATAAGCACACTCCATCGCCTTCTCCTACGCCGACTCCCACACCCACCAAGGTGGCTGTGACAGGTGTTTCGCTGAGTAAAACAACGTTGACACTTACCGAAGGTGACTCTGAGACACTCACCGCCACGGTGAGTCCGGACAATGCCACCACCAAGACCGTGACATGGTCCAGTTCTGATGCCAATGTGGCTTCGGTGGCCGACGGCAAGGTGACCGCCAAGAAAGCGGGTAATGCCATTATCACCGTGACTACTACCGATGGCAGCAAGACCGCCACATGTAGCGTGACCGTGAAGCCAAAGGAAACACCTGTGACTAGTATAGCATTGCCAGAGCCCGCTACCATGCCTTTGCTTCACAATGGCGAAGACATGACCTTACAGGCTACCATTACACCTCAGGAAGCAACAGCTACAGCCAAACTCACTTGGGCATCTTCAGATGAAAAAATCGCCACTGTGGATCAGAATGGTAAAGTAACTGCCGTAGCTCCAGGTAATGCCACCATTACAGTAACTGCCGAAAACGGTAGTGTGAAGGCAGAATACAAGTTGGAAGTATTCATCGGATTTGACGATGCACTGGTAGAGGAGATTTGCGTGGCCAACTGGGACAAGGATGCTAACGGGGTATTGAGTCTTGCTGAAGCAGAAGCTGTTACAGAGATTAAAAATCTGAATCGTGAGTTTAAAGAAACAGCTATCACGAGTTTCAATGAACTTGACTATTTCACCAATGTGAAGAACATTTTTGATGAGAGCTTTAAAGACTGTTCAGCGTTGACGGGTATCAAACTGCCAGAGTCTCTGGAACAAATAGGTTTGTATGCATTCAAGGGATGTACTTCGCTGACCTCCATCATTATTCCTTCAAAGGTGACGGTGATAGATGAAGAAGCATTCAAGGATTGCGGTGTGTATAATGTGACCCTGCCTGAACACATGACAGCAATCGGTTCATCAGCCTTCTACAATTGCAAGAACCTGCAGGCTATTGACCTTCCAAAGGGACTGACCTCAATAAGCAAGGAAGCTTTCCAAGGTTGCTACTCTTTGCAAGCCATTGACATACCAGAAGGAGTGACCGAAGTGCTCGAAAATGCATTTGCCAATTGTACTAAGTTGCAATACGTGAAGTTGCCATCAACCTTACAGGCCATAAAGGGCTATGCGTTCTATCGCTGCCCACTTGAAGAAATTGACATTCCTGCTAATGTGGCAACTATTGGTGATTGTGCTTTTGACAGTGGTGGTATTAAAAAGGTAGTTCTCCATGAAGGACTGAAAACCATTGGTAATCAAGTTTTCGCCTCTAATAAACTCAAAGAGCTCACTTTGCCAGAAGGACTCACAAGTATCGGCGATTTTGCTTTTGTATATAGCGAGGAGTTAAAGACAGTCACTATTCCTGCTTCCGTGGAATACATAGGTAAAAGAGCTTTCGACAATTCAGATAAGCTGGAGAGTGTAGTATTCAAGTCAACACAGCCCGCCACTCTCGGAGAAGATGCGCTAAAGACAGCTAAGGCCATCTACGTGCCTTCATCTGCCGTGAGTGCCTACAAGACAGCCTGGAGCGAATATGCTTCTAAAATAGTGGATGCTGCTCAGGCTTACGACGATACGAACAATCCGTTCAGTACTGATCCTTATACTTGGTAATATCAGGGAAAAGGAACTACGAAGAGTATTATTCATTTAAAATAGAAAGATTATGAAAAGACATCTATATATACTTGGTTTCTTAGCCGTGGGTCTCGCTGCTTGCCAGAGCGAGATAGACGATACCCTGGATGCGGTGGACGTAAATCCCGTGGAAGTGCGGACCAACTTCACCGCCGAGTTTGAGGACAATGCCATGACCCGCACCGAGTTGGTGGACGGTGCTCGTGTGAAGTGGGATGCTGGCGATAAGATTAAAGTTTATTCCTATATGGACATAAACACTGGCAGTCATTATGCTGTTGATAATTGGTATAGTGATTTCACTACCGAAAAAGGTGGTTTCGACGCTACTTTTACTGGAAGTGTTTATAAAGGTAATGGATATTATGCATTCTTCCCAGCTTCTGCAATTGCTGGAGATCCTGTATTGTATGGCGTTGGTGGCGTTCAGAAACTGAGTATTCCCATGACTATCCCTACCGTTCAAAAAGCTACTCCAGGTTCGTTTGAAAAGAGTCTCAACCTGGCTTATGCTTCTTCCAAGAATCCAGACGGGAATTTCAAGTTCTCCAATGTATGTGCATTGATCGGTTTCAAACTCAGTGGATCTGCAGCGAAGAACCTTTCAAAAGTAAGATTTACATCTATGACGGATGCGGCTTTGACAGGTAAAACTTACGTGAAAGTTGAGAATGGTGGTGTTCATAACGTTGAGGGTGAAAACTTCGTGGAACTGGAAGGCAGTTTTAATACTTCCGATTCATTCTACATGATAGTTGCTCCAGCGGCATTGAACGATGGCTTTATACTTTCTTTTGTTGATAAAGAAGGTAAGGAGTTTACCAAGAAAGGTTTGAATGCAGCTGAACTGAAAGCATCGCATATCCTCGACTTGGGAACCATCGATGTGGATGGCGGCGACTTTGTTGAGGGAGTTTCAGAACAGTACTTCAAATCGAGCAAGTCAAAGCCTGTTACCATAGCCGTGATTCCTGAAGGTTTTACCAAAGACCAGCTCAGCGATTATCACGCCAAGGCCAAGCAGATGATAGATTTCATCTTCAGCGTAGATCCATACAAGCAGTACAAGGACTACTTCAATGTCTATATACTCGATGCAGCCTCCAACGAGTCAGGAGCCGATGTGATTGGCGGCAAGCAAGTGGACACGTACTTCGATGCTGGTTGGGAGGCTGAAGGTTATTCACAGATGGAAGCTAATGGCAGTATTGTTTATTCATTTGTATCTGCACATACACCTGATATCCTTGAGGGTAAATCTACCATTACCAATACGGGTATCTTCATGTTGATCAATGATGAACGCTATGCAGGTATTAACCATTGCTTGTCAGACGGTAGAGGTTACGCCATGATTGCCACCATTAAGGGCGGTGCAGAACTGACTTGGGCTGGAAATAAAGGTGCAAATATAACTAACCACGGAAACTGGATGAACATTGCCTTGCACGAAGGTGGTGGTCACATGTTCGGTCGTCTGCTTGATGAGTATTGGGACAACTACAAATATACTTCAGCCACCATTGCCCAGCACTCTTGGGAAGTTCCTATGGGCTTGAATGTGGTTTGCAACCAGAGTGATGCTGGGTGGGAAGACTGGATCCCATTTGGTGGCCCAGGCAACCGTGAAGAAGGCAAGTTCCGCTATGTGGGTATGTATGAAGGTGGTAATGCCAGCTATGTACAGGGCATCTGGCGTTCGGAGCAGGTGAGCTGCATGGATGATAACCGTCCTTACTTCAATGCATACTCCCGCTACCTCATTGCCAAGCGCATCCATGACATTGCCGGCGAGACCTTCACTAAGGATGATTTCTTGGCTGCCGATGCTCAGTATAAGGCTATTCAGAGTGGTGTGGACTTTGCCGGTGCCGAAGGTCTGATTACTACATCGTACGATGGTCTGAAGGCAACTTACAACGACGCCGACACGCGCAGCAACTATGTTGAGAAGGTGACAATCTATCCACCGCTGCCATCGCCTGTGATGACCAAGGTGGAGAAGCCAGAGATTGTGGTATTGAAGTAAGTATCATGGATTACAAGATCTAAAACACTTGAAGAGTCAATAGAAAGCAGGCAGGCTTGAAGTATTTTTAAGCCTGCCTGCATAAATAATAAGTCCTATTTTGTGGGTAAAATTAAATCCATACGATATGAAAAGAATATTAATTACTTTGGTGTGTGTCGTGCTGACCATGGGTCTGTGGGCACAGGACTATGAGAAGTCTGAGAATTATGGGAAGAAGATTGCCGTGTTCGGTGGATCTTTCAGTGAAATCATTGCTTCGAACATCACGAAGGCTTATTGGGCAGAGAAACTGCGTGCCAGAATAACCACCTATGGCATAGGAGGTGCAGGATTCTCTGTGATTACGGGCGAAGACCGCTATTTGCCTGGTCAGATAGACCGTTGCTTGGCTTCGGGCGAGAAGTATGATGTGTACATCTTGTGGGCCAGCACCAATGATGTGACGAGGGGTGTGGAACTGGAGGAACAGGACCGCATGATCAAAGTGTGTATTAATAAGTTGCGCCAAGGGGCTCCTGGGGCAAAGATACTCTTCTTCAGCTCGCTGCCTGTCCCACTTTTAGAGAACAAGGTGCTCGACCCTGCAGAATTAGAGAACTTGCCAGAGCAGTTCCGTGAAAACCGTCGCAACATGATCACCAACATGAAGCGCCTCCCGGAGTATGTGGCTCATCAAGAAAAGGTTTGTGCAGAGGAGAATGTACCCTTCTTGAATATGTACACCACCAGTGGAATTAATGAATATAATGCCCCCGATTTCTTCAGTTCCGATGAGCTTCATCTGAATACTGCGGGCTACAATCATATCAAGGAGACTCAGGCGCGTTTTATTGCGGCGCATTGATCTTCTTTCTTGAAATAATTAATGTTTCCCTTTTTCGTTATTGATTTACTAACGAAAAAGGGAATCTTTTTTACCATATTCACTTGGATATAAGAGGCTTTGGCAACTTCACAAAGCCAGTGTCTTTCATGAAGCGTACCATAGCCTCGATCCAGAGGTCAGATGATTTTCCAGTGGGCACGGCTCCAAATCCGTGTATGCAGTCGCTGTAGCAATGCAACTCTACAGGCAGTTTTGCTGCTTGCCAAATCTGATAAGCATTTATACATTCCTCAGGGTGGAAGATGTCGTAGGTAGGTGAGCAGACAAACAGTGGAGCTGCATCAGCAGGTGCTGTGGCACCAGGTATCCAGCCTCCATAAACCACGCCAGAGAAGTTAGGTCGGCCGCTCTCGGAATGTTCCAGCGCCTGATGCATGGCTATCACAGCTCCTGCCGAGAAGCCTACTATACCAATCTTATCGGGCTGTATGTTCCACTTGGAGGCATTCTGTCGCACAAGGCTGATGGCACGGTCGGCATCTTCGAAAGAAAGGTGGCTGTGCTCCATGCGCAGGCAGTTGGCCGTGGCCGTGATGTCTTCTGTATCCGACTTGCTCATCAACTCTGTGACAAACTTCATCAGGTCTTCCACCTTATTGCTCACTTCTCCCTTGTCATTGATAATAGGTGTGGTGCGGTATTTCAACACAAAGGCAGCTATACCTCGCTTGCACAGTTCGTAGGCCACCAACGTACCTTCGGGAGTGTACGACAGTAAGGAAAATGCGCCTCCAGGACAAACCACCATCGCAGAGCCGGTAGCTATGGAAGGGTCGGGGAGGTAGACGGTCATTTCGGGCGACGAGACGTTGAAATACATCACGTTGCCATTATTTTCAGCTTTTCCTTCTGGGTGCGTCCAGGTCTCCGATCCAGGAGCCACTCCCTCATAGAGTTTGATGGTTTCCAAAGGTTCCACAGGCTCTGCATTGAATGCATTTCCTATGCCAGATATTTGTTGGAACTGTTCATCCTGAGCATATTTCGCCGCTCCGTTTCCGTTACAGCCTGACATTATAAACAAGGCTGCAGCTATCAGTAGAAATCCTGCTTTTTTCATAGTGGACATATTTGTTAGTTTTGACAAAGGTAAACATTTTTTTATAATTATGTTATGGCTATTGAAATAAAATGCTAAATTTGCAGACAAAGACGAAATCTATTGATAATCTATAAGATGAAAAACACTACTATTTATGGCCTTCTGGCTATGATGCTTGCATTTTTACAGATACCATGTGGATATGCAGCAGATTTTACTGTTGCCAATCCTAAGGATATCGCATTATATCCCCAGCAAAATGCTATACGTAATCGCCTTGATTTGAGTGGCATCTGGAACTTCCAATTGGATCCGCAGGAACAAGGAGAAGCAGAAGGGTGGTTCAATGGACTGCCAGATCCGCTTTCTATCGCAGTGCCTGGAAGTTGGAACGACCAATTGGATCAGCAGCACAACTACTTGGGCTGTTCATGGTATGAAACCGAAGTCTTTGTTCCCACCAGTTGGAGAGATGGCAATGATATAGGCTTGCGTATAGGCTCTGCCGTCTATTTTGCTAAAGTGTGGATCAATGGTCAGCCTGTGGGGCAGCATGAAGGCGGACATTTGCCTTTCGCCTTCACTATGAGCGACAAGGTGAAGTGGGGAGCCAAGAACCGCATCACCATTATGGTAGAGAATAAATTGGCTGTTAATCGTGTGCCTGGAGAGGTAGCAGGTGGTGCCCTTTCTTCACAAAACTATCCTAATGGCAATTACGATTTCTTTCCTTACAGCGGCCTGCATCGTTCCGTGTGGCTCTATAGTGTACCCAAGTCGCATATTAGCGACATCACACTTACAACCACATTCAGTGGAAGTGTTGGAACCATTCATGCCAAGGTGGAGAAAATAGGGAATGTCTCTGCAGGCAGGATTGTGGTGGCTAATAAGCAGGATGTAAAGAAAGAAGCACAGTTGCGTTTCAAAGGCAATGAAGCCGAGGTTGATATACAGATACCTGATGTGAGGCTCTGGAGTCCTGAAACACCTTATTTATATGAAGTGACAGTAGAACTCGGTACTAAGCCTATCGACAGTTATTCATTGCAGGCGGGTGTTAGAACCATTGAGGTGCAAGGTGATGAGATTCTGCTCAATGGAAAGCCGCTTATAATCCGCGGTTTTGGTAAGCACGAAGACTTTCCTATTTTTGGCAGGGGAGTAGCACAGCCTGTCATGGTGAGGGATTTTTCACTGATGAAATGGACAGGTGCCAATGCCTTTAGAACTAGTCATTACCCTTACGATGAGTCGGTGTATGAGGAAGCTGACAAGCAGGGTATCCTGATCATCGATGAAGCTCCATCTGTGGGACTGGTGTTCTATGATGAGCAAAAAAATATAGACCGTCGCCGTGAGCTTTGCGATCAATACCTGCACGAGATGATTGCACGCGACAAGAACCATCCTTCCGTCATCATGTGGTGTGTGGCCAATGAGCCTTCGCCTCGAAATCTGGGGTCCAATGTGCTGACGGGTGGCAGCGGCGCTGATGATGAAGAAAACCGCATTGCCAAAGAATTCTTGGGCGGATTGATACAAGAAGTGAAGCAACTTGATCCTACACGTCTCTCAACATTTGTAGGAGTGATGGGAGGTCCTGCCGACTGGATGGAACCTTGCGACCTTATCACCATCAACCGCTATTATGGCTGGTACACCAACATCGGCAATTTCCCGATGGCTGAGCGCTATTTCAGTGGCGAGCTTGACAAGTTGTACAACGAACTGCACAAGCCTATTGTGGTAACTGAGTTTGGAGCTGATGCCATTGCTGGCCATCATGCCACTGAAGATGAGATGTTCTCGGAAGAGTTTCAGCAGAAAATGATAAATGCCTATTTAAACATCGCTAATACCAAATCGTTCGTAAAAGGCATGATGGTATGGGCATTTGCCGATTTCCGTACCAGTCAGGGACTGCTTCGCGTGAAAGCTACCAACATGAAGGGTGTCTTCACTCAAGACCGTAAACCCAAGATGGCTGCTTGGCTTCTCCGTAAGCGGTGGGTTGAAGAGAAGAAGGGTAATTATTAAAAACGATGATAATATGAAAAGAGTGTTGTTGTCAGTCTTGGCTATAGCTTTGTCAATGTCAATGTTTAGCCAGACAAATGTGTTGAACGCCAATATCGCGGAGAAAGGTTTTCAGAATCCTGTGATTCCAGGCTATTACCCTGATCCCAGTGTGTGCAGGGTAGGAGATGATTTCTATCTTGTATGCAGCACGTTCCAGTACTTCCCCGGAGTGCCAGTGTTTCACAGCAAAGACCTGATTCACTGGGAGCAGATAGGCAATGTGCTGGATCGTCCCTCGCAAGTTGATTTAAGTCGTGGTAGCGCCAGTAGCGGCATCTTTGCTCCTACCATCCGTTATCATGAGGGCAAGTTCTATATGATCACCACCAATATCAACATGCTGTATCAAGGTAAGACGGGCAACTTTATCGTAACTGCTGATAATCCAGCTGGTCCGTGGAGTGATCCTGTATTCATCGATGGTGTGAATGGCATTGATCCTTCGTTGTATTGGGAAGATGGGCGTATGTATCTGTGCTGGAGCGCGATGAACAATATCTCGTTGGTGGAGCTTGATCCGCAGACCTATCAGTTTAAGGGAACGCCACGTAATGTATGGGATGGTGATGGCGACAGCAGTCCCGAGGGTCCTCATATTTATAAGAAAGATGGCTATTACTACCTGCTGATTGCTGAAGGTGGCACGGAGATGGGACATAAGGTAAACATAGCTCGCAGTCGGAATATCGACGGGCCTTATACTAGCAATCCTTCGAACCCTATCCTTACACAGAAACGCAGAGACTCTGTATCAAGTATCCTACAAGGCACAGGCCATCCCGACCTTATTCAAGCAGTCGATGGCTCTTGGTGGATAGTCTATCTGGGCTTCCGTGATACGGTGGGTAAAATGCATCATCTGTTAGGCCGTGAGACTTGTCTGGCCCCAGTGCGTTGGGACGAGAATGCCTGGCCTGTAGTGAATGGCAAAGGTTGGGTGGATGTGGATATGAGCGATTCTCCTACACTCAAACAAGTGCTTATGCCACAGGCATCTAACTACGTTGATTTTAAGCAGAACAGGAAGTTGGGCTTCGAGTGGATTTACACCAATAATCCTGTACAAGAGAACTATACTTATGCTAACAATCAGTTGTTGTTGAAAGCATCTTCCGTCAAACTGGATGATCCGAAAAGAACACCTACTTTTGTGGCTCGTCGACAGACGGATGTGAACTGCACGGTAACTACCAGCATGTCACTGAAGAATGCCAAGGTAGGAGATAGAGCTGGTCTGACAGTCTATATGGAGAGTCGTGGACACTATGATGTGGCATTGGTAGGTACTGCTGATGGTACTCAACAGATTGAGCTCAGCTATCGTCTGGGCGAACTGAAGCATGTGGCCAATACGGTGAAACTGAACACCAAGGGGGCTGTACAATTCCGCGTGGATGTGACCAACAGCCATTATGCTTTCTCTTATAGCACTGATGGCAAGACCTTCCAGCCATTGGGCAGGATGGACAGCTTCTTCCTCTCTACAGAAACATTAGGTGGCTTCACGGGTATGTTGTTTGGTTGGTTTGCTGAAGGCAATGAGGGTACTCAAGCCGTTGCCGCCATCGACTGGATGGACTATGTGCCTGGAGCACCATACAAGGCTGTATCAGCGTATTGATAATTTATATACCAAAACATAACTAACTATGAAAAGAACCATACTCGGGGCCTTGCTTTCTATCATCTTGATAGGTTGCGGCAAACAAACAGATAAGCGTGAGACCACTACGCAAATCTCAGTGACAGTGACCATTGACAAGATTTGGGATGCTGGTACGCATGCGGCATTTACCTCATTGATAAAATACAAGGGCGATTATTATTGCACCTTCCGAGAGGGTTACAGTCACATTTTCGATGAGCGTGGAGAGGCAGAAGGACAGGTGCGTATCTTGAAATCTTCCGATGGACAGACGTGGCAGTCGGTAGCAATGCTCGGTATAGAGGGCATAGATTTGCGTGATCCTAAACTTTCGGAGATGCCTGATGGCAGACTGATGGTGACGATAGGTGGTTCTAAGTACAGAAATCTCGAGTTGGTGGGAGCTACTCCGATGGTGAGCTTCAGTACAGATGGAGAGCATTTCACTACGCCACAGTTGATGGAACTCGATGAGCAGACGCGTACGGGATTCGATTGGGTGTGGCGTGTTACTTGGCACGATGGCGTGGGGTATGGTGTGAACTATGTGGGTGCCTCCAACGACCACATCGATTTGCTACAGACTACCGATGGTATTCATTATTCGTTAGTGAGTCATGTGCAGACCAATGGCAATGAAACTACGTTGCGCTTCCTTCCCGATGGGAGTATGCTGATGATGGTTCGTCGTGACAGTGACGACTTTGAAGGACAATGGGCAGTGAGTAGGCCGCCTTATACGCAGTGGGAGTTCCAGTCGATGGGCTTCCGCATTGGTGGACAGGACTTTTTAGCGCTCGATGAGGAGCATCTGATTGTCGCTACGCGAACATATTTCAATCTTCCTCATGCCAAGACAGCCCTTTATCGAGGTTCTGTTCAAGGTGACTGGGAAGAAGTTTACGTACTTCCGAGCGATGGTGATACCAGTTATCCTGGTATCCTTGTCGAGGGTGATGAAGTATGGGTGAGTTACTATTCTTCCAATGGCATTCCCAACAAAACTGCCATTTTCCTGGCCAAGTTGCCACTATCTCTGTGGAAATGAAATCGTGAAAGAAAATAACTTAATACTATATACTATGAAAAGAAGAACATTTGTGAAGAATGGAATGTTGCTTGGAGCAGCATCGATAGTATGGAATGACACTCCTGCGTTTGGAGTCACTAAAAAAGATGGTTTTACGCAAGTTGCTAATGTCAAGGCTGGCAGACTGAAGGGCAAGATTTGTGCTCAGCTCTACACCTTGCTTAAGACGAATGCCTCAAAGAGCATAGAGGTTTTGAAACAATTGTCGGAGATAGGTTTCGACGGTGTGGAACTGATGGGTACCTTTACGGGTAACATGACCACTCAGGAGTATAAGGACTATATCAAGAGCCTGAATCTGAAGGTAGTGTCATCCCACAATCTGAGTACGGAAAAGGATTTTGCCTGGGCACAGGAGATGGGTATCCCTCATGGCGACATCCGTCCTGATGTGGGCGATGGCAGCTATGATGCTGTGATGAAAGCCTGCGATGCGATGAACGAGGCTGGCAAGCTACGTGCCAAGTATGGAATCAAAGCCGTAATCCATAACCACTCACAGGAGTTCCGCTGGGTGGATGGAAAGGAGGGTGGAATGCGTATCTATGATATGTTGGCACAGAACACCGACCCTCAATATGTGGGTTTTGAACTGGATTGTGGCTGGTGTGCATTCTCAGGCGCCGATCCTGTGGAGTTCGTAAAGAAATATCCAGGCAGATTCCCCGTGATTCATGCCAAGGAGGCTGGTCGCACGGCTTATTGTGACGATGAACTGGAGCATTTCCCTGCCGACGTTCTGAAATTAGGTGGACCAGTACCTAACAACCCTAAGCGCGTAAAGACGGGACATCTGGCCGACATTTCATTGTTTACGGCGGAGCAGGCCAACATCCTCTATTGGGGTCGTCACTGGAACGTGAAGTTGGGCAATGGCATTATCGACTGGAAGGCGCTTTCGGATGCTTTGGAAGCACAAGGCATTGAGGCTTATATCTGCGAGCGCGAGTACTTCGACTACGATGGTGGTGAGGGAGACCCATACACCTGCGCCAAGCAAGACTACGAATATCTTTTGTCACTATAAGCTATGAAAAGACGACAGTTTATCAAGGGCGTGGGAGTGGCCACATCGGGTCTGCTGGTTCCTGACGCCCTGCATGCTACAGAAAGCATGAAACAGCAAGCAGAGAAGGGTATCCATATACGTTTCTTGGGCACAGGAGCCGCTGATTGGAATGGGCGCGATGATCGTGGCGAATTGCGTCGCTTCTCTAGTGTGTTGGTGGAGGGCAAGATACTGATAGATTTCACGGCCAAAAGCGAAGACATGTTGCCCGAGGGTTGTTGTCTGGAAACAATCTTCTACACCCATTCGCATAATGATCATTACGACCCAGCTGCTGCACTGAGGGTAGGTGTGAAGCGGGTTTATCTCAGTCAGACGTGGTACGACATTGCCAGTAGCGAGTTCCAACGTGCTGCTCGTGAGACCAGCCTTCCCATGCCAGAATTAGTGCCACTCTGCATAGGTCAACATGTAGAGGTAGAGGGTATTACCTTTACTCCGCTACCAGCCAATCATGCTTCTTTCCATCTGTTGGAGCAGACTTTGATCTATCTTTTGGAGAAAGATAATGTGCGACTGCTTTATGCCACTGATACAGGAGGTATTACAGCTACTGCCTCACGCTTGGCAGGCTTCGATACTCCTCGTGGAGGCAAGGCGCTCACTGCCATTATCATGGAAGCCACGATGGGACTGGGGCACGAGGTAGATTTCCGACTGTTTTCTCACAGCAGCGTAGCGACAGTGATGCAGACGGTTCAGACACTAACCATGACGGGGCATTATACGCCACCATCAGGACAGCCTGTCTATATCACTCACTTAGCTCGCACGCTGCACGGCACACAGGCAGAGCTTGATCGCGACTTGCCTTCACCCATCCGCGCTGCCTACGATGGGTTAGAGGTGAGGTTTAATTAATAACAAAGAGGGCAGTGATTTTTATCACAGCCCTCTTTTCTTTTATCAGCTCTCTGCCTTTATTTGTCATAGTCAACCCTGCTGAGTCCTTAGACGCAAGGAATAGAATAACTGTTTCACATCCCGAACTTCTCGGCAATCATTTCCAAATTGTCGCGGATATGGATGTGCTGAGGACAAACCTCCTCGCATTGGCCGCACTGGATGCACTTATTGGCGCGAGCCTTGCCATGCATTCCTACCAGCCAACCTTCCTGATGCTTGGCAGCCTTGAGGTCTCCATAAAGCGTGTACATGTTCATGGCTGTAAATGAGCCACTGATTCCGATGTTCTGTGGACAAACCTTGGCGCAGTAGTTGCACGTGGTACAAGGAATGATGGGGTATTTCTGTATAATATCCTGTGCCCGATGGATGATTTCCATCTGTTCAGAAGTCAGATGTGTGAAGTCCTTCATATAGGAAAGGTTGTTCTCCATCTGCTCTACATTGCTCATACCACTGAGCACCGTGATCACACCTTCCAGATTGGCGGCAAAGCGGATGCCCCATGAAGCAACGGAGGATTCAGGCTCAGCCTTCTTCAGCAAGTCAATTACCTCCTGTGGCGGTGTGGCGAGCATTCCTCCTTTGACGGGTTCCATGATGATGACAGGTTTGCCGTGCTTTCGAGCTACTTCGTAGCAAGCCCGACTCTGAATGGCAGGGTTCTCCCAGTCAGCGTAGTTGATTTGCAGTTGCACGAACTCCGTTTCAGGATGTTTCGTCAGAATCTCTTCCAGTTCCTCGGGCGTGGAGTGGAAAGAGAAGCCTACATGTTTCAGTATTCCCTTTTCCTTTTGCTCGAAAGCCCAGTCCCAAATTCCGTAATCCTCGAAAAAATGTGTGCGTCCTTCGCCAAGATTATGTAGCAGGTAGAAGTCGAAATAGCCGGCGCCTGTACGTTGAAGCGACTGCTTGAACTGTCCGATAGCTTCTTTGCGCGACTTACATACCCATGCAGCCAACTTGGTGGTGAGCGTATAACGCTCACGCGGATGGCGTTCTACTAATGCCTTACGGATGGCTTCCTCACTGCCAGGATAAACCCAAGCCGTATCGAAATAAGTGAAGCTCGCTTCGAGGAACTTATCTACCATTATCTTAGTCTGCTCCACGTCAATCTTCCCGTCCTGCTGCGGCAATCGCATCAGTCCGAAGCCCAGTTTCTTGATGTCTTGACCTAATTCCATAGTTTCCGCATTTATTTGTCTGATTAATATTGCCCAAATTTAAACATTTTTTCTTATCTTCGCAAAAAAAATGTAAAGTTAGTAAGAATATGGACAAGAAATTTGCATAGTTGTTAAGTACACCTATGACGATTATGTTGGAGCAATTAGTCCTTATGAACGAGTTTGCGATAGTATCTTGCTTTACAGCCTGTGCAGAAGAGGTAGCAGAACTTTCTTGGACATTGCTTTTTTGAAGAAACATATTAATTATAAATACAAATATTATGGAAAAAGTTATAAAAAACAAGTTTATTCTTAAAGACCTCGCTGTGCTGTGGATTGCCTTGACCGCACTATGTTGTGCAGCAATAAATCTTCATATCAAGCTGAATATGTTGGAAAAGAAAGAAGAACTGGAGAAAGAATAGGCAAAGAGATTTACAATTACCAAACTTTAAATTTTAATATAATGTGTACACATCATCATTGTGGGAAACCTATCCCTGGCACTAACGGTGAATCCTATGTGCCTTATGAAGAGCGCTGCGGCAATGAATCCATAGTTTATTTTACTCGCCAGCTTTCGGCAGAGGGTCTTATCAAAGCTTATGAACAGGTATGTGCTAACATAGGCGGACATGTGGGTGTGAAGCTACATACTGGCGAACAACATGGCCCTAACATCATTCCTCGCGAGTGGGTGAAGGAACTGATGGAGAAGGATCTGAGAGGGGCTAATATCATTGAAACGAATACGTACTATGATGGCGATCGCTACACCACGGAGTTGCACCGCAAGACCATAGAGGTGAATGGCTGGACTTTTGCACCTGTGGATATCTTGGATGAGCAGGGAACCACGACTTTGCCTGTGCATGGTGGCAAGTGGTTCAAGAAAATGTCGGTGGGTAATCATCTGACGAATTATAATTCTTTGGTGGCACTCACGCACTTTAAAGGACATACGTGCGGTGGCTTTGGTGGCAGCAACAAGAACATCGGCATCGGTTGTGCAGATGGGCGTGTGGGCAAGATGTGGATTCATACCACCCCTATGCAGGACAATCAGTGGGACATCGTGACAGAGGAGTTCATGGAGCGAATGACGGAATCGACGAAGGCTACCATCGACTATTTTGGCAAGAACGTGACGTATGTGAATGTGATGCGCAACATGTCGGTTTCTTGCGACTGTGAGGGCTTGACTGCTGAGCCTGTGGTGACGCCTAATGTGGGTATCCTTTCTTCTACGGATATTTTGGCTATCGACCAGGCTTGCGTGGACATCATCTACGCCATGAAGCCTGAGGAACATCATGCTATGGTGGAGCGCATTGAGTCGCGCCACGGACACCGCCAGCTGTCGTACATGAAGGAACTGGGCATGGGTAACAACCGCTATATCCTTATCGATCTGGACAATGGTGGCCGTCGCATCACTGCTGCTGATGCTGTGATAGGGCTGAAGCCGTTTGGACTATGATAAGAGAGAAATGGAAAAGCTCATGAATACCAGACAGATAACGTCGGATGAAGTAAACAATGAGCAACTGCGACAGCTTTATGAGACATCGTTCCCAGAAGAGGAACGGATTCCCTGGGTTGAATTGATGCGTCTCGTAGATGAGATGCACCTTGACTTCACAGTCTATTATGAAGATGAACAGTTCATAGGATTCACCATCTTCTATCCGAGACCGTCATTCAACTGGTTTTGGTATTTTGCCGTGAGGGAAGAACTGCGTGGAAAAGGCTATGGACAGCAGATTCTCACCCAAATGATAGAGCGTTATAAGGGTCAGACTACCATGTTCGATATGGAGTCGCCCAGTCAGATTTGCGACAATTCAGAGCAGCGCAAACGTCGTCACTCTTTCTATTTGCGTAATGGATTCAGGGATACTAACGTCTATCGCTACTTCGAAAATGTGGAAATGACCATAATGATGATGGGCGAAGGCACTTTTACCCTTCAGGATTGGGATGATGCTGTCGCAGGGTTGAAAAAGCACTGGACTTGGGAAGATTGATAGACTTTTAGCATTCATTTATTAATTAATTGTGAAGAAATGACAATACAGGAATTCAGAGACTACATGGCTTCTGGCAAGCCCATCGAGGGCGGGGGAGAGGTTCACATGATGTTTCATAAATTGGCACAGGAAGCTCTGCAACTGACGGCCGAGATAAATGGCAAGTATCATACACCAGAGGAACTACACACCTTGCTTGAAAAGCTTTGGGGGCGTGAAGTGCCTAAGTCTGTGGGAATATTTCCTCCTTTCCATACCGATTGTGGCAAGAATACCGTGGTGGGCGAAAGAGTGTTTATCAATATGGGCTGTAAATTCCAAGATCAGGGTGGAATCACCATCGACGAAGGGGTACTTATTGGCCATAATGTGGTTTTGGCCACACTTAATCATCTTCTTGATCCCAGTCAGCGTGCAGGGATGACCTATGCTCCCATTCACATTGGCAAGAATGTGTGGATAGGTGCCAATGCCACAGTGCTGGCGGGTGTAACCATTGGCGATGGAGCAGTGGTGGCTGCAGGTGCTGTGGTGACCAAAGATGTGGAGCCCAACACCATAGTGGGTGGTATTCCTGCAAAGGTCATCAAAAGGATTGAAATATAGATTTGAACAAGAACTCTGGTAACAATATGGTATTCAGTTTTTTGTTTACAAAAGGAGCAAGAAATTCGTGGCACATACACCCCGATGCAGAGCAGACACTGATGATATTGGATGGAGAGGCCTATTATCAGGAAGAAGGACAGCCCAAACAATTGCTTAAGAAAGGCGATGTAGTAGTGACCAAACCAAATGTAAAGCATTGGAATGGAGCAACAGAGAACAAAGCTTGTGTGTGCTTGACGATCAGCGAGAAAAATGAAAAGGAACATGCCATTCAATTTGATAAGGTGACAGACAGTGAATTCTATAATCTAAACAGATAGAATTATGAAGATAATAATAACATTTTTAATAGCAGTATTCACGATGACAACAGTAAGTGGACAGACGCTCTCGGAGCGTCAGAAAGGATTGGCAGCATGTGCCTGCCTCATGGCACAGGGTGACATGGTACGTTTGGAACCTGCAGTGCGACAGGCACTGGACGATGGTGTAACCATCAACGAACTGAAGGAGGCTTTCTCGCAGCTCTACGCTTATACAGGCTTTCCACGCTCGCTGAATGCATTGGGTGTGCTAAGCAAGGTGTTAGAGAACAAACAGCCCGACTGGCAGGAAGGCAAGCCTTGGACGCGCCCTGCAGAGTGGGACGATGCTCAGAAAGCCTACGAACTGGGCTTGAAGAACCAGACACAGCTCTCCGGCCGTGCGTTTGACTATCCTTTCTCTCCACAGGATGAATACTACCTCAGGGCGCATCTCTTTGGCGATATTTTCGCCAGCGACCAGTTGACAAAGGCCGATCGTGAGATAGTGACTGTGGCAGCACTTAGCGGTCTAGAAGGTGTTGCTCCACAACTTGCTGCTCACAAGCAAGGTGCTGTGAATATGGGCAATACACAAGAGCTGGTTGATGAGCTCTGTGCTTGGCTTGACAGCGAGGGCTATACCTTGCGTAGCAAGTGGTCCAAGGGTGAGTCGAATACGGGCTATGCGCAATACTTTATTGGCAACAGCTACTTGGCTGACGTGGGCGGAGGATTCCATAACGTCACCTTCGAGCCCCGCTGCCGTAACAACTGGCACATCCACCACAAACAGGTGCAGGTGCTTATCTGTGTGGCTGGTCGTGGTTGGTATCAGGAGTGGGGCAAGGAGCCTGTAGAGATGACTCCTGGCACTGTTATTGAGATCCTCGAAGGTGTGAAGCATTGGCACGGAGCAGCCAAAGACAGCTGGTTCCAGCATCTGACCTACCATAAAGACATACAGGAAGGCGCCTCTAACGAGTGGTTGGAAGCTGTGACGGATGAAGTGTACGATAAGCTTCAGTAGCATTATTCGTATTCTTTCTAAATAAATTTCTTCATCTTGGCAAAAAAATAAGCTAGCTTATTGTTGTTTTTACTCAGAACTTTTCCTACTTTTGTGCAGTTTTGGTCAAATAAACGACAATAAATGACAAAAAACGAAAAGGAAAAGACGCGATATTTGCCCATTGCCATCTCATGCCTGATGCTGGGCATTGCCCTGATGATAGCCTTCAACTGGACATGGGAGACCACCTCGACCAATGAATCGTGCATGAGTTGTCATGTCCATGAGGAAGCCGATCTGGCCTGGGGAAAAAGCACCCATTCGGGCAACAACAAGACAGGTGTGATGACCAACTGCGCTGATTGCCACCTGCCTACCCAAGGCACATGGCGACACTTCACTGCCAAAGCATGGATGGGTGTGAAGGACATCTACAGCTATCTGACCAAAGACAGTGCAGACATCAACTGGAAAGCCAAGCGCGAACTGGAGTATGCCCAGAAGATTGTCTACAATGAGAGTTGCGTACGCTGCCACACCAATCTTTTCCCCCAAGGCGTGAACGACGATGCTGTGAAGGCCCACCTCTATTACGAAGAGAACCAGAAGAAGCTGAACCTGCAGTGTATCAGTTGCCATCTGGATGCAGGTCATTACATGCCCAACTACAAGCATGGCAAGTTGGAAGGCCCTGTAGCCATTGACAACAACATACGCTACGACTCAGCCACCGTCGTTAGCAGTTTCCAGAACTTTACAGAAACGGTGCCTGGCACAGCAGTCAGCATCAACATGGTAGCCATACCAGGTGGCTCGTTCATGATAGGAAGTCCTAAGAAAGAAGCTTTCCGCAACGAGGACGAGGGACCACAGAAAGAAGTGAAACTCTCACGCTTCTTTATGGCAGAGACAGAGGTGACATGGGATCAGTTCTGGGCATTCTACAACGAGACCATGTCCGAGGGTCGCACACCACCAGAGATAATCTACGCCAACAACAGACGTCCCGATTTGGATGCTGTATCTGGTCCTACACCACCTTATGGCTTCCCCGATCAGGGATGGGGTAGAGGCAGTCGCCCTGCCATCACCATGACACATTATGCAGCAGAAACCTTCTGTCAATGGCTCACACTGAAAACAGGCAAGAAATACCGTCTGCCCACAGAAGCTGAATGGGAATATGCTGCAAGAGGAGGCACAGAGACGCCATATTTCTTCGAAGGAAGTCCCAAGAAATACACCAACGAGGGCTTCATGAAGCGCGTCTTTGGCATAGATACCACGATGATAAACAGATATGTGGTCTATAAGAATAACAGCTGGGGCAAGACGCAGGAACCCCTGAATGTGGCTGCAAACCCCTTCGGGCTGAAGAACATGCTGGGCAATGTCATGGAGCATTGTGCTGACAAGTACGACCCTGAAGCCTACAGCAAATGGCCAGATGGCGTAGAGAACCCCATCAGTACCGAGGGTGAGGAATATGTGGTGCGTGGTGGAAGCTATGCTGATGACGCGCGGATGCTACGCTGTGCTGCCAGAAACCATACTGATACTGAGGAATGGCTGAAGACAGACCCCCAGAGCCCCAAGAGCATCTGGTGGTACTCAGACATCAAGGGCATTGGCTTCCGCGTGGTTTGTGATGTGCCCCCTGGCGTGAAAGACTGAATTTAATACCAAATATAAAAATCTAAAACTATGGAAAAGAAAAACATCAGCAGAAGACAATTCTTCTCATACTCGGCCATGATTGGTGCGGGTGTTGCTTGTTCATCGTCCCTTCTGACTTCATGCTCAGGAGAGAAAAAGACGGGTCTGACCCCTCTGCGTCAGCCTGGTGAGTATTATGTGCCTGAACTGCCCGATAAGGCTATTGCTGGCAAAGAGCTGAAAGTTGGTCTGATTGGTTGTGGTGGACGTGGATCTGGCGCCATTGTGAACCTGCTGGAGGCTGCCGATGGCATTACGGTAGCTGCCCTGGGCGACGTCTTCGAGGATCGTCTGAACAGCGTGAAGGACATGCTGAAGGAAAAACACAACCAGGTGGTGCCCGATGCATCTTGCTTCGTTGGCTTTGATGCCTATCAGAAGGTGATCGACAGTGGCGTCGATATGGTTATCCTGACTACTCCTCCCGTATTCCGTCCCGTTCATTTCCAGTACGCAGTTGAGAAGGGCGTACATTGCTTCCTGGAGAAGCCAGTGGCTGTTGACCCTAAGGGTTGTCGTACCGTCATCGCGGCAGCAAAGCAGGCTAAGGCAAAGGGGCTGTGCGTAGTCACTGGCACACAGCGCCACCACCAACGCCCCTATGTGGAGGCTTTCCAACAGATCCAGAACGGCATTATTGGCGAGATTACAGGTGGTAATGTTTATTGGAACGACGGTATGCTATGGTATCGTACCCGCGAAAAAGGTTGGAGCGACATGGAATGGAATATCCGTGACTGGGTGAACTGGAAGTGGCTCTCAGGCGACCATATCGTTGAGCAGCACGTCCACAACATCGACGTTTTCATGTGGATGACAGGCAAGAAGCCTATCAAGGCTACAGGTTTTGGTAGTCGTCAGCGTCGCATCACGGGTGACCAGTATGATAATTTCAGCATTGACTTCGAATTCGAAAACAACGTACACTTGCATAGTATGTGTCGTCAGATTGATGGTTGCAGCAACAACGTCAGCGAATTTGTGCAGGGCACCAAGGGCTCATGGAACAGCGCGACACAGGAGATCAAAGACCTGCAGGGCAATGTCATCTGGAAGTTCGACAGCGAAGCAGAGAAGGCCAACTATCAGCAGACCAATCCTTATGTGCTCGAGCATGTTGACTGGGTGAACCACATCCGCAAGGGCGAGGCTCACGACGAAGCTGAAGAAACCGCTACCTCCACGCTGGCTGGCGTGATGGGCCGTCAAGCTGCCTATACAGGACAGACCATTTCTTGGGATGAAATCAGCGGCTCTGATCTCGACTTCCTAAGCATGATTCCTGAGATGAAGCTTGGCCCTCTGCCACTCGATAAGTTCACTGTAGCCGTTCCTGGCTCTGCTCAGAAATAACATTCTGCTTATGAAAAGAAGAGATTTTATGCGATGCTCGTTGGCAGGAATGGCCTCTTTGGCTGTTGCCCAACTGGGGTTGAGCTCATGCACTGCCAGCACGAAGGAGGAAGTCAAAGTTCCCGACCTCAAAATATCCTTCCAGGAAGGCATTCCTCCAGGCGAGAGCCTGAATGAGAAGCTTGACTTCATGGAGAGCCTGGGTGTTGTGGGCTTTGAACCAGGTGGTCGAGGATTGGCTGGTCGTGTTAACGAGATTCAGCAAGCGCTGAAGAATCGCAACATTACAGTGTCTGCCATCTGTGCAGGCTTCGACGGATTCATTCTGGCAGAAGACCCCGCTGTGAAGGAAGCATTTGATACCTCGATGCGCGAGATCATTGCAGCAGCAGGCGAACTAGGCTCCACAGGTGTCATCATGGTGCCTGCCTTCAACTCACAGAAACCTTGTCTGCCACATACCATAGAGACACGCACCTACCTCTGCGAACAGCTCCACGAACTGGGTGAATATGCTGTGAAGTGCGGAACAACCGTCATTTTGGAACCCCTGAATCGCAACGAGTGCTTCTATCTGCGACTGGTGGGCGATGCTGCTGCCATTGCACGCGATGCTCAGAGCGAAGGTGTGAAGTGCATGGGCGACTTTTGGCACATGCAGGAGGAGACATCCGACTATGGTGCTTTCTGGTCAGCTGGCACAAAGTACCTGCAGCATGTCCACATTGCAAGTCGTGGACGTCGCCTGATGCCTGGCGAGGATGCTGAGAAGGACGACTATCGCAACGGATTCCGTGCCCTGAAGGAGATGGGCTACGACAAGTTTATCTCTTTGGAGTGTGGCACTAAGGGCGAGCGCAAGGATACAGTAACCGCAGCTGTTGAGCTGATGAAAGCTCAGTGGCAGGAGGCGTAAGCCGAATACACATTATTATTAATAGAGTCCACTTTTTTGAGTGGACTTTATTATATCTATAGAATAGGGTGCCATATTTTTGCTGTCACGCTGTTACGCTGTCACGCTTCTGTACTTCCCTAGAAAACGTGGTTCTTTTGCAATTTAGTTGAAAAGTAAAGAGAAAGATAAAATTTTACCATCTCCTTTTCCCATTAAGAGCAACAAATTCCACGCCTAAAGAAATTTAGTGCAAGTGTTTGAA
>Ga0310786_10000264_pt1 | contig 87407 bp, 67 predicted proteins | sample AusTroGonzalo_MG_FD_203881 | JGI IMG/M metagenome (GOLD analysis project Ga0310786, IMG submission 203881) | Bovine rumen microbial communities from tropical cattle in Woodstock, Queensland, Australia - Gonzalo_03 (v2) (version 2) | ecosystem: Host-associated > Mammals > Digestive system >... | reverse complement strand
TCCATCCGGCATGGCTCAGACCGTACTTGTAGAACTTGCGCAGGCGGTCGAGCTTGTTGGGGATGTCGGTGGGAGCACCCAGGTAGGCTATATGGTCGCCCACACGCGGCACAAGCTCCAGTGAGCCGTCGCTGAGGACGTTGAGCTGCACAATCTGATTCTGCCAGAACGTGTCGTCGGCAAGACTGTTGGCCAGCGGCGCCAGCACACGACGGGCATAGTTGCGGCTGATGGCACCGGTGGCAACGATGAGGTCTTTCGTCAGCCCCGTTGCCGGCAGGATGTCGCCATGGTCGTCGAGATAGTAACGCTCACCATTGGCCGGCATGACGTGGAGCACGGGAAGGCGCTGGCGCAGGGTGATGCACACATGGCCGTTCTGCGTCTTGTAGCACTCTGCCTGGTCGATGAAAGGACTCTTCTCCAACGCCTCCTCTACCTTTCGCGTAGAGATGAACTGCAAAGGCTGGTTCAGGGGATAGAGCTGCTGTCGCGTCAGCAGCTGTTTCACCTCGGCGGGGTTCAGGAATCCCTCACCGACACCCTGCTCGATGTCGATCTTCACCTCGGAGCACACCGTCGCCTTTTCAACAGGACGGTTGAACACCGTGGCAGCCAGCACAAGGTAGACGGCGATGGCGACATCGAGAATCACCACAATGATAGTCTTCCAGGTCTTCGTCATACTCCTATTTCTATTTCTTACTTTTCTACTTCTTTACTTTTTCAGTGCTTCCGCCATTTCCGGCACCATGTTATCGAGGTCACCGGCACCGAGGACGATGAGGACGTCGAACGGGCGGCTCTTCACCAGCTGGAGCACGTCGGCCTTGCGGACGAGCTGCTTCTCGACACCAGGAGCCAGGTTGTCGTAGATGAGCTGCGACGTAACCCCAGGGATAGGCTCCTCACGAGCGGGATAGATCTCGGTAAGGATGACCTCGTCGAGCTGACTCAGCGCCTCGGCGAAATCCTTGTAGAAGTCGCGGGTACGCGTATAGAGGTGGGGCTGGAAAATGGCTGTGATATGGCGTCCGCGGTAGAGTTCGCGGATGCTGCGTGCACTCTGGAATATCTCCTTCGGGTGGTGAGCATAGTCGCTGAGGAATACCAACTCAGGCGTATTGATCTTGAAGTCGAAGCGACGGTCTACGCCACCGTAGGTCTTCATGCCCTGACGGAGCTCGTCGGCCGTGCAGCCATTGAGCTGTGCCATGGCCATGGCGGCGATGCCGTTCTCGATGTTGATGGGTACAGGCTGTCCCAGCTCCACACCACGGACGGTCTCGATGGGCGAGACGAAGTCGAAGGTGATGGTTCCGTTCTCGATGACGATGTTCTCGGCATGGAAGTCACCCTCACGGAGCGCGTAGTCATAGCGGCGCACACCGTCCTGCAGCGACTCCTTCATCTCCAGGTCGCGGTGGACTATCAGGGCACCACCGGGCTGGATGAGTGTCGTATAGTGGCGGAAACTCTCGAGATAGGCCTCCTTCGTGCCGTAGATGTCGAGGTGGTCGGGGTCGGTAGAGGTAATGACGCTCATCCACGGCTGCAGCCAGTGGAAGGAGCGGTCGAACTCGTCGGCCTCGATGACGACGAAGTCGCTGTCCGAGAGGATATAGTTCGTGCCGTAGTTCTTCGAGATGCCGCCGAGGAAGGCGTTACAGTCGAGATGGCTCTGGTGCAGGATATGGGCACACATCGTCGATGTCGTCGTCTTGCCGTGGGTGCCAGCCACACAGAGACCTTTCATCTGGCGCGTCAGGGTGCCGAGCACCTGGGCGCGTTTCTGTATCTCGAAGCCGTTCTGGCGGAAGAACACCAGCTCCTTGTGGTCGGCAGGGATGGCGGGGGTATAGACGACGAGACACGACTGCGGCTGACGGCAGGCTTCTGGAATCTTGTCGACAGCCTCCTCATAGTGGATGAGCATCCCTTCCTGCTCCAGCTGGCGTGTCAGCGTGCTGGGAGTCTTGTCGTAGCCGGCCACCACCAGGCCACGCGTCAGGAAGTAGCGGGCGATGGCACTCATGCCGATGCCGCCGGCACCTACGAAGTATACTGCTTTTATATCTTGATTGTTCATAATGGTTCTAAGAGGCTAAATTGATGACTTCTTTCGCAATAATCTCAGCCGAGTTGGGCAATGCCAGCTTCAGCACGTTCTCGCTCAGCGACTTGAGTTTTCCCTCATCGCTGACGGTCTCGACAGCCAACGACAGCAGGGTGTCGGGGGCGTCGGCATCGCGGACGTAGAGGGCTGCATCGCGGTTGGCCAAAGCCAGGGCGTTCTTGGTCTGGTGGTCCTCAGCCACATTGGGACTGGGCACGAGGATGACGGGGACACCCAGGAGACAGAACTCGCTGATGCTACCGGCACCGGCACGGCTCACCACGAGGTCGGCAGCCTTGTAGGCGGCTCCCATGTCGGTGATGAAGTCCATAACCTTCAGGTTGGGGATGTCCTGACCCTTCAGGCGCTCGGCAATCTCGGCACTATAGTATTTTCCCGTCTGCCAGATGAACTGCACACCACTCTCCTTGACGAGGTCGAGATGCTGCAGCACACTCTCATTGATGGTGCGGGCACCAAGGCTGCCACCGACGAGGAGGATGGTCTTCTTCGAAGGGTCGAGGCCGAAAGTCTTGACGGCATCGTCGTGGGTTATCGTTGTCTCCAGAAGCTGCTGGCGGACAGGATTACCGGTGAGCATGATCTTTTCGGCAGGGAAGAAGCGCTCCATGCCCTCGTAGGCCACACAGATCTTCTTCGCTCCCTTTGCCAACTGCTTATTGGTGAGTCCGGCATAGCTGTTCTGCTCCTGCAGCAGTGTGGGGATGCCTAAGCTGTTGGCAGCTCCTAAGGCAGCACTGCTGGCATAACCGCCCACGCCGACAGCCACCTGCGGACGGAACTCGCGCAGGATCTTCTTGGCAAGCCACTTGCTCCTCAGGTAATCGATGGCGACACCGATGTTGGCAGGCTTCCACAGAGGACGGAAGAATCCGCGGATGGGCAGACCCTTGATCTCGTAGCCGGCTGCCGGCACACGCTGCATCTCCATACGTCCCTGTGCTCCCACGAACAGTATCTTTGCATCGGGGCGCAGGGCCTTCACGGCGTTAGCGATAGAGACGGCCGGGAAGATATGTCCGCCGGTGCCGCCGCCGCTGATGATGACTCGTAATTCCTTATCCATACGCTTCTATAGTTTATTCGGTAATATCGTTTTCGTTGTTTGATATGCTCACTTCACGGGCCTCCTTGACATCGCTTCTCACTTTAGCCGAGCGGCTGACACTCAGGATGGCACCGATATAGGCACAGTTGATGATGGTCGACGTACCACCCTTGGAGATGAGCGGCAGCGGCTGCCCCGTGACAGGGGCAAGACCTACGGCCACCATCATGTTGAACACAGCTTGGATGACCAAGAGCAGTGCCAGTCCCATGACAAAGAACGCAGGGAAGTTGTTCTCGCAACGCGAGGCTATGCGTGCTGCACGGTAGAGCAACACGATATAGAGGAACACGACGAGGGTGGCACCGATGATGCCCATCTCCTCGATGATGATGGCATAGATGAAGTCACTGAAGGCCTGTGGCAGGTAGTCGCGCTCAACGGAGTTGCCGGGACCCTTGCCGATGATGTTCGACGAGACGATGGCGATATTGGCATGTGCCACCTGGTAGTTCTCTTCCATATCGTACTCTTCAGGCGGAACCTCCTTATGGTCGAGGAACTTCAAGATACGATTACGCTGAGTGGTGAAGCGATGGAAAATACCGCCCCCCTTGATGGATGTCTTGTCCACCTCGTCACCTGTACTGGTGACGGCCTCTGTCATGGTAGCATTCTCCGGCTGGTCACCCTCGATGCTTCCCAAAGTCATCACCATGACGATACCAACAACAGCCAAAATGGCGATAGCACCTACCAGTCTGCCTATCTGGGACATGGGAATCCTCCCGATAAACATCATCAGGAAGACAACGGCAAACAGCAGGGCCGCCGTCGACAGGTTCTCGATGCCGATAAGGAAGGCAATAGGCAGCAGCACGATAAGGATATAACGGAAAGCATTACGGTCGGCACCGTTCTCTCGCTGCATGGCACTGAGTATCTGGGCCGTAACAAGCACCATCGTTCCCTTGGCAATCTCCGACGGCTGGAAGGTGATGTGCATGATGGAGATGACACGGTTGGCACCATTGATGCTCTCGCCGCCTACGAGCACCCACAGCAGGGTGACGAGGGTCAGGATGAGCAAGAAGGGCGTCAGCAGCTTGAAATAACGGCAGGGAATATTCAGGGTGATGACCGCCACGACCACACCGGCAATGATGGTCGCCGTATGGTAGACGATGGGCCCCATGTAGTTCTGGCTCTTATAGGTCAGGTTGCTCGAAGCCGAGAAGACTTCGACAATGCTGACCATACAGAGGAAGAAGAACACCATCCATACGACCTTGTCGCCCTTGAAGAGATTTCCTAATTTCTTTTCCATTTACTTTTTTCGTAATAACGGTATGTCGTTATATCGTAATATCGTCTCCTACAGATTTCGTGCCAGCTCCTTGAACTGCTCGCCACGGTCCTCCATGTTCTTAAACAGGTCGAACGAAGCGCAGCAGGGAGAGAGCAGCACCGTCTCACCGGGCTGTGCCAGCTCATAGCAGGCAGCCACACACTCCTTCATCGAGTGGGTGTCACGGACGGGCAGCCCCAACTGGTCGAAGTTGTCGTGCAACTTCTTGTTGTCAGCACCGAGATAGACCAGTGCCGAGCACTTCTCCTTGATGAGCGGGAAGAGCGGCGAGTAGTCGTTACCCTTGTCCTTGCCGCCGACGATGAGGACGACCTTCGTCTTCATAGACTCCAGGGCATACCAGCAGGCGTCGACATTCGTGGCCTTCGAGTCGTTGACATAGTGGACGCCACGGACATCGCAGACTTTCTCCAGACGGTGCTCCACACCGGGGAAGTCGCTCAACGAGCGGCGGATATCCTCTTTCTTGATGCCGGCGATGTTGGCAGCCAGACCGGCAGCCAGTGAGTTGTAGATATTATGACGGCCTGTCAGACTCAGGCTCTCCTGTTCCATATTGAATGGCGTGGGGTACTCCAGCTTATACTGTCCCTCTTCGATATAGCCGATGACACCACCCTTACGGACGTCGGAGAACGGACACTGCACGGCCTGGATGTCATACTTCTGCAGCTCCTTCGAGATGATGGGGTCGTCAGCCCAGTAGATGAAGGCGTCCTGGGCCGTCTGGTTCTGGATGATACGCATCTTCGCGTCGGTATAGTTCTGCATCGAGTTGTCATACCGGTCCAGATGGTCGGGGGTGATGTTCAGCAGGATGGCGATGTTCGCACGGAACTTATACATATTGTCCAGCTGGAACGACGACAGCTCGATGATGTAGTACTCATGGGGCTCCTCGGCCACCTGCAGGGCCAGCGAGCGGCCTATGTTTCCGGCGAGACCGGCATCATAGCCTGCCTCACGGAAGATATGGTAGATGAGCGATGTCGTGGTCGTCTTACCGTTGGAGCCCGTGATACATACCATCTTTGACGTCGTGTAACGGCCGGCGAACTCTATCTCGCTGATGATGGAGATGCCCTTGGCAATGGCCTTGCTGACCATCGGGGCGGTATCGGGGATGCCGGGCGACTTGATGATCTCGTCGGCATTGAGGATTTTCTCCTCGGTATGCTGTCCCTCCTCCCACGCTATCCCGTGGTCGTCGAGCTGCTTCTTGTACTTATCGCCTATCTTCGACATATCCGAGACGAACACGTCGAAACCTTCCTTCTTCGCCAGCACGGCTGCTCCTGCGCCGCTCTCGCCGGCTCCTAACACAACTATTCTCTTCATCTTCAATCCTTCAATTTTTCAATCCTTCAATTTTTCAATCCTTCAATTTTTCAATTCTTCAATTATCTTATCTTCAGTGTAATAATCGTCAATGCAGCGAGGATGATGGTAACAATCCAGAAACGGAATGTGATCTTCGACTCATGGAACTGTCGCTGCGGCCAGCCACGAAGGATATAGTGCGACGTCGGGTCGAGCTGGGAGTCGAGCCGGCGGAAGTTGTCATGGATAGGTGTAGCACGGAACACGCGCACACGTTTGCCCTTACGTTTCATCAGCTTGAACCACTGCGTCTGGATGATGACGCTAAGACTCTCGATGAAGAAGATACCGCAGAGGATGGGCAGCAGCAGTTCCTTGTGGATGATAAGGGCGCAGACGCCGATGATGCCGCCGATAGCCAACGAGCCCGTGTCGCCCATGAACACCTGGGCGGGGAAGGCGTTATACCACAGGAAACCGATCATGGCACCGATGAACGCCGCAAGGAACACCACCAACTCCTCAGCATGGGGGATATACATAATGTCAAAGTAGGCGGCGTAGATGATGTGTCCCGACACATAGGCCAGGGCGAGCAACGCCACGCCGATGATGGCGGAGTTACCGGCACACATACCATCCATACCGTCGTTCAGGTTAGCACCATTCGACACGGCGGTGACGACAAGTATCGTCATCAGCACGAAGAGCACCCAACCGGCGGCCACCTTGTACTCGCCGAGGAAGCCCATCACCTCAGAGTAGTTCAGGTTATGGTTCTTCACAAACGGGATGGTGGTCTTCAGTGACTTCACCGCATCGGGCTCATGTTTCACGACAATCTCCTGATTCTGCTGCTGTACGGAGACGTTCTCGCGTACCACGGCATCGGGGCTCAGCCACAATGTCAGGCCGACGATGAAGCCGATGGACACCTGACCTACAATCTTGTACTTACCTTTCAGACCCTCCTTGTTGCGGCGGAACACCTTGATATAGTCATCGAGGAAGCCGAGGAAGCCCAGCCACACGGTGGTAACCACCATCAGGATGATGTAGATGTTACGGATACGGGCAAGGAGCAGCACCGGCACAAGTATGCTCACGATGATAATCAAGCCACCCATCGTGGGCACACCCTTCTTCTCGACACCGAAGGGATCGATGGCGGCATCGCGCTCTGTCTCAAAAATCTTCTTACGGCGCATAAACTTGATGAAGTACTCACCAAACCATGCCGACACGGCCAGCGCGATGATCAGCGCCAGGAGCGAGCGGAACGAAATGTACGACCAGAGGTGTGAACCGGGAACACCGAACTGCTCTAAGAATCTAAACAGGTAGTATAGCATCTTTTCTTAATTTCGTTATTACGTTATGTCGTTATCACGTTATGTCGTCAGGGGATTAAAAACACTCCCGGATGACCTCATGGTCGTCGAAGTGGTGCTTGACACCCTTCACGTCCTGATAGTCCTCATGGCCCTTGCCGGCGACGAGGATGACGTCACCCTTCTCGGCCATCATACACGCCGTACGGATAGCCTCGCGGCGGTCGACGATGCTGATGACCTTCTTCATCTGCTTGGCATCAAGGCCGGCCAGCATGTCGTTGATAATATCCTGCGGCTCCTCGAAACGGGGGTTGTCGCTGGTGATGATGACGCGGTCGCTCTGACGGACGGCCTCCTGGGCCATCAGCGGACGTTTACCCTTGTCACGGTTGCCGCCGGCACCGCAGACGGTGATGACCTTACCCTTTCCGTCGAGCACCTCATGAATAGCGTTCAGCACGTTCTCCAGGGCATCGGGGGTGTGGGCGTAGTCGACGATGGCGGTGTAGCCCTCCGGCGAGCGGATGGGGTCGAGACGGCCGTTGACGCTCTTCAGTGTACTCATCACCACAAGGATATCCTCGGGCTGCTTGCCGAGCATGACGGCGGCGCCGTAGACGCAGAGCAGGTTCGAGACATTGAACTTTCCAATGAACTGTACACCCACCTCATGACCATCCATTTCAAGGTACATCCCCTCGAAGTGACATTCTATGATGCGGGCGCGGAAATCGGCCATCTGGCGTACAGAGTATGTCTTCACCTGTGCCTTGGTGTTCTGTACCATGAAGAGTCCGTTCTTGTCGTCGACATTGGTGATGGCAAAGGCATCCTTGCCAAGCATATCGAAGAACGCTTTCTTAGCGTCACGGTAGTTCTCGAAAGTTTTATGGTAGTCCAGATGGTCGCGAGTCAAGTTAGTGAACATGCCACCAGCGAAGTGCAGACCACCGATGCGCTGCTGGGCGATAGCATGGCTCGAGCACTCCATGAACACATACTCACAACCAGCCTCTACCATACGCTCCAACAGTTCGTTGAGTTCTATGGGATCGGGAGTGGTGTGGCTGGCAGGCACAGCCTCGCCGTCGATGTAGTTACAGACCGTTGAGAGCAAACCACACTTATGGCCCATCTGTCGGAACATATTATATAATAAGGTGGCGATGGTCGTCTTACCGTTGGTACCCGTCACACCCACAAGCTTCACTTTCGATGTGGGGTCGCCATGGAACAATGTGGCGACTGGGCCGACGGCCGTCTCCGTAGAAGGTACTTGCACATAGGTGACACCCTCAACGGGTTCTGCCGGCAGGTCCTCGCAGAGCACTGCCACTGCTCCCAGCTCAATGGCTTTCGGGATGTACTGGTGACCATCAGTCTGCGTGCCCTTGATAGCTACGAAGAGGTAGCCCGGTGCCACCTGACGGGAATCAATCTTAATGCCACACACCTCCACATCGGTATTGCCAATGACGGTTGTCGGTGTGATGTTCTTAAACAGTTCGCTCAGTCTCATATATACTCATTTTTACTGATTCCATCGGTACTTTTTAAACTTCCAGCTGCAGTTCGCAGACCATACCTCGCTGTATTGCCTTACCTGGCATCAGGCTCTGCGTCTTCACCTTACCACGACCGTTCACGCGGACTTTCAGACCACTGTGTTCCAGCTGATAGACAGCATCACGGGCACCCATACCACGCACGTCGGGAACGGTACCGGCATAAGTTTTTGCCTGGGATGTCTTCTGTCCCTTCGCACCGATACGGTTCAGGACATAGCTGGCAGCATTGTTGTCTCCGCCCTTCACGTCAGCCACGAAACTCGATGTCGTATCGCGGGCATCCTCGACGCGACGTTTCAGGTTCTGCGCCATCACGCCCTCGGAGATATGACGGAAGACGACACCACTCATGCCGCCACCAGAGGCGGGCAGGCCGGTCTTACGCAGACAGACGATGCAAGTGTAGCGCGGGTCATCGGCGGGGAAGTAACCGGCGAACGACAGCCAGTAGCGTGTCGTCCCGGAGTGGTAGCCGCCACGCTCGTCGGCAATCTGCGCCGTTCCCGTCTTTCCAGCTACCTTGTAGGCATGTGACAGCGGAGCGGCCTTGCGACCCAGACCCTGGCTGACGATATGCTCGAGGATAGTCTGCATGGTCTTGATGGTCTGCGGCTTGGCAATCTGCTCCTTCAGCACCACTGGCGGATACTCCTTGATAGTCTTGCCATCCTTCACCACTTTCTTCACGAAGCGGGGCTGCATCATCTTGCCGTTGTTGGCGATGGCGTTGTAGAACGTCACGGTATTGATAGGTGCAATCTGTGTCTCGTAGCCTATCGACATCCAGGGCAGCGTGGTCTTCGACCAGTACTTCGCGCGATCGGTAGTCTGTGTGTCGGGCATACGGATATAGGGGGGCAGATAACCACGAATGGGTAGCTGTAGATCCTTGCGGATACCTACGCGCTCCAGTCCCTGGACATACTTTTCGGGGTTCTTGCCGTAGAACTTGTCGATGACATAGCTGACACCGATGTTCGAACTGACTTCCAGTGCGCGAGCGACGTTAATGTCACCATAGCCACCGCGACGCCAGTTGTGGTCCTTCATATTCCGGCCGTGCATCATCATCTGTCCGCAACCGGTATGAATAATGTAGCTGGTGTCGTTGGGAATGACTCCATCGTCCAAAGCGACGAGGAACGAAGCCACCTTGAACACCGAACCGGGCTCACAGCGATAGCTGATGGCGCGGTTATACAGTTCCATATAGTGACCGCTCTCCGTACGTTCGATGTTGGCAATGGCCTTGACATCACCCGTCTGTACTTCCATAAGGATGGCCACGCCCATGTCGGCATTGACCTCGGGCAGTTTCATCTCTTCGATGACGGCACGCTCCACCATGTCCTGCATATTCACGTCGATGGTCGTAACGATGTCGCCACCCGACACCGGCGGGGTGACCGTCAAGTCAATCTTCTTGTTCAGCACCTTCTGACGGCGCTCAATGCCGGGAATACCGCGCAGCAGCGTATCGCAAGTCAGCTCCAGACCAAAACGGGCGCTGTCCATCGTGACGACACGACCGTGGGCGTTACGCACCTTCTCCGAGCCAATATCACCCACGGTACGCAGGGCCAATCCCCCGAAGGGATGACGGCGCGTGTTGAACGACTCCCAACTGAAACCGCCCTTGTTCGGCGGAAGGTTGAACAACGGCAGGGCCTTCACGGCGAGGAACGTGTTATAGTCGACACGCCGTTTCCAGATAGGCCAGTAACGGGCTCCTTTCGTCTCCTCGCCGGTCTTCTTGTTGACGACAATCTTGCTTCGTCCCTTCTCCATATGGGCACGGAACTCCGCTGCCGACTGCTGAGGGAATATCTGGTGGAGGCACTCACAGGTGCTGTCAATCTTCGCCGTCCACAGTGAGTCGTACTCACGGGCCCACTTCGGGTCTTTCATCTTGTCGGGCTGGAAGTCCATGAAGACAATGTATTGGGGGATGCTGCTGGCCATGAGCTGACCATCGCAGCTCAGGATATTGCCGCGGGCTGCCGGGACAGTATCGTCCTCACGTACCAGTCGCGAAGCCACCGCCGTCCAGTACGCGTTCTTTGCCGTCATCAGGAAGAGGGCCTTGCCCACAATGGCAACACCTATCAGCGTCAGCACTACTGCAATGGCAAAGTAGCGCGGCATCACTTTGCTTTTGTTGAACCTACTCATTCGTCGTCGTTACTGAAAAACCCTGACTCGGGTATATTTATTATATAAGGTGGCTGGTCACTGGCATGGAGCACGGAGTCACAGTTCTGGCGCAGCACCTCCAGCACCTTGCTCTCACGGCAACGCTCCGTCAGCGTGCTCGACGAGCTCAGGGCACGGTACTTGGCATCCTTCAGTTCATTCTCCAGCTGACTGATCTTGATCATGTCCTGCTGACACTGGTAACGGAAGGCGACGTAGACCACCATGAAGAGCACCACCAGAAGGATGAGCCACACCTGACGGCGCACGGACATTGCCGACAGGATGTCGCCGCCCAGGATCTTGCGTAACGTCAGCGCACCGACGGGTGTCTGTTCGTCCTCACTCACCTGGCGCTTCAGCTCCTTCAGCTTCTCGAGTGCCTTCTGTTCGGTGGCTTTCACCTCTTCTTTCAAACTCTCTTCCTCTGCCATGACTGTATTCTATATTCTTTCTGCAATTCTCAGTTTTGCACTGCGGCTGCGGGGGTTGCGCTGCTGCTCGTCGGCATCGGGCACCACGACCTTGCCAACAGCCTTGAACGGAGCCTCCACACGTCCGAAGAAATCCTGTGACACGCGACCCTCGGTGTTTCCGGCTTTCATCATGTTCTTCACCAGACGGTCCTCCAGTGAGTGGTAGGTGATAACCACCAGCCGTCCACCCTCGCCCAGCACATCACGGGCACCGTTCAGCATATCGGTGAGCGCCTCCATCTCGTGGTTCACCTCGATGCGCAGGGCCTGGAACAAGCGGGCCATGTCTTTCTTCTCGCTCTTGCCAGGCTTCTCCTGACGGAAGAACGGCTCGGCAACCTGCATAAGGTCGCTGGTCGTCTGCAACGGGTGCTCGCTACGTGCCTTCACAACAGCTGCCGCAATACGCCGTGCCTGCTTCAGCTCTCCATAGAGGTAGAAAATGTCAGCCAACTGCTCTTCACTGTAGCCGTTCAGCACGTCGGCCGCCGTCTTCCCCGCCCGCTTGTTCATGCGCATATCCAGCGGCGCATCGAAACGGAACGAGAAACCGCGGGCGGCATCATCGAAGTGATGGCTCGAGACACCGAGGTCGGCCAGCAGGCCGTCCACATGGTCCACACCATGGTAGCGCATCCACTGCTTGACATACCTAAAGTTGCTGCGAACGAAGGTAAATCTATCATCATCGACGATGTTTTGTTCCGCATCGGCATCCTGGTCGAAGCTGTAGAGATGACCCTCGGCACCTAAGTGCTTCAGGATCTCCCGGCTATGGCCGCCGCCACCAAAGGTAACGTCCACATAGATACCTCCGGGTTGGATAGCCAATCCGTCAATGCTCTCATGGAGAAGCACCGGCACATGATAGGTTTCAGCGGTTGTCATATAGGTTCAGAACGAGATGTTCATGATATTTTCCAAGGCTTTTCCAAACTCCTCTCCACTCATCTTCGAGGCCTCTACCTTCTCGGCGGCCCAGATTTCGATGGTATCGCCCATGCCGATGAACTCAACGCTTTGCTGGATCACGGCAGCTTGCATAAATCGTTTAGGTATGAGAAAACGGCCATTGCCGTCAAGGGTTACCATCTCCACTTCGGAGACAAACTGACGGAATATGCGCTGGTGCTCAGCGTTAAAACGGTTCAGTCGCTGACGCAGCATATCCATCTGCTCGTTCCATACGCTCTCAGGATACAGAACCAGACAATCCTGGAAGATGTCCTTCCGCAACACAAGGTTTTCCTGGCCCGATGCCTGTAGCACCTTGCGGAAAACGGCGGGGAAGAAGACACGTCCCTTCACGTCGGTTTTGGCTTCTATATGACCTAAAAATCGCATATGTACATTATAAGAAAAGAATTCAGCCACAAAATTACATAATTCTCCCCACATTTCACCACTTTTCCCCACAAATTTTTAAATTTAACGTTATTTAATTGATTCTTGCCGCTTTTGTAAGGTCTGAAATAACAATTTTTGGCTCTTCCTGCACATTTTTAGGGTAAAATGTGCGGAATGTCAAAGTTTTGCATTACTTTTGCATTCCGAAAGCTTAAAACAATGGCAACCGTCATTACAGAGAAGACAATCGACTTGGAGAATATCTTGCGGAGCAAGATGGGGTCCAAGGCAAAATGGATACCGAGCCCTTTGGTGCGGTGGCTTAAGCATATCATCCACCAGGACGAGGTCAACAGGTATCTCTGGGAGAGTCGTCACCTGAAGGGAACGGAGTGGCTGGAGGAGTGCGTTCGCTACTTGGACGCCACACTTGACATCGTCGGTGCCGAGAACCTGCCGGCAAAGGATGACGGGCGCCTCTACACCTTCGTTTCAAACCATCCGCTTGGCGGTGAGGACGGCGTAGCCCTCGGAGCCATCATCGGCCGCCACTATGACGGGCGCTTCCGCTACCTGGTCAACGACCTGCTGATGAACCTCCCAGGGCTGGCACCTGTCTGCATCCCCATTAACAAGACGGGCAAGCAGAGCCGCGATTTCCCGAAGATGGTGGAGGCTGGCTTCCAGAGCGACAACCACATGCTGATGTTCCCCGCAGGTCTCTGCTCACGCCGCAAGAACGGTGTCATCAAGGACATCGACTGGAAGAAGACCTTTATCAGCAAGAGCGTGGAGTACCAGCGCGACGTGGTACCCATCCACTTCGGCGGCCAGAACTCCAACTTCTTCTACCGCCTAGCAAACTTCTCCGACCGTTTCCTGCCGTTCAACCTGGCCATGCTGTTCCTCGTCGACGAGATGTACAAGAACGTCCATAAGACCTTCCGCGTCAGCATCGGCAAGCCCATCCCCTGGCAGACGTTCGACAAGTCAAAAACGCCGATGGAATGGGCTCAATTTGTCAAAGAACAAGTTTATAAACTATAAAAACTAATGGAACAACCAATTATCGAACCGGTTTCTGTAGAACTGCTGAAGAGCGAGCTCACCCCCGACAAGAAACTGCGGATGACCAACAAGAGCAATAACGAAATCTACATCGTTACGGCCCACAACGCCCCCAACGTCATGCGCGAGATCGGACGACTGCGCGAGATCGCTTTCCGCGAGGCAGGAGGAGGCACGGGCAAGCCGCTCGACCTCGACGAGTTCGACACCTGCGAGAACTGCTACAAGCAACTCTTGGTCTGGAACCCTGAGCATGAGGAGATTATCGGCGGCTACCGCTACCTTGAAGGTACCGACTGGGAGCTGGATGCCAACGGACAGCCCGTCCTCGCCACCAGCCATATGTTCCATTTCTCACAGAAGTTCCTTGACGAGTATATGCCCTACACCATCGAGCTGGGCCGCTCGTTCGTCTCCCTACCCTACCAGAGCTCGCGCATGGGCGCCAAGAGTCTCTTCGCCCTCGACAACCTCTGGGACGGACTGGGCGCACTTACCGTCATCAAGCCCAACGTGCGCTATTTCTTCGGAAAGTTCACCATGTACCCCTCTTATATCCGTCGTGGCCGCGACATGATCCTCTACTTCCTGCAGAAGCACTTTGCCGACAAGGAGGAGCTGATTGTCCCGATGAAACCGCTGAAAATCGAAGCTGACGAGAAAGAACTGGAGGCACTGTTCTGCGAGAAAGACTTCAGCGCCGACTACCGCATCCTGAACCGTGAGATACGTCGTCTGGGGTATAACATCCCGCCGTTGGTGAACGCCTATATGAGCCTGTCGCCGACGATGAAGCTCTTCGGTACGGCTATCAACTACGGCTTCGGCGATGTCGAGGAGACGGGCATCCTCATTGCCGTCAATGAGATTCTTGAGCAGAAGCGTGTGCGCCACATCGACTCCTTCATCAAGGATCACCCCGAGGCACTGAAGATTACCAGCGGCGCCAACAAACTCGTCTACCGCGAGTAGACAACAACGTCGGAGGCCTTAACCCCTGTGCTGTCCTTATACGATAGGCAGTGAGATACCGTTGATTTTCTGATAGACGTCAAGGGCATAGACATCGGTCATGCCCGAGATATAGTCAATGACGGCCATGATGCGCGTCTCCAAGTCGCTGTCATTGATAGCATACTGGCTGCTGACACGGCCGATGAGCTGTTGCGAGTAGTAGCGGTCGGGGTGCATGATAGCCTCAGTCATCTGCTGCATCAGCGTCTCCATAATCTTATAACCCGACAGTTCCACGTCGAGCACGACCTTACTGCGGTAGATACGCTGGGCCGAGAGTTCGGCACAGCGGCGGTAGGCTTCGGCAGGCCGCTCGGCAACATGGCCGATGAGACTGCCGCTGAACGTGCCGTTGAGGATGGCCTGCTCGTTGTCGACGAACGTACGGACGCACTCGCTGACGAGTAGTCCGATGACACGGGCACGCATATACACCACCTTCTCGTTCTCGTCCGTCAGTCCCTCCTCGTCAATGCGTTGAAGGATTCGTTCACGGTCGGACGGCTCGAAGAAGCCCAGGAGCAGCGATGCAATCTCGTCGAAACTCAGGATTTTCAGCTTATGGGCATCCTCCAAGTCCATAATCTCGTAGCAGATATCATCAGCGGCCTCTACAAGGTAGACCAGCGGATGACGCACGTAGCGCAAGGGCTCGCCGGGCTTGGAGATGCAAAAAATGCCCAATTCATCGGCAATTTTCTGATAGTTCTCACGTTCGGAGCAGAAGAAGCCAAACTTCCCTTTCTTCGATGCCGCCGACGAGGCATAAGGATACTTCACGATACTGGCAAGCATGGAGTAGGTCATGACGAAGCCGCCCAGCCGACGACCCTCGAACTGATGAGTCAGCAGGCGGAAGGCATTGGCATTTCCCTCGAAGTGGGTGATGTCATCCCAGAACTCAGGACTCACCAGTCGCTGCAGGTCACGGCCAGGGCCTTCGGTGAAGAATGTCTGGATGGCTTTCTCGCCGGAATGGCCGAAAGGCGGGTTTCCCAGGTCGTGAGCAAGGCATGCCGTGGCTACAATCTGGCCTATCTCCGGGAAAAGTGTCTCACGCAGCGACGGGTTAGCCGCCATCAACTGGCTCGCCACATCGTTGCCTAACGACATACCCACACTCGACACCTCCAGGGAGTGCGTCAGACGGTTGTGGACGAAGATGCTTCCCGGCAGTGGGAACACCTGCGTCTTGTTCTGCAGCCGGCGGAAGGGTGCGGAGAAGATCAGGCGGTCGTAGTCGCGCTTGAACTCCGTGCGGTCGTCATGACGGCCGGGATGGCGCTCCTCCTGCCCTAACCGTTTGTTCGATATAAGTTGTTGCCAATTCATCATGGTTTCTATTCGCTTTTGAGCGACAAAATTACGAAAAAACGAGGGAAAAGCCAAATTTATTTGAGCTTTTCAGTTATTTTCGTTACCTTTGCAGTGACCATGACGAGCGAAGAGATTTTCTATACCCTTGCGCTGACCCGCCTAACGGGTTTCAACGCGGCGATGGCGCTACAGCTCTACCAGACGCTGGGCAGTGCCACAGCGGTCTATGAGCATCGCCACGACATCGGCGATGTCGTCAGCGACTGTTCTCCGCGTCTCGTCGAGGCTCTCAAGGACTGGGACGACGCTGAGAAGCGGGCGGCGGCGGAGATGGCGTTCATCACGAAGCACAGCATCCAGGCACTGACCTTCAACAGCGACGACTACCCCGAGCGATTGCGCCACTGTCCTGACGCGCCCCTCGTTCTTTTCTACAAAGGCAATGCCGACCTCAACCGCCAGCGTGTTATTGACATCGTCGGCACACGCCACTGTACCTCCTATGGTCAGGATCTCATCCACCGCTTCGTCAGCCGCCTGCACGAGCTCTGTCCCGACGTGCTCATCGTCAGTGGACTGGCCTACGGTGTCGACATCTGTGCCCATCACGAAGCCCTCGCCGCCGGCTACGACACCATTGGCGTGCTGGCCCACGGCCTAGACACAATCTACCCCGCCCGTCACCGCCAGACAGCCGCCGAGATGGTCAGCCGCGGCGGACTGCTCACGGAGTACATGACACAGACGGAGCCCCTGCCGAACAACTTCCGCCAGCGCAACCGTATCGTGGCGGGCATCAGCGACGCCACGATCCTCGTTGAGAGTGCCATCAAGGGTGGCGGCCTTATCACCTGCCGCATCGCCCAGGAGTACGGCCGCGACGTCTTCGCCTTCCCCGGCGCTGTGGGGATGCCTTACAGCGAGGGGTGTAACCGCATGATACGCAACAACACCGCGGCCCTCATCACCTCTGCTGATGACTTCCTGGAGTCCATGGGCTGGCACACCATGAAGGATATGCCCCTCTGGCTTACGCCGCCCCCCCGTTCTACGGGGGACGCTCAAATTCCGGACCTCTCACCCCAGGAACAAGCTGTCGTCACGGAACTCCAGCAGGCCAACGACCTGCAGCTGAACATCCTCAGCGTCAGAACGAATATCCCCATCGGCGAGCTCACCGCCCTCCTCTTCTCACTGGAACTGAAGGGCGTCGTACGACCACTCGCCGGCGGCACATACCACCTTATTATATAACGACAACGAATGGCAGCAATGACAAGGATTTTGTTTTACGACTACGAATTAAACGAATGGCTGCGCACAGAATAATAATTCGTAAAATTCGTGTAATTCGTAGTAGAAAAAAATCGTGGTAAGAAAATTAGTGAAATTCGTGTAATTCGTAGTAGAAATAGTAGAGAATAAAGTAATGAAGATAGGAGATATAGAGTTTGGAGAGCGTCCGCTGTTCCTTGCCCCCATGGAGGACGTCACGGACATCGGGTTCCGGATGCTGTGTAAGCGTTTCGGAGCGGCGATGGTCTATACGGAGTTCGTGTCGGCCGAGGCACTCATTCGCGACGTCAGCTCCACCGTCCGCAAGCTGACCATCAGTGACGACGAGCGTCCCGTAGGCATCCAGATTTACGGCCGCGATGTAGACGCCATGGTCGAGGCGGCGAAGATTGTGGAGCAGGCAGGGCCCGACGTCATCGACCTGAACTTCGGCTGTCCCGTGAAGAAGGTGGCTGGGAAGGGCGCCGGCGCAGGGATGCTTCAGAACATCCCGAAGATGCTGGAGATAACGAAGAAGGTTGTCGATGCCGTCAGCCTTCCCGTGACGGCAAAGACCCGTCTGGGCTGGAACCACGAGCAGCTCATCATCACCACCCTCGCCGAACAGCTCCAGGACTGTGGCATCCAGGCGCTGACCATCCACGGACGAACACGCTCACAGATGTACACCGGCGAGGCCGACTGGACACTCATCGGCGAGGTGAAGCGTAATCCCCGCATCACCATCCCCATCATCGGCAACGGCGACATCACCTCCCTCGACGAGGCCGACCGCGCCTTCGACACCTATGGCGTCGATGCCGTGATGATAGGCCGCGCCACCTTCGGCTGTCCCTGGATCTTCAGCCGCCAGCAGCTCACCGTCGACGAGAAGATAGACATCCTCGAGCAGCAGCTGCGCATCAACATCGAACGGCTCACGGCGAGCCTGCGTCCCAACGAGCCGCCGTCGATGGCCGTGAAACGCGGCATCCTCCACACCCGCCGCCACCTCGCCGCCACACCCCTCTTCAAGGGCATCCCGAACTTCCGCCCCACCCGCATACGGATGTTACGGGCAGAGACGGAGGACGAACTCATCGGCATCCTCGAGGACTGCCGACACGCACTTACTTTAACGACCACGAATTGAACGAATTAAACGAATGACGGCAGATACAAGGATTATGTTTAAAGACTACGAATTAAACGAATTAAACGAATGGCTGCGCACAGATTAATAATTCGTGAAATTCGTGCAATTCGTAGTAGAAAAGAAATCGTGGTAAGAAAATTCGTGAAATTCGTGCAATTCGTAGTAGAAAAATAAAACGTAGAGGTTATGAATATATATATTGTAGTAATCAGCATCTTCGCCGTGGCCGCAATCATCGCGGCAGGCGTGTGCGCCTACTTCGCCATGAAGTACAGGGCGGAGCGTGACGTGCAGCGTAACACCGCCGAGAACAACGCACGGCAGACAGAGGCACAGCGTGCGCAGTACGAGCAGCAGCTGTCGGAAACCCGTCAGGGCTACGAGCAGCAGCTGTCGACACAGAAGGCCGACTTCGACGGCCGTCTGACGGAGACGCGCCAGCAGTACGAACAGCAGCTGGCGACGCTCAGGAAGATGAACGAGGAACAGGTGAAGACGCAGCTGGACCTCATCCGCGAGCAGATGCAGACAACGTCCGAGAAGGTGCTGAAGATGCGACAGGAGGAGCTTGGCGAGCGTAACCGCGAGCAGGTGTCGAAGATCATCGACCCCTTGCAGCGCAGTCTGAAGGACATGCAGGAAGCCCTCGACAAGACGAAGCAGCAACAGGCCGAGGCGCTGACACGTCTCGACGAGACCATCAAGGTGAACATGGAGCGTAGCGCCGCCATCGGCGAGACCGCCGACCGCCTCACCCGTGCCCTCACCGGCGAGGTGAAGGTGCAGGGAAACTTCGGTGAGCTGAAGCTGAAACAGCTCCTCGAAGACCTGGAGCTGCGCGAGGGCGAGCAGTTCGACACCCAGGAGACGCTCCGCGACAAGGCGGGCCACGGTCTGCGCGGCGACGACGGTAAGGGCCTCGTCCCCGACTTCATCCTCCACTTCCCGAACAACCGCCATGTCGTCGTCGACGCGAAGATGTCGCTCACCGACTACGAACGCTATATGAACGCCGAGGACGGCACGCCGGAGAAGAGTGCCTACCTCAAGGCCCACCTCGACAGCGTGCGCGCACAGGTGCGCCGTCTGGCACGCAAGGAGTACACCCGATACCTGCCCGAAGGCTACAACCGTTTGAACTTCGCCATCATGTACGTGCCCATCGAGGGGGCGCTGAACCTCGCCCTGCTCAACGACAGCACCCTCTGGCGCGAGGCCTACGACGAGGGGGTGATGATCCTCGGGCCGCAGACGATGTACATGAACCTCCGGGTATTGGAGATGATGTGGACGCAGGTGCGCCAGCTGACAAACCAACAGGCGATGATGGACGCCGCGAACACCGTCATCGACCGCGTCCAGGACTTCGGCACCCGCTTCGCCGATGTCGAGGCGTCGATGAACGATACGCTGAAGAAGATGACGCGCCTGAAGATCACCACCGCCGAGGGCGGCCCAAGCATCATCACCGCCGCCCGGAACCTGCTGAAGGCCGGTGCCCGTGAGAACAAGAAGAAGAAACCGCTCTCCGACATGGCCGACATGGAAACGGACAGCAACGAGAGCCTCTTTATAGAATAACAGTTCCCATTCCACGTTACAATCTTTTGTCAATCAATCCCTATGAAACAAGTACGCCCCAAGAAACACCTCGGACAGCATTTCCTCGTTGACCTCACCATAGCCCGTCGCATCGCCGACACCGTCGACAGCCCCTTCCCTGACCTCCCCGTTCTGGAGGTAGGCCCCGGCATGGGCGTGATGACGCAGTACCTGATAGAGAAGCCACGCGAGGTGAAAGTCGTGGAGATAGACCGCGAGTCCGTAGCGTATCTGAAGGAGCATTTCTCCGTGTTTTCGGCCCATTCTTCTCGGGGGCTCGAGCCCCCGATGCAGGCACCTCGTGCCGGCAAAGGCCTGATTGAGGGCGACTTCCTCCGCCTTGACCTCCGCGAGGTCTTCGACGGACGGCCGTTTGTGCTTACAGGCAACTACCCGTACGACATCTCCTCGCAGATATTCTTCCACATGCTGGACTACCGCGATATCATCCCCTGCTGTACGGGCATGATCCAGCATGAGGTGGCGCTGCGCCTTGCTGCCACGCCCGGGAACAAGCAGTATGGCGTGCTCTCCGTGCTCATGCAGGCATGGTACGACGTGGAGTACCTCTTCACCGTCGAGCCCGACGTCTTCAACCCGCCGCCAAAGGTGCGCTCCGCCGTCATCCGCATGACGCGTAACGCCACCACCGACCTCGGCTGCGACCCGCAGCTCTTCCGCCGTGTCGTCAAGGCGGTGTTCAACCAGCGCAGGAAGATGCTCCGCGTATCGCTGCGCCAGCTGCTGCCCGACGTCACGCCCCTCACCGCCAGCCTCGATCTGACACGCCGCCCAGAGCAACTGTCGGTGCAGGCGTTCGTCGAACTGACGAACGCCGTCGCGGCGCTGATGTAAAGCCCTTATAGCCGGCACGGGGAGCTGGCACAAGAAACAAAACACAAGGGGCCGGCACAGGAAACAAAACAAAAGGAGCCGACAAAGAAAACAGGCCACAGGGAAGCCCCTACCCCTTAAAACACAACGCCTATGGATAAAGAAGCCTTTGAGAAGCACCGCCCCTATGCCGGGGCCGCCAAGCCGTCGATGCTCCGCCGGCGTGTGGGCCATGACTATGGCTCCCGCTGTATCTACCTCATCACGATGACCGTCGAAGGGCGCCGCCCGTTGCTTGGCACCCTCGTCGGCAGCGCGGACGCGCCTGCCGACAGCCCCGATGCCCCACACGTCGTCCTCACGCCCCTCGGAGAGCGCGTGCGGCAGGCATGGCAGGCGAACAGCCAGCATTACCAGGGCGTCTCCGTCCTCGCCACGATGGTCATGCCCGACCACCTCCATGGCATCCTCTTCTTCCGGGAGAAGACAAGCGTCACCCTCGGTACCGTCATCAAAGGCTTCAAGGCCGCTTGCAACAAGGCGTACCGAGAGCTGCTAGGGGCGGAACAGCCGGCACAAGGAGGGGGAATTATGCCGGCACAAGGGGCCGGCATAGGAAACGGAGCACAAGGAGGCGAGATAAGACCGGCACAAGGTGCCGGCAAAGGAAACAGACCACAAGGGGCCGGCATAGAAAACCGGGCACAAGAGGCCGGCATAGGGGAGCGGGGCGGGCGGTTGGTCTCTGCTGGCACCGCGTGCCAGCAAAAGGCGAAGCGTGACCGCGAGCACGGCCTCCTCTGGTCGCCGAACTACAACGACCATATCCTTGAGGGGGCAGGAGAGCTGGAGCGGTGGTTTGAGTACCTGCGGGACAACCCGCGGCGGCTCGCCATGCGGCGCACGTATCGGGAATACTTCCGCGTGCGTTTCGACATCACCGTCGGCAGCCGCACTTACGCCGCCATCGGAAACCGCTTCCTGCTGGACTACCCGCAGAAGATGGAGGTGCAGTGCTCACGGAGCCTTACGGCAGCGCAGATTGAAGAGGAGATGGAAAAGAAAGTCGCTCTGGCACGTGCGGGGGTGGTGCTGGTATCTCCGTCCATCTCCGATGGCGAAAAGGCCGTCATGGACGCTGTATTGGCTGCGAAGCAGCCTCAGATATTCCTAACCCCCAATGGTTTTAATGAATACTCGCGGCCAGGGCATCGCTACTACGATGCCTGTGCCGAAGGGCGCTTCCTGATTCTCGCTCCATGGCCGCACCAGAACAGAGAGACGCCGCTGACCAGGGCTATGTGTCTGGAGCTGAACGCTATGGCGAAGGAAATCGTGGCTTACAAGAAGGGATTGTTCTAGAAAGACTGGCTCCGAAGGGGCCTGTCAAAGGGAGAAATAGCTCCAAGGGAGGGCCTGTCAAGGGGGGACATAGCTCCGAAGGAGGGCCGTCAAAGGGGGGCTTACCTTTAGCGGCGAAAAGCTTAACTCTGGAAACAATAAGGTGCCCTTAATTTTCCTAAAGGTAAGCTTTTCGGGGGCAAAAAAAGGGCGGCGGTGAAAGGATTTTTAACATTCTCTATACCGGCACGAGGTGCCGGCATAGAGGGACAGGCACGGAGGGTCCTTTTTACCGGCACGAGGTGCCGGCATGGAGGGACGGGCACAGAGGCCGAGAGCGATACGGAGGCGGACATAAAAAGACTGCCGGCACGTGCCGGCAGTCTTTTAGTATAGGGTTACTTAGGGTTACTTCAGGATTGTCTTCTTACCGTTGATGATGTAGAGACCACCCTTGCGCGGGTTCTGGACACGGCGACCCTGGAGGTCGTAGATGACGGCGAGGCCATCCTCGTCGAGGGCGAGGCGCTCAACAGCGGTCACAGAGCCATCGGCGGCATAGAAGACGACGCTGAGGAGACGGGCGGGACTAGAGGTAGTAGCCTTGAGGTATGCACGCATCGGGAGTACGGAAGCGCGGTTGTCACCGGTAGCATCGTAGCCACCTGCTGTCTCGACCTTCTTGAAGACACCGTTGGGATGGTCGGCATCCTTACCCTGGAGGATATAGAGACCAACGGCTTCGGCCTTCAGATACTTCAGCGTGCCGATCATGCTCAGAGGACTTGTGCCGTTGTTGATAGAGGGCTGGTTACCTACGGTAGCACGGTCGTCCAGGAGGGCGTCCTTCTCAGCTTGTGTCATCCAAGCGGCCACATCGCTCGCATTGTCAGATTTGAGGAGCGTCGAGTAGATGGTGGTCATCGGCATGCTCAGCGGGTTGCCTGTTGCCTCAGACTTCAGGATATAAGGTTTCAGCTGGGTCAGCTCGGTGACGGCCTGCTCCTTGAAGCCTACGATCTTGTCGTTGTGCTGCTCGATGGTGTAAGCCTTCATGCCGTTGAGCTCGAGTGCGTAAGGCAGGATGACCGTGTAGCACTGATTGGCATTGAAGCGGCGGTCGTTCTGGACAGGTGCCTCAAAGTTGAACGGGATTTCGTAATCCCAGCTCCACGACTGTACGTTCATAGCAGTCTCGGCGTTCAGAATAGCAGCCTGACGAGCGGTATTCACAAAACTACAGGTCGAGCAAGTCCAACGTGCGTCACCCGAGGTACCATAGACGTGGTTACCCAGAGAGCCCTTAGGTGCATCGCAAGGACCGGCGAGTTCGGTACCATTATCAGCGGCAGTACATTCCTTCCAGTGCTGCACGTTGTCGTGCTGCCATGCGCCATAGTTGTGTCCATGACCTGCGGTTCTGCGTGTCTCGTTAATGTATCCACAGACCTGACAGGTGTAGTACTTAGCACCCTGCTGGCTTGTGCCATAGGTGTGAGCAGCATAGGCAATAGCAGTCGCCTGAGCAGCAGTGACAGAGGTGGGGAGGCTGTTGTAATTTGTAATGTCACAGTTACCCTGACCGATACACTCATGATAGTGAGCTGCATCGTTCGATGCCCAGTTCTCAGTATCGATCACATGACCGTGAGGAACAGCTGCCTTTTTATCTTCGTCGATGTAACCGCAGACGCTACACGTGTAGTAAGTATAGTCAGTAGCAGTAGTAACGAACTGGTGCTTCTTTTCAGCGGGAACTTTTCTCGGTCCATCACCAGCTTCAGGCTGATCTGCGATACAAGCGCCTACAGTACTTGTACACTGCTGCCAGTGCTCGGGATCGTCGTCTGTTGCACCAGTGCCGGTAGGAATAGATGCCCACATGTAGCTGTGCGTATGAGTCTCTGCCTTGCGAGTTGCATTTACTATTCCGCAGATCGTACAGGTGTAGTAAGCTGTACCTTCCTGGCTTGTGCCATACTGATGTTTACCATAGGAAGTCTCAGCCTTCTGAAGATCGCTCATGTTAGTGTAATCTGTGATGGTACAACCTCCGGCAGAACACACTTTATAGTGGTATTGTTTGTCAGTTGTCTCAGACCAATCACCAAAGACGTGCACATGAGCGGGAATAGCGTATCCGCAGGCGTCACAATCGCCGTCAGAGTTAGCATCTTCGTGCACACCAAAGTTCAAAGCAGCTGCATCAGTGGGATTAGTGAAGTCATCGGCAGTCAGATTTTCGGCATGGAAAGGACAAGTAGTGTCCGTACACGGCGCATAGTGGTAGTCGGTACCGACTTGGACATACGTCGTGCCAGGGGTGTGCACATGAGCGGACATAGTAGATCCGCAGACGTCGCAATCGCCGTCAGCGTTAGTATCTTCGTGCTGCGCGTGAAGTGTCCAAGGATAGGTAGTCGTCCAGTCAGAAGCGATAAAGCTGGTGTAAGTCAGGTTACACTTAGATCCATCACCTACACACTTGTGATAGTGATAACCATCTGCACCTACGCCAATCACTGACCATCCAGTTGCAGCGGCGTGTACGTGATATCCGCAGACGTCGCAATCGCCGTCAGAGTTAGCATCTTCGTGCGCAGCAAAAGCAGCTCCTGAGGCGGCGGCGTTCGTGAGGTTTGCGACTGAGTAACCGCCATTAGCGGAATTGAAGAGACACTGAGTGTCATCCTCAGAAGTAGTACAAGCATGGTAGTGACCCTCTGGGATATAATGCCAGTCAGACTCAGACTCATAGGAATGTGCATGACCAATAACTATAGATGGGGTATATCCACAGATTGCACATTCTGTATCGGAAGCGTGAATACCATATCCTATTACACCCTGAATAGTAGGAGTTGCATCCTCGAGTACCTCCTGACTCACGTTTTCTCCGTAGTACGGACAACTAGAGACAGTACACTTCATATAGTGGTAAGTAGTCTTCGGGACATAGCCATCAAGAGCGTGCACATGACCAGCTCCTGCATCGTAGCCACAATCGGTACAATAACCATCCGAAATATCATGCGTAGCAAAAGCTAAGGCTGTCTCTTCATCAACGGTAAGAGTAACTCCGGCAACATCGGCTGCAGTCAGATTGTCGGCATTAAGGGGACAACCAGTGCCTGTAGTGCCTGTACACTTGTGATAGTGGTGAGTAGCGGTTGTTGTCCAAGCCGTAGTAGCGAAGCTATGCACGTGAGCAGGTTCAGGTTGGTCACATACTGTACATGAGCCACTGGAATAGGTATGTGTTGCTAAATCAATCTTCGAAGCGACAGGATCACACATACCATATCCATAGTTACACTGATGCCAATGGTATGTTTCGTCTTTTTCCCAAGTGGTTGAAGTGGAACTGTGGATGAAATGATAGACGGATACAGTAACACTGCCTTCATAATGTACCGAATTATAGTAAACATCAATTGGTAAATTTACTGGCCCAGTGAATTTTTGGAGATCAGACATCGTAATTGAAAAAGAAGAACCATTATAAGAAAAGCCTGGCGGATAGGAGGGGCTTCCTATTTGGCTAATTTCTACCTCTTTACCCGTGTCTTCAAGAATATGAAATTTAATATCGAAATTATCAGAAATATTATTTATACCTTCTTTGAGTTCACTTTCGGAAAGGTCTGAATTACCATAGAATAAAACATTTTCAAAACTAAGATCTGAACAATTAACTGATAATTGGACTCTAAAGTCACCCTGGGCCCACGCACCGCTGACGGCGGCAATCATCAAGACAAGCAGGGAAAATATTTTTTGTTTCATAACTGTATTCATTTTTTTCTGGTTACACATAAATATTAATATCGCTCATCTCAATTTATTTTTGGTCGCTATATTTGGTCTGGTCGCCCTTGACATCCTCGTAGATGTGGAAGAGGGCTGAGCGGAAGTCATTCTCGGTGATCTTATAGATGTAGTTCTCGCCGTTGACGTTATAACCATAGAGGTAGACCAAGGTCTGGAGAGGTATGCCGTAGAACGGTGTGTCGACAACCGTGCGGTCGAGGCTCGAGGGAACATAAGAAGCGGGAATCAGGGAGTTGACCCAGCGGAGTTTTGAACAGCCTGCGAAGGCGTTGTTCTCGATGCCCACGATGTTGTGGTTGACGATGTCTTCGGCAGCGTCAGTAACAGCCACCTGGATGGTGTCGAGGATCATGCAGCGCGTGCTCTCGATGTTGATGGCGGGAGTGCCGTCGGCATAAGCAGCGACCTTGGCTTCGCCAAGCTCTACCATGCCATTGGGCGAGTCGAGGGCTACGGGATAGCCGGGCTTCGTGATGCGGAGGTTGACCTTGGCAAGGCCGGCCAGGTTACCACGGACGGTCGTTGCGAGGGTGGTGGGCGACGGAGCGCTCTCCTGATACTCCTTGACAACGTAGAAGGCTTTCTTGATAGACTTGTCGGGGTCGTACTTCGGTGCTACACCGGTGAAGACCACCCAGTACTTCTTGCCCTTGCCGGCACCGGCGGTGATGGCGGTCTCAGCAACCTGAACAGTAGCAGCCTCATTCGAGTAGAACTTCATGGTGTAGTCCTCACCTTCGTAGAGGAGGGTGTGGCTGATCTTGTCGCTGACCTCACACTGGAAGTCGAAGGTCTGTCCCTGGACGAAGATCTGCTCGGGGATGTTGAAGTGGACACCGGTGATGTCCTCACCCTGAGAGAGGTCCTTCTTCACGTTGAAGGTCTTGATGACCTGACCGGTGAAGTTGCCACGTCCGGTGAAGACGATGGTGTAACGACCCTCGTCGAGGATGCTTGTAGCCGTCTGAAGCTTGGTGACAACGACGTTGAAGTCTACGTTCTCCACCAAGGTCGTAGTGCCGTACTTAACGGTATAGACCTTGTTGGTAGCGATGTTATGTCCTGTCCACTTCTGGTCCGTGACCTCGATGGTGACTCCGTCGTTCAGGTCGCGGGGGAGGATCTGCCAGTCGACAGTGACTGTGCCAGCATCGTAATACGTAAAGTAACCCTCGGTTATGCTAGGCGTAAGAACGAGATGTCCTTCGCACTCGGGTCGGATCTCTGCCTGGTAGACACCAGCATTCGTTGCCGTGTTGCCGGTGATGGTAGCGCCTTGACAGTTATATGAACCGAGGAGGACGCCGGTCTTCGAGCTACCATCGTAGGTGATGGTAGGATGGCCAACGGGGCTGTAGTTGGTGTATTGCGGATTGAACTGTCTAACAGACTGTCCCCAAGCCGTGGTGGCCGAAGCCATCATGATGCTCAATAATATAAGGATGTTCTTTTTCATATCTTGTTTCTCCTTTCTCTATTATTTGGTTAAACGGCTGTAAGACGGCTCGGTGGCATTGTTCTCGAGGCCCATGGTGAGGTGGAGCAGGTCGAACTGCTTGCTGAGCAGGATGTTGATGTTCTGCTTCTTGCCCTCGAGGTTGTTGTCGAGCTCAAACTGTCCGATGGCCTCGCCCTTGTAGGTGCTGCCCGTATCTGTGCCGTCGGTTACCTTAATGGTATAGGCGACCTTCACCTCGGCAACAGCGGCGTCAGTGCCACGAATCTGGAGGGGGATGTAGAAGAGTCCCGTACCGCTACAGATTTCCTGAAGCTCAGAGGTGACTACCAGAGGTGTGGCGAGCTTATAGGCGAAGGTACGGGTTGTGGTCAGCTCGCCGCTGATGATCTCCTTCCAGTTGGCGACAGCGTCAGTGGTGCGGAGCACGAGGCGTGCCTTCGTCGTCAGGTTCTTGTAGACGATGGTGATGGAGTCGACGGTGATGGTACAGTAGTTCGTGATGGCGGTCTTCAGCTCATCAGACATACTGATCTTCACAGTGTCGCCGATGCAAGCGAGTGCATGGACGAAGTTGAAGTTCATGACGCTGTCAATCTTGTGGGGAGCACGCTGGTCGTCCCACGCGGTGTACTTGTAAGGATCGGCCGTGGTGCCTGCACCGGTGCGGTGCTGCATATACATGAGGTCAATCTGGTTCGACTCGCCTTCGTCGGTCGCCCAGGGGCGTGAGGGAAGGCGGAAGTTGATCCAGGGGTCGCCGAGGTCGTAGTTCTTCGACATGTCGACGATGCCGCCCTCATTGTCCGTAGCCAACTGAGCTGCGTAGGGAGCATAGGCGTAGAAACTGACGTAGTCGCGCTCGTCGTTCGGCCAGTACTTCACCGGCTCGTAAGCCCACTTTCCGCCGCTGTACTTCACGCGCTGGTTGTACATGTAGTCACAGGAGACGGTCGTCTGCTCGTACTTCAGGATGCCCGTATAGGCGGCGAAGACGCCAAACTCCGTTTGCTGCAACTTGGCATCGTCTCTAATTTCATTGGCGGCACGGGTGACGTCACCAGTACCTGCCAGTGCCATGTTAAAGGCAATGGCCTTGCCCGTCGGCTGGCCGTTGTCGACCAAGTCGGCTTCGTTGCTACAAGCAGCTAAGAGCGCTGCCGAGGCAATGATTGTCAAGTATTTCTTCATACGTTCTTATATATTTTTATCTATTCTTGTCGTCTATTTGGTGGAGGGTGGATGGTGGATGGTGGATTGAGGATAGTGAATCCGCAAAACCTGACACCTGAAACATGGAACTTGAAACCATGTACCCTATAACCGAACCGCGTGCGGTTCTTTCTCTCCCCACTTCGCCATTGGCAGGCAGGGGACACGCCTTGGGTTTCAATAGTAGTAGCACAGAATCAGCATCTATGGTGCTGATCGTTTTCTATTTTTCTGTGCCACAAAGTCAAAGAGCGATGCGCCTTGGCGCGAGTATGTATGTTTTTTAAGGAAAGAGAGGCCGCCGCCATGTGCGGCGGCTTCTCTTTATAGAGGGTTAGAGGTTGTTACGGCTGCGGCTGGCTACCGCTATTGTTCTTCTTTGTATAAAGAGCGGCCTTAACCTGACCGGTGGTCTGATCACCTTCCCACCAATCTGTATCATTCTGATCAGTGCAAAGGGTCCAACCAGAGAGAAGATTCATGTAGTACTCACCAGCAATAACATCCTGATAACTAAGAGTACCAGCGTTTGTAACCTCTTCATAATCAGAAGCTGCGCCACCATTACCACTAGCAACAGGACCATTCTGGTTGTCGGGCAGGTCAACGTCAGTTGCAGGAACTGTATCATCCCAGTCGGTGACAGAAGCAGTGATCTTCACGCTCGTGATACCAACGTGGATCTTGATCTCATACTGATAACCAGCCTTGAAGTCGGTAACAGTCTGACCCTGGAAGATGTTCTCCTTGTAGATGTAGTTCTTCGTAGACACACCAGGAGTGATGTCGTCAGAGATCTTACCAGCGAGCAGAGAGTCGATGGTCTCAACGTCGTACTCAGCCTTGATGTCGACAAAGCCACCATCCTCGCCACGAGGAATGACATAGAAGAAGCCACCATTCTTGGTTACGTCACCACCGAAGAGGTTCACAGTTGTATTGGTGATACCAGGATTCTGCTTAGCGTTGAACTGGAAGTTAGCGCAAGCAGAGTCGTTCTGAACGAGGATGGGGTTGATGTAAGCATTCTTCTCGTTGGCAGCACCGTTGGTCTTACCCTCGTGGTCGTCACGACGGCCGTCGTTGAACACGTTATCACCAAAGGTAATCTCGCTGACACCATCGGTATATGCCTTCCAGTTGGGGAGGTTAGCCTCGGTGTTGTTCAGGTTCAGGGTACCATCAAGAGCGAAACCGTTGATAGAGATGTTACGCAGGAAGATACGGGTTACGTTCGCGTCAACATTACCTTTACCACCTACGCCAGCAGGAGTATTATCATCGTCGATGAGGTCGATGGTAATCTTAACCTTTGCCAGAGCGTGACGGAGGTTGAACTCCAGAGTCGTGTCAGCAACAGCAGGTGCGATGGGCTTAATCAGGTTCAGGAAGGGCAGGCCCTCAGTGTTCTGCATGTCGGTGTAGTCAGGATCGATGGGATTGTACCTTGTAGCCTTACCGTTCACACCCCAGAGCAGGTCAACAGACGTAGCGGGATCGAAGTCAACAACATACTTGACGATGGGGTCGCCAGTAGCGGTGTTGCTCGAAATCTGCGTGATGTTCTTGTTCTGGAAGGTGAGGGTATCCTCCTTTGAAGGCAGTTCCTTCTTGATGACGGGCTTGCCGTTGGTGGGATTCACCTCAATCCAAGGAGCATAAGCGAAGAACGACAGACGGTCGACCTCGTCAGAAACAGCCTTGTCACCGAACTCGTTCGGCCAGTACTTGACGGGCTCATACTTCCATGCGCTACCGTTGTGCTTAATCTGCTGGTTGTACATGAAGTTAGGCGTAGCGCTGAGACCGTAGGTGTTGTCGTCGGTGAAGTAAGCGAACACACCGAAACCGGCATCCTTGTGGTAGCCTGTCGTCAACGACTTCGTGGAAATCGTAGAATCCAGACCAGCACGCGTGATGTTACGCGGCGTGTAGACGCTGAAGTTCACGCGAGTACCGTTAGCGGTCTGCTGTACGGCGCTCTGATCGGCCAGCTCCTCGCTGGAGCAGGCAGCGAACATTGCAGCAATAGCTGCGAAATAAAGAACTTTTTTCATAAAATTAATAAATGGTTGGTTAAAAAATAAAGTGATTTTGTTCTCTTGTTTTCTTTAGAATCTTTTATTATTGTTTGTTGGTTTAACTTCCAATTTCACCAGCCAAGGGTTTACATACCCACCTCGGCATCGGCGCCATCCTCCCAGGGAACTACGATACCGCCGATGTCAATACCGTTGTAAGCCTCGACGAAGGGCAACTCAGGCTGACCCTCGAAACCGTCCATGAGGTCTACACGCAGGGCATACTCGTTGCGGAAGACGTAGATGAGGTCACCAACGTTGAAGTGGTAGTAGCGCACGGTCTTACGGTCGCGGAGCAGACACTTCAGGTTGATGCGGAGCTCGTTGGGCAGACGGCCGGAGATTCGCTCGTAGGCATAGCGCTGGATGGGAATCATTCCCTCGTACTTCACATCCTCGGCGGGACGCTGCGGCACGTGGATATCCCAGTTGCGGTTCTCGAAGTTCGTCGGACCCCAGGTCTTGAAGGTCTTGGCGATGTAACCCACGGTGCCGAAGGGGTCTGTGACCTGATCGGGAGTATGGATCTCCCAGTCGTCGAGCTCCAGCATACAGGGTGTCTCGGTAGACTTACACTTCACGAGGTAGTAGCCGTCGGCCAGACCGCAGACAGTGGCACTGGCGCGCCAGAGGTAGTGGATGTTGCGGATATAGATACGGATACGCATCTTCCAAGGGTCGATGATGGGCTCCATATCGAACACCTGATTGACCAGCGAAGACTGGTAAGACTTGCGCTCCTTGTAGGGGATGTAACGGTCGTACTTACCGGTAGTGATGTTCATGTAGACGGTGTCGCTGGCAATGTCCTCGGGCTCGTTGGCGACGACACAGAAGCCATTGTCGTGAACGGGCAAGTTATAGGCGTATGCACTGGGACCGTACAGTTCGGGGATGGAGTCGCACTGATAGCTGGCAGGCGTCGACTGCACCTTGGCTGTCTCAGCATAGTCCATGCCTACAAACTCCTGGACACCATACTCCTCGGGAGAGTAGTCGAACACCATGCCGTCGTACTCGCCTTGGCTGAGGTAGGTTTCAAACTTACGCACCTGAGCGGTGGTATAGTGAACTGAGGTTCGTCCGTCGCGGGGGAAGAACCAGATGGTCATACCATCGGGATCCTCGGCGGGTGCTACGACGTAGGGGGCATTGTTGTTACCCTCGACACGTCCCTGGATTCCCCACTGACGGAAGTAGTTACGCCAGTCGATGTTTACCTCTACCTGCTTGAAGTTGTCCTGGTAGACGTAGAGCTCACGACGCTCGCAGCCCGTGGACAGCAGCAGCACGAGGGCGGCGGCAGCAACAGTGCCAGCTTGGCACATGCTCTTGATGTATGTCTTGTATGGTTTCATCTTCTTAATAGCAATTTGAGTTAAACATTATTCTTTAGCGGCTTTAGCGGCTTCCTTAGCGGCCTTGGCGGCAGCTTTCTCTGCTTCAGCCTCTGCCTTGGCGGCAGCCTTGGCAGCATCTGCCTCAGCCTTTGCAGCGGCCTTAGCAGCGGCGGCCTCAGCCTTAGCGGCAGCCTTCTCCTCAGCAGCCTTTATCTTGGCAGCCTCGGCCTCAGCCTTAGCGGCAGCCTTCTCTTCAGCGGCCTTTATCTTTGCAGCCTCGGCCTCAGCCTTAGCGGCAGCCTTAGCGGCGGCAGCCTCAGCCTTGGCGGCCTCAGCGTCGGCCTTAGCCTTTGCCTTTTCTTCAGCAGCCTTTATCTTTGCAGCCTCAGCGTCGGCCTTAGCGGCAGCCTTGGCAGCCTCAGCCTCTGCTTTTGCAGCTTCCTTAGCAGCGGCAGCCTCAGCCTTGGCAGCGTCAGCGTTTGCCTTCTCGGCAGCCTTGGCAGCCTCGGCATTAGCCTTCTCAGCAGCCTTATCATTTGTAGAAGCCTTCAGCTCCTTAGCCTGCAGCTTAGCAGCCTGTGCCTCTTCCTTAGCCTTCACCTTAGCCTCGGCAGCCTCAGCCTTAGCGAGCTGCTTGGCCTCGTAAGCGGCCTCCTTGGCGGCGGCCTTCTCGGCCTTTGCCTTAGCCTTGTCGGCCTTAGCCTTCTCCTTATCAGTCATCAGGCTGTAGCTCAGAGCCTCCTGGCGCTCACGCTCAGCGTCCTGCTCGGCCTTGATACGTGCGCGTTCCTTAATTACTGGTTCGGGCTCGACCACCTTCGGGCACTCGCTCTTGGCACCCTTGGCACCGAAGAGGTAGGCGATGGTGATGTTAGCGTGGGTAAGACCGAAGATATGGTTCCAGCCAGAGTTCACCCACATCAGGTGTCTCTCTTTATCCTCGTTAGGACCAATCATGGAACGTCCGTCAGAAAGCAACAGGTTCTTCTCGGGATGGTGCAGTGCATAGTTCATTGCATTCGAGCTACCAACATAGTGGCGGAACTTCGTGGGGATGTAACCGAGGCCCAGGCCACCGTCGACAGCCCACTGCTTGCGCTTACCCCAGCGCTTCTGATAACCGAAGTTACAGTAGATGTTCAGGTATTCACCCTGCCAGCCCTCGCTCTTCTTCCACTCGAAGTCGTAGTAGCCACCACCGATGGCGGGACCGATATGCCAACCGTCGAGGCAGTCGTGCTTAGCACGGTTGCCGAGCCAGTAGCGGAGCTCGACGCCGAGGTTCATGAACTGCTCAGCGTGGGTATTCTTGTTCCACGTGTACCAGGGCCAGAAGAACTCGCCCTCGATACTCCAGTGGTTGGTCTTGCCCAGGGCACGCTCCAGCTGGATGTTGGGTGCGATGACGCCCCACAGCAGGAGGTTCGTCTTCACAGCCCATACGGGACGGAGGTCGGCGGGCTCCTCGCAGATGACGCAAGGCTCCGGCAGGTAGACGATGGTGTCGCGGATGACCAGCGTGTCGCGCAGCTGCTCCTCAGTGAGCTCCATAATCACGGCAGAGCCGGAGCTACGGAGTTCGGGGAGGTACTTGCTGTTCAGCACTTTCCATACACTACCCTTGCGGAGGTTGCGGAGCTTCGTCTCGCGTGGATCCTTAGACCACTCGTCGGCGGGCTCCTCACCGAGGATTTTCAGTACGTCGTACTTCCAAGGTTCGTTACTCTGCTCAATCATCTTTGACAGACCACCCCAGCGGGCACCCTGGTTCACAATGGTGACGTGCTCCACGAGACCGCCGAGGCGTTCGTCGAGCAGAGCCTTCAGAGCCAGACCGCGCTGCTCACCGAGACGGCGGTTGAGCTCCGCCGGACCCTCAGGTGAGGCACCTGCATAGACATTGAGTTGCATACTTTCTTTAGATGCATGCGCGTAACGCTGCTGCACCAGACGGGTGAAGTCAGCAACGCGGCGTTCGTTGTCGGCGTAACCGAGGTCGATGTTACTCTGACCTACACGGAAATGAATCTCCAACGTGTCAGAAGTGACGTTGACTTTGTTACCTGCATCTTGACCATAGACGCTGTTGGGCACAATAAGAGCCAACAGACAAGCATAAATATAATGTACTGTTTTCATGCTTTTGGTTGATATTTTTTAGATTTTTGGTGCAAATTTAAGGAAAATATCAGAAAGTATGTTAGAAAAATGCAAAGAAATTTGTCGCTTTTCACAAAAAATAACATTTCAGCGCTTTTAATTGTATAAAAATTCGTACCTTTGCACGTATGGAACAGAAAAGAGGCGTTCAGCTGCTGAAAACGATGCTGCCCCTGTTGCTGGGCGGCGCCATCCTCTATTGGATGTACCGCGACTTCGACTTCCGGAGCGTGGGACATGTGATGTTACACGACATGGACTGGACGTGGATGGTGCTGTCGTTACCCTTCGGCATCCTGGCGCAGGCGATGCGCGGATGGCGGTGGAAGCAGACGCTGGAGCCGTTAAGTGACCTTCGGGGGCACGACCTTCGAGGGCACGGGGGTGCGGGGGCACCCTCGAAAGAAACGCCCCAAAACGAAATACGGAGCAGCGCCTGCGTGAACGCCGTCTTCGTCAGCTACGCTGCCTCGCTGCTCATCCCCCGCATCGGTGAGTTCACCCGCTGCGGCGTGCTGAAGCGATGGGAAGGGGTGTCGTTCTCGAAGGCGCTGGGCACGGTGGTGACAGAGCGCGCCGTGGACACGCTGGTGGTGATGCTCTACTCGGGACTGATCCTGCTGTTCCAGCTGAGCGTCTTCGGATCGTTCTTCCGCCGCACGGGGACGACGATGGACCATATCCTCGGCAGCTTCTCGCTGACAGGCTGGATAGTGACGGCGATATGCGGCGCGGCGGTGCTGATGCTACTCTATGTCCTGCTGAGGAACCTCTCTATATATAATAAGGTGAAAACGACACTCAGCGGACTGTGGGAGGGAATCCTCTCGCTACGCGGGGTGAAGAACCTTCCGCTGTACCTGTTTTTCAGCATCGGCATCTGGGTGTGCTACTTCCTGCATTTCTACCTGACCTTCTTCTGCTTCGACTTCACCGCCAACCTCGGCATAGGCTGCGCCCTCGTGGCTTTCGTCGTGGCGAACTTCGCCGTCATCGTCCCCACGCCGAACGGCGCCGGCCCCTGGCACTTCGCCATCAAGACGATGCTGATTCTCTACGGTGTGCAGGACGACCAGGCCCTGTTCTTCGTACTGATCGTGCATACGGTGCAGACGCTACTGGTGGTGCTCCTGGGAGTCTATTCCTGGGCGCGCCTGAATTTTTGTCCTCACACGGAGGGGGATTTTTATTCTCACGCAGAGGCGCAGAGGACGCTGAGTGAGGCGCAGAGTGATAAGTAATTGCGGCTGCACGGAGTCTAGGGAGTTAACGCGGCGAAGACGTGCAAAAAAAAAGGAGAGCCGACATCATAAAAAATGAAATAAAAACGTATTTATGGAAGTTGTACTGGACAAAGATTATACACATAGGTTATTAGGATGTGCATATACTGTACATTCAGAGCTAGGACCCGGCTTGTTGGAGAGCGTCTATGAAAAAGCATTAGTCTACGAGCTTCAGTTCCAAGGTTTTTCAGTCAACCAACAAGTACCTGTCAAACTAAAGTACCGGGAAATGGAATTAGACATCGACCTCCGTCTGGATGTCATTGTCGACAATCGTGTCATTCTGGAGTTGAAATCTGTCAAGGAAATACTGCCTGTTCACGAGAAACAACTCCTAACATATATGCGGCTTACCAATATCCATTTGGGCTATATCATAAATTTCAATGTGGAATCTTTAAAATATGGAATTGAACGCGTAGTCAATAATTTATAAACTCTGTGCAACGCTCAGTGTACTCTGCGCCTCTGTGTGAAAACAAAACATACATATCAATGAGATAAGAAACTTACGCCTGATTATTCTCACGCGGAGAGGATTTTTTATTCTCACGCAGAGGCGCAGAGTACGCAGAGTGTTGCGCAGAGTGAATCTTTATGGCGGCATGGAGTCTTGGGAGTTTTCTCCGCCTTGATACTCTGTGTACTCCATGAGTGGCATGCTAGAGAAGAACATTTCTCTGTGAGACTCGGTGTCTCTGTGTGGGAAGAGAAGAGCTACTCTGCGCAGCACTCAGCGTACTCTGCGACTCTGCGTGAGAACAAATAACCACCTCCGAGTGAGGATATAAAACTGCCTCTGTGAGAAATAACAAAAACATAAAACTCAAAAGAAGAGAGAGATGAACGAGATTCAAAACCTGAAACCGGAGTGCGTATGGAAGAACTTCTACGCACTGACGCAGGTGCCGCGGCCGAGCGGACACCTTGAGAAGATTCAGCAGTTCCTGCTGGAGTTTGGAAAAAAGGCGGGGGTGGAGACCTTCAAGGACCCCGCCGGCAACATCGTGATGCGCAAGGCGGCGACGCCGGGCATGGAGAACAGGAAGGGCGTGATCCTGCAGGCGCACATGGACATGGTGCCGCAGAAGACGCCGGAGTCGACACACAACTTCGAGACGGACCCCATTGAGCCGTGGATCGACGGCGAGTGGGTGAAGGCGAAGGGGACGACACTCGGTGCCGACAACGGCCTGGGCGTAGCGTCGATCATGGCCATCATGGAGGCGAAGGACCTGAAGCACGGTCCCATCGACGCCCTCATCACCGCCGACGAGGAGACGGGCATGTACGGTGCCAACGACCTGCCGGAGGGTGAGCTGCAGGGGGACATCCTGCTGAACCTCGACTCCGAGCACTGGGGGAAGTTCGTCATCGGCTCGGCCGGTGGCATCGACGTCACCGCCACGCTGAGCTATCAGGAGGCGGAGACAGATGCTGACGACGCTGCCGTGAAGGTGACCGTCAAGGGACTGCGCGGCGGACACTCGGGACTGGAAATCCACGAGGGGCGTGCCAATGCGAACAAGCTGATGGTGAGACTGGTGCGCGAGGCCATCGAGGAGCTCGACGCCCGTCTGGCATCATGGCACGGCGGTAACATGCGCAATGCCATCCCCTTCAAGGCCGAGACAGTGCTGACGCTGCCGAAGGAGAACGTCGAAGCACTGAAGACGCTGTGCCAGGACTGGCAGGACGACTTCCGCGACGAGTACAAGCTGATAGAGACGCTGGGCATCGAGGTGACAGCCGAGGACGTGGCAACACCGGCGAAGGAGGTCCCCGTGGAGATCCAGGACAACCTCATCGACGCCATCTACGCCTGTCACGACGGTGTCATCCGAATGATCCCCTCCTACCCCGAGGTCGTGGAGACATCGAGCAACCTCGCCATCATCGACATCGAAGAGGGCAAGGCCAGCATCCAGATTCTGGCACGCTCGAGTCGTGAGGACATGAAGGACTATGTCGTGAAGACCTTGGAGAGCTGCTTCTCGATGGCCGGGATGAAGGTGGAGACCGCCGGCAGCTACGGCGGCTGGGACCCGAACCCCGAATCACCCATCCTGCACCTGCTGCTGAAGGAGTACAAGGAGCTGTTCCAGCAGGACGGCATCATCCAGGTGGACCACGCCGGTCTGGAGTGCTCCGTCATCCTGGGCAAGTACCCGCACTTAGACGTCGTCAGCCTCGGCCCGACGATGAAGTCGCCGCACACCACCACGGAGCGCGCCCTCATCGCCACCGTCGAACCTTTCTGGCAGCTGCTGACGAAGACGCTCGCGGACGTGCCGGGTGTCTAGGGATATATTTTGTCTAAGGAATCTAGGAATATAGGTATTTATTTATGTCTAAGGATTCAAGGATTTAAAGGATTAAGGATATGCGAAAGCCTTCCGAAATTCCCAGATTCCTTAGACAAGAAGAATCCTTAAAATCCTAGAATCCTTAGACTAAGAAAAAAAATGGATTCCTCAGACAAATATACACTTGGAATAATTAGCATTAGGATTTACGTTGGCTAAGGAATTTAGGAATATAGGTATTAATTTATGTCTAAGGATTCAAGGATTTAAAGGATTAAGGATATGCGAAAGCCTTCCGAAATTCCCAGATTCCTTAGACAAGAAGAATCCTTAAAATCCTAGAATCCTTAGACAAAGAAAAAAAAATGGATTCCTTAGACAAATATACACTTGGAATAATTAGCATTAGGATTTACGTTGGCTAAGGACTCAAGGATTTAAAGGATTAAGGATATGCGAAAGCCTTCCGAAATTCCCAGATTCCTTAGACAAGAAGAATCCTTGAAATCCTAGAATCCTTAGACAAAGAAAAAATAGATTCCTTAGAAAAAAAAGGAAGAATGGTGAAAATTATTTGGATTATTCTGATTTCTTTCAAAAAAAGTATTACCTTTGCACCCGATAAACCAATTATAAACAAAATTATGGACGACTACCCGGCGGATAATTACGATTTGTAATGGCTGGAGGAACGGCAGGCAAGATCGCTAATCCTCTTGCCGCTAAACTATTCTCGCGCCCTCGTACCCACGTACCCCCGCGCCCACGTCAAAAGAAAGGATTAGCACAATGAAGACCTTCTGGAACACCCAAGGCGGACTGACGCAGCTCTCAGAGTGGCAGCCCAATTGCTGGATACAGGTGACATGTCCCACCGAAGAAGACCAGCACGAACTCGAAGAGAAGTTCAACATCCCCGACTACTTCATGTCGGACATCAGCGATACCGACGAGCGAGCTCGCTATGAGTACGACGACGGCTGGATGCTCATCATTCTCCGTATCCCCTACGTCAAGGAGATCCGTTCGCGGACCCCTTATACGACGGTACCCTTGGGTATCATCCACAAGCGCGACGTCACCATCACCGTCTGTTACTACGAGACGAACATGATGATCGACTTCGTCAGCTTCCAACAGAAGCGTGGCGAAGGGTTCACGGACCACGTGGACATGATCTTCCGTCTGTTCCTGTCGTCGGCGGTGTGGTACCTGAAGCGCCTGAAGCAGATATCGATGCTCATCGACCGTGCAAAGCGGAACCTCGACAAGGAGGTGAACAACGAATCGCTGATTGGCCTGAGCCGTCTGCAGGACTCGCTGACGTACTTCCAGACCTCCATCCGCGGTAACGAGACGCTGCTGTCGAAGTTGAAGTTCAAACTGCAGATTGACGAGCTCGACGCCGACCTCATCGAGGATGTGAACATCGAGATGACACAGGCACGCGAGACAACCAGCATCTACTCGAACATCCTGGAGTCGACGATGGATACCTATCAGAGCATCATCAACAACAACATGAACACCGTCATCCGTACGCTGACGTCGGTGACGATCATCATGATGTTCCCCACGCTGATTGCGTCGCTGTTCGGCATGAACCTCATCAACGGCATGGAGGACAGGATCTGGGGCTTCCCCTTCGCCCTTATCCTCTCAGTGCTCGTCTCCGTAGGCTGCTGGTGGATCTTTAAGTTCAAACGGCTCGTGTGATACGACGAAAGTAAAAAATCGTTAATAATTTGCGTAGTTTAATTAAATTGCGTAATTTTGACCCCTAATTGTGTGTGAACTCACCATAACAGTAACTAAAAGCAGTTAATTATGGACTCTCAAGACATTCTCCTTCAACCGGAGAACAGTGAAGAAAAGCAGGTGGTTGAAACGCCTGAAGTAGAAACAGCCGAAGCTACGGAGACATTGGAAGCAACGGAAAATCCGGAAATCCAGGAAAGTACGGAGACAACGGAGGCCCCTGAAGCCCCGGAGCGCAAGGTATACCAGACGAAGGCCGAAGTGCTGGAGCGTGTGAAGGAGCTTGCCCACGGCGAAGAGGCTCCGCAGAAGGACGAGGTAGACTACCTGAAGACCGCGTTCTACAAGCTGCACATCGCCGAGCGCGAGGCTCAGCTGAAGGCTTACATCGACGGTGGTGGCGACCCCGAGGCTTACCAGATTACGCCCGACGAGGACGAGAACGTCTTCAAGGCCGAGATGGGACTCATCAAAGAGCGCCGCGCCCAGCTGTTCCGCGAACAGGAGGAGGAGAAGGAAGCCAACCTGAAGAAGAAGCTTGAGATAATCGAGAAGATCAAGGCAATGGTCACCTCGCCCGAGGAGGCTAACAAATCATACCAGACATTCAAGGCCCTGCAGCAGGAGTGGCGCGAGATCAAGGCCGTCCCCGCCGAGAAGGCCAACGAGCTGTGGCGTAACTACCAGCTGTATGTGGAGCAGTTCTACGACCTGCTGAAGCTGAACAGCGAGGCTCGCGAGTACGACTTCAAGAAAAATCTGGAAATCAAGACGAAGCTCTGTGAGGCCGCCGAGAAGCTGGCCGACGAGCCCGATGTCATCAGCGCCTTCCACCAGTTGCAGAAGCTGCACGGGGAGTATCGCGAGACAGGACCTGTGAGCAAGGAGCTGCGCGAGCAGATTTGGGAGCGCTTCAAGGCCGCTTCAACGGTCATCAACAAGCGTCACCAGCAACACTTCGAGGCTATCCGCGCCCGTGAGGAGGAGAACCTCGAGAAGAAGAGCGCCCTGTGCGAGAAGGCCGAGGCCATCAACAGCGGCGAGAAGAAGAACAGCGCCGACTGGGAGCGTCTGACGAAGGAGATCATCGCCCTGCAGGCAGAGTGGAAGACCATCGGTTTCGCCCCGCAGAAGATGAACGTGAAGATCTTCGAGCGTTTCCGTGCCGCCTGTGACACGTTCTTCGCCCAGAAGGCCGAGTTCTTCAAGGGACTGAAGGAGACTTTCAAGGAGAACGCCGACAAGAAGCGCGCCCTGATAGAGAAGGCAAAGGCCCTGCAGGACTCCACGGAGTGGAAGTCGACGAGCGACAAGCTCATCAACCTGCAGAAGGAATGGAAGCAGATTGGCATGGTGCCGAAGAAGCTCGGTGACCAGCTGTGGGAGGAGTTCCTCGCCGCCTGCAACAAGTTCTTCGAGGCCCGTAACGCCGCTACCGCCGGCACCCGTGGCGAGGAGCAGGCCAACCTCGAGAAGAAGCGCGACGTCATCGCACGTCTGAAGGCCGTCCTCGAGGAGACCGGCGACAACCTCCAAGAGAAGGTACAGCAGCTCGTCGGCGAGTACCAGGCCATCGGCCACGTACCGTTCCGCGAGAAGGACAAGCTCTATGAGGAGTACCACGCCGTACTCGACAAGCTGTATAAGGAACTGAACATCAGCGTTGCCAAGAAGCGTCTGAACTCGTTCAAGCAGAACCTGAAACAGGTGGCCGAGCGTGGTGAGAACGCTCTCGACAACGAGCGCGCCCGTCTGATGCGCCAGTACGAGGCCATCAAACAGGAGGTACAGACTTACGAGAACAACCTCGGCTTCCTCAGTGTGTCTTCGAAGAAAGGCTCGTCACTCATTGACGAGATGAACCGCAAGGTACAGAAGCTGAAAGACGACATGCAGCTGGTGAAGGAGAAGATCAAGGCTATCGACAGCGAGAAGTAAACTCCCAAACCGCGAAAATTCATACGACCGCAAGTTTTAATACGACTACGAATTTCACGAATTAAACGAATTTTGGCTGCGCCAGTGTTCTTGTTCAACAACGAATTAAAACGAATTGAACGAAGAGGCTGCGCACAGACATGAATTCGAGTAATTCGTGAAATTTGTTTTAATTCGCTGTTAAGAACGCAAGAGGTCTTTTTATCAAGAATTTGAGAAGGTATAGCTCGACGGCCCGTAGGGGGAAGTCAATTTGAGAATTATTGCATGAGGGATGAGGGAGAGATATCCTAAGAAGATAAAGAAATTCTTGAATTCTCTAATTCTTGAAGAAAAAAGTGGGGAGAAATAAAAAAAGACGCTGCAAGGCGTCTTTTTTTGTTGGGGTACCCGGATTCGAACCAGGAAAGGCAGGACCAGAATCTGCAGTGTTACCATTACACCATACCCCAATCGGTATAAGCAATTTCCGAATTGCGGGTGCAAAGGTACACTATATTTTTGAATTGCCAAAACTTTTCGGCCTTTTTTTATTAAAATACTCAAAAAAAGTCCTCTTGTAGGTTCCTTTCTCGGAATAAAGCTGTATCTTTGTCGGAGAAAACAAACAAAAACCATTTCATGGAAGCCATCAAACAATTAGTAGACACCATTACCAAAGGCATAGAAGAAAAGAAAGGACAAGGCATCGTCATTGCAGACCTCAGTGCTGTCGAGGGCAGCATCTGCCGTTACAGCGTCATCTGTGAGGGAAACTCACCGACACAGGTGGAGGCCATTGCGGGGTCTGTAGAAGACATGGTACGCGAGACGACAGGAGAGAAACCCGTACACGTCGTAGGACTTGAGAACGCCCAATGGGTGGCCATGGACTATACGGATGTCATCGTCCATGTGTTCCTGCCCGACGTGCGCGAATACTATGATTTGGAGCATCTGTGGAACGACGCTTCGCTTACCCGATTGCCTGATATTGATTAAGAAACATGGAACAGCAAAATAGACAGAAGAAGCCGGCACAGCCCGGCGGACCGAAGATGAATATGCCACGGTTCAACATGAACTGGATATATTTCGTGGCCATCCTGGCACTGATCATCCTCTACATGACGAGCGGCGGCGAGAGTGTTGCGCAGGTACGCACGGAGACGACCTACAGCGACTTCAAGACCTACGTCACAAAGGGCTATGCCGACAAGATTGTGATGAACAAGACGCAGAACAAGCTGAAGATGTACGTCAAGGCGGCGCACATCCGCGAGGTGTTCGGTCAGGGTCATCAGCAGGTGGGCACCAACCCTTATATAGAGGTAGAGATAGGCAGTGTGGACCAGGTGGAGAAGTTCATCGATGACGCCCGCGAGAAGAAGCAGTTCACCGGAAAGCTGTCGTACGACAACCAGCGCGAGGGTGACTTCTTCGGTAACCTCTTCTATCAGTTGCTGCCCCTACTCTTTATCATCGGCCTGTGGATCTTCCTTATGCGTCGCATGGGCGGCGGTGGCGGCGGCATGGGCATGGGTGGCGGCATCTTCAATGTCGGCAAGTCGAAGGCCCAGATGTACGAGAAAGGCGGCGAGCTGGGCATCACCTTCAAGGATGTCGCCGGACAGGCTGGTGCCAAACAGGAGATGCAGGAGATTGTGGACTTCTTGAAGAATCCGCAGAAATATACCGAGTTAGGAGGAAAAATTCCTAAGGGCGCCCTGCTCGTCGGTCCTCCGGGAACAGGTAAGACGCTGTTGGCGAAGGCTGTCGCCGGCGAAGCCGGTGTGCCGTTTTTCTCGATGTCGGGTTCCGACTTCGTGGAGATGTTCGTCGGCGTGGGTGCCAGCCGTGTGCGCGACCTGTTCCAGCAGGCGAAGCAGAAGGCGCCATGCATCATCTTCATTGACGAGATAGACGCCGTGGGCCGTGCCCGTTCAAAGAACCCCGCCATGGGCGGCAATGACGAGCGCGAGAACACGCTGAACGCCCTGCTGACGGAGATGGACGGTTTTGGCACGAACAGCGGTATCATCACCCTGGCTGCCACGAACCGTGCCGATATGCTTGACTCAGCCCTGCTGCGTGCCGGTCGTTTCGACCGCCAGATACATGTGGACCTTCCCGACCTCAACGAGCGTAAGGAGGTGTTCATGGTTCACCTGAAGCCGCTGAAGCTCGACGAGAGTGTCGATGTAGACTTCCTGGCCCGTCAGACGCCCGGTTTCTCGGGTGCCGACATTGCCAACGTCTGTAACGAGGCTGCCCTGATAGCCGCCCGTTACAACCGTGAGAAGGTGGGCAGGCAGGACTTCCTCGACGCTGTGGACCGTATCATCGGCGGTCTGGAGAAGAAGACAAAGGTGATGACCGAGCAGGAGAAGCGCTCCATCGCCATCCACGAAGCCGGCCACGCCACCATCTCTTGGTTCACGGAGTTCGCCAACCCCCTGGTGAAGGTCAGCATCGTGCCGCGCGGCCAGGCTCTCGGTGCCGCCTGGTACCTCCCCGAAGAGCGTGTGCTGCAGACAAAGGAGGCGATGCTCGACGAGATGTGCTCACTGCTGGGTGGCCGTGCCGCCGAGGAGCTGTTCATCGGCCATATATCCACCGGTGCGATGAACGACCTGGAGCGCACAACGAAACAGGCCTACGGCATGGTGGCCTATGCCGGTATGAGCGAGAAGCTGCCTAACCTCTGTTATTATAACAACGCCGAGTACCAGTTCCAGCGTCCGTACTCCGAGACAACCGCGAAGATCATGGACGACGAGGTGCTGAAGATGGTCAACGAACAGTATGAGCGTGCGAAGCAGATACTCACCGAGCACAAGGACGGTCACGCACAGTTGGCCCAGCTGCTCGTCGAGCACGAGGTCATCTTCGCCGAGGATGTCGAGAAGATCTTCGGTAAGCGTCCGTGGACCTCTCGCGCCGAGGAACTCCTTGAGGCTCAGATGCGTGCGGATGCTGAGCGGATGGCGGAGGAGCGTGGCCGCCAGCTTGCAGAGCAAGCTGATGAGGTGGATGGTGAATAGTGGATGGTGGATGGTGAATAGTGGATGGTGGATGGTGGATGGAGGATGGTGGATGGTGAATGGAGGTTAGTATTGACAACAGAAAGAACATAAACATATGAGTGATTTCTTTTATAAAAATCTGGACACCTACAAAATCGCAAAAGATTTTGTCTTATATACCTATCATCTGTTAAAGAAATATCCTTCCTTTGAGCAGTATGCTCTCTGTGATCAATTGCGTCGTTCTTCTATTTCTGTCCCCTCAAACATTGCTGAAGGCATGGGGCGAATGGCTGTCAAAGAACGCATCCATTTTCTTGAGATAGCCTATGCATCTATGATAGAATCACTTTGTCAATTAGACATCTCTCAGTCTTTAGGCTACATTAGCCAAGATGAACTTGAAAAAGCAGAAGAAATTGCTATGCATCTTTCACGAGTTATGTCTGGCCTGAGAAAATCGTTAGAAAGCAAAACGTCGAACTAACCTCCATCCACCATCCACTATCCACCATCCACGAAAAAGTATGAAAAACCTCATCGTAAGAACAATCACCGGCGTATTCTTTGTCGCCGCCATCGTAGTAGGACTACTGAATGCACAGGCCATGGTAGCCCTGTTTGCACTCGTCACCGGCCTCACCGTCTGGGAGTTCACTGGTCTGGTCAATGACCGGCCGTATGTCACCGTCAACAGGTTCATCTGTACCGTCTCTGGCGTGTACCTCTTCGTGGCGATGGCCGGCTACAACAGTGGGATGACCCCTGCCACGGTGTTCATCCCCTATCTGGTGAGCATCGTCTACCTGCTTGTGGCAGAGCTCTACCTGCAGGCCAAAGACCCCATCAACAACTGGGCGTACACGATGCTGTCGCAGTTATATATCGCCCTACCCTTCTCGCTGCTTAATGTGCTGGCGTTCCGTTCGAACGGCTACAACATAGAGTACAGCTATCTTGCCCCGCTGGCCGTCTTCGTTTTCCTCTGGATGAACGATACGGGCGCCTATATCTGTGGCTCACTCTTCGGCCGTCACAAGCTCTTTCCGCGTGTGTCGCCGGGAAAGACCTGGGAGGGTAGCATCGGTGGTGCCATCCTCGTCATGGCGGTAGCCGTAGGGGCATGGTATCTCACTACGACTTACGGCGTCAACGATCTCGGGCTGTCGGCAGCCGAATGGGCTGGTATGGGGCTTGTCGTGGTCATCTTCGGCACATGGGGAGACCTCGTGGAGAGCCTTTTCAAGCGCACGTTGGGCGTGAAAGACTCCGGCAACATCCTGCCAGGGCATGGCGGTATGCTCGACCGTTTCGACTCGTCGCTGTTAGCGGTGCCGGCAGTGGTAGTATATCTTTATACGCTCACGCTGGTTTAGGATGGAAGAAGAGCCGTCACAAGGTGACGGCAAAGAGAGACAGGCCGGCAGAAGGTGACGGCAAAGAGAGACAGGCCCGTTATCAAGAATTAGAGAAGGTATAGCTCGACGGCCCGTAGGGGGAAGTCAATTTGAGAATTATTATTGAGGGAGAAGAGCCCTAAAGTAAAGGGAAATTCTTTAATTCTCTAATTCTTGATAAAAATGACCACTAGTCAAGAAACGGACGATGAGGGATGCGGCATGGTCGGGCGCATCACTATCGCCGAGACGACGGTGCACTTCCTCATAATCGTCGAGCATACACTGGCGCTCGCTTCCTCCGGGAAGGATTTTTTCCAGTTCACTTCGTATGTTACTGACGGAGAACGTGTTGGCCACCAGCTCCTTCACTACCTCACGGTCGGCGATGAGGTTGACGAGCGAGACGAATTTCACCTTCAAGACTAACTTTCGCATCATACCGATGAGATGCTTCATCGGCGTGTAGTAGCATACCACCTGTGGGACGCGGAACATACACGTCTCCAGCGTCGCCGTGCCACTGGTGACAAGGGCGGCGGTGGCGGTAGCGAGGAGGGGGTAGGTCTCGTTGACGACAAGACGTACGGAGCTGTTCTCGAGGAACGGCTCATAGAACTCCCGGGGTATCGACGGAGCCCCAGCCAGCACGATATCATAGCGGTCGGCGAGGTGGCGCGTGGCGGCAATCATCGCAGGGAGGTTATCCTTGATCTCCTGACGGCGGGAGCCGGCGAGGAGGGCGATTTTTTGGCGAGTTTCTTTCGGGGGAACGGGGGTGCGGGAGCACGGGGATACGAGGTCAGTGTCAGCACAAATAGCCTCTTCTGCCCTTAAACTATTCTCGCACCCCCGTGCTCCCGCACCCCCGTGCCCCCGAGAATTGAAGGCGGAGAGAAACTCTCTGACTTCCTGAGCCGTCGGGTTACCGACGTAATGAATGGGATAATGGTGCTTCTTCTCGAAGAAATCTACCTCGAAGGGCAGGATGGAGAAGAGCTCATCGATGTCGCGCTTGATGTTCTTGATACGATACTCCTTCCATGCCCAGATTTTCGGGGAGATGTAGTAGTATATTTTCGGAGGTACGGGGGTACGGGGGTGCGAGGGTACAAGATTACTTTCTGCGCTTGAACTATTCTCGTACCCCCGCACCCCCGTACCACCGTACCACCGACGAACAAATTTAGCGATACTGAGATTAAATCCTGGGTAGTCGACAAGGATAACAGCATCGGGGTTCCATTCGGCGATGTCGCGCTTACACAACTCCATGTTCTTGAGGATGGTCCTCAGGTGGAGCAATACAGGAATGAAGCCCATATAAGCCAGCTCACGGTAGTGTTTCACCAGCGTGCCGCCCTCGGCGGCCATCAGGTCGCCACCGAAGAAGCGGAACTCCGCTTCCTGGTCCTTGGCTTTCAATGAGCGCATGAGTCGTGAGGCATGAAGGTCGCCGCTGGCCTCTCCGGCAATCAGGTAGTATTTCATTTTTGGTGGATGGAGGATGGTGGAGGGTGGAGGGTGGATGGTGGATGGAGGTTAGAGGTGCCAATCTTCTATTTGCTGCATAGCTTCGTAGGCTGTTACATCGAACGTCGTAGGGGTGATGGCGACATAGCCGTTGTCGAGAGCCCAGTGGTCGGTATCGGTGGCCTCGGGCTCGTCATTACGGTAGTGTCCTACCATCCAGTGATAGTCATAGCCACGAGGATGGTGACAGGTCGTCACCTCATTGAGCCAGCTTCCCTGTGCCATGCGACAGACACGGACGCCTTTGTATTCTCTCTCCTCTCTCCCCTCTCCTCTCTCCTCTATCTTCGGGAAGTTGACGTTCAGGCATACCCCTTTCGGCAAGTCTTCTTCAAGGATACGACGGGTAATGTCGACAATATACGGACGGAGCGGTTCGAAGTCAGCATCGGGATTATAGTCACAGAGTGAGAAGGCCACCGACGGGATATACTTCATGCAGCCCTCCATGACAACACCCATCGTACCGGAGTAGTGGCTGTTGACGGAGCCGTTATCGCCGTGGTTGATACCGCCGATGACGATGTCGGGAGTCCTGTCCGTAAGGCGTGCCAGCGCCAGTTTCACACAGTCGACGGGAGTACCGTTGCTGGACCACACCTCGATGCCCGTCTCTTTCCTTTGTTGCGTCAACCGCAGTGGTGTCGTCGCCGAGAAGGCGCAAGAGAAGCCCGACCGCGGTCCGTCAGGGGCACAGACGAGGATGTCGCCCAGTGGTGCCACCATGTCTATGAGGCTGTTGATGCCCTTGGCCTGATAGCCGTCGTCATTACTGATAAGTATGAGTGGCCGTTTATTTTCCATAAATATATCAAGTTTTGCCTGCAAAAGTACGAAAAAAGGTTTAATCAGACCGATTTTTCAGAAGAAATATGTAACTTTGCAGCCTACTTTTATCAGAAAAAGACTGAAAATGGGAAAGATTATTGCATTAGCCAACCAGAAAGGTGGTGTTGGAAAGACGACGACAACCATCAATCTGGCCGCCTCGTTGGCCACGTTGGAGAAGACCGTCCTCGTCATCGACGCCGACCCACAGGCCAACGCGTCGAGTGGTCTGGGTGTGAACATCCAGGAGGTGGACTGCTCTATCTACGAATGTATCATCAACAAAGCCGACGTCCGTGACGCCATCTATACCACCGACATCGAAGGACTGGACATCATCCCAAGTCACATCGACCTGGTGGGTGCCGAGATAGAGATGCTAAACCTCGAACGCCGCGAGAAGGTGCTCAAGGAGTTGCTGGACCCCATCCGCAACGACTATGACTACATCCTCATCGACTGTTCGCCGTCGTTGGGTCTGATCACCGTCAACGCCCTGACGGCCGCCGACTCGGTCATCATCCCCGTGCAGTGCGAGTACTTCGCCCTGGAAGGTATCTCGAAACTCCTGAATACCATCAAGATTATCAAGACGCGCCTGAACCAGCGGCTGGAGATAGAAGGTTTCCTGCTGACGATGTACGACTCTCGTCTCCGTCTGGCCCGCCAGATCTATGACGAGGTGAAGCGCCACTTCCAGGAGCTGGTCTTCAAGACCGTCATCCAGCGTAACGTGAAACTCTCCGAGAGTCCGTCGCATGGTCTGCCCGTTATCCTCTATGACGCTGACTCCACTGGTGCCAAGAACCACCTGGCACTGGCAAAAGAAATCATTTCGAAGAATTAAGAATTAAGAGTAAAGAATGGCCGTAAAGAAGAAATATGCCAGTCATGCCCTGGGACGCGGACTGGACGACATAGGAACGGGACGTGGGCTGGACGCGCTCATTGACACCAGCGACGTGAAGACCGAGGGGTCGTCGAACCTCAACGAGATAGCCATCAACCAGATTGAGCCGAACCCCGACCAGCCGCGCCGCGACTTCGACCAAGAGGCGCTGCAGGAACTGGCAGGGAGCATCAAGACACTGGGTATCATCGCCCCCATCACCCTGCGTCAGGTAGCCACCGACCGTTACCAGATCATCGCCGGCGAGCGCCGCTGGCGTGCTTCGCAGTTGGCCGGTCTGACGACCATCCCCGCCTATATCCGTACCGTGGAGGACGAGAACGTCATGGAGATGGCGTTGGTAGAGAACATCCAGCGTGAGGACCTCAACGCCATCGAGATCGCGCTGGCCTACCAGCATCTGGCCGAGACGACGGGCATGACACAGGCGAAGATCTCGGAGCGTGTGGGCAAGAGTCGCGCTGCCGTCACGAACTATATGCGTCTGCTGAAGCTGCCCGCCCAAGTGCAGATGGCACTGAAGGACAAGGAGATAGACATGGGCCATGCCCGTGCCCTGCTGTCGTTGGACAGTCCCAGCCAGCAGATCAAGCTGTTCAAAGAGGTGCAGAAACAGGGTTACTCCGTCCGTAAGGTGGAGGAGTTGGTGTACCACCTGAAGAATGGTGGCGACATCCAGACAGGCACCCGCCGCATCGGTGCAAGAGCCTCGTTGCCCGTGGAGTTCAACGCCCTGCGCCAGCGTATGTCCGACCTGTTCCAGACGAAGGTTCAGATGACCTGCTCGCCTACGGGCAAGGGAAAGATCAGCATCAACTTCTCCAACGAGGAAGAGTTGGAGCGCATCATGACGGTGTTTGACTCGTTGAAGTAGTTTCGAGGTACGAGGTGCGAGATTAGTTAAAGGGATTATGATGAGAGTATTGATGGCGATGTTGCTGATGGCGGTGAGCCTGGGTATTGATGCCCAGACAGACACGCCGCGTACGGCACCTGCTGCCGACAGCGACAGCATCTTTGCCATCACCCCCGACTCAGTATTCCTGAACGCTACCGACATCGACATCATCGACGACATCGTGAATGACACCATCCTCACATCGCCTGCCACCCTCCAGTCTTCGCCAAAAGAAGAAACCCGCGACTGGAGCTCATGGCGCCCCGACCCGCAGCGGGCCATGTGGCTGGCACTGGCCTTCCCCGGTGGTGGACAGATTTACAACCGTAAGTACTGGAAGCTGCCACTGGTCTACGGCGGATTCATGGGTTGTATCTACGCACTGACGTGGAACAACATGATGTACAAGGACTACGCACAGGCCTACCTCGACATCATGGACGATGACCCCGGGACGGCAAGCTTCAACAAGTTCCTGCATCTGGGGCGCCAGATCACCCCACAGAACGAGGAACGCTACAAGACCATCTTCAAGAAGCGTAAGGACCGTTTCCGCCGTTATCGTGACATGAGCTTCTTCGTGATGTTAGGCATCTATGCCGTCTCGGTCATCGATGCCTATGTCGACGCCGAGCTGTCGGAGTTCGACATCTCGAAAGACCTCAGCCTGAGGGTGGCACCGGGGGTCATCAGCACCCACCGTTCGGCACACGACAACCCGCTGCAGGCCTCATCGCTGGGACTGAGTTGCCAGCTGAATTTTTAGACAGACAACAACCAAAACAACTAGAACAACTTTAATAACCAGAAAAAAGAACGAATGAACATGAAGAAATATATACTGATTTTAGCCATGGCGCTGTGCTGGCCTCTGACGATGTCGGCACAGGTCGTCATCGAGGACGACGAGTTTGAAGAGGAGTTTGTCGATGAGGACATCGACGAGGAAGAGGACGAGGACGAAGACGGTGTCGACGAAGAAGACGAGCTCACCGTGACCGACCAGGAGGGCAACGAGGAGGTGATCGACTTCCCCGAGGCCATGACCTATGACCTGGACTCGCTGATGACACTGTACATGGCGAAGACCTATCTGGACCAGGATGCCGACTGCCAGACGACAGCCGAGGGCCCCACGTTCAGCCGTGAGGAGTATATCGAGCGACTGCGCCGTATGCCGACGGTGATGGAGATGGCCTATAACGATGTCGTCCAACAGTTCATTGACCGTTACAGCGGCCGTCTGCGCCACTCGGTGAGCGTGATGCTCGGCGCGTCGAACTTCTATATGCCCATCTTCGAGGAAGCCTTGGAGGCCTACGAAATACCATTGGAGTTGAGATACCTGCCCATCATTGAGTCGGCCCTGAACCCGAAGGCCGTGTCGCGCGTCGGTGCTACGGGCCTCTGGCAGTTCATGCTCGCCACCGGCCGTCAGTACGGCCTAGAGGTGAACAGCCTCGTCGACGAGCGCCGCGACCCCACAAAGGCATCGTACGCCGCCGCCCGCTATCTGCGCGACCTGTACCGTGTCTTCGGCGACTGGAACCTCGTCATCGCCGCCTACAACTGTGGTCCCGGCAATGTCGACAAGGCCATCCACCGTGCTCAGGCCGCCTTGAAGGACTCGACGGTGAGCAATGCAAAGGACTACTGGCACATCTACCCCTACCTGCCCCGTGAGACACGCGGCTACGTGCCGGCATTCATCGCTGCCAACTACATCATGACCTACTACTCGCAGCACAACATCTGTCCGCTGCGCACGCGTCTGCCGCAGAAGACCGACACTATCGTCGTCAACCGCGACCTGCACCTGGCTCAGGTGGCCGGCGTGCTCGGTGTAGACATTGATTTGCTCCGTTCGCTGAACCCGCAGTACCGCCGCGACATCGTGCCCGGCCAGACCAAGCCGTCGGCACTGAAGCTGCCGCTGTCGGATGTCAGCCGGTTCATCGACAACGAAGACAGCATCTACGCCTATAACGCTGCCGAGCTGCTGACCAAGCGCTCAGAGGTGGCCATCAACGATAATGTGCCGACGTTCACCAGCAAGCGCAAGACGACGACACGCAGCCGTCGGACAGCCCGCCGTGGCCGTAGCACTGCCAGCCGCAAGAGTAGTGGTGTCACCGTACGTCGCGGCGACACGCTGTCGGCCATTGCCAAGCGCAACGGTACTACCGTGGCCAAGCTCCGCAAGCTGAACGGCATCCGCGGTAACAACATCCAGGCAGGAAAGAAGATTAGGGTGAAGTAAAAAAGACAGAAATGGAGGAAAGACATGGATGAAGACAAATTGACCCAGGAAGAGCGTGACGAGAAGCTCATCAACGATGCGTTTCAACAGTTACTCAACGACTATCAGGCGTCACGTCACCGGAAGAAGGTAGATCTCATCACCAAGGCGTTCAACTTCGCCCGTCAGGCACACCGTGGCGTGCGCCGTCTGTCGGGAGAACCCTATATCATGCACCCCATCGCCGTAGCACAGATCTGTTGCTCGGAGATAGGCCTGGGATCAACGAGTATCTGCTCGGCCCTCCTCCACGACGTTGTCGAAGATACCGACTACACCGTCGAGGACATCGAGAACATCTTCGGTGCGAAGATTGCACAGATCGTCGATGGTCTGACGAAGATCTCCGGCGGCATCTTCGGTGAGCAGGCATCGGCACAGGCCGAGAACTTCAAGAAGCTGCTGCTGACGATGAGCGACGACATCCGCGTCATCCTTATCAAGATTGCCGACCGTCTGCACAACATGCGCACCCTGGAGTCGCAGCCCGCCAACAAGCAGTACAAGATTGCCGGTGAGACGCTCTATATCTACGCTCCGCTGGCCAACCGTCTGGGACTCAACAAGATCAAGTCCGAGTTGGAGAATCTCTCCTTCCGTTTCGAGCACCCCGAGGAGTATGCCACCATCCAGAAGAAGCTGGCATCGACACAGGAATCGCGTCACGAACTGTTCGACCAGTTCACCGCCCCCATCGAGGAGTCGCTGAAGCGCATGGGAATTCAGTATAAGATCAAGGAGCGCGTAAAGACCCCCTACTCCATCTGGAGCAAGATGCAGAACAAGCACGTGACCTTCGAGGAGATCTACGACATCCTCGCCGTGCGCATCATCTTCACCCCCCGCCGCCGCGAGGAAGAGATCAACGAATGCTTCAACATCTATGTCGAGCTGTCGAAGATCTACAAGTCACACCCCGACCGTCTGCGCGACTGGCTCAGTCACCCGAAGGCCAACGGCTACCAGGCGCTGCACGTCACGCTGATGTCGAAGCAGGGCCACTGGATAGAGGTACAGATACGCTCCGACCGCATGAACGAGATAGCCGAGCAGGGACTGGCTGCCCATTGGAAATACAAGGAGGGCGAGGATGTGGAGATTACCGAGGACGAGACCGAGCTGAACGAGTGGCTGCGCACCATCAAGGAGATTCTCGACGACCCACAGCCCGACGCCATGGACTTCCTCGACGCCATCAAGCTGAACCTCTTCGCCTCGGAGATATTCGTCTTTACGCCGAAGGGCGAGATCAGGACCATGCCTGCCGGCAGTACCGCCCTCGACTTCGCCTTCACTATCCATACCTTCCTCGGTTCACATTGCATCGGCGCAAAGGTGAACCACAAGCTGGTACCCCTGAGCCATAAGCTGCAGAGCGGCGACCAGGTGGAGATCCTTATGTCGAAGTCGCAGCACGTGCAGCCCTCGTGGATCAACTTCGTCTCGTCGGCCAAGGCCAAGTCGAAGATCCAGTCCATCCTGCGCCGTGTGAACCGCGAGGTTCAGAAACGCGGTGAGGACCTGTTGACAGCCTGGCTGCAGAAGCAGAACATCGAGCCGACACTGGCCATCACCGACCAGTTGGCCGAGTTCCACGACTACCACCGCCGCGACGAGTTCTTCCAGGCCTTAGGCGAGAAGACCGTCCTTTTGGGCGAGAAAGACCTCGACGAGCTGAACGGCAAGAACAAGAAGAAAGACGATGGTGGCGGTTGGCGCAAGTACGTGCCCTTCGTCAAAGCGAAGAAAGAAGAGGAACAGACACCCGAACTGTTTGTCGTCCCCGAGAAGTTCAACCGCAAGAAGCCCATCTACATCAGCGAGGAGAACATCCGTCAGTACAAGTTCCCGACGTGCTGCCACCCCATCCCCGGCGACGATGCCCTCGGCTATATCGACAACCGCAACCAGATAGAGATACACAAGCGCACCTGTCCCGTGGCGGCGAAGCTGAAGACCAGCTACGGCAACCGCATCCTCGACGCGAAGTGGGATATGCACAAGCGGCTGTTCTTCGATGCCACCATCCACATCAGCGGTATCGACCGCATCGGACTGCTCAATGAGGTGACACAGGTCATCTCGTCACAGATGAACGTCAACATCCACAAGGTGACCATCACCTGCGAGGACGCCATCTTCGAGGGCACCCTGGAACTGCGCGTCCACGACCGCGAGGATGTCAGGGCCATCATCAATGGACTGAAGAGCGTACAAGATCTGAAGGAAATATCGGAAATACTATAAACCTATGAAACAACTACTGACGCTACTAATTCTACTGACAACCATGCTGACAGCCTCGGCCGCCGGCAAGTACGATAACCCCGACACCATCGTCGTTGCCCGCGACGGCACAGGAGAGTTCCGTACCATCACCGACGCCATCGAGGTGTGCCGTGCCTTCATGGACTACCACAAGGTCATCTTCGTCAAGTGCGGCACCTACAAGGAGAAACTCATCATCCCGCAGTGGCTGCAGAACATCGAAATCTGCGGTGAGGACCGTGACCACACCGTCATCACTTACGACGACCATGCCAACATCAAGATGGACGGCAACTACTGGCCCTCAGTGGTCAAGGAGCAGCTTATAGCCATGGGCACCGATAACCGCCCCAACCTTGGCACGTTCCGCTCGTTCACCGTCCGTGTCGACGCCAACGATATCACGTTCAAGAACATCACCATCGAGAACAACGCCGCGAAGCTCGGCCAGGCCGTGGCCCTCCACACCCAGGGAGACCGCATCGTTCTGCTGAACTGCCGCCTGTTGGGCAATCAGGACACCGTCTACACCGGAATGCCTCGCACGCGCGTGTACCTTAAAGATTGTTATATCGAGGGCACCACCGACTTCATCTTCGGTCCCTCGACGGCATGGTTCGAGCACTGCCATATCCACGGCAAGATCAACAGCTACATCACTGCTGCCTCGACACCCGAGGATGTCGCCTACGGCTACGTCTTCAACAACTGCACCGTCACCGTGGCCGACGAGGTGACAAAGCTCTACCTCGGCCGTCCGTGGCGTGACTACGGCTACACGCTGTTCATGAACTGTGAGCTGCCGCGCCAGATAGCCCCCGAGGGGTGGCACCACTGGCAGGTGGAGCGCGAGAAGACCGCCCGCTACATGGAGTATAACAACCGTGGCGAGGGCGCCCGTCCGAAGACGCGTGTGGCATGGAGCCGTCAGCTGACAAAGAAAGAGGCGGAGCAGATCACGTTGGAGCGCGTCTTCAGCTTCAACAGCGAGTGGAAGCCGGAATAACGTTAAGACGGAATGACGTTATAACGTTATGCCGATAACGGCATAACGAAGGGTTTCAGAGATTTTTCTTGAAGAACTGGAGTACACGCTCCTGAGCTCGCAGCGGACAGCTATGGGGCATGTCCCATAGCTCTGTCTCCAGACGGTCGTCGGCACCCTGCGACTGCCAGACGTCGTGCATCTGCCGGTAAGCTTTCTCGACACTCACCACGGGGAAGAGATTGTCCTGAGCGCCACTGATGAAGAGCATCGGCTTGGGACAGGCGATGGACGCCACGTGAGGGTAGTCGAGCCAACGTCGCAGTCCCGGGAAACAGTTGGCAAAGCCGCCGTTCTCCGTGCGGCTGTACTTGAACGACATTTGTTCATCGGTGGTCGTCATCCAGCAGACGGCAGCACCGGCCTTGATGCGGTCGCTGAGGGCAGCAAGCATCCATGCGCGGTAGGCACCCATCGAACAGCCCGTACAGCCTATGCGCCGAGCATCGACAAAGGGCAGCGAAGCCAGGAACTCCGTCCCTGAGATATCGTCGTAGGTCATATACGCCGACAGGTCGATGCCATACATCATCATGTTTCCCGCTATCATGTCGTACTTCGAGCGATCCTCACCCTCGGCACGTCCTCGCTCGCCCCACATCGGGGCGTCGGCACAGAACACGACAAAGCCGTGACGGGCCAGGTAGTCGCCGAGGAACTGTCCCTCGTAGAGCGGCGTCAGCCATGCCTCAGCATCCTTGATGACCAGCGAGTCCTCGGTGCTGAGCGGGCGCACCATCTTCTCCTTACCTATGAAGAAATGGCCGCCGTGGTCGTGGAGCACGTTCACGGCGGGGAAGGGCCCTGTGCCGTCGGGGATGAGCAAGTAGGCCGGAACGGTGTAGTAGCGCGACAACCGCACCTCTATCTTCTGGGCGCGGTAGCCGTCGCGCTGCTCTTCGGCTAAGAGTGTAGAGTGTGGAGTGTAGAGTGTAGAGTTCTTTGCGGAGCAAAGCGGCATAGCCGAGCGTGCTACCGCCCTTTCTTCGGTTGCTGTTTCTGGTGGCGGAGGGGGAGGAGTGAGCATACAGTCAAACACCTTCTGACGGGCGGCCGTCCGCCACGCGTCGAAGTCGGTGATGGGAGTGTTGCCCCACGCCATCGGGAAAGTAAGGTCCTTGATAAGCGAGTCGGCGTAGACGGGCAGGTTACGCAGGAACTCGTACTTGCTACGCTTCTGCGCGTTTGCTTCGAGGTGCGTGGTGCAAGGTGCGAGGTACGAGAATAGCATGGGGGCGAAGAGTATCAACAACAGTGCTATCCCTAACCTAGCACCTCGTACCTCGCGCCCCACACATTGATTATTCCTCTCGTGCCCACGTGCCCACGTGCCCACGTGCCCCCGAAAACTACTGCACATAGTCCAGCTGTCGCTTCAGTGCCATCAGGTCGTCGCGCACGCCAATGAGGCGTGTCAGCACCTCGGCCTTCATGTCGACGCCCTTGCGGTTGGCGTTGAGCACCTTCTTGGCGGCGGCCAGCTTGAAGCCCCTAACCTTCACCAGGTTGTAGATGGTGCGGAGCTGTTCGATATCCTTTTCCTGATACTGGCGTATCTTCGCCGGCCCACTGGTCTTCGGCTTGAGGAACGGGAACTCCGTCTCCCAGTAGCGCAGGGTACTCTCGTTCAAGCCGAACATCTCGGCGACCTCCTTGATGCTGTAGTACAGCTTCTGTGGTTTATATTCGTTCAGTGCCATTAGCCTTTAATTTTTAGCCTTCAATTTTTCAATTTTTAACTTCGCTGACTTTTGTCACGACTCGGCCAAACAAGCAAGCTTGATGGCTCTCGCTGCTCCAAAAGTTCAATTCTACAATTCTACTCATACTCTTCGTCGTCAAAAACGCTCTTTCTGGTCTCCTCCTCAGCGTCGTCCCATAATGAATAGGTGGCACGTGCATTGCCGCCACCACTAACCCCTGGATCCGTTATATTCGAGGGCAGTGGATTGCTCGTCTGTAGCAGCGAGTCCGTCGCGATGTTCACGACAAAGGTCTGTGGTTGCTGATATATCTGTTTCATTTGTTCGTCTCCTTTCTTCAATCCTTTAATTCTTCAATTTTTCAACTCTTCAATTCTACTTCACCATTTTCTTTCCGTTCATGATATACACCCCGTGCTTCGGTGCAGTCTTCAGACGGCGACCGTCAAGGGTATAGATAGCCTCAGATTTCGGCGTCGCAATGACTGCCGGCAGCTGACCGATAGCCGTTGTCTGGTTAGAGGGAGAGGTGATTGCCAATGCAGAGGTGGCGTAAGCTATATCCGCAGCCTTAAAGTAAGCACGGAAAGGACTGATTTCCTTGTTGTCACCTAAGACGAAGGTCGTACCACTATCATTAAGGTCAAAGACACTCGACAGATCTGACTGGATAGTGGTACCCACAAACTTATAATTATTACCTGAGGTTACGGCCTTAGCAGTACAAACTGCCGTATTCTTTCCTTCAAAGACAATTTCTTTCCCAACAAGGTTGAATTCCTCTCCCCAACTATCACTAGGAACAGCTATGATATATGGTGTGTTTGCCTCAATCTTATCTGTGAAATCAAATGTCACAGTACCAATGTTGTCGCTGACAAACTTCCTAACCCAGAAGCGGCCATTGGTATCATCTGCATTGTGGAACCAACTAATCTCCTTGGGAGTATTATTGTCGATTACCTTCACCGTCTCCACGTCAAATGGCAGAACAATGGTTGTCCAGCCGCCAGCTGCCGATGCAGTAGCTCCCAGTGTGAAGGTACGCGTGTAGCTAATTGTACGTGCGGTAAAGGTGATTGGCGTATTGAAATCCTTCCCATCGGTAAGTTCTATAGTCTCAGCAGTACTACCCTTGACAATATTTCCTGTTACACCTGTGGGTGGTTCCGTAGCGGCATCATCAAGAAGATACACAACATTTGGATTCATGTTTGCAGGAACAATGACATTCTGGATTGTCTCCTGTCCGCGTAAGTCAACAGCTACAGCATCGCTGGGAATCTCCACCGATTCAGTCGGTGCCGATGCAGTTACGTTACCCTCGGCGTCGACGGTGACAAAGCCATGGGCGATGGTATAGGCATAACCTCCAAATGGTTGCGCCGTTTTTGTAGTCCCACTAAAAGAATAATAGTAAAGATAGCAGAAATAATCCTCACCATAATCCAAATCCGGGAATTCAAAGCTATACGTTTTCGTTGCACCAGATGCGAGCACCTCGTTATCTGTCTTCGATGCGACCTCTTCACCAGTGTTTCCACTTACTATATGGTATAGTTTGGCTGTCACGCCATAACGATAGTCATCAGCACTAGTATTATGGAGAGTTATACCCGTCTTAAATGTATTGCCATAAATGGTACTACCAGTTGCGTCCACCGTTGGTCCAGAAACTTCCATGCTAACAGTGGCCGATGGCGTGGCAATGGTAACCTCTCTGGTATCTATGATATCTCCATTTGTATATACACCATCTAACACTATCAAAGAATAGGTTCCCAAAACTGTCGGAGAAACATCAATAGTCATGTTCCTCGTTTCTCCTGCAGGAATATCAATTACTGCACCTCCTATTTTCTGATTTATAGTGTTTCCATTAAGAAATGCCAAAGTAAGATCGCCGCTGAAATTGCTTCTGCCCGTGTTTGTGATGTTCACTGTTAATGTTCCGGTCTGTCCGTAGACAAGTGATTCTGTGCCAGAAACGGAATTGACAACCAGATTAGGCTTAATGACGTTCAATGTCATCGTTGTGCCATTAATTATCGCCTCAATGCAGTATCTGTCAGCATTAGCACACTCAGTCCAAGTATCCGTGCCCGACATCCTACAAATAGCTACAATCTGGTAGGTTCCATCCTCCCAACCTGCGCCAAGTGAGAGTGTTCTTACCGGTATCGATGCATAATGATCACCTATTTCGGATCCAGTAGAAAGGAGAATATCTTGTATGGTCGCATCGCCCTTCTTAATTCTCCATCCATAGTCGAATGACTGTGTCACACCTTCATAATTCCAAAAATATGAAATGACTCTGACATCCGTGAAATTTGACGAGGTGTTAGTCCTATTATACTCTTTATTATCCGCAGTAATCGGATTACCATAATCATCTTGGCCGAGAAATATTTCCATGTCTCGTACTGTCAGAATGTAATTAGCTGAAGAATTTTGATTAGGCTGAACGCCGATAGTTGCACCGAGCGACATATTATACCCGTCACTTGTCGTGCTGCCACCTGCTCCCTGTGATTTGGGGGCTAAGTTTGACAGACGGAAATAGCCATCACTTGAGCCTGCCCAGCCCCAATTGATATGGAAGAAATCATCCTCGTCATAGCCATCACAGACGAAAGCATGGCCACCACCCGTTGACTGTCCACCAAAGACCATCGGACGACCTGCTGCCAACTCATTGTAAATCAACTCTACCCAATCGGAATAGTTATAGTTGTTACGTTCAACATATTTAGCACCAGCGTCATAGTCAAAGTAATGTGTTAAGGCATACACGATTTTTGACGTGGTTGCTCCAGAAGCACTCGTACCATAGCCCATCTCCACCGATGTGCCACAATACAGCATCAGCTTAGCTACTTCTGTAGCGGCTTCACTAACATCATTACTTGCATAATCATCGCGCATCAAGTCCCAATCGAAGGTCGTCGATGCTAAATCGCTCATAGCAGGATGACCGTCCGTAGGACTATAGCCGGGAATCGTCGTAGTCTCGTTGAGAGGATATTTGTGATAATTCATCACCTGTGCCATCGCCGTAGCCACACAGCCAGTCACAGCATGGGAACCACTTATTATAGGACAAGAGTTGTTATAAGGAGCACGCTGGTTCCATCGTGTGGTCAGCAAGGGACTGACACTGCTGCGAGTCGGAGCCGCCACCCTCTTCTGCCCCACCCCGCGGCTGGCAGCCGTGACGTTCTCGGGCATATGCTGAATCTCGTCGGCATAGCCCTGAAGGAAGGCACGCATATTGTCGGGGATGTTCTGCGCATCGAAACGGCCAGCGTCACTGTAGCCGAGAATCTCTGGTGTACGGTCGTCACCACTGACGATGACAAAACCGCCATCGCCACCTATGTTAAACACGTAGAAGTAGTTGCTGTCGTAAGCTGCCTGCAGACTGGGGGTCTGAGCTGCTGCACCACGGGCCGCTGCCTGACGGCCAGCCACAAAGTTCTGCGCTTTCTGCAAAGCGTCTGCCTTATTCACCGTTGCGGCCTGAAGCACACTGGCGAAGAACGCCAAAAGGATAACAAGGATGTGTCTCTGTCTCATGACTTTATTGTTTTTAATTATTTTAGTTGCAAATTTACACATTATTTCTATAACTTCCAAAAAAAACGTCATTTTTACTACGCCATTAACAAAAAAGTGGTGACACCCGGCACACCCGACGCACCTAAACTGTTCCTTTTTTGACCACGAAACTTCTATTTTGACCACGAATTACACGAACCAACGGTCGACGGCCGAAGGGAAAGTCAATTAACAAGAGCTGAGTTTTTCGACTACGAATTACACTAATTAAACGAATTAATCAAACAACCGGTGCAGCAAAAATTGACTTTCCTATTGACCGTTGGTTCGTGAAATTCGAAATCAATCGCAGTGACTGGCGCAGCAAAAATTCGTGAAATTCGTGAAATTCGTAGTCGTTTCATCGGAGAAGGTAAGCTTTAGCGGCGAAAAGGTAAGCTTTAGACGGCTAAAGGTAAGCTTTAGGCGGCTAAAGGTAAGCTTTAGGCGGCTAAAGGTAAGCTTTTTAGGTGCGTCGGGTGTGCCGGGTGGCACCACTTTTTTAATTTTCCCGTATATTTTTGTTACTTCTTGTTGTTACTTCTGTAACTTATTAGAGAAAATTTTGCCAAAAACCATTGTGTTGTCAGTTTTTCTTCGTATATTTGTGGCCAAAAGAGACAATTCTCTTCACGAAAGAAACATTATTAACAAATAAAAAACTAACAAAAAACCCATGAAACATCTATTATTACTTGCTTTGGCGGCCGTCTTCGGCCTCCAGACGACACAAGCTCAGGAGGTAGAGGAGTTTGGCCTCTTTGATCATGTTGGCGCTGGCGTTTCAGTAGGCCTTGACGGTATTGGCTTTGATGTGGCTGCACCTATCACCGAGTGGGCTGCTGTCCGTGCTGGTATGTCAATTATGCCGGCTTTCAAATACGAGGATGAAGCAAACATCAGGTCCAACAGTAAGTCGTTCACCAACAAGGATGTCAATATCGAGGCTAAGCTCAACATGTCCGACTTCAAGGTGCTCTTTGACTTCTACCCCATCAAGAAGAGCAGCTTCCATCTTACGGCAGGCGCCTATATTGGTTCGTCGAAGCTTGTCAAGGCTCGTAATACGGAAGAGTTCCTTGCCAAAGAGGAATGGGGTGTGTCGGGTATTATGATTGGTGACTACCGTCTGACTTCTGACAAGAACGGTAACTGTGAAGCTAACGTAGAGGTGGCCAGCTTCAAACCCTATCTTGGTATCGGCTTCGGTCGTGCCGTCCCAAGGAGTCGTGTCAGTGTGTCGTGCGACCTCGGTCTGAAATTCTGGGGAAAGCCCTGTGTCGGCGCCATGACAACGGACAACTTCGGAAAAAGGGAGTACACCAAAATCCATTACAAAGACCTTAATTCCGATGATGACGAGGATCTGCGTGATGGTTTCAAGACACTTGAGAAGATTTCCGTCTTCCCTGTGCTGAACATTCGTATCAGTGGCAGAATTTTCTAACATAATATCATGAATAATTAAATAACAACGTATTATGAAGACAAAGTTTTTCTATCTTGCATTAGCTGTCATGACAGCTTTCTGCACCACTGCCTGTAGCAGTGACGATGATGATAATAACGACGGCGGTGTTGGCGGCGGCAAGTCGGCTATAGTAACACCGAAACATGCCGATGAAGCATGTAAAATAACCCCTACGACGCCTATCGACCTGGGCTCGGGCTATAAGGTGACTGACATCGAGATGAGCGAGAGTGGTCGCTGCCACTTCATCATGAAGGATCCCGGAGACGAGACGAGGGCTGTGAGCGGCAACTACACCTATAGCGATGGTGTCTACAATGTCAAGGGCAAGACGTTGAATGCCGTTGTGGAAGTCAAGTCCAAGACGCGTGCCGAGGAGGGTGTGAATCTGATTATTACAGTGACCCTTATCATTGACGGTGAGACGCTGACTTATAATACCGACATCGACGGCGGCATCAGTGCGATCAAGGTAATCTCTGCATCGAAGGGCGGTGACAGCGATCTTATTTCAACATGGAAGGTACGTACCAAGACCAGTGACGGGATGCCCGCCGGCCTGCTCATCGACCTCAAGGGCGATGTCAACGTGTTCAAGACCTTCAGCGGTGGCGACCTCCGCAATATCCGCAACGAGGCCGAGGCTCAGGGCGCTGAGTTTACGGCAGAAGAGAGGAAGGACTTCGAGAAGACCCTGACCTACGTCACGTTCAGCAAGGACTACCTCACCCTCGACTATGACGACGGTACTTCCGACTGCGGCACATGGGACTGGGCAGGCAGTGAGGCCAAGAAGTTCAACATGAAGATGCTGTCGGCCGACATGGGCAACAAGTTCATCGTCACCAACACGACGGGCGCCCTGGAGTTTGACAAGGCCAACGGTTTCCTTAACGTGACGCTGAACGCCGACATCACGGGTAGCAAGAACTACAAGGCTACGCTCACCATCCAACTGGAGCAGGCTCCTGATGTGAAATAAATCCTGTACGCGTACATTTACAGTATAAGATTTGGTTAGTTCACTAAATTGTCGTACCTTTGCGGCAGTTTAGTGAACTAACTTTTTCTGTATATGAAGAAGATACTGATAATCAACGGTCCCAACCTGAATATGCTGGGGCGTCGTGAGCCTGGCATCTACGGGAAGTCGTCGTTCGACGACTTCCTGCCGAAGCTGCAGGCCCGTTACCCTGACGTCCAGATAGACTACTATCAGAGCAACATCGAAGGCGAGCTGATAGACAAGATGCAGGAGGTGGGCTTCGGCGACTGCGACGGCATCGTGCTGAACGCCGGTGCCTATACCCATACGAGTGTGGCCCTGCAGGACTGCATACGCTCGTTGCAGTGCCCAGTCATCGAGGTCCATATCTCAAACGTCCACCAGCGCGAGGAGTTCCGCCACAAGTCCATGATTTCGTGTGCTTGCAAGGGTGTCATCTGCGGCTTCGGCCTCGACTCTTATCGGCTTGCTATTGAGGCCTTGAAAGAACTGAGAGTTGAGAACTGAGAGTTGAGAGGTATGATTAGTAACAATCACGATAACAATCATGAGGGCATTGCCGCCTCGGGTGGTAATCATACCTCTCAGTTCTCACCTCTCAGTTCTCAGTTAGAAGACTATGTCCTGCAGCACACGTCGCCAGAACCTGACTACCTGTACCGGCTATGGCGCGCCACGAACGTCCATACCATCCACGGACGCATGGCCAGCGGACACCTGCAAGGACGGCTGCTGAAGATGCTTGTCCAGATGATACGCCCGCAGAACATTCTGGAGATAGGCACGTTCAGTGGCTACTCGGCCATCGCGATGGCCGAGGGCCTGGAGCAGGGAGGACGGGTTTATACGTTCGAGATTAACGACGAGATGGAGGACTTCACCCGTCCGTGGATAGAGCAGTCGCCAGTGGCTGACCGCATAGACTTCCGCATCGGCGATGCTCTCGTAGAGGCCCCAAAGTTGGGCGTGACGTTTGACATGGCGTTCATCGATGGCGACAAGCGCCACTACTGCGAGTACTATGACATGGCGCTCAGCATCCTGCGTCCCGGCGGCTACATCGTTGCCGACAACACCCTCTGGGACGGCCATGTTGTCGAGACGGCCTACGACCACGACCAGCAGACACAAGGCGTCCGCGCTTTCAACGACTACGTAGCTGGCGATCAGCGCACCGAACAGGTCATCCTGCCCCTGCGCGACGGACTGACGCTCATTAGAAAAAGGTAAAAGTGCACAGCGGAACCGACCCTATTGTGCAAAAAGTAAAAAGGTAAATAAGATATGCAAGAGACAAGACAAAACAAGATTGCGCGACTGCTTCAGAAGGAGCTGAGCGTGATATTCCAGCAGCAGACTCGCGCCATGCATGGCGTGATGGTGTCGGTGACACGTGCCAAGATCTCGCCAGACCTGAGCATCTGCACCGCCTACCTGAGTATCTTCCCCTCTGAGAAGGGCGAGGAGATTCTGGCCAACATCAACGCCAATGTGAAGTCCATACGCTACGAACTGGGCACAAGGGTGAGAAATCAGCTACGTATCGTCCCTGAGCTGCGATTCTTCATTGACGACTCGCTCGACTACATTGACCGTATCGACGAGCTGTTGAAAAAGTAAAAAGGTAAAAAAGTAAAAAGTGAACTTTCCATTTTACATAGCGCGTAGGTACCTCTTCTCGAAGAAGTCCACCAACGTCATCAACGTCATCAGCGCCATCAGTGTCGTTGGCGTTGTCGTGGCTACCATGGCGCTGGTGGTGACACTCTCTGTATTCAATGGATTCCATGATCTGGTGGCGTCGTTCTTCACCTCCTTCGACCCACAGTTGAAGGTGACACCCGTCAAAGGAAAGACGGCTGCCAGCGATGACCCCGTGCTGATAAAAATCCGACAGTTGCCACAGATTGACGTGGCCACCGACTGTCTGGAAGATCAGGCACTGGCCGCCTACGGAACCCGCCAGGCGATGGTCACCATCAAGGGTGTGGACGACAATTTCGACCGTCTGACACATATCAATGAGATACTCATGGGCGACGGCACCTTTGAGTTGCACGCCGCCGACATGCACTATGGCATCCCCGGCGTCAGACTGGCCGACCAGTTGGGAACGGGCATCACCTACGAGTACCCGATGACCATCTACGCTCCGCAACGACAGGGCCAGCTGAACATGGCCGACCCCACGACGGGTTTCAAGGAGGACGAGCTCTACTCGCCCGGCGTCGTCTTCTGTGTCCGTCAGGCCAAGTACGACAAGAGCTACATCATCACCAGCCTTGAGTTTGCCCGTAACCTTTTCCAACAGGAGGGCAGGCTGACCTCGCTGGAGCTGCGTCTGAAGCCCGGCAGTAACTTCGACCGTGTGAAGGCCGATATCCAGAAGATTGCCGGTGACCGTTTCTATGTCCGCGATCGCTTTGAGCAGCAGGACGACACGTTCAAGATTATGAAGATAGAGAAGTTCATTGCCTATATCTTCCTGACATTCATCCTGATGGTGGCCTGCTTTAACATCATCGGCTCCCTGTCGATGCTGATCATCGACAAGAAGGACGATGTTGTCACCCTGCGCAACCTTGGTGCCAACGACAAGCAGATTACCCGGATATTCCTGTTCGAGGGACGTTTTATCGCTCTTATCGGTGCGGTCGTAGGCATATTGCTCGGTCTGTTGCTCTGCTGGATCCAGCAGACTTTTGGCATCGTCAAGCTGGGCTCAAGCTCGGGCTCATTTGTCGTCAATGCCTATCCTGTCAGCGTCCATCCGGAAGACATCGTGCTGGTGTTCGTGACGGTGATTCTCGTTGGCTGGTTGGCGGTGTGGTACCCCGTGCGTTACTTCTCACGTCGTCTGCTGGCGTAGTTTTTTCCTGAAGTTTCTTTGTACAATCAATTATTATTCGTAACTTTGCCGAAGAATCTATATTAACATGACAATAAACGAGACACAAGACGAGATTATTGAGGAGTTCAGTGCGCTGGACGACTGGATGGACAAGTACCAGCTACTCATCGATCTGGGCAGCGAACAGGAGCCTCTCGACGAGCAATACAAGACGGAGCAGAACCTGATTGACGGCTGTCAGAGCCGCGTGTGGCTGCAGGCCGACCTCGTCGACGAAGGCCCAGAGAAGGTGATCCGTTTCAGTGCCGAGAGCGATGCGCTCATCGTGAAGGGTATCGTGACACTGCTCATCCGCGTGCTGTCGGGACACACGCCGCAGGACATCCTTAACGCTGACCTCTATTTCATAGAGCAGATAGGTCTGAAGGAACACCTGTCGCCGACGCGCTCCAACGGTCTGCTGGCCATGGTCAAGCAGATGCGTATGTATGCTTTGGCATTTAGCGAAAAACAATCATAACAGATGGCAAGGAATTCGTATTGGCAAGACGACTACTGGCTTCTTCTGATGCAGTTGTACTTGCAGAAACCAGTAGGCTTGAAGTCTCAGTACTGCCGCCCGTTGGTGGAACTGAGTCTGGAGTTGCATATCCCTCCGCAGGAGCTCTTTGCAAAGATGTGCGAGATAGCACACCTGCAGACACCGCGCATAGAACGCATCTGGGAAACCTACAGCAGTAACCCGCGCCGTCTGGCAAGGGCTGCCCGCCTGCTTCGCGAGATGAAGGGATTTGGCAGTGCCGATGCCTTTTACGATGGTGTGGTCCTTAACGAGAGTTTTGAACGTGACTGGCAGCCGCTGGCAGAAGACTCGCGATGGACTCCTGTCATGCTGACACTCATTCTCGACCTCTATTTCCACCTGACGCCTATTACCATGGTCCCGGAGACACCCGAGGTGGTGGAACTGGCACGTCTGATAAAGGTAAAGCCTGCCGAGGTGTGTGAAGTGCTCAATGTCTATAAGCTTTGCGACCCCTATCTCCGTACGGCTGCCTCGGTAAAGAATCGCCAAGCAGACAGCGCCAGCCCATTGCTGCCGCCGTGTCAGAAGGTGTGGCATCGCTTTGGCAACAGTGATATTGAGGAGTTGTCATCGTATGCCAGTCAGCTGAAAGACTATTTCAGAAGCTAAGATAGTGAAGAACGGGGAGGTTTTTTGAAGATGGCAGCTCAGAATCAGGGACAGATACAGGAACAGAAGTTGGAGCAGCGACTGTCGCAGGCCATTACTCAGCAACAGTTGTTACACTCCCAACTTGTGGAGCTTCCCTTGCCCCAGCTGCTGGAACGCATCGATACCGAGATGAACGACAACCCAGCCTTGGAGAGTGATGCGGACAGCTATCAGGACACGAATGAGATATCGGAGGCTGTCGACGATGAGACCGCTGAAGATTTCGATGTCCAGCGCGATCGCGAAGAACGGCAGTCGGCTCTCGACGAGGCTTTGCAGGGTATAGGTCGCGATGACGAGGACTTGCCCGTCTACCATGGCGGCAGTACCATCGGCGAGGAACGCGAGGAGATGGTCTATGGTGAGACGGCATCATTCTACGACCTGCTCAAGGAGCAACTCTCGTTTTGTGTGCAGACGGAACGTGAGCATGACATTATGGAGTATCTCATCGGTTCACTCGATGACGATGGTCTTCTGCGAAAATCGCTTTCCCAGATTGGTGAAGAACTGGCTGTCTATCATAACATCGATGCCGACGAACAGGAATTGGAGACCGTCTTACACCAGCTGCAGGAATTTGATCCTGCCGGTATCGGCGCCCGCTCACTCCAGGAGTGTCTGCTGCTACAGATAGACCGTCGCGACGACTCACGGTTGAAGGAGCTGATGCGCCGTGTCGTCAGCGACTATTTTGACGAGTTTACTAAGAAACACTGGGACAAGATACAGTCGGCCCTTCAGCTCACTGACGTCCAGGCTAAGGCTATGTTCGACGAGCTGCGTAAGCTGAACCCCAAGCCCGGTGCATCGTTGGGCGAGGCTGTAGGACGCTCGATGGAACATATCACTCCTGATTTTATCGTTGACACGCAGGACGACGGCACTGTCACGTTCACTCTTAATAACAGTGAGGTGCCGGAGCTTAGGGTGTCGCAGTCGTTTGCCGACTCCATGAAGGAATACCAGCAGAACCCTTCCGGCCTGAGCCGCCAGACGAAGGAGGCTCTGCTCTATATCAAGAAAAAGGTGGAGTCTGCCCAGAACTTCATTGAGGCTGTCAACATGCGGCGACGTACGCTGACGCTGACCATGCAGGCCATCATCCACCTGCAGCATCAGTTCTTTGTGGATGGCGACGAAGCCTCTCTGCGTCCGATGATCCTGCAAGATGTGGCAGAGAGGACTGGCCTTGACCGCTCGACGGTCTCACGTGTCAGCAACTCCAAATATGCACAGACGCGCTGGGGGACCTTCCCCTTGCGCTACTTCTTCAGCGACAGTTATATCACCGAGAGTGGTGAAGCTCTGTCGACACGTCAGATCAAGGCGGCTTTGCGTGAGCTTATCGACGGTGAGGACAAGCGTAAGCCGCTGAGCGACGAGGCCCTGACAGCTGCCATGGCAGACATGGGATTCCCCATAGCACGCCGCACCGTAGCCAAGTATCGTGAACAGTTAGGAATCCCCATATCACGACTAAGACGATGACTCGAGAGAAACAGATAATCATAACGGCAAGGATGGTGAGCCTGGTGTTCACCCCTTTCTACCTGCCTTTGCTCGGACTTGTCGTGCTCTTCTTCCTGAGCTATCTGCGTCAGTACCCCCTGAGCTATAAGTTCTTCGTGCTGGCCGTGGTCTATTTCTTCACCATTCTGCTGCCTACGCTCCTTATCCATCTCTACCGTCGCTATCAGGGGTGGACGCTCTTCGAACTGGGTCGGAAGGAGCGGCGCATGGTGCCTTACATCATCTCCATTCTCTGTTACTTTGCATGTCTATACCTGATGGAGCAGCTGCACATCCCTCACTTCATGGGGAGCATCGTCATTGCCGCCCTGCTGGTGCAGATGGTCTGTGCACTGATCAACGTGTGGTGGAAGATCTCTACCCATACCGCTGCCATCGGAGGTGTGGCGGGAGCCCTCTTCGTGTTTTCCGAGCTCTTCAGCTTCAACCCCGTTTGGTGGCTCTGCCTGATATTTGCCGTTGCCGGTGTCCTTGGCAGCGCCCGTATGCTGTTGCGTCAGCATACCCTCGGTCAGGTCGTCGTCGGCTTTTTCGTCGGTTTCGTCTGTGCCATCGTCGGAATCGTGTTCCTATAACTCCCATTTGTCCAATAAAACATAGAAAAAGATATGAAACCAGTAGTAAGCATCATCATGGGCAGCACCAGTGACCTGCCCGTCATGGAGAAAGCCTGCAAACTGCTCGACGAGCTGCAGGTCCCGTTTGAAGTCAACGCCCTCTCGGCCCATCGTACCCCTGATGCTGTTGAGGAGTTTGCACGTACTGCCAAGGAGCGCGGACTGCGTGTCATCATTGCAGGTGCCGGCATGGCCGCCGCCTTGCCAGGCGTCATCGCCGCTTCCACCACCCTGCCCGTCATCGGCGTACCCATCAAAGGAATGCTCGACGGTCTGGACGCCATGCTCAGCATCATCCAGATGCCCCCGGGTATCCCCGTGGCTACTGTTGGCGTCAACGGCGCTCAGAACGCTGCCATCCTCGCTGTCGAGATGCTGGCACTGAGCGACGAGGCTCTCGCCGGTCGTCTTGCTGACTACAAGGCTGGCCTGAAAGCCAAGATCGAGAAAGCCAACAAGGACTTAGCGGAAGTAAAGTATGAGTATAAGACGAATTAGCAGCGTCTGCCACGTCGGCAACATTGCCATCGGTGGCGATAACCCCATCCGCATCCAGTCGATGGCCACCACCGACACCAATGATACCGAGGGCTCGGTGGCACAGGCCAAGCGCATCATCGATGCCGGCGGCGAGCTGGTACGTTTCACCACCCAGGGTACGCGCGAGGCAGAGAACATGAAGAATATCTCCGCCCGACTGAAGGCCGACGGCTACACACAGCCGCTGGTGGCCGACGTCCACTTCACCGCCCATACGGCCGATGTCGCTGCACAGTACTGCGAGAAGGTACGCATCAACCCCGGCAACTACGTCGACCCCGGTCGCACGTTCAAGCATCTGGAGTATACCGACGAGGAATACCAAGAGGAGCTGAAGAAGATCGAGGCGAAGCTCGTACCTTTCATTAACATTTGTAAGGAGCACCACACCGCCGTACGCATCGGCGTGAACCACGGCTCTCTCTCCGACCGTATCATGTCGCGCTATGGCGATACCCCCGAGGGCATCGTCGAAAGCTGTATGGAGTTCCTGCGCATCTTCCGCCGCGAGCAGTTCGACGATGTGGTCATCTCTATCAAGGCTTCAAATACGGTGGTGATGGTCACTACCGTCCGTCTGCTGGTGAAGACGATGGATGCTGAGGATATGCACTACCCTCTGCACCTCGGTGTCACCGAGGCCGGTGAGGGCGAGGACGGCCGCATCAAGTCGGCTGTGGGCATCGGCGCCCTGCTGACCGAAGGTATCGGTGACACCATCCGTGTGTCACTGAGTGAGGAGCCCGAGTGCGAGATTCCCGTAGCCCGTAAGCTGGTGGAGCTGATCCCTGAGTGCACGCTACTACGTGCTGAGACCGAGGCCTCTATCAAAGACGACACCATCACCTTAACGCTTGACGCGCCCGACTGGGAGACCTTCCAACTCAAAGCCTCGATGGCTGTGGGTGCCCTGCTCATCGATAGAAAAGCTACTAAACTTGTCATCCAATTAGTCGCCAACTCATTACTCATTACTCATTCCTCATTTCTCATTCCGCTTGCGGATTCTATCCTCCAGGCCGCCCGCATCAAGTTCACCAAGACCGAATACATCTCCTGTCCCGGTTGCGGCCGCACGCTTTATAACCTTCAAGAGACCATTGCCCGTATCAAGGCAGCCACAAAGGATTTGGTGGGCTTGAAGATAGGTATCATGGGCTGTATCGTCAACGGCCCGGGCGAGATGGCCGATGCCGACTACGGCTATGTCGGTGCTGGCAGGGGAAAGATCTCCCTCTACCGCCGTAAGGAGTGTGTCGAGAAAAATATCCCAGAGGCCGAGGCCGTCGACCGTCTGCTGGAACTGATACAGAGCGACAGAGGCTGATAAGGCCCTACAACGATACGTGCCGACCATGCAGAGAGCAATGGTCGGCACGTTCTGTTATAGTAGTTCGTTTAGTGGCGTATACCCATGCGGGCCTCGACGACGTTCACCACGTAGTCGCCCAGCTTCTCGCACTCGTTGATGAGGTCCATGTAAATGGTACCCACGGCGTAGGTGTACTCGTGGTTGTTGATGTCGACGATGTTCTGCGCCTTCAGCTGATTACGGAAGTTGTTGATCTCATGCTCGATGTTGAACGTACGGTTCACGTCGTACGTCTCCTTGCGGCCGCCCATCAGATGGTTCATCTCCGTGAGCGACTGGTCGGTGAGACCCATCATCTGGTGGATATGGTCATACTGCCGGTCGGTGAAGTGGTCTTGCTTGGCGTTGTACTTGCGGTTGATAGTACGGGCCATGTTGTAGCAGGCATCACCGATAGACTCCAGCTCCGAAATCTCACGCAGCATAGCACGGATCTTTGCCTTGGTATCGTCACTGAGATGGGCGTCCGATACGGAGTCAAGGTACTTGGCAATCTCCAGTTCCATGTTGTCAGAGATGCTCTCGTATTTCTCGATGCGCGTATAGAGTTTGTTAAAGTCGCCGGCCTGGTTCTTCGCTTCTTTGGCTGTGGCGCTACTCGACAGTGTCAGCAACTCCGTCACCATACCAAACATCCGCTGCATACGGTCTGAGAACGACTGAATCTCCTTCTGTGCTTCCAGTACCGAAAGTTCCGGAGTCTTCATGAAGCCAGCAGTAATGAAGTGCAGGCGGAAGTCTTCCTCCTCGTCGACCTTCTTCGGTTTGATGACCCAGCAGACGAAACGCTCAATCTGCGGGATGAACCATATCAGGATAAAGGTGTTCACAACGTTGAACGTTGTATGGAAGGCGGCCAACACGAAAGTCAACTTGGCAGCATTGGCCAGGAAAGCAGCGTTGCTGGCGCTGTCCTTGTCCATGGTGACATCGTAGCCCACCCATCCGCAGACCATATCGATGAAGGGGCGGAAGATGAAAAGAATCCACAAGACGCCGAAGACGTTGAAGAACATGTGGGCCAGGGCTGCTCGGCGGGCTTGTGTGTTAGCCGAGAGAGCAGCGAGATTCGAAGTGACCGTCGTTCCGATATTCTCACCCATGACGAGCGCTATACCCTGATAGATGGGCAGTGCACCGCTGGAGCATAATATCATGGTAATGGCCATGACGGCTGCCGACGACTGCACGCAGAAGGTCAGAATACCTCCTAATACAAGAAATACTAAAGTCGTCAGGAACGACGTGGGGTTGAACGAGGCGAAGAAATTCAAAATGGTCTCATTGTGTCCCAGGTCCATATCATTGCCCGTCATTCGTAGCGTCGTCAACCCCAACAACAGCAGGCCCAGACCGAAGAGGAAGTCACCGATGTAGCGGTGCTTCTTCATATAAATCAAAATGATACCCAGGAAGAATCCTATGTAAGACACAATACTGATATCGAACGACATACCGGCAGACATGATCCAAGCCGTCAGTGTCGTACCGATGTTGGCACCCATGATGACCGAGATAGCCTGTGCCAGCGTCAGCAGTCCTGCGTTGACGAACGAGACGGTCATCACCGTCGTTGCTGTTGACGACTGGACGGAGGCTGTCACCAGCGTACCCGTCAGCATACCCGTGAAACGGTTTGTAGTCATGGCACCGAGGACGTGTCGCAACTGCGGTCCTGCCATTTTCTGCAACGCCTCACTCATCGACTTCATACCAAACATGAGAAGCGCGAGGGAGCCCAGCAGTTTGAAGATAATCCAGATAGACATGTCTTGTTATTATTGTTTTTTTGATATTTCTTACCAGTACTTCGTGAAGTGGCGGCTCTTGCCACTGAGGAACTCTTCGATGGCGGCGACCAGAGCCTCGTTCTCGGAGTTCTTCTGCGCAGCCACACGAAAGTAGTGGGTGTCCAGTCCGTGGAAGTTCGAAGCGTCGCGTATCAGTATACCATGGTTCTCCAACAGCCACTGCTTCAGCTGTCGTGCCTCGGCCTTCTCTATACGGCAGAGCATGAAGTTCGTGTAGCTGTCCATCACCGACAGACCCTCGATGGCTGCCAGTTGAGCCTGAAGATGGACAGCCTCCTCGAGGTAGGCGTCACGATCGGCAATAGGCTCGAAGTCGTTCTCAATCATGTAGCGACCGGCCTCCTGGGCCACGGCGTTGACACTCCACGGCTGACGCAGTTGGCGCAGACGGTCCAGGATGACAGGCGAGCCCGTCACATAGCCCAGACGCAGTCCCGGCACACAGTAGCGCTTCGTCATCGAGTGGATTATCAGCAGATTGTGGCAGTCGGTCATCTCGCGTGGCAGCAACATGGCCTTGTGGGTGAAGTTCTCGTACGACTGGTCGACGATGTAGATGTATTGAGGATGGTGTCTCACGACGTAGCTGACGAGCCCTTTCACCATGACGTTGCCCGTCGGATTGTTCGGGTTGCACAGCCAGTAGAGCCGTTGTTCGGGCAGTTGCTCCATCGCGTCGTTGTCGAAATAAGAGACGATGTGGTCGTTCTTCTTACAGGCATCCTCATACTCGCCGAAGGTGGGCTGCGGAATGACGCTGGCCCATCCGCGGTAGAGCTGAGCTATCAGGTAGATGGCCTCCGTGGCACCGGCGGTCACCATGACCTGCTGAGGCAGTAGGCCCATCTGCTCGGCCAGCAGCCGTTCCAGTGTCAGTGGCTCTGGCTCGGGATAGCTGCCTATGATATCGAGGCGCATAGCCAAATGCATTTTCAGCTGAGACAAGTTAGCGTGGGTGAAGATGTTCGAACTGAAGTTCATCTTCACCTGGTCACCATATTGGTATAGATCGTCGCCGTGGCCGTATATCATAGTCCTTCGGTATTGATGCGTATAGTCAGTGTGTCGCGGTCGAAGTGTACCTGTGGGCGCTCCACGTAGCGGCTCAGACAGCCCTGCCCAGCCAGTTCCTGAGGTGTTCCTATGGCAACGCCCTGCTGCCGGTCCATGAGCCAGAGGGTGTCGGCCGTCTGCAGTGCCAGCTCCAGGTCGTGGGTAGAGAGGAAGATGGTCTTTCCTGCCTTTCGGCAAATGTCTCTCAGCAGGAGCATCGTCTCCACCTTGCTGGGGAAATCGAGGAATGCCGTCGGCTCGTCGAGGAAGATGACGGGCGTCTGCTGTGCCAGCGCCTTGGCTATCATCACCTTCTGTCGCTCGCCGTCGCTCAGCGTGTCCACCAGTCGGCTGGCCAAGGGGCTGATGCCCACCTGCTCCATCGCCTCACTGACGATGCGCTGGTCCTCCTCCGTCAGCCGTCCCCAGAAGTCGGTATAGGGCGAGCGTCCCAGTGCCACCAGCTCGCGGGCGGTCATGTTCTGCACGCTAGGCTTCTCCGTCAGCACCACTCCTATGAGGCGGCTGCGCTCACTGTCGCTGTAGTCACTAAGCTCCCGTCCGCTGATGAAGATGCTTCCCGCGAGCTTTGGCTGGAAGGCTGAGAGCGTACGCAGCAGCGTCGACTTTCCCACGCCGTTAGCCCCCAGCAGACAGGTCAACTCGCCTTGTCGGATGGCGGCGCTGATGTCTGTGGCAACGGTCTTCACGCTCCGTTTGTCACGGTAGCCGATGTCGAGGTGTTCCAGCCGTATGGTCTCTTGCCTCATAATGATGGTGGCAAAGTTACGAAATTATTTCATAAACCGTGCAATCAGAGCGGCAAAAATTTCGTTTTGTCGTAAAATTCTTGCATTGCCCGTCATTATAAGCTGCTCGCGGGCGCGTGTCATAGCGACGTTCAGCTTACGGTCTATAACCTGTCCGTCGGACTCGAAGCAGGTAGCGGTAAGGAAATCCAACTGACTGGTGTCGTTGACGGCGAAATCGTAGATGATGACATCGCGCTGTGAGCCTTGGTAGCGCTCGACGGTGTCGATGCTGATATCCTCCAGCTCGGGGATGCTCAGCTGCTCAATGTCATGGCGGATACGACCTATCTCTATGCGATAGGGTACGATGACGCCGACAGTCTTCTGCGCATCGAAGCGGTCACCGTAGAAACGGTGGATGCGACGAAGCAGGTCGGCGATGGTTGGTGGTTGGTGACTGGTGGATGGGGGATGGTGACTGGTGGATGGTGACTGGTGGATGGTGGATGGTGGATGGTGGATGGTATCGAAGAAGAGGACGCGCTCCTGCTTGAGCAGGTCGTCGAGGGCATCCTCAGACGGCAGATCGTAGGGCAAGACGGTAGCCTTTTGGTGGGGCAGCGGCACAGGGGTAACCTGCTCGTCGCGGTAGAACATCTCGTTGGTGAAGGCGGCCACGTCGGGATGCATACGTCCCTGTTTATGGAGCACACCCACGAACTGCGTGCGTCCTGCCTCACGCTCCTGACACAACAAGCGCTCAAAGAGTGAACGACTTTCTTCGCCAGCATTCTCCTGCTGTACGACGGCTGGCAATTGCTTATGATCGCCAATCAGTATGAAACGGTCGATGCCAATCCTCCCTCCACCATCCACCATCCTCCCTCCTCTTGTAAGTATGCCCACGATGGCGGGCTCTAGTAGCTGCGATGCCTCGTCGACAATGCAGAGCGAGAAGTGTTTCAATTGGAAGATGTACGGACGCGACTGGAGCATCGACGTGGTGGCCATGACGACGGGTATCTCCTGGATCATCCGTCGCATCTCCGTCAGCTTCGGCCGTTCGCCAAGCCGCTGTTCCAGCAGATAGTCGACGAAGCGCGGGTCGCATGACGACTCGTTGCCCAACCTCAAGAAGTCGACACCCGCCGTGCTGAGCATCTCGCATATCTCATCCACAGCTCGGTTCGTGTAGGCGGTCAAGAGTATTCCTCTCTCCTCTCTCATCTCTCCTCTCTGCTCTTTCATTTCCTCCTCCACGAGGAACCGGAGGGCCATCGACGTCTTGCCCGTTCCCGGCGGCCCTACGAGCAGGAAGAAGTCGCGGGCCTGCTTGGCCTTCAATAGGATATCGTCATAATCGGGATGGTAGCTGCGGCTCAGCTGTTGCGACATGTCTGCCTCAGGAGCACGCTGCCCTAAGAGCAGCTGTCGGCGCCGCTCGTCGCTGCAGGTCACCAGTTCGTAGACACTCCGCAGGTAGTTGCCGGTGGTGTTGTCGCTGGAACCGTGCTCAATGGCGTAGGTGCCTTCGGTGAAGAGGTCGCCGTGTTGCTGGCTGTTGTTCAGCCTCACCACCAGGCGGTCCTCGTGAATCTCCTGCAGCGTCCCTTTATATAGTATATGTTTACGCACGTCGGGCACGTCATCGTAGCGGTAGACGTAGACGGCGTCGCCGCGCCGGAAGTTACGCACATAGTCATCAGTCTCTTGAGGTATGGCAAGAGTGAGTAATTCACTACCCTCGTACCCCCGTACTCCCGTACCCACGTGCCCACGGGTAATAACCTTCAGTCCCGTATAGATATTCCCCGTACGAAGCTTCTCTTCTGTCGACATACGCCAGAGGTCGGCGATGGTTGGTGGTTGGTGACTGGTGGATGGTGGTTGGTGACTGGTGGATGGTGACTGGTGGATGGTGGATGGGGGATGGTGGAGGTGCGAGGAGAGCTGTTCACGGTAGACGAAACGGGTCATACGTAGGAAGTAGTCACGTTCCACGTCACCCATCTTCGGTAGCAGTGGCAATAGCGCTTCGGCACCTTCGCGGGCAAAGTGGAACTCCCACGCCACCAACATATTGCGCATCTGTATGGCACGTGCCAACAGTCGTGGCTGGTAGTCCACGCGCAGCAGTCCCTCCTGGGCCGGGTATTTCGAGTAGAGCAGCCTGATGTCGATGGCATCGTGGTGCTGCAGGAAGTTCGTACGGAGGATGCCGTAGTAGAGCAGCAGCTGCACGAAGTGGTCTGTGCGGTGGACGATGGCCGCCTGCTTCTCTATACGGTGGTTACGCCCCGACTTCTGTTCCACCAGCATCCGTAGGTCGTCGGTCATCAGGTCGACACGTCCCTGCAGTCCCAGTGCCTCGCAGACGAACGAGGGCTCGAGCAGTGCCCTATGCACATCGTACTCCTGAAAAAGATTATCTACTACACCTTCAAGGTTCTTGGCTTGCAGGCGGGCGTCCTCAAGGAATTGCGCTGCATTGAAGTCGTTGCAGGCACAGAACTGCATGGCCTGTTCGCGGAACGAGCGCCACAGCGTCTCCGTCACATCGTATTTCGAGCTATTCTCTCTCCTCTCTCCTCTCTCCTCTCTCCTCTCAAAAATAATATCATCCAGCGCCGCACCGGCAAAGTTACCGAGCAGTATGGCCTGTGAGTTGGCGCGTGGCTCCAGGCGTTTCAGCGTGTAGGCCAGTGGATGGGTGTCGGGACGCGCAAAGCAACCGGCCACCGCCGTCACGTCCATCAGGAAGTCGGGCTCTACTACCACCAATTCAGGTACCAGCTCCTCTCTCTCCTCTCCCTTCGCACCTCTCTCCTCTAAAAAGACATTCATCTCCATCCCCTTCCACAGCAGCGGCCTCACAGCCGCTACTGCCTCGCCGCTAAGACTCAGTTCTCCTTGCGACGAGTGAGCATAGACATGGTTTTCATCCCACGCACTGACGGTACATCTTACATACCCCATGGCATCTGTATCCTTTCTACACGACTCCTATTTTCCCGACAAAATTACAAATTATCCTGGTATTCTCAAAATTTCAGCTACAAATAGTCACCGTTTCATAGAAAACAAAAAACTCGGATGCTCCCTCTGGAACATCCGAGCCAAAAAAACTAACTATAAACTAATTCCTGTAAGCAGGATTCTGGTAAGCCTTCTTTGCCTCATCGTCCATCTCCATGCCGTCGATCTGTCCCTGAGGAATGGGGCGCAGATAGTAGCCAGGCTTGATGTCACGCTTGTAGGTGTTAAGTACCATATCAACAAATCCGTCACCACCGATTCTGTAGGTAGCAGCACGCTCTGCCCACTTCTGTGTGCGAACGAGGTCAAACCAGCGGTATCCCTCACCCCAGAACTCACGGCTACGCTCGTCGAGGATGAAGTCGATATCGATGTTGGCCGGTGTGGCGTTAGTCATAGCAACGCTGTTATCAATTTCTACAGCTTTATTGTCACTAACAGAGAAGGTCTGCTTACCGGCACGAGCACGGAGGACATTCACGAGGTCGCGGGCAGACTTTGAGCCAGAAGCCCCCTTAACGGCTGCCTCAGCGGCAATAAGGTAGAACTCAGAGAACTTAGCGATGCTCCAAGGACGTGGACTACCACCGTTCACCTTAGAACCCAAACCACCGTCGTTGTCTGTGCGGTAAATACCGAGTTTCCAGTTACATGGATAACACTTACGAGTGATATTCTTGACACTGCGAACGAAGTAAGGTTGGCCGGGTATAGAACCGAAGCTGAAGCCTGTCGTTTCAAGCTTTATGACTTCGCCATTATCGTCTTTCTTAGGTTCTCCATTGGCATCCCTATCAATGATCTCAGATTTTGTCCAGTCGATTTTTTCTGCAGAAGCCTCGTCAACAAAACGGAAATAAATCTCACCTGGCTGAATCTGCCCATCGTTAGCTTTATTATAGACTTCAGGTTCTGCGCCGCCACTCTTGTCCCAGTTGGAATAATAACTGAGGGTGAATGTAGCGTCATAGCGAGAGTCGATAGCCTTTACAGCATCCTCCCATACACCGCCCTCGAGGAAAGCGTCAGCAACAGGAGCCATACGTGTCCAAGGACGACCGAGACCTTGGACGGCCTCACGCTGAACGGGATTCATCAATTTCTCCTTCTTTTCGCCATTCGCATACGTCTCGATTTTACCATCTTTATCAAGAACGTATGACGCAGCTTTCATCTCTGTGTAGTTCCATGTCTCAAACCAGTAAGCGAAGTTCTCAGGAGAACCACCATTACCCCAGCCATAGCCTGCGCCGCCGTTGCCGTATTCCTCGTTCTCGTTATGGTCTGCATAGAGCATGATTTCCGGGTTGCGATCGTTGGTAGCTACGTTCACGTCATAGAAAGTATTCTGCAGGGCGTACGGGCCAGGGTTGTTGATAGCTTCAAGGGCAACATCGTAGGCCATCTGATAGTAATTAGCCGCGCTCTTACCGTTCAGGTCCTTGCGCTCGCACTCAGGATAGGTTGGGATGTTGTTGGGATTCTCCAACCACCATGCGAAGGTCAGATAAGCCTTCGAGAGATACAGACGAGCAACGTTCTTGGTAACGGTACCGGTCAGACGCGGGGTCTCTGGCAAATCAGCCAAAGCTTTCTCCAAGTCTGCGAAGATAGCCCTATAAACCTCAGGCACCGTGTTACGTACAGAGCCACGTGCTGTGGAAGTGTTAAACTTCAGTTCACCTGCGCCAAAATCCAGAGGCACACCGCCAAAGGTCTGCACTAAGAGGAAATAATCGAATGCACGGAAGAAGTAGGCCTCAGCCAACAGTTCGTCGCTGATACCGGCGCTTGCGCCGTTCTCAATGATGCCGCTTGCCGTGTTGATATTGGTGAAAGCCGTTCCCCAAAGGGTAGCAGCATCATTAACGCTTGGAGAAATGGCACTCCTGTCGGCATCAGCGGGATTGTCGGAAGCCGCCAGCATATCCATAGAAGTGAAACCAGCACCATGACCAGACTGTGCGTATGTGTACTCGTCGGTACCCGTCTCACAGCTGTTAAGGTAGTAGCCGTTGCCATAGAAATAGCGCAGGTGGGCATAGAGCGAAGTCAGACCACCCTCAATACCCGTCTTCGTGGTGAAGAATGTGGTATCGAACTGGCTGCGAGGTTGCTCGTCGAGGACGTCGGAGCAGGAGATGATGGTTGTGGAGAGGCCACAACTTACCAGACCCGCAGCAAGGAAATATTTAATGTTTTTCGTTTTCATAATTCTCTATCATATTTTAATAATTATGCATTGTGCATCATGCATTGTTTAGAATGTAACGTTGAGACCGAACAGGAAGTTACGGGTAGCAGGTGTGTTGTAGCTCACGATAGGCATCTTGTGCTTGCCAGTGTAGCCACCGATGGGAACGGCCGTATTCTCTGTAGCCCAGGAGTTGGTTTCAGGATCGAGCCCACACTCGTTGTTGAAGGGCGAGAAGAGGACGAAGGGATTCTGTACCGTAGCATAAAGACGCAGACGGCTGATGCCGAAGTTCTTGACAGCCTGCAGCTTGGCAAAGTCATAGCCGAGCGTGATAGCGCGAATCTTCAGGTAGCCGGCATTGAAGTAGCCCATTGTCGAGCCATACTTAGCATTGTCGGTATCGCCAGCACCAGCAGGTTTCGGGTACTTGGCACCGGTATTCTCCTCAGTCCAGTAGTCGACATCGAGCTGACCACGACGACCAGTGAGCATATTCAGGTAGCCGTTTGACGAGTGGATGGCTGAGATCAGCTTGCCACCAATCTGGAAGGCACCGATTACGGTAAAATCGAAGTTCTTATAGGTAACGGTAGAGTTGAAACCACCGAGGAGGTCGGGCTCCATACTCTGGACGCGACGGTCTTCGTCGCCAATCTTACGTGTAGGCACACCATTCTCGTCGAGGACGTCGTCGTTGTACTTCACCTTAATCATACCCAGGTTTCCACCGGGCTCCAGAATCTCGAAGTTAGTGGTCTTGGTACCGTCGGCGAGTGTCACCTCATAGACGTCCTCAGCATTCCACAGACCGTCGTACTCGTAGTCGTAGATGACATCGATGGGATAGCCAACGAACCAGCGGTTAGCCTCGTCGCGCTTGGCGCCGGAAGCCAGCTCCACCAGTTTGTTGCGGTTCTGGTAGAGGTTGATGCCAGCCTCCCAGTTCCAACCATTCTTATTGTCGATAATAATGCCGTGCAGCGAGAGTTCCCAACCCTTGTTCTCGGTCTTACCGATGTTGCCGGTATAGCTGCTCACACCCGATGTAGAAGGCATGGAAACGTCGAGCAGGATGTCGCTGGTCTTCTGGATATAGTACTCGAACGATCCGGAGAGGCGGCCATTGAACAGGGAGAAGTCGAGACCGAAGTTCCATGTCTTGGAGTACTCCCAGCCCAGTTCATGGTTAGCCAGTGCGTTCACGTAGTAACCAGCCTTGTTGGTGTCGCCGAAGTTATAGTTACGGATAGCCAGTCCGCCGAGTGTAGAATAAGGTGAGATAGACTGGTTAGAGGTCTCGCCGAAGCCCACGCGCAGCTTCAGGTTGTCAATCCACGTGTAGTCCTGCATAAAGGCCTCGCGTGCAATGTTCCAACCAGCCGAGAAAGCGGGATAGGTGTGCCACTGATGACCCTTGGCCAGACGTGAAGAGGCATCAGAACGTAGGGCGATAGAAGCCATGTACTTATTGTCGTAAGAATACATGGCACGACCCATCCACGAGATGAGGCCGCTCTGCCAATAGCTGTAGTTGTTGAGTGCCTTCTCTCCAGAAGCGAGGTTGAGTGCATAATACTGGAAGAGGTCTGAAGGAATGCCCTGTGCAGAAGCACCTGTTGACTCGTAAGTTGTTTGTTCGGCAGAGTACAGACCAACGATGTTCAGGTTGTGCTTCTGCGCGAAGGTACGGTCGAAGGTGACGAGGTTCTCGACAGTCCAGTTAGTAGTCTGGTTCTCAGAGACGCCACCGCTGTTAGTGGCGTTTGGATCCTTGTTGAGTATGCCAGTACCTGTGAAGCTGCCATTCTTGGAATTACGATAGTTCAGACCGACGTTGATGCGATAGCTCAGTCCCTCAACCCAAGGACATTTGACTTCGCCGAACAGGGTGTTGTATGTACCGATACCCTTGTTCTCGCTGAGCCATGCGTCCTCTATGCTTTCTGCAACTTCTTTTGTCAGGACTGCTGAGTCGTCAGCAGGCATTGAGATATAACGCTTAATGCTTCCATCCTCATTATAGGGACTTGACAGAGGAGTTTTGCTGAGAACGTTGTAGATATCGCTTCTGCCCTCGTTCTTACGGTAGCTTGTGTTGGTGTTCAAGCCGAAGCGCAGGAATTTGCCTACTGCTTGGTCGAAGTTACCGCGGATTGACAAGCGGTTGTACTGCTCGGTAGGAACCACCGACTCGTCATGATAGTAACCAGCACCGAAGCTGTAGCTGCCGCCGTTGGTGCCACCCGACACGCTGAGGTCGTGGCTCTGGCCGATACCGGTCTTATAGTAGAGGTCCTGCCAGTCGGTATTCGTATCATCGCTCTCGTCGAGTGAGTTTGCATATCTGCCGCCATACTGACGGAACTTAGTGTACGTAGGACCGTCCATCATGGGAATCTTGTGGAACAAAGTCTTCACGTTCAGGTAGCTGTTGTAGCTCACCTTAGCGGGAGCACCCATGCTGCCCTTCTCAGTGGTGATGATGATGACACCGTTGGCACCACGGCTGCCATAGATGGCCGTTGCAGAGGCGTCCTTCAGGATGTCCATCGACTTGATATCGGCGGGGTTGATGTCGCTCAGCTGTCCCATGAAGGGGATACCGTCCAGCACAATCAGCGGGTCGTTGCTGGCCGAGAGTGAGCGCTGGCCACGGATACGGATTTGCATCTCGGCACCGGGCTTCGACGATGTCTGAGTCATGAGCACACCAGCTACACGGCCCTGCAGTGCCTGGGCGACGTTGGCGGCAGCAATCTGGTTCAGCTTCTCGCCACCGATGTTCGCTACCGAACCGGTGACGGCCTCACGACGCTGGGTACCGTAACCGATAACCACAACCTCGTTGACGCGGTGACCGTCCTCCATCATCTTGATGCGGAGATCCTTGCCGGCCGTGATTTCCTGTGTGACATAGCCTACATAGGAGATGACAAGTGTGGCACCTGGCCTGACGTTGAGGGAGAAGTTTCCTTTCATGTCGGTGACGACACCGTTATTAGTACCTTTCTCCATAACCGTGGCTCCCATCAGCGCTCCCTCAGAGTCGCTGACATAGCCAGTTGCCTGCTTCGTTTGCTGTTGCTGTACAGCGGCTGCCGTCTCAGTAGCTGCCGAAGCCTGCTGTGCGGAGATCATGCCCAAAAAGCACAATCCAGCACAAAAAGCTGTTTTCTTTGCTTTGAAACTCATACTTTTTTTGTTAAGATTAGTAATAAAAACATTATTGGTTGATATATTATTGGCTATAAGTTACGGTGTTTTTGAGCGTGCAAAGATAAGGTATAAAGCCACAAGCCGTCTTTACGTATGTCTCATAGGCATTTCTTTTTGAAACAGTCGGCAACGGCGGGACAAAACAAGCGCAAAATAAGACAAATGAATATCTTTCTGCACAAACCCGCCGTCTATCCGATTATCTGGTATATCCGCAGGCTGGATTCTCGTACATGGAGATGGGGATGACGAACTGCATCATTTCGTCAAGGTTATGGACGGGATGCTCCATATCCTGTGGGATGGGACGGTGCGAGAAGGTCTGGAAGTAGAGCAGGCAGGCATCGCGCCACCACTCAGCATCGCGAGCCTGGATGCGGAGTTTGCGCTGCACCTCGTCGAAGCGCTGACTATCCACATAGGGCTGCATGGCGTCCCATACGGTCAGGAAGTGGCGGGCCTCATGCACACCCTCATCGTACTTGTGGCAGAGCTCGTCCCAGAACGTGCGTCCGCTCTTCATCTTGAAGTCCCAAGGCACGTGGTGGAACCATGCCAAGAGGTTTTCAGGACAGGTGTTGATGTCGTTATACAAACGACAGAGTTCCTCAGGATACTGCTTGACGTTAGCCGACCCCGTGAGTGTGCGGTCGAAGCCCAATCCGATGCTGTCGGCACGATGGTAGTAAGGCGGGGTCCAGTCGGAACGGACGCCACGCGGAGCATACCAAGGTGCAGGACCATAGTGATGGGTACCGGCAAAGATATGGTGAAGGCCCAGCGGCATCATATAGCTGACGCAAGCCTCTCTTGAGCGTAGCATGACGCTTAAGAGTTGAGAATCACTTAGAAACGTCTGTTTGAGCCACTCCTCGGCAATCTGTTCTGATGTCAGGGAGGGGTTCCATGCCAAGCGTCCGAAGGCATACCAGTTGGACTGTGCGAAGTGATGTCCGCACCAGTTCGTGTCATCACCAATATTGGCCACACCAGCCATAGCCTTCAGGCTGGCGGGTTTCACCCAGCCAAAGAATTCCTTCCACATCGGAGCGAGATAGACCAGATGGTTGGCAGCGCCCAGATACTCCTGCGTAATCTGAAACTCCACCATCCTCGACGTCTTCTGCAGGGAGGTAAACAGCGGACTGTATGGTTCGCGGGGCTGGAAGTCCACGGGGCCGTTCTTAATCTGGATAATCACGTTGTCGGCAAACTGACCGTCCAGCGGCATAAACTCCAAGTAGGCCTGGTTGGCACGGTCGGGGCTTTGGGGGGCATAGACGAAAGCACGCCACATCACGATGCCCTTATGCGGCTTCAGTACCTTGCCCAACATATTGGCACCGTCGGCATGTGTGCGTCCGAAGTCCTGTGGGCCTGGCTCACCCTCAGAGTTGGCTTTCACGAGGAATCCTCCAAAGTCAGGAATCAGCTTGTATATCTCATTGACCTTGTTCTTCCACCAGCTGATAACCTCAGCATCGAGCGGATCGGCAGTCTTCAGTCCGCCTACCTTGATGGGCGATGCAAAGTTGATGGACAGATATACGCGGATGCCGTAGGGACGCAGCTGGTCGGCAATCGTCTTGGTTTTTTCGAGGTTTTCGGTCCTCAGTGCTTCGGGCTTTGCATTTACGTTATTTAGCACCGTACCATTGATGCCGATAGAGGCATTGGCACGGGCATACATCTTCATCCGTTCCGGGTCGGGATTCAGGAAGATGCTCCGCCCTGCAAATCCGCGCTCTACGGTGCCGTTGGGGTTGTCCCAGTGGTTCAGTATGCGCAGGGCGTAGGCCGGCTGTTCCCGGACGTCAAGCCCCGTGGTCGACTGTCCTGTCTGCTGCAGGCGCAACAGATGGAAGGCACCGTAGAGAAGCCCTGCATCACTGGCTGCCGTTATCACCGTCTTTCCATTCTCACTTTTGATGGTGTATGCATCGGCGGGCATTCCCTTATGGCGTTTCAGCACCACCGCTCCGCCCTGCCAGTAGCTTTGCAGCTCCGTCATTGCCGTACATTTGACACCTGTTACCGTAGTAGCCGAACCGGTATTCTTCATTCGCAGCCACAGGCGGCTACCGTCCTCATCTTTGAGGGCAGCCACGCTCCATACTGACACAAGCAGCAGAGACAAAGAAATAAGAATTCTTTTCATCTTTATCAGTTTTTATTTCCTTTTTTCGTTCGCAAAGATAGGCGAAAACAGCTAAACGCGTTTCTTGATATGTCCCATCGGGGGGCTTGTATGTTCCTATGAGACAAAACAAGTATAGATATAGACATGAGAATAAAAAAAAGAACCTGCTCTTCGGCAGGTTCCTGGGACGTACAAAGGCACGGGCAATGCGTCGGCGAGGCTATTGATGCTGACGGACATACTCCGTCGGCGACACGCCAAAGTGTTTCTTGAAGGCGGCAGAGAACGTGCTGGAGTAGGCGTATCCCACGGCGTAGGCTACCTGAGTGATGGTCTGCTTCTGCTCGGCAAGGAGGCGTGCCGCCTGCTCCAGACGGAGGTTCTGTATGAAGTCACCAATGGACATTCCCGTCAGGTCCTTCATCTTGCGGTGCAGGTGGGAACGGCTGATGCCCACCTCCGTGCAGATGAGGTTGGAGTCCAGCTTGTCGTCGTTGAAATGGTCGTTGATACACTTCATAATCCGCTCCAGAAGCATCTCATCGTTGCTCTTCACCTCGATGTTCTCAATGTAATCAGCAGGCTGCTTAGCCTTGGAGTATTTTCCTTCCAAAAGCCGGTTCCTGCTTATGAGGTTGTCGATGGTCAGGTGTAGTTCCGACAGGTTGAAGGGTTTGGTGAGATAGGCGTCGGCACCCCGCTCCAGTCCTTCCAGACGGTTGCCGACATCGGTCTTCGACGTAAGCATAATGACGGGTATGTGGCTGACATCGGCATTGGTCTTGATAAGCCGGAGCATGGTGAAACCGTCCATCTCGGGCATCATCACATCGCTGACCACAAGGGCGTATTCCTTCTCGCCCAGCACCTCCTTCAGACCTTCCCTGCCATTGCTGCAGATGGTGACAAGGTAGAAGGCCGACAGTTCTTCGCCGATGTAACGTGCCAGCTCCTCGTCGTCGTCGACTATCAGTATCCGGTGATTCGACTTGGGCTTCTGCGTGCCCGTCAGGCTGATGGCACCCGGCTTCTCTGCCTTCTCGTCGATCTCGTCGGGCGACAAGTGGGACATTCCCTGGGGCAGCCTCACCGTGAACACGCTGCCCCGCTGGCCGTCCTTGCGGTTACGGGCGGTAATGCTGCCATGGTGCATGTCGACAATCATCTTACAAAGGTTCAGTCCGATGCCCGTCCCCTCAACATGGGCAGACTTGCCGCTCTTACCCTGATAGAAGCGGTCGAAAAGATGCTTCAGGGTGTCGTCGCGCATGCCTGTGCCGTTGTCGGTGACGCTCAGCTCGACATAGTCACGCAGCGGCCCA